>Ga0315298_1004149_pt1 | contig 22043 bp, 25 predicted proteins | sample WHS_1_MG_FD_203077 | JGI IMG/M metagenome (GOLD analysis project Ga0315298, IMG submission 203077) | Extremophilic microbial mat communities from Washburn Hot Springs, YNP, Wyoming, USA - WHS_1_MG | ecosystem: Environmental > Aquatic > Thermal springs > Hot (42-90C) | place: USA: Wyoming...
CAGCAGATCTCCCATACCCCTCGCGGAATACTTCCTCAACCCACCAAATTCCACCGGGGCCTAAACCCCACACACTCCACTCGGCTGGGAAAGAACAATCGGGCTGTTGGTGCCCGCTGCGGCTCACTGCCGCGTCGTGGGGTCGCATTATACGCAGGGCAGAAGGGCTGTCAACACCTGCGTCGCGGCATTTTTCCGGGGGGGGAAAGCGCCTTGATTGGGTTTCGCTTTTCGCCTGGCCCCGCTCCCTCAGCAGAGGCGGACGCGGGCGAAATGTCTTTTGCCGAACTGGAGCAGGTGCTCGGCCCCCGCCGCCAAGGCCAGGGCGGGATCACTGACCCGCTCGCCATCGAGGCGCACGGCGCCTTCGCGGATTTTGCGCATGGCTTCGCTGCTGCTCGCGGCGAGCCCGGCCTGGACGAGAATGCTGGTCAGGCGCATGGCTTGGGGTGCGGCCATTTCCAGCAGGGGTACATCACTGGGCAACTCATGGCGCTGGAAACGGGCGAGAAAGCCCTCCCGCGCCTGCTGCGCGGCAAGGGCCCCGTGGAAGCGCGCCACCAGCTCGCCCGCCAGATCCAGTTTGATGTCGCGGGGATTGCGCTGCCCATTTTCGGCTTCCCTTTGCATGGCTTGCTGCTCTGCCACGCTTCGCCTGGAAAGCAGGACATAGTAGCGCCACATGAGGGTATCGGAGATGGACATGATCTTGCCGAACATCTCCCCGGGAGGATCCTGCACGCCGATGGTATTGCCCAGGGACTTGGACATTTTTTGCACGCCATCGAGGCCTTCGAGGATGGGCATGGTGAGGACCAGTTGGGGAACACGCCCATATTCGCGCTGCAGCTCCCGCCCGACGAGCAGGTTGAAGCGTTGGTCCGTACCGCCCAACTCGATGTCGGCATCCAGGGCTACCGAGTCGTACCCCTGGAGCAGCGGGTAGAGGAACTCGTGAATGGCGATGGGTTGACCGCCAACATAACGCTTGTGAAAGTCGTCGCGCTCCAGCATCCGCGCGACGGTATATTTGGCGGCGAGCTGAATCACGGCCTCGGGCCGCAACACCCCCAGCCAGGTGGAGTTGAATACCACCTCGGTGCGGGCCGGGTCGAGGATCTTGAAGACCTGCTCCTGGTAAGTGGCCGCATTGGCCGCGACATCGTCAACACTTAAGGGCTTGCGGGTCACATTTTTGCCCGTTGGGTCGCCAATCATCGCGGTGAAATCACCAACGACGAAGAGTACCTGGTGCCCCAGATCCTGGAACTGCCGGGCCTTGTGCAGGAGCACCGTGTGGCCGAGGTGGAGATCGGGGGCCGTGGGGTCCATGCCGAGCTTGACCCGCAACACGCGGCCTGCCTGCCGGATGGACTCCAGGCGTTCCCGCAACTCTCCTTCGGGCAGGAGATCCACAGCGCCATGGGCAATGCGTGCCAGGGCTTCCTGAGTATCCGTCATGCGCTTCGATCCTGAAGTGTTAAGGGGTGGAGCAAATCATAGCACAAGGCGGAAGTCGCAAAACATTCACCGGGTTGCCCGGTGAGGCCGGCGACCGGATCCGCAGGCATTGCATCGCCCCGGCTGGCTATTTCAGGCGTTTTCTCCTGGATCCCGCAGGGGTTTCGCAAGGGGAGCGGGTAAATGCCGGGCCGGGGCAATCCGACCCCGGCCCGGCAAGACATGGTGGCAAGAAATCCCCTTTTCCGACCGGCCCTACATCTTGATTTGCGTCCACCCCTCATGATCGCGCTTGACGATCTCGGCAACGGCGCCGGGCACGACCGTTACTCCGGTGGCCAGGTCGGAGGCGGGAATATGCAGGGCCATCATGGTTTGATGGCAGGCGGCAAACTCCACGCCCTGCATCGACTGGGTTTCAATGTTCATGGCTACGGGCGAGGACTTCAAGAGCATTTTCAGTCCCGGCCCCCAGGCAATCACCTCCACCTTCGCCTTGTTCAGACCGACGATGTGGCTGATTTGCTTGATCATGCCGATGGTCCTCTGCCAAATCTCCGGACGCTGGCTGTTCACCTCCAGCAGCACCTTGAAAGGCCCTGTGCCCCAGGGCGGCGTCTGGGTTTCCGCTGCCAGGGCCGAACTGCTTCCCATCCAGAGGAACAGGAAGAGCATGAGAACTACGGGAATCCTACGCTTGCTACGGTATTCCATTACAATCCCCTTCGGCTGATGGTTGTCGAATAAATAATCGGTGGTGGGCATAAGGTCATGTCCCTCAGATCCAGCCCGGACGAGGCGCACCCCACGCCGGGCGATGCGCGGCAAGTCACCGGCCATGGCCGGCGGCGTTGTGCGGGGCCGTTCGGGTATTGCCATTTGCCGCTGTGATCATGCAGAGCAAGGAAGGGGGTTAATTACCCCTTCGCCTTAGCCCCTGCGTAGGGCTTGAAGCCGTAACGCTCGAAGATCTGGAGCGCAGTGGGGGATTTCAAAAAATTCACCCATGCTTCCGCCCACCTGGGGTGCGCTGCCCCTTTCACCACCGCCGCGGCATAAATGGCCGTTGTATTGTCTTTGGCGGGAATGGGGATGTTGCTGATGGGGTGGCCCGCCTGCTCCTGGAAAATGGCCTCCGACTTCCACGTTACCCCCGCATCGGCCAGCCCCTGCATGAGGAAAAGAGGGGTTTGGCGATGGTGAATATGCGTCAGGATCGTCTCTCCGTTTTTCACCTTGCTGTCATAAACCGTATGGGCCAACGCCGGGCCGCCGGCCTTGGCGAGGGACATCTTGATCTGCCGGGCCACGCCTTCCCAGGCCGGGTTGGGCATGGACAGGCGCACGCCCGGCTTTCCCAGGTCCTGCAGGCTGTGGATATGCGCGGGGTTGCCTTTGGGGATCATGATGGTCAAGTCGTTGGTGACGTAAGGCACCGCCGGTCCTTGCAGCAAGCCCTCCTGGATGAGGGACTCCACCTTTTTGAGCCCCGCCGCATAGACATCGGGTTTGACCGTCCAGGTCATGTTGCCGATGGTGACGGTACCGCCCTGCTGCATCTGCTTGATGAGGATGCCGGGGGGCAGCGTTTCATAATAGATCTTGCCCTTGAGTTGGGGATATTCCTTCTCGAAGGCCGCGACCAGCGGCGCCATGGCGAAAAAGTAATTGCCCCCGACAAAGATGGTGAGCTGGGGATTATCGATGCTGCCGTGGAAATCGGGCAGGTTGTTCACTTCCGGCACCGTGAATTCCAGTCCCTTGTCAACGGCGGGGTTGTTGGCGCCATGCTGCCAGGGCGGAAAAACCTGCTCCCGATAGCGCGGCGCTTCGGCCTTGCCATTCCAGCCCATATCGGCTGCCTGGGCGGCCACGCCCCACAACGCCAGCGACGTGGCCGCCGCCAGGGCGGCCACACGACTCAATCCCCTATTCGCCATGGAAAACCTCCTTTGCTTGAGCGGATCATTTTGCTTATGGGCATCCATACAAGATGAACTCCGGAGAAAAGCGCCCATGGAGCGACTTCCACCAGCCTTGTTTTTGTGCGACACCGTATTTCCCCAGGAAATCCAAGAGCATCATAGGGCACGATTTTTATCTGCCCCGGGGCATTTTCAATGCATATTCCATGCCCATCAGAAATATCGTGGCGAGACCGGCGCCGTGAAAATTCATTCCATGGTCATTGCCGACATGCCGGAAGCGCGCATCCCGGCCACCCGGCATGGAATGAGTGGCTACATAATAATATTATTCTTTTTATATTCATTGATAAAACGCCGTCATCATGTCCCCCTTGGGACAATAGATGGTCTTTTTGGGACAGCTATAGACCGGCATTTTTCCATTTTGTTCCTGATGCACTGCGCCGGCATTGCCGGCGAAGGAGAAACTTCGCCCGTTGCTTATTGGCACGGCTATTGCTCAAGGATTTCGAGCTATCCATATAGGGCATTACCCATTACCGGATACCGTCATCCTATGAAAAAAGTTACAGATAGACCGTAAACCACTGCACCAGGAGTAAGACCATGAGAATGAAGGCGCAAAACGGCCGTTATGCGGCCACTTTATGTGCGGTTGTCGCATCCGCCCTGCTCTCCCAATCCGCCGTTGCGGCCGACTGGTTTGAATTGCAGGGCATCTCGCCGCCCAAGGCACCGCTATTTGGCGTTTCCGGCTTCATCGAACCCAGCCTGTACCTCATGAACGGGACGGCAGCCGAAAACCGCGTCCCGCCCATCAACAACATTCCCCGGATCAATCTGGTGGCACCCAACTACAATCAAAGCAACACGCTGACCATCCTGCGCGCCCGCCTGATGTTGCGCGGCAACCTGAATCAGCACATTTCCTACTTTCTCGGCGGCGAGGTGGGCAACAACGCCTTTACCACGGTGCGCGGCGCCTATACGCCGGCACTCATCGATGGTCATGTCACCTTCAGCTACATCCCGGGGGTGCGCGTGGAAACGGGCATCATCCGCGCCCCGGGGCCGGAAGACGCCATGCAGGGTTACATGGCCTACAATTACGTGGTCTTCCCCACGGCCATCGGGCAGCTCATGCAGCAGCCCTTTTACGACTCCTCCGCGGCCTACAAGACAGCGGCCATCGCCGGCAACCCCTATCTCGTCTCCGGCGCCAACACCCTCGGCACCAACGCCTTCCGCTACCCCGGGGTGCAGGTGATGGACTGGTTCCACTTCGGCCACTGGGAACTGGCCTATGCCGCAATGGCCGGCGTCTACGGCAGCGTGGCGGCGGGCAATCAATCCAGCAGCCCCCTCTATGCGGCGCGCATTCAGGGATCCTACATATTCGGCGGCGCGGGGCCCTTCCGCAGCGACGTTACCGCCTATCTCTGGTACCAGCATGCACGACCCGATCTCAACGGCCAAAGCTATGCGATGACGCGGGAAGGCGTCGGCTTTACATATCTGCAGGGCTATATGCACCAGTGGGGCCGGCGCCTGAAGGCGGAGTACATCCGCGGCACGGGGTGGATCTCTGCGCCGGCCGCCTTCAGTTCCGCCGCCAATCTGGCCCCGGTGCTCAGCCAGACCCAGCTTTATCCGGGGAGCGGCAACAAGGCCAACGGCTATGACGTGGAGGCCGGCCTGTTCCTGACCAAGCACATCGAGGCGGACGTGCGCTACGACTACTATGACCGCCTGCCCAACAACCCCCAGCAGGAACGCATCTTCAAGACCTGGGCCCTGGCGCTGCAGTATCACTTCACGCCGCTGACCAAGGTCATGGCGGGGTACTATTTCCGCACCCTGTCGGTCCCGTATCAGCCGAATCCGGCCGCAAACAGCATCTCCAGCGCCGTGGACAACGAGTTCGCCATGCAGGCGATGATCTCGTTCTGAGCGGGCCATCAGTCAACCATTGGGCAACATCAAGGAGTTTTTCATGAAAATCGCTATTGCACTGCGTAACCTGGGCGGCATAGCCGGTGTCCTTGCCCTGCTTGTGCTAGGCATGGGCAATGCCTACGCCAATGTTTCCATGCTCAAGGATTTCCATTTCGACCATCCCACCTTCGTGCATGACGTGCCCTTTGCCGAAGCCCATGTGGTCATCCAGGTCAGCCAGGATGATCCGGCCCGCTGGGATCTGATCCTCAACAATGCCCAGAACATGCTCAACTATTTCGGCCAGTCGAAGGTGCAAATCGTGATCGTCGCCTTTGGGCCGGGCCTGAAGATGTTCCTGGCCGACAGCCCCGTGGCCGAGCGCATTGGCGCCCTGAATGCCGAGGGCGTGGAGTTTGATGCCTGCCACAACACCATGCTGGCCATGTCCAAGAAGCTGGGGCACATGCCGGATCTGGTTCCCCAGGCCGTTATCGTGCCTGCCGGCATCGTGCGCATCATGCAACTGGAGGCCCACGGCTTCCAGTACATAAAGCCCTAAAACGCCTTTTTTCCCTCTCCATCCTCTGGGCGCAGACGGTCGTTACGGATAACGACCCGATGCGCCTTTTTTTGGCCGGTTCGTCACCGCCCGCGGGCCTATCAGATTTTCCTAGATGATTATAAAGAGGCTTGCGCTTTCCTCCGGCGTGCCGGCTGCAGTATCCTGAAAAAAGGCAGGACCCGATAAAGTCGGGGCCTTGGCCATGGATTTCCGCCTTTTGGCGCATCGACCAGACTTGGGGATGTGGACGAGGGAAGCAGAGCATTGAACAAATTACCTTATGATAACTTTAATCCGCGCGAATTCATCCTGCGCGACTGGCTGGCCCTGGATCGCACGGTGCTGGCCAACGAACGGACCTTCCTCGCCTATAGCCGCACGGCGCTGACGCTGGTGCTGGCGGGTCTGACCTTCATCCGCTTCTTCGGTCCGGACATCTGGTCCACCATCGGTTACGTCTGCATCGTCCTGGGCACCGGGGTCTGGCTGACGGGTTTGAAGCAGTACCTGCACATGCTGGGGCATTATCGCGCCCTGACCGTGATTGAAGAGCAAACCTTGCGCGAGGAACGGGAGTCGGGGGTCCTGCCTTCCTAAACGCCGGGATGCACCAGGCCCGGAAACAGGGCGGCCAGGCCGTTGCCGATGAAGGTGACGGCAATGGCGGCGAGGAGGAGGCCAAAGATCCGGGTGGCGATGTTGATGCCCGTCACCCCCAGGCGCCGCGACAGGGGCAGGGCCAGGCGCAGGGCGGCATAAGCAACGGCAGCGGCGGCCAGCACATCCAGGGTGAGGAGGATGTCCGCCAGCCAGGATGCCGACTTGTGATGGGCAATGATGACGGTACTGATGGTGCCGGGACCGGCCAGGAGGGGGATGGCGAGAGGCACCACGCCTACGGCCTCCTTTTGCATGCCCTCGGCGGTTTCTTCCGGGGTGTGACGGTAGCGGCTGGATTTGGCCTGCAACATACTGAAGGCCAGCAGCATGAGGACCAAGCCGCCCGCCACCTGGAAGGCGGCGATGCTGATCCCGAAAAAGCGCAGGATATACTCTCCCAGAAAGGCGGAAATGAGCAAAACGACGGCAACGGCCTTGGCTGCCAGGCGGGCGGTGGCAAGGCGTTGCTGGGGATCTTCATCATTGGTCAGCGCAATGAAGATGGGCACCGCGCCGATGGGGTTGAGGATGGCCAAAAGGGCGATCAAGGTCTGCAAGGCAGCGTGCAGATCGCTGCTGATCAAGGGTGCACCGGTCATGGCCGCTCGCTTCGCTTCCCCACAGCATGGACCCTGCCAGGCGCCGAATCTTCCGCCTGGGGATGCCGATGAAAAAAATGGGACCTTGAAAAATCCCGCGCAAGGTCGTATTTAATAAGCATTCATTGATAGATTAGGGGAGTAAGATGCCAACTTATGAGTATGTATGCAAGGAGTGTGGCCATCGTTTCGCGGTGGAGCAGCGCATGACCGAGGCGCGCCTCACGGATTGCCCGCAATGCGGAAAGCCGGCGCTGGAGCGGGTCTTGAGTGCGAGCGGCTTTGCCTTGAAGGGCTCGGGATGGTACCAAACCGATTTCAAGGGCGGTAGCAAGCCAAGCGAAGACAAGGGCGAAACAGCGGTTCCTCCGCCCTGTGCCGGGGGCGCCTGCACCTGCCATTGACGCCCTTTGGGGATCAGGGCAGTCTTCCGTTTTTGAACGGGCCTCCCGGGCGGGGTGGCCCTTTTCTTATCCATGAAGGACAGAACGCGGCATGCGGACACATTATTGCAATGCGATTCAAGGGGATCTGGTCGGTCAGCGGGTGACCCTCTGCGGCTGGGCGCAGAAATGCCGGGACCATGGTGGCGTCATTTTCATCGACCTGCGTGACCGCGAGGGCGTGGTACAGGTGGTGGCGGATCCGGATCAGGCGGAGGCCTTTGCCCTGGCGGCGGAGATTCGCAGCGAATATGTGCTGCAGGTGACCGGCCCTTTGCGCCCGCGACCGGCGGGGACGGAAAATCCCCACTTGCCCAGCGGCGCGCTGGAACTCGCCGCGGAAAGCATCGTGATCCTGAATCGCGCCGAGCCCCTGCCTTTCCCCCTGGATGAGGAGGAGGTGGCGGAAAACCTGCGCCTCAAATACCGCTACCTGGATCTGCGCCGGCCGGAGATGCTGGCGCGGCTGCGTTTACGCCATCGCACGACGCAGTTTGTGCGCAATTTCCTCGACAGCGAGGGTTTTGTGGACGTGGAAACACCGGTACTGACCCGTTCGACACCGGAAGGGGCGCGCGATTACCTGGTGCCCTCCCGTACCCAGCCGGGACACTTCTTTGCCCTGCCCCAAAGCCCGCAGCTCTTCAAACAACTCTTGATGGTGGCGGGCCTGGATCGCTATTACCAGATTACCAAGTGCTTCCGCGACGAGGATCTGCGCTCGGATCGCCAGCCGGAATTTACCCAGATCGATCTGGAGGCATCCTTTGTGGACGAGCAGGCGGTCATGGATGTGGCCGAGCGCATGATTCGCGAACTGTTCGCCCACACCCTCGGGGTGACCCTCCCCACGGCCTTTCCGCGCATGACCTATGCCGAGGCGATGCGCCGCTTTGGCGTGGACCGGCCAGATCTGCGCAATCCTCTGGAGCTTACGGAACTCACCGATCTCATGGCCGCGGTGGACTTCAAGGTCTTCCGCGAGGCGGCCCTGGGGGCCGATGGGCGGGTGGCCTGCCTGCGCCTGCCGGGCGGCGCCGCGCTGACCCGCTCGCAGATTGACGCCTATACGGAGTTCGCTGCCATTTATGGGGCCAAAGGCCTGGCCTGGATCAAGGTGAACGCCGTGGATCAGGGTGCGGCGGGTTTGCAGTCGCCCATCGTGAAGTTTTTGCCCGAAGCCGCTTTGACGAAGATCCTGGCGCGCAGCGGCGCCGCGGCCGGCGACATCCTCTTCTTTGGCGCCGACAGCAAGAAGGTGGTCAACGAGACCCTGGGCAACCTGCGCAACCGCCTCGGTGCCGACCATGGTCTGCTGGCGGGCGACTGGCGACCCGTCTGGGTCACCGATTTTCCCATGTTTGAGTACGATGCCCGGGAAGGGCGCTGGACGGCCACCCATCACCCCTTCACCGCCCCGCAGGCGGGGCATGTGGAACTCCTCGGCAGCGCCCCCGGGGAGGCCCTGGCGCGGGCCTATGATCTCGTGCTGAACGGCAACGAGATTGGCGGCGGCAGCATCCGCATTCACCAGGAAGCCGTGCAGGAACGGGTTTTTGCGGCCCTGGGAATCGCGCCGGATGAAGCTCGTGCGAAATTCGGCTTTCTGCTGGATGCCCTGCGCTACGGTGCGCCGCCCCATGGCGGCCTGGCCTTCGGCCTGGATCGCTTGGTCATGCTCATGACCGGGACGGACACCATCCGCGATGTGATCGCCTTCCCCAAGACGCAAAAGGCCGGATGCCTGCTCACCGAGGCCCCCGGGACGGTGGCGGAGGCGCAGTTGCGCGATCTCGGCATTCGGCTGCGTCCCGGCGTGGGGAGCGGTGTTCAAAATCCCTAAGTCCATCCTGGTGCTGATCCATAGCGGCGATCAGGTCTTGCTGCTGGAACGGGTGCAACCGGCGGGCTTCTGGCAATCGGTGACGGGCAGCCTGGAGCCTGGGGAGGACTGGCGCGCGGCCGCGCTGCGGGAGCTTGCCGAGGAGACGGGTTTTGCCGGTGCGGGGCTGGTAGATACGGGAGTAAGCCATCATTTTCCCATCGTGCCGCCGTGGCGGGATCGCTATGCCCCGGACGTGGGCGAGAATGAGGAACATATTTTTGCGCTTGCCTTGGCGGAGACGCGCACACCCCGCCTGCAGCCCCGGGAGCATCGGGCATTTCGCTGGCTGCCGGCCAGGGAAGCGGCAGCGCGAACGGGGTCATGGACCAATCGGCTGGCGATACTGGATTGCTGTGGCCTGACCCTTGACGATGTTCAACAGTCTCCTTAACGTAAGGTTTTTATAGGAAGTTCGAAAAAACAGTCCGCTTTTTCGCGCTTTCATGATGAGGGACCTGCCATGAGTGTTGAGACGGTGGTTTTCCATGGACTTCCGCGCGCCGACGCGGCCACGGTGGATGCGCGCATCCGCAGGGCCAAGGCGGCGCTTGGGGGGCGTGTGGTCATCCTCGGCCATCATTACCAGCGCGAGGAAGTCTACCGTCATGCGGATTTTCATGGGGATTCCTTGCAACTGTCCCGGGCAGCGGCGCAGCAGGAAGCCGAGTTCATCGTCTTCTGCGGCGTGCATTTCATGGCCGAGGTGGCGGACATCCTGAGCCGGCCGGAGCAGGCCAGCATCCTGCCCGATCTCAATGCCGGTTGCGCCATGGCCGATATGGCCGACATGCCCGCCGTGCAGCGGGCCTGGGGTGAGCTGTCAACGGTCCTGGACCCCGACGAAACGGTCACCCCCGTGACCTATGTCAACTCCTCGGCTGCCCTCAAGGCCTTTTGCGGTGCCCATGGCGGTACCGTCTGCACCTCCTCCAATGCCCGCAAGGTCTTGGAATGGGCCTTCGCCCGGCGGGGCAAGGCGCTCTTCTTCCCGGATCAGCACCTGGGACGCTGGACCGGCCACCAACTGGGCATTCCGCTGCGCGACATGCCGGTCTGGGATCCGAGCCAGCCCTTGGGCGGCTTGACCCCGGAAGAAATACATCGCGCCAGGATCCTGCTCTGGAAAGGCCATTGTTCCGTGCATCAGATGTTTCAACCGGCCCACATCGAACGCTGGCGCGCGGCCCATCCCCAGGGGCGGGTCATCGCCCATCCGGAGGCGGCCTTTGAGGTCTGCGCCATGGCCGATGCGGTGGGCTCCACCGATTTCATCATCCGTACCGTGAAGGCATCGGCACCGGGAACGGAGTGGCTGGTGGGTACGGAGATCAACCTCGTCACGAGGCTTGCGGAAGAGGTGCGGAAGGAGGAGAAAAGCGTCGAGTTCATGTCGCCCATGGTGTGCATGTGTTCCACCATGTTCCGCATTGACCCGGAACATCTGGCCGATACCCTGGAGGCCTTGGCGGCGGGGCGGGTGGTCAACCGCATCCGCGTCGATCCCGATACCGCGACCCTGGCCAGGGTGGCCCTGGATCGCATGCTGGCCGTTTCCTGAGCCCCCTTGTCCGCCGCCCGTCCCGCCCTCGACGCTCCCGATCAGCAGCAGGAATGGTCCCTCCTGCAGCGCAGTCTGCATGCCCTGGTTGTGGCATACGCCAGCGTCTATCAGGGAGCCCGCTGGGAGCCCAGCACCCTGCCGGAGGAGGGGGCCGCCATTCTCGCCTGCAACCATGTCTCGGTGCTTGACCCATTGCTCCTCGTCGCCAGCAATCACCGCCTCATCTCCTTCCTGGTGGCCCAGGAGTACTACGACAAAAAATGGGTGCGTCCGCTGCTGGACCTCAGCCATTGCATTCCGGTGCGCCGGGATGGCCGCGATGTCCAGGGCCTGCGCCGGGCGCGGCAGGTCCTCATGGACGGGCGTGTGCTGGGGATCTTCCCCGAAGGCGGCGTCAACCGCCAGGGCGTCCAGGCGGGAATTGCCTGGCTGGTGAAGGAGAGCGGCGCGGCGGTGGTGCCGGCACGCATCATCGGCGCGGAGCAGGGCAGGAGCGATCTGCGCACCTGGCTGCGACGCCAGCATCCCCTGCTGCGCTATGGGGTGCCCCTGCATTTCCATCGCGATGCCGCAGCGGGGGAGGTCCTCGGGGCCATCATGAGCGCCATCGCCACCCTGGCATGACGGCATTGCCCGGCATGGGTTATCATTCGCCCAGATGCGGCAGTTGGCACGAGTGCTTGTTGCCCTGTGGTCTTTGCCTGTGGTTCCAGGGCGCAGACCAAGGTCGCGGCAAAACACCCGTGCCAACCGCCGTTTTTCAGGATCGACTGTTATCAACGCAGGATAAGGAGTGCTGTCATGGCCGGACATAGCAAATGGGCCAATATCAAATTCCGCAAGGCCGCACAGGATAGCAAACGGGGCAAGATCTTTACCCGTCTGATCCGCGAAATCACCGTTTCGGCGCGGGCCGGGGGCGGGGATCCGGGCTGCAACCCGCGCCTGCGCACGGCGCTGGACAAGGCCTATGGCAACAACATGGCCAAGGACACCGTGGAGCGCGCCATCAAGCGCGGCACCGGCGAACTGGAAGGCATCGATTACGAGGAAGTCACCTACGAGGGCTACGGTCCCGGGGGGGTTGCCATCCTGGTGGAGACCCTGACCGACAACAAGGTACGCACGGTGGCGGAAGTGCGCCATATCTTTGCCAAACGCGGCGGCAATCTCGGCACTTCCGGCTCGGTGGCCTATCTCTTCAAGCGCCGGGGGCTGATCAGCTTCCCCGGCGATGCCGACGAGGACCGGATTCTCGAAGCGGCCCTGGAGGCCGGCGCCGAAGACGTGGTTCGCGAGGACGAGCGCATTGCCGTTTACACCGAGGTCCAGGCCTTGCATGCGGTGGCGGCCGCCCTCGAAGCGGCCGGCCTCAAGGCCGAGGAAGTCGAGTTGACCCAGATCCCCGAGACCAGCAACCCGGTCAGCGGCGAGGAGGCGGAAAAGCTCCTCAAGCTCCTCGATGCGCTGGAAGAAAACGACGACGTGCAGAATGTCTACGCCAATTACGAAATGAGCGATGAAGAAATGGCCCGCATCCAGGCCGCGTCGTGACGGCAGAACCCGTCCGGGAAGGCTTCCATGCGCATTCTGGGCATTGATCCGGGCTCCCTGCGCACCGGTTTTGGCGTGGTGGAGGAGGGCGCGGACGGCCGGCTGCGGCATGTGGCCCACGGTTGCCTGCATGTGGAGGGCCAGCCCTTTGTGGAGCGGATCGGCGCCATTTACCGGGAACTCCGCGCGGTCATTGGCGAGCATGCGCCCGCTACGGCGGCCATCGAGCAGGTCTTCATGGCGCGCAATGCCGACTCCGCCCTCAAGCTGGGGCAGGCGCGGGGGGCGGCCCTGGTGGCATTGATCGAAGCCGGGCTGCCGGTCCATGAATACAGCGCGCTGCAAATCAAACAGGCCGTCGTCGGCAGCGGGCGGGCGCAAAAGGATCAGGTACAGCAAATGGTGCAATGGCTGCTGCAGCTTCCCGACAAACCCCAGGCCGATGCCGCCGATGCCCTGGCCTGCGCCATTTGCCATGCCCATCACGCCAGCACCCGGCGCCACTGGCAGGAACTGGCGATCCGATGAACGGCCACCGTCAGCAGCGACCATGATCGCCCTCCTTGCGGGAAAGCTGCTGCGCCGCCGCCCGCCCTACTTGTGGCTGGATGTGCAGGGCGTGGGTTATGAACTGGAGCTGCCCCTGTCGAGCTTTTACCAGCTACCCCCGGACGGCACGGCGCTTTGCCTCTTTACCCACCTCACCATCCGCGAGGACGCCCATCTCCTCTACGGTTTCCTCTCGGAGGCCGAGCGCGACATGTTCCGCCTGCTGATCCGGGTCAACGGCATTGGCGGCAAGGTGGCCCTGGCCTGCCTCTCCGGGTTGTCCACAGAGCGGCTGGGGCAGGCCGTGGCCGAAGGCAATGTGGCCATGCTCACGGGCATTCCCGGGATTGGCGCCAAGACGGCGCAGCGCCTGGTCGTGGAGTTGCGTGACAAGATGGGCGGACTGGCGCAGGCCTTGTCCAGCATCCCCCCCGGCGGTGATCCGCGCCAGGAAGCCGTTGCCGCCCTCCTGACCTTGGGCTACAAACCCGCCCAGGCCAGTCAGGCCGTGGCCGGATTGGCCGATGGACTGGGCGTGGAAGACCTCATTCGTCAGGCCCTGCAGAGCCTATCCCGTGCCTAAGCCGCCCATCCCTGCCAAGGAACCACCCGCCAGCGCCATGGTCAGAGCAGCATGATCGAAAGAGGCCCCCTGAACCCCCTGGAAACGTCGCCGGATGCCGTGGACCATGCCCTGCGTCCGCGCCGTCTGGCGGAGTACTTGGGGCAGCCGGTGCTGCGCGACAATCTGGGGCTTTACATCGAGGCCGCCCGCCGTCGCCAGGAGGCCCTGGACCACGTCCTGCTCTTTGGTCCGCCGGGGTTGGGCAAGACGACCTTGGCCCACATCATCGCCCATGAAATGGGTGGCGGGCTCAAGGTGACTTCCGGACCGGTGCTGGACAAGCCCGGCGACCTGGCCGCCATCCTCACCAACCTGCAGCCCCACGACGTGCTCTTCGTGGACGAAATCCACCGTCTGAGCCCGGTGGTAGAGGAGATCCTCTACCCGGCCCTGGAGGACTACGAGCTGGACATCATGATCGGCGAAGGGCCCGCCGCCCGTTCCATCAAGATCAGTCTGCCGCCCTTTACCCTCATCGGTGCCACCACCCGTGCCGGACTGCTCACTTCGCCCCTACGCGATCGCTTCGGGATCACCTTTCATCTGGAGTTCTACAGCGTCGAGGAACTCACCCAGATCGTCACCCGCTCCACCAAGATCCTCGGCACGCCCCACAGCCACGAGGGCGCCGTGGAAATTGCGCGGCGGGCGCGGGGGACGCCGCGCATTGCCAACCGCCTCCTGCGGCGGGTCCGCGACTATGCCCAGGTGCGCGCTGCCGGCCGTATCGACCAGTCCGTCGCCGAGGCGGCCTTGCAGCTCATGGAGGTGGACCGCCATGGCTTTGACGGCCAGGATCGCAAACTCCTGGGGGCGGTGATCGAACGCTTCGGCGGCGGCCCGGTGGGGGTGGAGAGCCTGGCCGCGGCCATCGGCGAGGAACGCGGCACCATCGAGGACGTCATCGAGCCCTTCCTCATCCAGCGCGGCTATCTGCTCCGCACCCCCCGCGGCCGCTGTGCCACGGAACAAACCTATCTGGCCCTGGGCCTCACCCCGCCGGCCCGCAGCGGAGCGCTCTTTGATGACCAGCCCTGAGCAGCGCGGCAGCATCCACTCCGTCCGGGTCTATTATGAAGATACGGATCATGGCGGCGTGGTCTATCATGCCAACTATCTGCGCTTCATGGAGCGCGCACGGACGGAGATGCTGCGCGATTGCGGTTTTGAGCTGGACCGGCTGGAGCAGGACGACGGGATCATTTTCGCCGTCCGTCGCGCCAGCCTGGACTTCATCGCCCCCGCCCGCTTCAATGACCTGTTGCGGGTGGAAACGGAAATGATCGCCAAGGGCCCTGTCCGCATGACCTTTGCACAAAGGATTTACCATCGAGAGCGGCTGCTCTGCCAGGGCGAAGTGGAGGTGGTCTGTCTCGAAGCCAGCCGCTTCCGCCCCACCGCCATCCCGGCGCGCCTCGCCGCCGTCATTCCTGTCGCCCCACTGCCGTGAGACCCTATGGACCCTAACGCCGCCGTTGCCAGTACCCAAGCCCTTTCCCTCGCCCATCTCGTGCTCAACGCGAGCTGGGTGGTGCAATCCATCCTGATCATCCTGCTCCTCGCCTCCATTGCCTCCTGGACCATCATCTTCCAGAAATGGGCCATCTTCCGCTCCGCCTGGAAGGCCCTGGACCGTTTTGAACAACGCTTCTGGAGCGGCGGCGAAATGAGCCAGCTTTATCATCACGTATCGGGCAATCCGGCCCTGGAAGCCGGTGCCGGCAGCATTTTTTGCGCAGGCTATGAAGAATTCCAACGGCAACGCAGCAAGGCGCGCTCCGCCGACGCCCTGGATGCGGCCCGCCGCGCCATGCGGGTGGCCCGGATGCGGGAGGTGGAAAACCTGGAAACCAACCTCTCCTTCCTTGCCTCCGTGGCCTCGGTGAGCCCCTTCATCGGCCTCTTTGGCACGGTCTGGGGCATCATGACCGCCTTCACCAATATCGGCATCGCCCAGCAGGCCACCTTGGCCACGGTGGCGCCGCCGGTGGCCGAGGCCCTCATCGCCACCGCCGCCGGCCTCTTCGCCGCCATTCCCGCCGCCGTGGCCTACAACCGCTATCTCCATGACGTGGACCGGCTCGACGCCCGTTATGAGGTCTTCATGGACGAATTCACCAATATCCTCCATCGCCAGATTCCGGAGGCGCAGGCATGAGCCGACGGCGGCTGCTCGCGGAGATCAATGTCGTCCCCTACATCGACGTGAGTCTGGTGCTGCTGGTGATCTTCATGCTCTCGGCACCGCTCCTCACCCAGGGCGTCAACGTCAATCTGCCCAAGGGCGCGACCAAGCCGGTGTCGGACAAGACCCCGCCCATCCTCATCTCCGTGACCCGGCAAGGGCAGATTTCCCTGCAATACCGGCAGACCCACAGCAAGGTGGACCTCAGCGGTCTGGCGGAGCAGGTCAAGGCCATTGCCGCTGCCAACCATGACCAGGTGCAGGTCCTGGTCGGGGGCGATACCCATGTGGATTACGGCAAGGTCATGGCCGTGATGGCGCGCCTGCAGCAGGCGGGCATTTCCCATGTGGGGTTGCTGACGCGGCCGGAGGGACATTGAAGCAGAAGCGTCGCTGGCCCCTGATCCTGGCCATCACCCTCAACGGGGCGATTTTGATCGCCTTGTTCTGGAGCTTTCACGTCTATGTGCCCACCGCGAGCAACGCCCCGGTGCAGGCGGAACTGATCAGCGGCTCCGGTCCGGAAGCTGCCCCTGCCCCTGCCCCTGCACCTGCCCCTGCACCTGCACCTGCACCAAAAGCCATTCAAAAGCCAAGCCCACCGCGACCCAGCGCCACCCAACAGGCCGCAGCGGCGGAAGCCAAGGCAACGGCCCGGAAGGCGGAAGAAAAAGCCCATCAAGAGGCCGCTGCCCGCGCCGCCGAAGAAAAAGCCGCAGCGGCCCAAGCCGCGAAGGAAAAAGCCGCCGCCTTGGCCCGAGCGGAGGCGAAGCAAAGCGCCATGGCCGCAAAACGGCAAGCCGCTGCAGAGCAGGCCAAGGCCGAGCGCGCCGCCCAGCAAAAAGCAGCCAGGCAGGCTGCCGCCGAAAAGGCGGCCGAGGCCAAGGCCGCTGCGGCAAAGGCGGCCGAAGTCAAAGCCGCCGCAGAAGCCGCCCGCGCTGCCGCCCTGAAAAAACAGATGGCCGAGCAAACGGCCAAGGCCGAAGAGGCGGCCCGCGCCAAGGCCCTGCAGCAACAGCTCAGCGAGGCCAAGGCCAAGGCCCAGGCCGAGGCCAACCTGGCAGCGGCGCGGGCGCAGCAGGCCGCGGAAAATCAGCGCCTCATCGGCCTATTCGCCCAAAAGATCCGTACCCAGGTCTACAACGCCTGGAATACCAATTTTTCTGCGGCCCTATCCTGCACGGTCCAGATGGAACTCAACCCCCAGGGACAGATTATCGGCCAGCCCAGGATCATTCGCTCCAGCGGCAATCCGCGCTTCGATCAAGCCGTGATTGCCGCCGTCCAGGCCGCCGCGCCCTTTGCACCGCCCATCGGCCTCTCCTATGACCTCTATAAAGAGGTCAATCTCAAATTCAACGCGGAGGAACTCAATCATGGTTAAACGCCTCTGGTCCATCGGACTCTTTCTCCTCGCCTGGACCTTTGCCATATCCGCCCAGGCCGCCCTGACCGTGGAGATCACCAAGAGCGTGGCGACGGCCATCCCCATTGCCATCCCCTCCTTCGGCCCCGGTGTTCCCGGTCAGCCGGCGCTGGCCCAGGTGGTGCGCGATGATCTCGCCCGCAGCGGCCTCTTCCGCGTCCTCAGCCCGACGGGCTATCCGAGTGACCCCCGCGATCCCAGCGGCGTCCAGGCCCCGGCATGGGCCAATATCGGCGCCACCGGCCTGGCGGTGGGCTCGGTGGAACCCCTCAACGGCGGCTATGTGGTAAACGCCTATGTCTACAACGTCGCCACCGGACAGCAACTGGCGGCCAAGCGGTACACCTGCTCCGCCGCCGAGCTGCACATGACCGCCCATCATGTCGCCGACCTCATTTATCAGGCCTTTACCGGCAAGCCCGGGCCCTTTGCCGGACGCATTGCCTATGTCCGGCAAGTGGGCAATATCTACGAACTGGTCGTGGCCGAGTCCGATGGCTGGAACCCCCACCCCATCGTCCATGGCACCATGCCGGTGTTCTCCCCCACCTGGTCGCCAGACAATCATCGGCTGGCCTACGTGACCTATGAAAACGCCCGCGCCGTGATCTTCGTCCAGGATCTGGCCACCGGCAGCCGCCAGCGCATCGCCCCCGGCGGTGAGATCACCAGCGCCCCGGCCTTTTCCCCCAATGGCGAAGACCTCGCCTATGCCCGCGCCTATGCCGGCAAGACCAATATCTATGTCGTCAATCTGCGCACCGGTGCACGCCGTCAGCTCACCAACGGCGATTCCATCAACACCTCCCCCACCTGGTCGCCCGACGGCCGGCAGATCGTCTTTGTTTCCGACCGCGCCGGCGGCCCGCAGATCTACGCCATGAACGCCGACGGCAGCAATCTCCATCGCCTCAGTTATGATGGCAACTACAACGCCAGCCCCAGCTACTCCCCCACGGGCAATGCCATCGCCTTCATTCACCGCACCGATGGCGTCTACGCCCTAGCCGTGATGAACCCCAGCGGCGGCGACATCCGCGTCCTCGACGCCCAGGGCAACTGCGACAGCCCGAGCTTCGCCGCCAATGGCGAAATGATCCTCTACGGCACCCATCGCGGCGGCCGCAAGGTCCTGGCCGAAGCGAGCCTGGACGGCAAGACCATGGAGATCCTGCGCACGACGGAAGGGCAGGACAACGAACCGGCCTGGTCCCATCATTGATGCACCACGGGATATTTTCGCCGGACCGCAATTCCCCGTTGGCATTTATGCGGGCCTGGGGCTACACTTTGGCAAATTTTTCTTTTGGAGCATTTTATGCGTCATAGTATCTGGATGATCATCGCTGCCGCCGGCACCCTCGCCCTTACCGGTTGCGCCCACAACGTCGGCAGCGGGGCGCCCGCAGCCGGCGCCGCCGGTCCCACCGCCATGACCAACTCCGCAGCCACCGAGGGCTATGCCGGTGCCGGCATCGGCGGTCAGAATCTCGGCAACAACGGCCCCATCGGCGGCTCCAGCAACGGTTTGACGGCGGCCGAACTCGCCGCCCTGCCCCAGCATCTGCGCGTCCACTTCCCCTTCAACAGTGACTCCCTCGATGCCACCGGCCAGCAGATCGCCACGCAAAATGCCGAGTTCATGGTGGCCCATCCCCACGTCAAGGTACGCCTGGAAGGCAACACCGATGATCGCGGCACCCAGGAATACAACCTTGCTCTGGGCGAACGGCGCGCCGAAGCCGTCAAGCAGTACCTCGAATCCCAGGGGGTGAGCACGGCGCGGATCAGCACCGTCAGCTTCGGCAAGGACAACCCCCTATGCACCCAGAATGACGAAAGTTGCTGGGCCAAGAACCGCCGCGTGGATTTTGTCTATAGCGGCGGTTACAACGGCGGCCAATAAGGAGACCACCCGATGAACCGCTGGCGTGCATTGCCGCTCCTCGCGCTGCTCGGCCTCAGCCCCGTGGCTTTGGCCGAATCCACGGGCGAAAAGGTCATCCAGTTGCAGCAGCAGATGGCGGTCATGCAAGGCGAACTCAACAGCCTCATCGCGGTTCAGCAAGCCAGCAAAGGCAGCCAGAGCGCACTGGCGGACGTCCTCACGCGCACCCAACGCCTGGAACAGGAAGTCCGCCAATTGCGCGGCGATCTGGAAACCCAGACCCATCAACTGCAGATGGCCCAGAAGGCCTTGACCGACAAGGTCAACGCCCTGGCCGAACAGCAGGCAGCCGCCGCCCCGGCGACTCCTGCCACGGCCAGCACGGCCAGCACCGCCCTTGCGGCGGCAGCCATCAGCCCCGCCGCCGCCCTCGCCAGCGCTGCCACCAGCACCAACTCCTCTGCGGTGCAGGGCATGGGGCAAGCGGACTATCAGCGGGCCTTCGATCTCCTTCGTCAGGGCAAATACGGGACAGCCGTCACCGGCCTGCAGGATTTCATTCGCAAGTATCCCCAGAGCAGCCTGATGCCCGACGCCTATTACTGGCTGGGACAGGCCCAATACGTCTTGGGCCAGAACGATGCCGCCCTGCGCAGCCTCTATGCCGTCCAGGTGCGCTTCCCCCAGAGCAGCAAGGCTCCCGAAGCCATGTTGCGCATGGCCGAGATCTACCAGGCCATCGGCCAGGCGGACAAGGCCCGCTTCGTCCTCGACAAGATCATCCAGCAATACGGCAGCACGCCCAGCGCGCAAAAGGCCGAGGCCGAACTGCAGGCCCTTCCCGCCGCCAAAAAGTAATGGAGGAGCGGCTGCGCATCAACGAGATCTTCCACAGCCTCCAGGGAGAGACGCGCAGTGTCGGGCGGCCGGCCACCTTTGTCCGCCTTACCGGTTGCCCGTTGCGCTGCCGGTATTGTGATACGGCCTACGCCTTTCATGGGGGCGAATGGATGGAGCCGGCCGCCATTCACGAGCGCATCCGGGCCGAAGGGTCGCCGCTGGTGGTGGTAACGGGCGGCGAACCCCTGGCGCAGCGGGCGGTCCTCCCGTTCCTAAGCCGGCTCTGCGACGATGGTTACGAGGTCTTTCTGGAGACCAGCGGCGCCCTGCCGGTGGCGGACGTCGATGCGCGGGTGGTCAAGGTCCTCGACCTCAAGACCCCCGACTCCGGCGAAGCCCCCCGCAATCTCTGGGAAAACATCGCCCACCTGTCTTCCCGGGATCAACTCAAGTTTGTGCTCTGCAGCCGCGCAGACTACGACTGGGCCCGGGAAGTGCTGGAGCGGGAGCGCCTGGCAGGGCGTTGCGAAGTGCTGTTTTCACCCGCCCACGGGCAGTTGGCCCTACGCGATCTGGCCGAGTGGATCCTCGCCGATCGCCTCCCCGTTCGCCTGCAGGTCCAGTTGCACAAACTGATCTGGGGCGATGTGCCGGGTCACTGAAATGACGCACCCGGCCATTGTCCTCCTCTCCGGCGGCCTGGACTCCGCCACCTGCCTCGCCATCGCCCGACGCGACGGCTTTGCCTGCCATGCCCTATCCTTTGATTATGGGCAAAGGCACGGCCAGGAGCTCCATTACGCCGCTTTGCTGGCCCGCGCCCTCGGCGCCGCCAGCCATCGCATCCTCCCCATCAACCTGGCCGCCTTCGGCGGATCGGCCCTCACCGACAGCCGCCTTGCCGTACCCGAAGGCGGCAGCAGCGGCATCCCCATCACCTATGTACCGGCGCGCAATACGGTCTTCCTTTCCCTGGCCCTGGCCCTGGCCGATGTCCTGCAAGCCCGGGATCTCTTCATTGGCGTGAACAGTCAGGACTACAGCGGCTATCCCGATTGCCGTCCGGAGTTCATTCACGCCTTTTCCGCCCTCGCGCAAGTGGCCACCCGGCTGGGTGTCGGCGGTGGGGACCTGCGCATCCATGCGCCCCTGCAGTTTCTCAACAAGGCCGAGATCATTACCCTCGGGACCGGCCTGGGGGTGGATTACGCCCTCACCCGCTCCTGCTACCAGCTCGACGCAGCCGGCCGCGCCTGCGGCGTCTGCGATAGCTGCCGACTGCGCCGGGAAGGCTTTGAAAAAGCGGGCATGGCCGATCCCACGCCCTATCAGGACGGCGTTTTACTTGACCACGCGCCGCCTGGCCCGGATAATTAGCTCCCTTGGAGTGGCCCCGCCCATTCGTCACATCCATTTTCCTCCCGGGGGTGTAGCTCAGTCGGTAGAGCAGCGGCCTTTTAAGCCGTGGGTCGAGGGTTCGAATCCCTCCGCTCCCACCATTTCCAGCAAAAAACCCTTGCGCAGCGGGAATCCATGACCAGCCCCACGCCCGAAGCAAAGCCCGCCTCTTCCGCGGCCGACGAAAGTACGGCGCAGCTGCTTGCCCGCCACGCGCCCGTTCTGGCCATGGCGGCGGATCGCTTTGTGGACCTGTTTTATGGGCAACTGGGCAAACGGCCCGAAACAGCGGCCATTCTGCAGCGACTGACGCCGGAACGCTACGCTGCCCTCAAGGCGGCTCAGCGGGCCCATGCCCTGCGCCTGCTCATGCCCGGCGGAGAGGATGCATTGGCAGAGGAGGCCTTGCGCGTCGGTCATCGCCACGCCCTGGTGGGGGTACAGGCCGACTGGCTGGCGGCGTCTTTTGGCCTGTATGCCGATTGCCTGCTGGCCCAGATGCAGGGCATCGAGCCCGTTGAAGACCGTCATGCGCTGCAAA
>Ga0315298_1004150_pt1 | contig 22039 bp, 23 predicted proteins | sample WHS_1_MG_FD_203077 | JGI IMG/M metagenome (GOLD analysis project Ga0315298, IMG submission 203077) | Extremophilic microbial mat communities from Washburn Hot Springs, YNP, Wyoming, USA - WHS_1_MG | ecosystem: Environmental > Aquatic > Thermal springs > Hot (42-90C) | place: USA: Wyoming...
CGGAAATCACCGGATTGGCATTGGGCCTGCCGATCAGGTAACCCTGCCCCAGGGCAATCCCCAGACTCTTGATGACGGCAAGCTCGGCGAAGGTTTCTATGCCTTCCGCGATCACGCGGGTTTCCGTTTTTTCGGCGATCTGCTGGATCGAGCTGACGAACTGATGCTTGACCGAATCCTGGTTGATGCCTTGAACGAAGTGCATGTCGATCTTGACGAAATCCGGCCTGAGTTCTGACCACAGTCTGAGGTTGGAAAAGCCCTCCCCCAGGTCGTCGATCGCCACCCTGAACCCCATTTCCCGGTAATGGTTCACGGCGTCCCTGAGCAGGGAATAATCGTAGGTGGGCTGCGTCTCGGTGAGCTCGATGATGATCCTGTCCGGATTGATGCCCAGGCTGTGAATCAGCCTGAGGGTTTCGCCGTCCCTGAAAAGTGGTTCGATCAGGCATTCCGGGCTGATGTTGAGAAAAAGCCTCCCGGAAAGATTCAGCTTCACGAAGCTCTCGAGCGTCACCTTGCGGCACAGCCGTTCTATCTCGAACAGCCTGCCGCAGGCTTCCGCCGCCCTCAGCAGCGCAACAGGCGCATGCAAGGGGCTGTCGGAGGGCCCCCGGATCAACCCCTCGTAGCCCATGATCGTGCCGCTCTTCATCTCGATGATGGGCTGGAATACCGCGGTCAGCGCGCAGTGCTCGACGATGTCGTCGAGCAGTTCCAGCTTTCTGCTCCGCTCGACTTCGCCTCCTCTCAGGAGCGACTCCATGCCGTGAAAGGCGGGACGGCTCGCGTATTCCACTTCGACCTGCTGCTCGCTCATTTTTGCTCTTTCCGAATTTCTGGCTTGAATTAGCCGTCCACCCGAGCATACAGAGACATTGTTAATGTTTTGTGAAGCGCATCTGGATCTTCCTGCGGATTCATCCCTGGAAAGGATTGGCGCGGCGCTTCCCGTCCGGTTCGCGGCAATTACGGCAGCATGATCACTCTCTGGATTCAGCAAAAGCGGCTATTCGCGCCCGGATTCGGCAGCCCCCATAATTTCCTTCACCGCCGCGACGATGCGCGGCCCGGCGTTCCCGTAGGTCTGGAAGATGAATGGAAGCTGTCCATGATCCTTGTAATGGACGATCACGTTGTCCGCGCCGAAGCGGTTCTCTGCGAGCTCGATGCCGGCCATCACTTCGTAACCTATGGTCTTCGTGACCGCTGCCGGGCTGAAGAAGCCCTTCGGGCCGTAGAAATTCATCCCGGTCGCGCAGACATCCATTGCCGAATAGCCCACGATGTCGCCCTTGATGCTGAACGGGATGCTTTCCGCCATTTCGTCTTCCTGAAGTGAAAAGGATATTGTACCCCTGCCCGGCATATTTAGATGCGGGGATGATTCGATTCAAGGCAGAAAACGCCATGAATGCGCGATATTATTGTAATATTATCGATAGCCCGGCACAGAATCGGGATAATCGCGAAAGCCTGCCCGAAGATTCCGGGGAACGACATGTACATCCATTGGGAAAAAAAGCTGGAGCTGAACAACGATCTGATCGATACACAGCATCGCATCCTGATCCTGCTCTGCCGCAAGCTGGATATCGCAATCAAGACCGGAGAACCGGAGCAGCGAGTGCGCTGGATAATGGTTGAACTGAAGAAATTCACCGAATTCCATTTCATCAGCGAAGAGAACCTGATGCACGAAATCGGCTACCCCGGGGTGCACGAACACGCTCTCGTCCATACCGAATTATTGATGCAGTTGAACATGATGCTGGCGAAAATCAGCCGCCGCAGAGAATCCCCCGAAGATCTGCTGTATTTTCTCAACAAGTGGCTCGGCCAGCATGTGGCGCATGAGGATCTGAAGATTGCGGAATATGCCAGAACGAGCGACAGGGGCCCCATCGGCAAAAACCTGTACTCGGAGTACCTCCTGTCGAGCGAAGCGAACGAAAAATCAGGATCGAGAACCCGATGCGGGCCTGATGCGGAGATTCAGACATGATGTTCATGGCGAACAATTCCGAATTGAAGAACTCGCTCGTAAAAGCGATCAATGAGGCATTGCCCGAAGCGATTCTTGTCGTCAACGACCGGGGAATCATCGTTTCTCACAACCGTCATTTTGTCGAAATATGGAAAATCCCGGATGACCATTTATCCGGATTCGAGCCCGGAACTGCCATCGGGATCAAAAACACGCAGATACTCGCCAAGATTGTCGAAAGCGTGAAAGATCCTGAAAGCTTTCTTGCGCGTGTCCGGGAATTATATGAAAACCCCCATTTGAATGACCATTGTGAAATAGCACTGTCGGATGGCAGAACCTTGGAGCGCCACTCCACCACGCTGCACAGCAACGATGGGCAATACCTGGGGCGGGTCTGGTTTTTTCGCGATGTCACCGAACGCAAGCAGGCTGAGGAAAGCCTCCTTCTTACCCGGTTTGTCAGCGACCACGGGCCCGACAGCATCTTCTGGATCGACGAACAGGCGCGCATCGTCTACGTCAACGAAGCTGCCTGTCGCGAGCGCGGTTATACAAAATCCGAACTGTTGGCGATGTCCATTCCCGAGATCGATGCGAACTGTCCGGTCGACGTGTGGATTGCTCACTGGCAGGAGCTGAAGCAGAAAGGCAGCCTCACCTTCGAAGTGAGGCATAGACGCAAGGATGGATCCATCTTTCCGGCCGAGATTTCAGCCAATTTCGTCGATTTCGGGGGCAAGGAATTCAACATCGCATTCAGCAGGGACATCACCAGGCGCAAGCAGGCGGAAGATGAAATACAGCTGCTCGCGTTCTACGATCCGCTCACCCGCCTTCCCAATCGGCGCTTGCTGATGGACCGGCTGCAGCATGCAGTAGCTTCCAGCATGCGCAGCAGTCGAAACGGCGCGCTGCTGTTTATTGACCTCGATCATTTCAAGACGCTCAACGACACGCTCGGCCACGATACCGGAGACTTGCTGCTGCAAGATGTCGCACAACGTCTCCAAGCCTGTGTGCGCCAGGGGGATACCGTTGCCCGGCTGGGCGGTGACGAATTCGTGGTCATACTGGAAAATCTGAGCGAAGATGTCCTCGATGCAGCAACTCAAACCGAAAATATCGGCGAAAAAATATTGGCTGCCCTCAATGAGCCTTACCAGCTCAACCAGCATGAATCCCGCAGTTCGCCCAGCATCGGCGCGACGCTTTTCGGCGGACGCCAGCAGGCCATAGATGAGTTGCTGAAGCAGGCCGACATCGCCATGTACCAGGCCAAGAAATCCGGACGCAACACCCTGCGCTTCTTCGATCCGAAGATGCAGGAGGCCATCAATGCCCACGCAGCGCTTGAGAGCGAATTGCGCAAGGCACTCGAGAAGCGGCAATTTCATTTGCATTATCAAATTCAAGTGGATGGCTTGCGCCGCCCGGTTGGCGCCGAAGCACTGATCCGCTGGCTGCATCCCGAACGCGGCCTGGTGTCTCCTGCGCAATTCATTCCACTGGCTGAGGAAACCGGAGTGATCCTGCCCATGGGACTCTGGGTGCTGGAAACGGCCTGCGAACAAATCAAGGCATGGGAGAGCATTGAGTCGACACGAAACCTTGTCCTGTCGGTCAACGTCAGTGCAAAACAGTTCCACCAGGCTGGTTTTGTGTCGCAAGTCCAGGCTGCGGTGCGGAATCATGCCATCAACCCCGACCTGCTCAAGCTGGAACTGACCGAAAGCATGTTGCTGGAAAACATTGAAGACACCATTGGCATCATGAACGCATTGAAAGGGATCGGCGTCGGGTTCTCGCTGGACGATTTCGGCACTGGCTATTCCTCTTTGCAATACCTCAAGCGACTCCCCCTCAGTCAGCTCAAGATCGATCAGTCGTTCATCCGCGACCTGGCCGTCGACAGCAGCGACAAGGCGATTGTCAGCACGATCATTGCCATGGCGCAAAGTCTGGGACTGGACGTCATTGCCGAAGGGGTGGAAACAGCAGAACAATGGCGGTTCCTTCAGGAGAGCGGCTGCAATCACTACCAGGGATTCCTCTTTGGCAAACCGGCTCCCATTGAGCAACTCGCATCCATTCTAGGCTGCGAGGCCTCGCACCCCCATTTCTAACCAGATAGAATGCGCAAATTCCCCATTATTGCGACGGGCAGAGCCACATGGCTGCTCGCGCTGCTGCTCCTGCCGTTCGTCTGGCTGCCCTGCAAAGCCGAGCCATTGCAGCTTTCCGGGCAATGGTATCGAGTGCCGCGATACTCTTATTGCGCCGAAGAGGCTCAACTGCCATGCGCCGGAGCGCCTCCTGTCGACAGGCTCGACAAAACCGGAGGGAAATCTTTTCAACCGCCAAAGTCGGAAATTGCCCGCCCGGGAAGCATTCTCTTCAAGACACCATCCCCGAGAACATAATGATGCATCAATGCCGCAGCGGCATGCAGGCCGGCCAGCACGATGATGCTCCAGGCAGCGATATCGTGCAGGTCGCCCAAGGTATGACTCAGGGCGCGATCCTTGACCGTTGCGAACTGCACCGGAAAGAGCCCGAAAAACATGAAGGCTTCCGCCTGCGCCCACCTCCAAACGAAGCCCAGCACGATCTGGACTGCCAGCAGCAAATACAGCGCATGGTGAACGGCTTTCCCGGCAAATGCCATCAACCCGGCGGATATCGAAGGCAAGCGCCTGCCGCGGGTGACGCGCCAACCCAGGCGTACCGTCATGACCAATGCCAGCACGATCCCCAGCGAAATATGAATTGAATGCAATTCCTTCCTGAGCGGAGAGCCGTGCCGAAGGAAGTCCCAGCCTTCCGCCAGAACAAACAGGGCGACGACAAGGACAGCCGTCAGCCAGTGCAGCAAAATCGTGACTCGATCGTAACTCGCTTCCCTTGTCGATTCCCTTTGTGATGCCATCGCGTTGCTCCAAGCATTCGAACAGCGGCGCAATGCCGCGTCCGGAAAAAAGTCCGGATGCCTGACCGGCACCTTCTGCAACCGCTTGCTGTTTTGGTCAATTTACAGCCCCGGCATCATGCCGGTGCCTGCCTACGCTTCCAACACTCAGCCTTTTCAGACAATATCGGGATCGTCCCCGGAAGGCAGGGTGGTCAGCGCCAATTCAATGCTCGTGGCGACGTCCCTGGCATATCTGGCAGCTTCGGCCAGATGCAGCGACTCATAGTAATCGGCCTTCAATCTGAACTTGTCGACGTCGTCCAGCAAGATCTGCCTTGTTTCTACAATTGACATGAACAATCTCCCTAAAATGGATAGCTGCGCAAGACCCGGCGCGGAAAACTAGTGCCGCTCATTGTATCAGGCACTTCACCCTTTCTTTCCATGCATGATTTCGCGAAAGAGGCCTTTCACCCGCTCGAACAGATCGGGCTTGGCTTCGCCGCCCTTCACCCTGGTCTTGATGGAGGCAATTTCATTGCGGATGGTTTGGTACTTTCCATATCCGAGCGCTTCGGATTCGGCCAGGTGGCTGTCGGCACTATCCAGCAATGACAACACTTTGCTTTTGTTGTTGACCTTGTCCTTGTTGAGGAGTTGCTGCGCCTTGAGCACATCTCCTTCCGCTTTCAGCGGAGGCAATGGAATGACCTCCTGGGAAGTTATGATCGAGCTCAATGCATCAGCCAGCGTGGATTCTGCCTCGTCGAGCCTGGATGCCTGAATTTCCCTGCTGGCCTGCTTGATGGCATTCGGATAGATGCCCAGCGGCAGAAAATCGGTGTCAATGTGCATTTCGCTGACCAGCGGGGCGAGCAGGATGCGTGCTGCCTGGATATGTCCATTGTCGAGTTCGGATTTTGCATCCCTCACTGCATTGTGAATCTTGTCTGGAGCAATCTCCATATCCAGGACATTTGCCCGGACATCGATGGGCGCCAGCTTGAGATTGGGATCCCGCGCCAGCAGGATATTAAGCTGGCCGTCGGCTTTCGTGAGCATCGTGTAAGCCTGCCTGGTGTCCTTTTTTTCCAGGAAGAATATGGCATGGACAATTTCGTCGTTGGCGACAACAGCCTCTTTCATCAATGATTGGCGACGATTGCTAAGCTCCTGCCTTGCGATATCCTTGACATGATCTTCCCTTGCCGCAGTTGCCGGAACCGGCATTGTCGCTGCGGACGCAGGTACCTCGCCAGCGCCGAAAGCATTGCAAGACATGCCCAGAATGGCCATCGAAATCAAGCCAAGAGAAGATTTTTTTGCAGCTTCTTTCATGAGATTCCCCCAAGTAGACTGAAATTGGCGGGTGCGCGCCGCTCCCGCCGGGTTTTTATTGGCAGCCACGGCCACGACAAGCAGCACCGAAACCGCGGCTATTGGCATCGTCGCCTGCAATTAGAAATGATAAATTGCTCCGACCGAATAGCTGTTGATGCTCGTTTGCGCCACGTTGACGTTGTTCCCGATGGATACCCGGTCATAGCCGGCTCGAAGATCGAACTGGGAATTGAGCGCGTACTGGACACCCGCGCCATACGCCAGATTGCTGCGGTTCGCGGAACTGCCGGCATCGACTGCAGTATGAACCCGAGCCATGCCCAGCTTGCCATAGAGAGAAACCGCATCTGAAATGGTCGGCAGCGGCAGGAATCCGACTGCATAAATGCCCCAGGAAGTGTTCTTGTTCGTCAGGCCAGCAGCATCGATCTGATTGCCGTAATCGGCATAATTGCCTTCTACCGCGAAATACTGGTTGATCTGATATCCCGCAAGCAGCGAATAGTCCGTATCTGAACTCTTGCTCAGCGTGGCGCTGTTGTCGTAGGCCTTGCCAATGGTTCCGCCGGCATAGAAGCCGGTGGCAGCATGTGCGGTTGCAATCGATGCAGCGATCATTGCAATGGTCGATAAGCTCTTTTTCATTTCGAGTCTCCTCTTCAGAAATTGCCTCGCCGAAACGCTCGGCAGACACGTCGTCTGACTGGAGCACCGAAAATAGGTTCCTGGTGAAACAGTTTCAGTCCAGGCGCAAAGGCCGCTGCCGCGTCACGCTGAAACAGCGAATCTGCGAAGACCGGAATCGCCCCAATACCGCGTCGTTAGTGGGTTACAAGCCATTTCCCCAGACCGGATCAAACTTGGCATGGGACAGGACTTCATGCTTGCATGAAACATATTTAATGATTGTTTCTGTGCGAATCGACGAACTATTGTGGATGCCCTATTGTCAGTAGGGCTGAGCGACTCGAGGCCCCCGGAAAGACCGGATCTGCCCGAACTTAACATTTTGCCGAGCTTGCATCCTGCCAGCCAGTTAGCCCATCATTGGAGAGATATTGCATGACGAACCATCCCGGATCATTGTTGCGCAAGGAAATTCATGACCGCCAATCCATCGCGCCCTTCATCGGCATTTTCGATGCCTTCTCGGCAACCATTGCATCGAAGCATTCTCCCAACCTTTTTTACAGCGGCTTTGGCTTTGCCGCGAGCCAATACGGCTTGCCCGACATCGGTTACATTGCGTGGAGCGACATGGTTCAGGCAGCATGGCGCATTCGCCAGATTCTTCCGCAACACAAGCTGCTGGTGGACGTGGACGATGGCTATGTGGACGCATCGGTCGCCTGCCATGTCAGCGCCCAGCTCGAACGCATGGGGGTGGCCATGATCATGCTTGAGGATCAAAAGCGCCCGCGCCGCTGCGGGCACTTCGATGGCAAACTGCTGCTGCCGCTCGAAGAGTACATGGAAAAGCTGGAAATGGTTCTCGCGCAGCGCACCGAATTGTGCGTGCTCGCGCGCACCGACGCTGCCGGAGACGAGATTTTCCGGCGACTGGAGCGCATTTCGGAAACCGATGTCGATGTGATCATGGTCGACGGCGTGCGTTCCATAGAAACTTTGCGGGAAGTGCGCAAGATTACCGACAAGCCCCTCCTGTTCAACCAAATAGCCGGGGGCAAAAGTCCCCGCGCGACCCTGTCCGAATTGCGGGCAGCCGGAGCCAGCATGGCCCTGTATTCGACACCCTGCCTCTTCGCAGCACAGGCTGCCATCGACGACTCCCTGTCTGCCATCTTCTCCGATGATGGGCGGCTCCCCGACACAAGCTGCGGCGGATCGATCAGCGTTGCCGAATGCAGTTCCATGCTGCAGGAAAACATGACCCATCACTTGCCTGAAGTCGATTTGGCAAAATTCGTGCAAGCCTGATCGTGTTGCACCAGATTCCGCTGTACCTCATAACCGGCTGCGCGGCGGGCTACCTGGCGGGGCTGTTCGGCGTCGGCGGGGGCATCATCATCGTGCCGATACTGGTTATCCTGTTCAAGGCATCGGGGATCTCACCGACCGTGCTGATGCCCTTGGCCATCGGCACGTCGATGGCTATCGTATCCGTGACATCGCTGATGGGCGCCCGCGCCCATCACGCCAACGGCAACGTGGACTGGAGAAACGCCAGACAGCTCTTGCCCTTGGTTCTGCTCGGCGTGGTGACAGGTGCATTGCTCGGCTCGTACATCCCGCACGGATTTCTGACAGGATGCGTCATAAGCTTCGAACTGGGCGTGGCAGCGCTGTTCCTTTCCCAGGCCGTGCGCAAGAGCGGCCACGAAGAGACTTCCCCGAAAACCGCAATGCCTCAATCCAGGATGCTCGCCATTTCCAGTATCCTCGGCCTGGTGTCCAGCGTAGTCGGCATTGCAGGCGGCACCCTGTTCGTGCCGTTTCTGAGTTTCTGCGGGGTCGGCCTGCGCAAGGCGATCGGCACAGCAACTGCGCTCGGCGCACCCCTGAGTCTGGTGGCCGCTTTCGTATACGTCATGACCGGATCGCTGGGAAGCCAGGCGTTGCCGCCCTATTCCCTGGGATATGTCTATCTTCCGGCCTTTCTGGGTTGCGTGATCGGAGGGATATGGACCACCAAGCATGGCGCAATGCTGGGCCTGAAACTGCGGCTGCGCGTGCTGAAACTGTCCTTTGCGCTGATCCTGCTTGGAGCCGCAGGAAAAATGCTTTTCATATGAGCGGTGGTCGCGAGGCTCTGTGCCTGGAATTAGGATTGTCACAATATCGGACAAGTTCGGCAAAAGCGCTTCTCGGCAAAAAATCCGCCCCGCAGAATCCAGGGGCGGGAAACTCCGCTGTGCTGCTTGCCTCGATGCGCAATGGCGTCAATCTGCTGAAGTCGTGATGCATGACGCGCATTAATGTTGACCCCATGACGCGCAAAGGTTTCATATTGTATAAACATGTTTCATGAAATTCAATATAAAAACAGTTTTGCGCAAAACCGTCGTGCTATGATCTGTCTACGATGTCACCTTTTGGGAGGAAGGAAAATGCTGCCTTTTGCCGTCATGGAACAAACCGAAGAAAAGGATATCGAAAAATTGGCTGCGATCGTCGACGAAGCTATCGAATTGATCGCATCCAAAACAGGTTTGACGAAGGAAGAGACGCTCGGAATTCTGGAAGAGTTCAGCATCCCTGAACTCAGATCCGAACAGCCGCTGTCCGGAAAAGGTTTCAGTGCTTCGAAATTCGTCAAGGCACTCGACAAGGGCGTCAAGGCGATAGCCTTTGCAACCGGACTGAATTCGACGGAGATCAGCGCGATCTTCACACAGGAAAAGCATGCTCCGGCTATCGATGTTGTCCGTCGGCTCCGCGAGAAATCGAAGCAAAACCGCTGGAGTCTAAGCCACTATTGACATCCCCCCGGCGCCTCCGCGCACCCGGGTATCGGGGCGACACGCTTTGAACGAAGATCGATGGCGTGAGAGAATTATCGCATTCTCAGAAAACAACCGAATGCGGGAGATAATCATAGCACCTGTGAAAATGTCGGACACAACCGCACGGCCTGAATCCGTAAGGGATGGCGCACGCGCGCATGAAGTTTTGAGGAAATTCCGGGTTGTGTTCAGCACCGTGAAGAACCATTTCAGGGACATCGAGTTGAAATGCGGCGTGAGCGGCGCCCAGCTTTGGGCCATCTCCGAAATCGCGGGGAAGCCGGGGCTGCGCGTTTCCGAACTGGCCCAGGCCATGTCGGTACATTTGTCGACTGCCAGCAATCTTGTGGGCGCACTGGAAAAGAAGGGACTTGTCAGAAAAGAGCGCGGAATGGATCAGCGCGTCGTCTTTCTGCACCTTACCCAACAAGGTATCGAAACGGTCTCCAGGGCGCCAAAGCCGATGATCGGCGTATTGCCCGACGCCCTTCAAAGACTGCCGGAAGACGAACTCGATGCACTTGGCGACAGCATGGACAAACTGATTGTGATGATGCGGGTCAAGGACGAAACTGCCGCCGCCAAGCCCCTTTCCGATATCTGACAATTTATGGACGATTTTGATTATTCCCCGAGGGGAATTCTGCTTCGCGGGGAAGCCGCTGCGGATAGCGAAGCCGCACGGCGAAAATTCCAGCTGCATCTTGGTCAAATCGGCCTTGATTGGTGCGTTTCAATGTCCGGTGCGCCGCATGGCGGTGACGGCATCGTCAACTTTCGGCTCCGCAAGGACCTTGCCCGGGAATATGCGCCAGACTGCGATACCACGAAGCTTCACCTGAAGCTCGATCTCGACACCCAAGGCAATTCCAGCGATCTCGAGAAGGAGATACTGCTTTCCATGCTGGCATCCCCCGTGGCATTCGAGTTCCCGAGCTACGAAGAGTTCGCCTCGTCCGTTCGCATCAGAAGAAATATCGTCGAAGCCGCCAGAAAAACCGTGCTGGCCTTCGATACGGAAGAGGCAGAACGCCCTGCGGATTGCTGGACCTATGCAGAAGACTCGGGCTTCACCATCCTGCCGGGAGCATCCCTCATTTCAGCGCTGCAGAAGGCAACCCAGCCCTCCATTTCCGGAAGCCTTTACTCGTTTTCCTGCTACCGTGCGACTGAGTACGTCATTCTGCTCGCCATCGCCCAGGAACTCGAAACCTGCAATCCGGATCTGTACCGGCAGCTGCAAAAGCAGTGGGAAGTTCGGGCAATCAAGTCGGGAGAATTCCACGACGTGTTTCTGCGCGAATACGGTTCCATGGACGCACCCCTGCCGCCGAAATATTATGTTCCCGGCGATCGTCTCTGGTTCAGGAATCCGGACCAGCACTCATCTGACGTCAAGGGTTACGAAGGGTCTTGGGTATTCTATCTGGGCAGCGGGTTGTTCACTAATTTCTGGAAGGAAGGCCAGGTTTACACACTGGCGTCGAAATGCCTGGAACTCTTCCACTGGCGAAATGCCACTTGCCGGGACGAGGAAGGAAGACTACAAATCGACGAGGCGACTGTCGAAGAGCTCGTCGCGGCCTCGATGAGCGACCAGGCCGAGGCCGAGCGCATCCTGCAGGAGATGGTGCGGCTCCGGGAGCCTCAGGGCGTTTATATCGACGGCGGCTGCATCGACACTTCTCGCGAATATCCGCGCCTTGTCTGCCCGGGCACGTCCGACCTCATGCTCCCGGCTGTCTAACCAAGAATCCGGGCAACCGGAAGAGCATTCAACAGAATTACCTCATCGAGCAAATCTCAGCTTACTGAATCCCAATAGCCGTCACGAAGCCCACCAATGTCGCGCCAGGCTCTGCATCAACAACACTATCCCGATGACGATAAGTCCAATATGCACGAACCGAATGAAAGATGTGCCCTGCATGCGTTGATTCGCCATTCTCCCAAGCAGGATCGCCAGCAAGGCGCCAGGCAACGACAGCCAGTACAAGTGGGTTATCTCGGAAGTCAAAAGCCCTGTTTTCCAATACCCTCCCATGACGACTGTGCTTGCAGGGAGAAAATATCCCTGCAAAGTCGCGCGAAAATGCTGGGGGGACCATCGCTTCAGCGTTCCGTATACGATAAGCGGCGGTCCGTTCATTCCGTAGGCTCCCCCCAGAATGCCGGCGCCGAAGCCGAAAAGCCAGTCGAGCCTGTTGCTTCTGAGAGCCGGCGGTCTTTCGGAAATCAGCAAATAGGATGAAAACATGATGATGACGCAGGCTAGCAGACCCTTCACGATCGATTCCCTCACCATGGTCAGCAGCAACAGACCGAAGGGTATGCCGACAAGCGTCGCCAGGAATAATGAAATGGCGCTTCGAACATGGATGTGACGCCAGTCCTGCAATACGATGAGACCTGCAATGGTGATCGAAAGCAGGACGGCAACCGGCGCAGCATCCCTGACGGGAATGACTAGCGACAGCAGGGGCACCGCAATCAATGCCTCGCCGAACCCGAATGCCGACCGGATGAAAGAAGCCGAGAAAAGCACAGCCACCACCAGAAACGATGTCCAATCGGATATGTGCATGTTTTACGGATTCCGAGCGCCCAATTTGCAGACGTGCCCATTGGCGCAAATCAAGCCATCGGTTCGGGGCCTAATCCTAAAATTACCCACAATCCCGAAAATCAGGGAAATCTGAAGCTTACTCGAACGGATGGCGCAGGATGATGGTTTCGTCGCGCTCGGGGCCGGTGGAAATCATGTCGACGGGAACGCCGCAGATTTCTTGCAGCCGCTTGAGGTAATGCCGGGCGTTTTTCGGCAGATCCTCGAAGCGCTTGATTCCCGCCGTGCTTTCCTTCCAGCCCGGAACGGTCTCGTAGATCGGCTCGCAGCCCGCGATGGTCTCCGCCCCCACGGGGAGAATGTCATATTCCGCACCCCCGCAATGGTAGCCGACGCCGATGCTGAGCGACTCCAGCCCATCCATCACGTCAAGCTTGGTGATGCAGAGGCCGGTCACGCCGTTGATCTGGATCGAGCGCTTGAGCGCAGCGGCATCGAACCAGCCGCACCTTCTCGCCCGCCCGGTCGTCGAGCCGAATTCGTTGCCGACCTGGGCGAGATGCTGCCCCACTTCCTCGGAAAGCTCGGTCGGGAAGGGACCCGAGCCGACCCGTGTGGTATAGGCCTTGGTGATGCCGAGGACATAATGCAGCCTGCCCGGCCCCACTCCGCTTCCCGCGGCGGCGGCGCCCGCCACGCAGTTGGAGGAAGTCACGAAAGGATAGGTGCCGTGGTCGATGTCGAGCAGCGCGCCCTGGGCGCCCTCGAAAAGGATGTTCTTGCCGTCTTCCATGGCATTGTGGAGCAACCGCGGGATGTCGGCCACCAGCGGCCTGACGCGCTCGCTCAGGGAAAGCGCCTCGTCGAGGGTCTTGCCGAAATCGACCTTCTCGGCCTGAAAATAGTTCACGAGCACAAAATTGTGGAAGTCGAGAACGGATTCCAGCTTCTCGGCAAAGCGCTCGGGATGGAAGAGGTCCTGCAATCTGAGCGCGCGCCTTCCCACCTTGTCTTCGTAGGCCGGGCCTATTCCTCGCCCGGTCGTGCCTATCCGGGTCGCGCCCTTGGCATTTTCCCTGGCGTTGTCGAGCGCGACATGGTGCGGCAGAATCAGGGGGCAGGCCTCGCTGATCTTGAGTCTCGCCCTGACGTCCACCCCGGCCTGCTCCAGCATGTCCATCTCGTGCAGCAGGGCCTCGGGAGAAACCACCACGCCGTTGCCGATGTAGCAGGCTACATTTTCGCGCAAGACGCCGGAAGGAATGAGGTGAAGGACGGTCTTCTTGTTCCCGATGACGAGGGTGTGTCCGGCATTGTGCCCCCCCTGGAAGCGGACCACCCCGTGGGCATGGTCGGTCAGCCAGTCCACGACCTTGCCTTTGCCCTCGTCACCCCACTGCGTCCCGATCACCACCACATTCTTAGACATGCCAGATTCGATCCCTGATAAAAGTTATTCCGCTACCCACTTCCCGCCCCGGAATGCCAGTCTTCTCCCAGCTTCCGGTTCGTGTCCCGGCAACTCGACCGCCACCCGCTTTCCCTGCCCGCGCAGCCTCGCAATTTCCTCCAGGAGCGCAGGATCCTTCGAATGGGGCGCGAATATGCAGTCCTCATCGCGCGCGGCCGGCAAAATTTGCGCAACCTCCCTCAGGTCCATGCTGAAACCAGTCGCCGGGCGCGCCCTGCCGAAGGCACGCCCGACTTCGTCGTAGCGCCCACCGAGCGCCACCGCATTCGGACAATTTTCCGCATAGACCGCAAATACCATGCCGCTGTGGTAATGATACCCGCGCAATTCGGCAAGGTCGAAGGAAAGGTCGGAAACGCTGCCGGCAAGCTCGACGGCGACAGCTTCCAGATCGGCCAGCGCATCGGGTACACCGGAAAACCCCGAGAGGGCTTCTTTCGCCCGGGCCAGCACTTCCATTCCGCCATAGAGCTCGGGCAAAAGGCAGAGTGCATCCCTGACCTTCGCGTCCAGATGCGACGAAAGCTCCGCAATTCCCGGCAAATCCTTCGCCTGAAGCACCTGGAAAAGCTCGGATTCGAGATCCGGATTCATCCCGGAAACCCGGGCGATACTCCTGAATACGCCGACATGCCCGAGATCGAAATGGGGTTTCCTCACCCCGAGCAGGGAAAGGGCGTCGAGCATCAGCTTCTGGATTTCGATGTCGCTCTCGATGCCGGCATGGCCGTAAATGTCGGCGCCGATCTGCAACGGCTCGCGGGTCCGGGTGAGCCCGAGGGGAAGGGTATGCAGCACGCTTCCCGCATAGCAGAGCCTCGCAACGCCCTGACGGTTCAGAAGCTGCGCATCGATCCGGGCGACCTGAGGAGTGATGTCGGCCCTCAAACCGAGCAGTCTTCCGCTCATCTGGTCGACCAGCTTGAAGGTCCGGAGGTCCATGTCGCTGCCGGTGCCGCTTCTCAGGGATTCGACGTATTCGATGAGGGGGGGCATCACGAGATCGTAGCCGTGGCCTCTGAAAAGGTCGAGCACCTGTCTGCGCATCGCCTCGATGCGGTGCGCATCCGGAGGCAAGATATCCTCGATATGTTCGGGAAGGATCCAGTTCTGCATCGTGTTCTTCTTGGAGTGTGTCAGGCGGGGAAGTCTTCCGCAGCCGTCAGGACGGGAACCCGCAGCATGGCGCGGGCGCTACCCTACTTCGCCTTTCCCCCGCCATTCCTGAAATATTTGAAGAATTCGGAGTCGGGCGAAATGACCAGCGTGCTGTTCTTTCCGTCGAAACTCCTGCGGTAGGCTTCCAGACTCCTGTAGAAGGCGTAGAATTCCGGGTTCTTGGAGAAGGCCTTGGCGTAGATCGCGGTCGCTGCCGCATCCCCCTCGCCCTTGATCTTCTGCGCGTCCCGGTAGGCGTTCGCGATGATGACTTCGCGCTGCCGGTCCGCATCCGCCCTGATCTGCTCCGATTCCGCAGCGCCTGTGGAGCGCAGTTCGTTGGCGACACGCTTCCTTTCCGCCTCCATCCGCCTGTAGACGGAATCGCTGACCTGCTGCGGCAGATCGACCCGCTTGAGGCGCACGTCGACCACCTGGACACCGATCTTGCGCGCATCCAGATCGCTTTTTTCGCGCATCAAGGCCATGATCATGTCGCGCTGCCCGGAAATGACGTCATGCACCGTCCTGTTGCCGAACTCGTCGCGCAGACTGGAATTGATCGTCTGAGAAAGACGCAGCTGCGCCCTCGCCTCGTCTCCGCCGGTGCTGATGTAGTACTGCCTCGGGTCAACGATGCGCCATTTGACGAAAGAATCGACGAGCACGTTCTTCTTCTCGGAAGTGATATAACGCTCGGGCTCGGGAGATTCGAAAGTCAGTATCCTGTTGTCGAAATAGCGCACGTTCTGGATAAGCGGAATCTTCCAGTAGAGTCCCGGAGCGGTCTTGACCGAAACGATCTCGCCGAGCTGGAGCACCAGCGCGCTCTGCCTCTGGTCCACGGTGTACAGGCTGGAACTCAGCAGCACCAGGGCAATGACAATGGAGACGATGTATTTCATGGCCTGTCCTCCCTGTCGCGGTTGCGGAAGACATCCCTCGATCGGTTATCCTGGGTAACGGGCGCTTTTGCGGCAGCCGCATCGTCCAGCTGAGGAGTGGGTGCGGCGGCAGTCGTCGCCTGCATCAGCTTGTCGAGCGGCAGATAAAGCAGATTCCCGCCCTTCTTCTGGTCGACCAGCACCTTGTTGGTGCTGCTCAGCACTTCCTGCATCGTCTCCAGATACATCCTTTCCCGCGTGACGCCGGGGGCCTTGTCGTATTCGGCCAGTATCTGCTGGAAGCGGCTCGCATCCCCTTCGGCATTGGCGATCACGCGCTGCTTGTATCCCAGGGCTTCCTGGGAAAGCCTCGCCGCAGCACCGGCTGCGCGCGGCACGACATCGTTGGCATAGGCCTGCCCCTCGTTCTTCAGTCGCTCCCTGTCCTGGTTCGCCTTGACCGCATCGTCGAAGGCAGCCTGGACCTGCTCGGGAGGCTGGGCATTCTGCATCGTGACCTTGCTGATGGCGATCCCCGCCTTGTAGCGGTCGAGTATTTTCTGCATCAGGACGGAAGCCTGGTCGGCGACCTGCTCGCGCCCTTCGTAGAGCACGAAATTCATCTTGCTCTTGCCAACCACCTCGCGGATGGCCGTTTCCGCAACCTGCTTCACCGCATCTTCGGGCGCACGGTTATTGAAAAGATACGCTTCCGGGTTCTTGATGATGTACTGGACGGCGAACTGGATGTCGACGATATTCTCGTCGTCGGTGAGCATCAGGGATTCCTGGGGAATCTTGCTCTTGACGTTGTTCCTGTAGCCGATCTCGACTGTCCTGACCGTTGAAACGTCGACGATCTCGGCGCTCTCTATGGGATAGGGCAGATGCCAGCGCGGACCGGGCATGGTCGTCTCGATATATTTGCCGAAGCGCAGCACGACGCCGCGCTGACTCGCATCGACGATGTAAAATCCGCTCGCGAGCCAGATCAGGAAAGCGATCGCGACAAAGATCCAGAGTCCTCCGCCCAGGCTGAAGCCGAGCTTCGGACCCATCGGGGCGCCGCCGCCCTTCTTTCCGGAAAAAAGCGATTCGAGCTTCTGGTTGAAATTGCGCCAAAGCTCGTCGAGATCGGGAGGCCCTGATTTGCCGCCCCCCCATTGTGGATCGTTTAATCCCATTTTTCAAAAACCCGTCATATAGATGCCGCAGCAAGCCGCCCGGCCCCGAAATCATGGCGTTCGCCAAGGAATTCAGCGAGACATTGCCTGACCAGATCCAACCCCTCGCCGGTTCCGGCGCTCAGGTGAATTTTTTCGATTCTACCATATTCGTCCCGATCCGAGCCCGCAGACCGGCCATTAATGTCTATCTTGTTGTAAACCAGAATCTGGGGGACGCTATCGGCCCCGATTTCCGCCAGAACACGGTTGACTTCCCTGATCTGATCGTCCCTTGCCGGATTGCTCGAATCCACCACATGCAGGAGCAGATCGGCATGAATGGTCTCTTCCAGCGTGGCGCAGAAGGAGGCGACGAGGGTGTGGGGCAGCTGCCTGATGAAGCCCACCGTATCGGACAGCACAACCTGGCCGCAGTCCGGGACGAACATGCGCCGCGAAGTGGTGTCCAGGGTGGCGAAAAGCTGGTTGGCCGCGTAGGCGTCCGACCGGGTCAGCGCATTGAACAGCGTGGATTTTCCGGCATTGGTATAGCCGACTATGGATACCGAGGTGACATGGCCGCGCGCCCGCGAACGCCGCTGCACTTCGCGCTGCTGCCTGAGCTTCTTCAGCCGTTCCTTGAGCAGCTTGGCCCTTTTGCCGATCAGCCTGCGGTCGGTCTCGAGCTGCGTTTCGCCGGGGCCCCGCAATCCTATCCCGCCCTTCTGGCGCTCCAGGTGAGTCCATCCGCGTATCAGCCGGGTGGAAAGATGCTCGAGCTGGGCGAGCTCTACCTGAAGCTTGCCTTCGAAGCTCTTCGCTCTCTGGGAAAAAATATCTAGAATCAGGCTGGTGCGGTCGATCACGCGGCATTTCAGCCTGTTTTCGAGATTGCGCTGCTGCGCAGCGGATAGCTCGTGGTTGAAGATGACGAGGCTGGCACCGGTTGCAGCAAGCGCCACAGCCACTTCCTCGACTTTTCCGCTGCCTGCAAAGGTCGCGGAATCGGGGAATGCGCGCCTGCCCGTCACGGTGGCGAGCACCTGCGCCTTCGCACTGGAAGCGAGTTCCCTCAGCTCCTGCAGGCTCTCAAGAAAGCCGGGGTCGCCGAAATCCAGGGCGACAAGAACGGCCTCGTTGCCGTTTGTTTCACTCATCCAGCCGCAGGGGGTTCGAACGGAATGGTTACCGGACGGGAGGGAACGACCGTCGATATGGCATGCTTGTAGACCATTTGCGTGACCGTGTTCTTCAGGAGGATCACGTACTGATCGAAAGACTCGATCAACCCCTGAAGCTTGATGCCATTGACAAGATAAATCGAAACCGACACATGCTCCTTACGCAGCGTGTTCAGGAACGGGTCTTGTAACATTTGCCCTTTTGCACTCATAAACTTCTCCGATGTTATTGTTAACCTTTCCACATTTTAGACTAGTGTACAGGTTTATGTTGAAAAACTTTGGAAACGCATTCAGGGGATTGGACAGGGCAACCCTGAATAGGTTCATCAGCCGTATCTTTTTCTGCCGAGAATCCGTTTGCGATGGGCGGCCCGTTTTTCGCTTTCTGTGGGAGGAGCGGGCTTCTTTCCCGAAAACGGATTCTTGCCTTTCTTGAATTCCACCTTGAGTGGCGCCCCCTTCAGTTCGAATGCCTCCCTGAAGGTCTTTTCCAGGTAGCGCCGGTAGCTCTCCGGAATATGGTCCAGGGACGTACCGTGGATGATGATGAGGGGGGGGTTCATCCCGCCCTGATGCGCATAGCGCAGCTTCGGCCGGAACGTCCCGGTACGCGGCGGCGCCTGCTTTTCGACAGCCGCGATCAGGAGCCGGGTAAGCTTGGGCGTGGAAAGTTTCGCCATGGCTGCGGCATGGGCTTCGTCCACCGACTTCATGAAAGCGTCCAGCCCGGTCTTGTACAGGGCGGAAATGTAATGGACGGAGGCGAAGCCGGTGAAATTGAGCTTCCTGGAGATATCCCTTTTCACGGTTTCCCGGGCGAACGGATCGAGACCGTCCCATTTGTTGACGGCGATCACCAGCGAGCGCCCCGCTTCGAGAATGAAGCCGGCAATATGCGCATCCTGGTCGGAAATTTCAGCCCTGGCATCGAGCACCAGCACGACCACATTGGCATCTTCCACGGCCTGCAGGGTCTTGACCACTGAAAATTTCTCCACCGCCTCGAACACCTTGCCGCGCCGCCTGATCCCGGCCGTATCGATCAGGGTATAGTGCCGGCCGCCGCGCTCGAACTCGACATGGATGCTGTCTCTCGTGGTGCCGGGCTGATCGAAGGCGATGACGCGCTCCTCGCCAAGCAGAGCATTGACCAGGGTCGACTTGCCTGCATTGGGCCTGCCCACGATGGCGATCCTCGGTCCTTCGACCAGGGAATGATCGGACTCCTCCTGGGGAAAGGGGGCAAGGGCGATCTCGACGAGATCGCGCACGTTGTCTCCGTGCGCCGAAGAAATGGGCAAAGGCTCGCCCAGCCCCAGCTCGTGGAACTCGGCCGAGACCACGTGGCGCATCATGCCTTCGGTCTTGTTCACCACCAAGAAAACCGGACGCCCGGTTTTGCGCAGCTGCTCGCCGATGATCCTGTCCTGGGCAGTCAACCCGTCCCTGCCGTCAACCATGAACAGGATCACATCGGCTTCGTCTATCGCCTGCAGGGTCTGGCGCGCCATCTCGTGCAAAATGCCATCCTTCGCAACGGGCTCGAACCCACCGGTATCGACCACGAGGAAGGGTTTCTCGCCTATCCTGCCATGGCCGTAATGCCTGTCGCGCGTGAGCCCGGGAAAGTCGGCGACGATCGCATCACGGCTTCGGGTGAGCCTGTTGAAAAGGGTCGATTTGCCGACATTGGGTCTGCCGACGATGACCAGGGTAGGCTTCATCGATCAGGGCACCGCCATCGCATACAGATGCCCTTTTTGGGTCTGCACCAGGAACATGTCGCTGTTGAGGCGGACCGGCTGGAAGCGGATGGGGCTACCGTCAGTATCGATCCTGGCGACAAGATCGCCGTCGCTGCGCCTCATGAAATGGACATAACCCTGCACATCCCCGACGACCACATAGCTGTCCTGGACATAGGGCGCCGTGATCCCACGGCCTTCCAGTTCGGACTGCTTCCAGAAGGATGCGCCGGAAGCGCTGTCGAGGCTGAGCACATCCCCCTGGTCGCTGCTCACGAAGAAATTCCGCTTGTTGACGATCATTCCGGCATAACTGGAAACATCGGTCGACCAGATCAGTTCGCCCTTGGCGATATCGAAGCAGGCCAGTCTCCCCTGATAGGCAATCGCACATACCTGGAGCTCGTCGACGATCGGCAGGCTGGTGACATCGGCTATCCTTTCGAGTTCCGTGGTGCCGTGGGACCGGGCCACCGTGCTCTCCCAGTTGACGGCGCCGGTCTGGATGTCGATCGAAACCAGTTTGCCGCCCGCAAATCCGGCATAAACCATGCCCTGCGATACCACGACTCCGGCGTAGCTGCGAATCGAAAGCGCCGGATTGGCATGCTGGTAGACCCAAAGCTGCTTGCCGGTCTTTTCGTCCAGCCCGAAGATCCTGCCGTCTCCCACGCGGACGACCACGACCCCGTCGGCTATCTCGGGCACGCTCAAAAGCTCGCCGATCACATGATAATTCCACATCGCCTTGCCGGATTCATCATAAGCCAGCACATCGCCGTCCTCGCTGCACACGACGACCAGCCCCTCTCCCACCCCGACGCCTGCCGAAAGCTTGTGACCGGTATCGATCCTCCAGATCCTCCTGCCCTTGAGACTCTCGAATCTGTACAGCTTGCCGGCATGGGATGCGGCGAAAATCGCACCGCCATCGATTGCAGGGATGAAAACTGAATCGTCCGCTGAACCGACATCGTCATTCCATAGAATCAGCGGCTCGAATGCCTGATGGATCTTCGGCAGTTTGGGTACGGTGGATTTCGAGCCGAAAAGATTGTGAATCGAAGCGCATCCCGAAAGCGACGCAAGCAGAATAATAAAGAGCAGTTTCTTCATTTTTCGCCTCCCGCCGAATCGAGCTTGATGCTCACGATATCGCGATAGGGGCTGGCCTTGTCGATCTTGTTGAGGGCAACCAGATAGGCGCTTCTCGCCTGTTCCTTGTTGCCCTGCGCGGTAAAGACATCTCCCTTGAGGTCGGAATAAAGTCCGTCGAAAGCTTCCCCGTGCTGTCCGTCGAGCATGGCTATCGCATCCGGATATTTCTTGTCGTCGAACAGGATTCCGGCAAGCCGTAGCCGCGCAATATCCCTGAGTTCGGGTTCCTTGCTGTGGTCGAGAACCCACTGCAGCTGCAGATTGGCGTCGTTGGCCTCCCCTGCCTCGAAATCGCGCCCTGCGATGATCATGGCCGCTCTTGCCGCATAGGGGGTATCGGGAAAGGATTCCACGATGTTCGAAGCAGCGAGCCTGACTTTCTTGAGATCGACATCGCCGCCCATTTTGGCGAGCGTATCGTACAAGGCGGACGCCTTCTCAGCCTGGCCATGCTGGTAGTGGCGATACCCCATGAAAGATGCCGCTGCGATCGAAGCTGCCACGATCCCTATCGTCAGCTTCTTCCCATGGCGCACCAACCAGGCTTTGATGATTTCCAACTGCTGCTGTTCGTCCAGATCGTACATAGTTTCCCTCAAATTGATTGTGAGCGCAGCCAGGTTACGGCTTCTCCGAGGCCCATCCTGAACTGTCCCGCCTCTTCGCGCAAAGGCTTCAGCGTGATTTCGCCGGCAATCGCCTCGTCATCTCCGACGATCGCGGCAAAGCGCGACCCGCTGGCATCGGCCTTTTTCATCTGCGACTTGAAACTCCCCCCGCCGCAGTGGAGGATGACCGAAAAATCGTTGTCGCGCAAAAATTCCGCAGCGGTCACCGCGAACTTCGAGGCCGCCTGCCCCTGATGCACAAGGTAGAGATCCCCAGATTCGGGAAAAACGCCGGAATTTTCTTCCTGAATCAGCGTCAGAATGCGCTCTATCCCGATCGCGAAACCGCAAGCCGGCGTCGGCTTGCCGCCGATCTGCGAAACCAGTCCGTCGTAT
>Ga0315298_1004151_pt1 | contig 22037 bp, 10 predicted proteins | sample WHS_1_MG_FD_203077 | JGI IMG/M metagenome (GOLD analysis project Ga0315298, IMG submission 203077) | Extremophilic microbial mat communities from Washburn Hot Springs, YNP, Wyoming, USA - WHS_1_MG | ecosystem: Environmental > Aquatic > Thermal springs > Hot (42-90C) | place: USA: Wyoming...
CATTTTGGGTGCGGAATACTTCTCGACAGGGAAAGCCTTTTCGCTGCCGAAGAACTCCATCTTCCAATGGGCCTTGCCGTAGTAGTCGGCCTTTTGCAGGAACGCGGCAGCCACCACCAGATCGATCAAGTTGCGGAGTTCGGCGAATACCGGAGAACGTTCGGCCAGTTCCGGATAGCGCTTCGTGAAGCTGACCACGAAGGCCTGGCTGGCGGGATTCATGCGCGCCGCCCCCTGGCGTTGCCCGCCGCTGCTGACCAACTCGTCTTCGCCCACCAGTTTGACGCCGTCGCCCACCAGTTCCATGGCCAGCTTGTCCTCGCTGACCCGCACACATTGGTAGTCGGGGGTGAAGAACCAGCGGAACAAGGCGTTGCGCGCCACTTGGCTTGGATTGACCCGATCGACGAAACTCACCAGTTTGACCGGCGGGCGTTCCAACCCGATGCCAATCAATTTCATGCGGTAGTCGGCTTCGACCATGACCTGGGCGAAGTGAGTTGCCGGGGGTACGCCGCTGATGGTCACCGCCTGGTACCCCAGACTGGTGCGGAGCCCATCGACGATAAACTGGGTCTGGGCTGGCGTGGCCTGCGAGCCGATGCTCCGCAAGAACCGCTGCATGGCGGCCAAACCCTCGGGGGTGGGGTCGATCGAGCAGCTTATCAACTCGGTCCCCTTCTTTCCCGGCGGAAACAACCGCAGCGCCACCACCAGATCCTGCAACTGGACGACTGGGCGGCCGGTAGTGAGACCCAGGATGCGGCCGGCCGGCGTGGTAACCCAGCCTTCGGCGGGCCCGGCCAGTACGATATCCCCACTCTCAGGATACAGGAACACGTAGCGCACCCGGAGCAGGCCGGCCAGATACCGCATTTCGTCGGTGACGACGCCGTTTTTTTCGATAATGGCTTTTTCCAGACGGGTGAGCGACACTTTGCGGAGCTTGCTGAAGCTGGCGACCTCCCGCGGCAGCGACTGGCGGGCGGCCTGGATCTGCTGGCGCATTAATTGCCCGGTGGGATCGGGCACAATGCGGGTCTCGACCACGCCCCGGGCATCGACCGCAATACCCGCTACGCCGCTGAGGTTTTGCTGCTGCTGTTGCTGCTGTTGCTGTTGCTGGCCCAGCGCGGAGCCCAGCGGTAACCCCCACCCAGCTACGGCAGCCACCGCAACGACCTTGACCAACAGGAGGGTTTGCCAGCGCATGTCGAACGTCTCCGATTCCGAACAAGAATCCGCACGCTCCCACCGACCCACGCCAGGGCAAGCCAGTGGGATCGCATGATTGGCACGGCCAGTATCTTTCGATCTTAATTGCCGGCAGGAGCAAACACAAGGAAACGCCTTCCAAATTTCTCTAGTCTCCCAGCTTTACGAGCTGACGGGCAGGGAGTAGCCTAGAGTGTTGCCCTCCTGTACCTCCAACCGAGTGTTCCCCCATCGGGAGAGGGTACCGCAATGCCTCGCCTTTGCGATACACCTTTGTGCCAGCGCATAAAGCCAGTCCTTTTGGCCGGCCTGTTGGCGGGCCTGGCCATTATGCCCGCCTTTGAATCGATTGCCCGGGGTGCCGAACAAGGGGCGGATTCTCAAAGCCCCGTGGCTGCAAAACCCGCCGAGGCGAAACCCGCAGAAAAGCCCGCCGAAGCCAAGCCGCCCGAAAAGCCGTCCGAACCGAAACCACCCGAGCTCAAGCCTGCCGAAAAGCCAGCCGAGCCAAAGGCGTCGGAAAGCAAGCCCCCTGAAAAACCGGAAGCCAAACCGCCGGAATCCAAGCCTGCCGAAAAGCCGTCCGAACCGAAGCTGCCTGAAAAACCGGCAGAAAAGCCTGCCGGACCCAAGCCGGCAGAGGCTAAACCAGCGGAGCCCAAACCGGCAGAAAAGCCTGCCGAGGTCAAACCGGCCGAAAAAGCCGCTCAGCCGACGGGCGTTCCAACCCGCGCCGCAAGTGGAGGACGGGTGGCAAGTTACACACTCTTGGCGCGGCCTGCGTATGCCGAGCGGCTCAAACTGACCGAGGCGCAAAAGGCACAGGTTGCAGCCATCTTGGCCGAGCGCGCCGAGCTGCTGGCTAAAACCCCCGAGGCGCAGCGCCCCGCCGTCGTGGCCCAGATCGAGCAGAAACTGGCTGGCGTGCTTACCGACCAGCAGCGGGCCGAGTGGCTCCAAGTGCCCCCCGAACCCCTGCTCCGCTTCAACTTCCGGTACCAAAAGTGGATTGACGTGCTGGAGTGGCTGGCCAAACAGGCGGGGTTGTCGCTTGTGTTGGACCACCCTCCAGAGGGGACATTCAACTACGTGGACACCCGGGAGTTCACGCCCAGCGAGGCCATCGACCTCCTTAACAGCGTTTTGCTGACCAAGGGATACGCGCTGGTCCGGCGCGAGCGGATGTTGATAGTCGTGGACCTTTCCGAGGGGGTGCCGGAGAACCTGGTGCCCCGGGTAACGCTTGAGGAGGCGGACACACGGGGGCGGTTCGAGCTGGTAACGGTGGCTTTTCCTTTGGGGGGCCGGCCTCTGCCAGCGGTCGAGGCCGAGATCAAGCCCCTGTTGGGGCCGCACCACAAATTGGCTTCTTCGGGAGGCCAGCTTTTGGTGACTGACATTGCCGGCGTGATGCGCGACGTGCAAAAAGCCATCCAGAACGTGCCGGCGCCGGTGAGCAAACCCACGCCTCCTCCGGCGGTTCCCGAAAGCCCGGTTGCAGCGGCCTACCCGTTGAAAGATGCCGATCCTGAAACCGTGCAGAAGGTCCTCGACGCGATGCTTCCCAAGGCCAAAGTGGTGGTGGACGCCAAGACCGGCCAGGTCCACGTGCACGCCCCTGCCTCGCAGCAGGCCTTGGCCAAGAGCATCCTCGAGCAGATGCAAGCTGGCCTTTCGGCCGAGAAAAGGCCTCGTCTGGAACTTTACCCGGTCGAGGAGTCGATCTCCAAAGAGGTGCTGAAAAACCTGGAGACCATCGTGCCGCAGGCAAAGCTTTCGTACGATGCGGTGCAAGGCCGGCTGGTAGCTTGGGCCACGGCGGCCGAGCATGAGACGATCAAAACGACGCTGGAAAAGCTGGCCGCAGCTCCCTCGCCCGAAACCACGCGGCAGTTCGAGGTGTACCGGCTGACCAAGGTGGATCCCACCGCGATCTTGCCGCTCTTGGAGAGGCTCTTGCCGCGGGCCAAGCTGGCAGTGGACCCTAGCAGCCGCACCCTGGTGGCCATCGCCACGCCGGCCGATCAGAAAGCCATCAAGAACCTGCTTACCCAGTTGCAGCCCGACAAGCCCCTGCCCGATTCGCCCGAATTGAGGTTCTACCCGGTCAAGGCGGCCTCGGTAAACAACCTTGTGAAGGTGATCGAGGGGATCGTGCCCAAGGCACAGGTGACGCCCGATCCGGCGGGCAAGCGGCTGATGGTGGTTGCCTCGCCGGCCGACCATGAACTCATCAAAGGCATGGTCGAAAAGTTCGAAAAAGAGACGCCTGAGCCTCAAAAGCACAAGCTGGTGGTGTATTCGGTAAGCACGGCGCAACGCAAGCGGTTCGAGGCGGTATTGAAGACCCTCATGGCCGAGTTGCCCGGCTTGCAGGTGCTGGCCGAGACCGACCCTTCCGAATTGGCCATCTGGGCCCGGCCTGAACAACATCAGGTCGTGGCCGACTTGCTCGAACAGCTCAAGGCCGAAGTTCCTTCGGGCGAGAAGTACGTGCTCTCGGCCTATCCGCTGAAGGCCTCGGAGGCGGCCAATGTGCAGACCATGCTCAAAACCCTCCACCCCAACGTGCAGACGGTGCTGGACACCAAGGGTCATCGGTTGCTCGTGTGGGCCCATCCGGTCGATCAGGCGGCCATCAAGGCCTCCCTCGACCAGATCCAGGCGCCGCCGCCCCCGGAAAAGCAGCAGCAGATCGAGACGTATTCCTTATACGGCATCGACCTTACCGGCCTGACCGCGCAACTGGAAAAACTGGCTCCCGAAGCCACGATTATGGTCAACTCCAAGACCAACCGCCTGATCGTCTGGGCCACTCCGGAAGATCAGGAGATCATCCGCAAGGCCTTGGAAAAACTGGGCCGGGGTACCGGCGTGGAAAATACCCCGCAGGTCGAGACTTATTTGCTTACCAGGGCCGACCCTACCACCACGCTGGCGCTTTTGCAGGGGCTGGTGCCCGATGCCAAGCTCTCGGTCGACCCGCAGACCAAGCGCCTGGTGGCTGTGGCCGTGCCCGCCGACCAAAAGGCTATCAAGGCGCTGATCGACCAGCTTCAAGCCGAAGCCCCGGCGGAAAAGCAGGCTACGTTCGAGACCTATCCGGTCTTGGGGCTGGATACGACCAGCCTGGTGGCCAATCTCCAGCAGGCCATTCCCAATGCGAAGTTCACGGTGGATGCCAAGTCGGGGCGGCTGGTGGTCTGGGGCACGCCCACCGAGCACGAGGCGGTCAAAAAGGCCCTGAGCAAGCTGGGCGCCGGCCCCGGGGGCGAGGCCGGAGCCGCCCTTCAGGTGTATCGGCTGACCAAGGCGGACCCTGCCACCGTCTCGGGATTGCTCCAAAGCGTGGTGCCCGCCGCCAAGATCACTGTGGATCCGCAGACGCGGCTGCTGATCGCCATCGCGACCCCGGCCGACCACAAGACCATCCAGAACCTGCTCGAACAGCTTCAGCCGGAAAAACCCCCGCCCGATGCGCCCGAACTGCGCTTTTATCCCTTGGCGCAGCCGTTGCCAAGCAGTTTGGTGTCGGCCATCCAGAACCTGGTGCCCAAGGCCCAGATCACCATGGACCCGGCGGGCAAACGTTTGAACGTGGTGGCCACGCCCGCCGATCATGAGATCATCCAGTCGGCAGTGGAGCAGGTGGAGAAGGCCGCCCAGGCCGACGAGAAACCCAAGCTGGTCGTCTATCCCGTAACGCCGTCCGAGCAGAAGCGGCTCCAGGCCGTGCTCTCCTCGCTTGCGACGGACCTCCCCGGCGTGCAGGTGATCGCCGACGGCGAGCCGGGGCAGGTATCGATCTGGGCTCGGCCCTCACAGCACGTGGTCATCGCCGAACTTCTCTCGCAAATCAAGCGCGAGGTACCCGGCGCAGAAAAGAACCAGGTGGCGGTGTACGCCATCAAGTCCGCCGATCCGAAGAGCGTGCTCAGCGTTCTGCAAACGTTGTTCCCCCACGCGCAGTTCGTGCTGGACCCTCGAACCCGGCGGATCATCGTTACCGCCCCGCCCGCTGAGCAGACCACTATCCGCAGTACCATCGAAAAGCTGGACGCGGGCACCCCGGCCGAAACTCAGGACAAACTGATGGTCTATCCGGTGCCCGAGTCCGATCCGGCTATGCTGGTGCAGATCCTCCAGCAGTTGGTGCCCGAGATGAAGCTCTCGGCCGACTCCAAAGCGGGGGCCATCCTGGCGTGGGGCCGGCCGGAGGATCACGAGCTTCTGGCCCGCACCCTGAAAGATATGCTCGCCGGTCCGGCAGGCGACTTCAAACCGCATCTGGTGGTGTATCCGATAGCCCAGGGCGATCCATCGGCCATCGCCGCCGTACTGAAGACCCTGGTGCCCAAAGCCACCGTGGCGGTCGATAGCAAGACGGGGCAGTTGGCGGCCACGGCTACGCCGCGCGAGCATGAGCTGATCCGCGCCGCCATCGAACAGATGGCCAAGAAAGGGCCGCCCGAGACCCAGCCGAAAATGGTGATCTATACGCTGGAGTCGGTTGGTCCGGGCGGGGCTGCCGCGGTCATCCCTACCCTCAAGGCCATTTTTCCAGATGCCCAGTTCCTGGCAGGTACTGAGCCCGATCGCCTGGTGGTGTGGGCCAAGCCCGCCGAACACGATGCCATTCAGACCGCCGTGGCCGAACTGGGACGCCGTGACCCCCCGGAGAAAGCCCGCAAAGTCGTAGTATACACCATCAAGTCGGCCAGCGGCCAGGGGACCTATTACACGTATCTGCTTTTGCAGAACATGTTTCCGGATGCCAAGTTCTCACTCGGGTCGGACATGGGGAAGCTGATCGTGTGGGCCCGGCCCGACGATCACCAGCATATCGCCAGCGCCATCCAGCAGATGTCGGAGGAGGACCCGCCGGAAAAGGCCCGGCGGATCGTGGTGTACTCGCTGCACGCCGCCGGGGCGGCCGGCGTGTCCAACGCCCTTTCCCTGTTGACCTCCATGTTTCCGGATGCCCGATTCGTGGCCGGCAGCGAGCCAGACACCCTCATTGCCTGGGCCCGGCCCGACGATCACAAGGCCATTCAGAAGGCCATCGAGCAGTTGGGCCAGGAGGATCCCCAAAAAGCCCGCAAGGCGGTAGTGTACCGGCTCGATCCCGGCAATGCTTCCGGGGTGTATGCGGCGCTGAGCGTCCTGACGACCATGTTCCCCCAGGCCAAGTTCACCGTCGGCATCGAACCCGGCACACTGGTCGCCTGGGCCCGGCCGGAGGAGCACGACCGCATCAAACAAACCGTGGACCAACTCGTCCCCCCCGACAAGGCGCGGAAAGTGGTCGTGTACACGCTGGAGTCGGCCAGCGCCCGGGCCTCGGTGGCTACCCTCAATTTGCTGCGGAGCATGTTTCCCGATGCCCAGTTCTCCATTGGCTCCGACATGAGCAAACTGATCGTCTGGGCCCGGGCCGACGACCACAAACAGATCGCCAGTGCCATCCAGCAGATGTCGGAGGAGGACCCGCCGGAAAAGGCCCGGCGGATCGTGGTGTATTCCCTCGATTCGGCCGGGGCGGCCGGCGTTTCTGGCACAGTGGCGCTTTTGACCTCCATGTTTCCGGATGCCCGGTTCACAACCGGTGCGGAGCCTGATACGCTGGTCGCCTGGGCGCGCCCTGAAGACCACAAGGCCATCCAGCAAACCATCGAGCAACTGAGTAAGGAGGATCCGCAAAAGGCCCGGCGCACCGCGGTGTACACGCTTGATTCGGCCAGTCCCTACGGCGTGTCGCATGCCATCAGCATCCTGGCCACCATGTTTCCGCAAGCCAAGTTCACCCCCGGGACCGAACCGGGCAAGCTGGTGGCCTGGGCCCGGCCCGCCGAACACGAACGGATCAAAGAGACCGTGGCCCAGCTTTCCCAGCGGGATCCGCCGGAGACTGCGCGCCGCCTGATGACCTACAGCCTTCAAGCCCAAGGTCGCGCGGGACTGACGAATATCATCTCGCTGCTGACGGCGATGTTTCCCGATGCGCGGTTCTCCCTTGGCACGGAGCCGGGCAAGCTGGTGGCCTGGGCCCGGCCCGAAGACCATAAGGCCATCCAGCTCGCCATCGAGGAGCTGGCCAAGCGCGAGGCCCCCGAGACCGCCCGCCGCATGGAGGTGTACCACATCGAGTCGCTCAGCGCGCAGGCGGCGATGCCGCTTTTGAGCGCGGCGTTTCCCGATGCCGAGTTCAGCGCAGGGGCCGACCCGGGGAAGATCATCGCCTGGGCCCGTCCGGCCGACCACGCCGAAATCAAGAAAGCCGTCGAGCAGCTTTCGCGCAGAGGCCCACCGGAGTCGGAACCCGTGGCTACGGTCTATGAGGTGGACTCGCTGGGCGCCACCGGCGCGATGCAACTCCTCCGCGCCGCCTTTCCGGATGCCCAGTTGAGCATGGGGAGCGACCCGACCAAACTGGTCGTTCTCGCCCGGCCCGCCCAGCAAGAGCTGATCCGGGCCACCATCCAGGCGATCGAGCGCGAGGCGGCCAAGGGCCAGCAGGCCCGCGTGCAAATCTATCGCATGAAAACCGCCGACCCCAGCCAGGTGCTCACGGTGTTGCAAGGCCTGTTCCGCGGCCGGCTGGGCGTCCAACTATCGCTCGATACCCGGGGGGAGGGCATCGTAGCGGTGGCCTCGCCTGCCTATCAAGAAACCATCCGCACGCTGATCGACCAGGTGGAGAAGGCGGCGGCCGAGGACTCCGACGTCCGCCTCCAGACCTACTCGCTGGAAGACCATGACAGCTTCTCCATCCTCCGCGTGCTCAACAGCGTGCTCGAAAAGCAAGGGGCCAAGGCCGAACTATCGATCGACGCCCGTAGCAACCGGCTGGTGGCGATCGCCCGCCCCGAACATCATGCCCTCATCGAATCCACCCTCAAGGAACTCCGCGGTGAACCGCGGCGCCTGGAGATATTCCAACTGGAGTCGGTCGATGTGAACACGGCCGAGATGGCTATCAACCGGCTGTTCAGCGACGGCGGCTACTTCCGCTCCGCCAGCGCCCCACAGGTGGATGGCGACGAGACCACCCAGCAACTCTTCGTCCGCGCAACGGAGAAACAGTTCGAAAAGATCCGCGAACTGCTGGTCAAGATGGGCGAAACCCATTTGGCCACCACTGCCTCGGCCGATTCGCGCCGCAGCCGCACCCTCCGCTTCGACGGCGACTTGAACGAGGCCCTGGAAGAGATTCAGCGGGTTTGGCCGCAGGTGCGGAGCAACCCGATCCAGGTCCTGCATCGTCCGGGGCCGGTCTCGGTGCGTGGCCGGGGCACGCCAGAAGACGGTCAGACCGGAAAACGGCCCGCTTCCGGCACCGCAGGCAGCCCCCAAGACGCCGGCCCGTCTTCCAAGGCCGAGTCTCCTGCGTGGAAACCATCGCGCGCGTCGGAATCGCCGAAGCCGCAGTCTCCGCCGAATTCCGAGAAACCCAAAGAGACCACCCCCGAGGCAAGTCCCAAGAGCGTGTGGAGCAACGGATGGCGGTTCCACTTGGTGGCCGCTTCCCCAGAGAAGCTCCGCCTTCGGCCGGGGCCGAGCGAGACGAACGGCTGGCGCGCCAGTCCGCCTTCCCCGCGCGGCAGGGCCCTTGTGCCTGCCGCAGCGCAAGGCGATCAACCTGCCCAAGCGTCTCCCCCAGGCGCCGATGCTGCGTCGCCTGCCCAACCGGCGGGGCAACCCTCGCCCAAGCCGGGCACCAAACCCGTCGTGGTCATCCCGGGAGAGGGCGAAGTGACGATCACGTCGGAAGATCCTGAGGCCTTGCGCCAGTTCGAAGAGATGCTCCGTGCCTTGGCCGAACGCCGCGGCACGGTGGGGCGGAACTACAGCGTGTACTTGTTGCGGAACGCTAAGGCTGCCGAGGTGGCTTCGACGCTCCAGCGATTGTTTCGCACCATGCCAGGCGGCGAACGCAGATTCGGCAGTGCCATCGTGGTGCCTGACGAGCGGCTCAATGCCGTGGTGGTGTACGCCAACCGAACCGACCGCTCGACCATCGAGGGGCTGTTGAAGGTGCTCGACTCGGCGGAGGTGCCCGAGGCGTTGGGCTCGCAGCGGCTGACCCTCATCCCCATCAAGAACACGAACGCGCAGCACATCGCTCGCATCCTCCGGGAGCTTTACCGCACGCAGTCCGAGGCCTTCAGCGTGGAGGACGCTACCAATTCGCTGGTCGTCATGGCCCAGCCGGCGCTGGTCGAAGAGATCCGCCAAGTGGCCGAACGCCTCGACGAGGCCGCGGGCAGCGAGGCCGCTCAGGGCACCCGGATCGTACCGCTGCAAAAGACGAACTCGCAGCGGATGCAGCGGGCATTGAATATTCTTTTGCAGGAACGGCCGCGCTACCGCAGCCGGCCGCCGCGCTAACCGCGTGGCACAACCGGGGGACAGGTGACGGGTAGCAGTGAATTGGTTACCCGACACCTCTCACCTATCCCGCCGGGCTACCACTCTTCGCCCGAACCGCCCAGGGCTCTGGGGCGAATACCGCCGCGGTGGTTGATGACGCGCCAGAACGCGCGGTCCGAATCCCTCGGCTGGCTCCGCTCCATGCGCAAACTGACGAAAAACGTGGTGGGGCCCTCGGGGCCGGGGTAGGTGACCGCGTAGCTCTGCTCCACGATATCCGCTTCGCGCCCGCCCTCTTGAGCTTCGGTATCGAAGTAACGGATAGTGGCTTTCTGGCCTAGGGCCATGAGTGTCCGGACGGCTTTGTCGCGGAGGAACTCTTCCAGCATTTGCCGCAAGTCGGAGCCTTCGTAATACACTTGCCAGAGGGAGTCGTCCAGGGGGCTGCGGGTCTCGGCAGCCAACCGCAACTGGAAGGCCTTGTGGGGTTCGCTGGCCCGGAGGAAATCGAACCACTGCATGGCAAACCGGGTGGCCTCGCGGCGGATTTGCCAGCGGTAGCAGGCCCAATCCACTGGGCCGGCCACGCCGAAGATCAGCGACAACGCCAAGCCAGCCAGGGCTCCTTTTCGGCCCAGCATGGGCGGAACCATGGAGCCGATGGCCCGCAAAGCCCCCAGACTGGCCAGCAAGCCTCCTAGCGGTAAAACCCACAAAAAGGGGGCAAACAGCGCCAGCGGAGATGCCAGCCCCAGCAGCGTGGCTACCACCGCAAGCCCGCTCAAAGGGCGATACGACTCGATCTCATCCGGCTCGTCCGGCAGGCGGGCCGGCGTGAAGCGAACCCGCGCTCGTTCTGCAACTTTATCTTCGCTCATAACCGTATACCGCGCCCAGCTTCAAGTGAACATTACCGTTGCCACATCGCAGTCGCCGGTGCTCAGGACGACGGGGCCACCGAACTCAATTCCGATTCCGGTACTAGGAAAGAGCCCTTGGTGGTCCGGTACTCGTCCAACTTGGCGCGCCGTTCGCGGTACTTGGGAATGAAGCGATGCCCCGGATCGAACACCTGCGGGGGCGAGGTGGCATACGGCCCTTTGGAGAGCCATTCCACAAACGCCAGCCACTGCCGGTCGGGGTACAGCCCCAGAAGGGACGCCTTATCTGGATCGAAGCCGTCGAAGAAGGCCGTCGGGCCCAGGGGGGCCAGGTGAATGCTCATGGTGGTGAAGCAGATCAACACGTACCCGATGGCCACCGCGAACGCGCTGCCGCCAATCTGATCCACGATGCGGAGGAAACGCACCTTGACCTCCGAGAGTTGCCGCGTGGCAAGCTGGAAGATCACCATGAATACGGCAAACAACCCCCAAAGCGCCAGGTAGTCCCAGAAAAAAGTGAACTTGGCGTGGATTTTGTTTTCGGCCAGATTGGCTACCGGCTCCCAGAAGTTCGTGGCCAGCAGGGCGGCCAGCACCACGTTGATGAACCGCACCCCGTTGTTCCACATCCCTTCGGAATACAGGAAGCCCAGGCAGGCCACCACGATCACGATCAACAGGAGGGGAAAAACGAAGCTCATAGTACCAGGCTTTTTGCGAGTTAAAGTCGATCCCTTACCCGGCCTTCACAATGCCGCCGCTTGCGCCGCCAATCCGCTCGCCAGGGGCCCAAGGGGTGTACCGGCGGGCGGGCTGCCGGCCGGCGGCTCAGTGTTGTTTCATGGCGCGAATCAGCTCCTGAAGCGAGGTCACGCCCTTGGCCACCAGCACAATGCCTTCTTCCTGGAGGCTGCGGAAGCCGGCCTTGCGCGCCACCTGGCGGAAGACGTCGGGTTTGGCGCCGCTGGCCAGGGCCTTGCGCATCGTGTCGTCCAGCACCAGCAGTTCGAATACGGCGGTCCGTCCCAGGTAGCCTATCCCCGCGCACACGGGGCAGGGTTCCTCCTGCTCGGTGGGTTGGTGAGGCCGGTAAAACGCCTGCACCCGGCCGGGCGGAATCCCCAATTGCGCCAGGGTCTGCTGGGGCGGCGCGTACGGCTCCTTGCAGTGCTCGCACAGTTTGCGGACCAGGCGCTGGCTGACGACGGCCGTCAAGTGCCTGGCCAGGTCGCTGGGCAGCACCTTCATGGCCAGCACGCGGTAAACGGCGTCCACCGCATCCACAGCGCGAATGGTGCTGATGAACAGCCGGCCCCGCGTGCCAATCTCCTCCAGGATGCGGTTGACCGTCTCGGCATTGACCAGATCGCGGACCACCACCACCGCCGGTTCTTTGTGGAACAAGCCGGGAAAGACGGTCAGAGGCGATTCGCCGGCAGCCGCCTTATAGGTCGTTACAGGGATGTTTTCGATCTCTTCGTAGCGGTTGGTCTCTTCCTCGACGGCGGCGAACTCCCGGGTGTACCGATCCATGGCCCGCAGGATCACGGTCATCGTGGTTCGCAGCCCTTGGCCGGGCAAGGCGGAAAACAGGACAAATCCCGCATCGCGTCCCAGGATGGCCTTGAGGTCTTCCTGCATCTTTTGGCGCATGCCCAGCGAATCGATCGAGGGAAAGCGGGCCTTTTTGCCTTCCATCTGGATCAGCGCCCGCTCGCCAGTGGGCGTTCCCACGGTGGCCAGCGTGGCCGAAGCCTTCACCGGCTCCAGCGACGTTACCGGATTGGGGCGGTCGGTATAGGGGAGTTTGCTCACCCGGTTCTTGTCGATGGGCGTGTGCGGGCCGACGGCCGACGCAAACTTCAAACGGATTTCCTGCTCTACAGCGGCCTTGACACGGAGGTCGAGTTCGGCCTGATTGATCTGCGGAGGCAACTGGCCGGGCACCGCGTTCTCGACCGCCTGCCGGGTCATCTCCCGGCTGAATTGCCGGGTGAAGTCGGCGGTCAGTTTTTCGCGGAGCTTCTGCTTGTGGCGTTCCATGCGGTCGAAGACCGCCTGCTTGAGCACGAAATAGTCGATGCCGAACCGCCCCTCCTGCCGGCTCTGCCGGTCCAGCGGGTTCAACCCGCAAAGGATCTTCAAGGCCTCCAGGGCGGGGTCGGCCACCTCGCGCTCCATCGGCGCGCCGGCATGCCACACTCCGTCCACCAGGTAGCGGACGGCTACCCCGGTCTGCGAGAAATCCAGCATGATGGCATCAGCCCGATGGTTGAGGCCTTCGGCCACGATCTGCCGGGCGGTCAGCAGCCCGGGGGCCTGCCGCGCCAGCAGGAACCGGGCCGCTTCGTCCCGCTCGGTCGGCCCGCTGCCCCGCGCATTGAGGATGACCGGCGCACCAGTCTCGTGCGGGTCGGGGGCCTCGGCCTGAATCTTGAAACCCAGCTTGTTGAGCTTGCCGGCGGCCCAGTACCGCAGGTGCTCCCGCGTGAGCACCTTCTGGTGTTCTTCGACCCGCCCGTTGCGATGCACGATGTATGCCCCCAGCGGCACCGCCCAAGCCAGCGCCACCAGCGGCAGGCCGATCCAAAAAATCGGGATGATCCACGACACCACCCACGCCCCCACGAATACGCCAAAGGCGATCGGGTTCCAGCGGAGATACTCCAGTTCCAGCTCTAGGGCATCGCGGCTGAGCCAGTCGGTGGTGTACACCCACGCCAAAAAAATGACGAAGTACCCCAGCAGCTTCAGCCAGCTCAAATAGAACCCCGAGCCGCGCCAGCTTGCCGATGCCTCTTGGGCCCAGGCCTCGGCGGTTCCGGCCAGGCACACTCCCAGGAAAACGGCCAGCACCAACAGCACGCGTCGCATCATAGAATCCCGGATTCCTTGACCTGGATGCCCTTCAGCGCCATCTTCAGTGCCTCAGGATTCGGCGCTACCTCGAACGCGGTGGCCCGGTCGATCAGGCGCTCCTCGACCAGTTGCTTCAGACTCATGGTGAAATCCTGCATCCCCTCGTGAGCCGAGATGCGGATGGCGTCGGCCAGTTTCTCATCCTGCCCTTCCAGAATCAGCTTCTTGACCGTGGGATTGAAGATCATGATCTCGCAGGTGGGCACACGGGCTACCCCCGGCTTGATCGAAGGCAAAAGCTTCTGCGCGATGATGGCCTTCATGTTGAAGGCGATGGCGCTGCGGATGGCCTGATGGAGGTCGGCGGGAAACAGGTCCAGAATGCGCCCGATGGTACTGGGGGCCGACGACGCGTGGATGGTGCCGAACACCAGGTGCCCGGTCTCCGCCGCCTGGATGGCGGTGTCGAACGTCTCGCGGTCGCGCATCTCGCCCACGAGGATGATATCCGGGTCTTCGCGCACCGCATGCTTCATCCCCACCATGAAATCCCGCACGTCCTGCCCGATCTCGCGCTGGTTGATCAGCGACTTGTCATCCGTAAACGTGTACTCGATGGGGTCTTCCAGCGTCAAAATATGGCAGGCCTCGTGGTGGTTGATCCAGTCGAGCATCGAGGCGATGGTGGTGCTCTTGCCCGAACCCGTCACGCCGGCCAGCAGAATCATCCCCTGGTCGTACTGGCACAGGCGTTCGAGAATGGGAGGAAGGTGGAGCCCGGCGAAATCCGGGATCTGGTTGTTCACGCGCCGAGCCACCAGGCCCATGAAGCCCATCTGCTGAAGGATGTTGACGCGAAACCGCCAGGTACGGCCATCGACCTCGATGAAGTGGGCGAAATCCACTCCCCCGTCCCGCTCGAAGATCTCACGCCGCCGGGGGGCGAGCCTGGGGTCGGCGTCCATCAGCGCAAAGAGCATGCGCGTCATTTCTTCTTCTTCGATGGGCGGCCGGTTCAGTGGGCGCAGCTCCCCGCGGATTCGCACATGGGGAGGCCGGCCCACCTTGAGGTGCAAGTCGCTCCCCTCCAGCTTCACCAACGCCCGAAAGTACTTATCGATCTCCAGGTCCTTGCTTTTGACTATCGTCTGTCCGTTCGCCGAGATGGCCATTCCTGTCGTCCCTTCCACGAAGTACCGTACTTGGCGGGCCCAGGGATGTCGGCCCGAGGCGCCGCGAAGCCATGGAACACCGATGGATACCAACCCAAGTTCACCGCTAAATGTAAATGTGCTCGTGCTTTGCCCAGCCGCCACCGCGCCGGCTACAGGCGCACGGGAATTCCCCGGGCCTGCATCACGCGCTTGGTCTGCCGGATCGTGTAGTGCCCGTAGTGGAAAATACTGGCCGCCAACGCGGCGTCCGCGCCCCCCAAGAGAATAGCGTCTGCCAGATGGTCGGGACAACCCGCCCCCCCACTGGCGACGACGGGAATCGAGACGGCCTGGGTGACCGCCCGAGTCATCTCCAGATCGTAGCCGTCCCGCGTACCATCGGCGTCCATCGAGGTCAATACGATTTCCCCGGCCCCCAGACGCTCTACCTCGCGGGCCCAGGCGACCGCCTCGCGGCCCGTCCCGATCCGCCCCCCATGGATGTGCACCTCCCAGAACTCCCGGCCATCACGCCATACCCGCTTCGGGTCGATATTGACCACGATGCACTGGCTGCCGAACCGCCGAGCGGCCTGCGAGACGAACTCGGGATTGCGGCAAGCGGCCGAGTTGATCGAAACCTTGTCCGCGCCCGCATTGAGCAAGGCCCGGATATCCTCCAGAGTGCGGATCCCGCCCCCGACCGTTAGCGGCATAAACACCATCTCCGCCGTCCGCCGCACCACGTCCAGCATGATGTCCCGCCCCTCGTGGCTGGCGGTGATGTCCAAAAACACCAGTTCGTCGGCCCCCTCTTGCTCGTAGCGGGCCGCTACCTCAACGGGATCCCCAGCATCTCGGAGATTGAGAAAGTTCGTCCCTTTGACGACGCGGCCCCGGTCCACGTCGAGGCAGGGGATCACACGTTTAGCCAGCATCTCCGCCGTCTCGCCCGACGGTTCTTTGCCCGTACCGTACCTAGACTTTTACTCTAAGCCCCTCAGGCGCTTCGGTCAACCGTTTTGGAGTGGCAATACGGCCTGCGGGCCAATTGACTCCCAGCCAAGGCAAAGGCCGAGCGGAATGCCGGCCGGAAGGTGAGTGCTGGGCGCCGCCTTTACCCCACACGTGCACCATCTGCTTTCGCCCCGGGCCAGACCGGGAACCGCATCACCGGGGGGAGTTCCCCCCTCGCTTACGGTGCCTACGGATCGGTCGGCGCCGGTCACTGAACCGGCCGCGACTTCACGATGGGTCATTCGGTGGGCGACTCTTGCAGGGACCGGGGATTGTGTCGCCCCGCACCCCTGGTACACTAGCGCCAGGCAAAGAAAGTTTGGGTGCGGCGGGGCCATGCCTGACAGGGCAAGGGCGGCACCGTCCCGCCATCGGGCGAAGCATCATGAGTGTTGCCGAGCCAATGCATTAGCCAGCCGACACCTGAGGAGCAAGCCATGATGATACCCACGCTGTTTTCGGTCAGTTACGCGGGTTTGTGGGGCCAGCATCGGCTGTCGCTGTCGGAGTTCCTGCGCAAGGCGGCCGCACTGGGCTACGCGGCTGTGGAGCTGATGGGCAAGCGGCCCCATCTATCGGTGTTGGATGTGGACCTTGCGGCGGCGGACCGTTTGCGGCAAGAGGCACAGTCCTTGGGGGTGGAAATCGCCACCGTGGCCGGCTACACCGATTTCACCCTCGGCCGCCACATGCCCATGGTCCCCGCCGTGGAAATCCAGGTGATCTACGTGCGGGAGTTGGCTCGCCTGGCACAGCGCCTGGGGGCGAAGATTGTGCGGGTCTTTACTGGACTGGGGGGCGAGGCGGCCGCCGCCTGCCGCGATTGGGATCAGTGCGTTCAGGCGGTGCGGCAGTGTGCGGCCGTGGCCGCCGAGTTCGGGGTGATCCTGGGGGTTCAGAACCATCATGACGTGGCAGCAAGCGTCGCGGCCTACGTGGAGTTCCTCGACGAAGTCAACCACCCGAACTGCCGCGCGATGTTCGACCCGTGGGTGCCCGCACTTCTGGGCGAGGACCTCCGCACCGCAGCCCGCCGCCTGGCCCCGCGGATGGTTCAGACCACCCTGGCCGACTACGTGCGCCTGCCTCGCTACGCCTATGTTCCGGGGCTAGAGAACTATCGCCGGCTGGAGGATATGCTGCGAGCGGTGCCGTTGGGCGAAGGCTTTGTGGACCTGGAGGGCTTCATGGCCGGGTTGCGGGAAGGGGGCTTTCAGGGGTACGTGGCTTACGAGATGTGCGCCCCGCTGCGCGGCGGGGGAAGCGAGGAGAACCTGGACCGGGCCGCTGCGCTCAGTCTCGCTCGAATCAAGCAGTGGATGGGCCAGCCCGGCGCCTGAAAGCCGCGGATCTGCCGCTCGGGCCCTTTAGAGGTCATCCATGTCGCGACAGGCGTTTCTCGATGCGCTGCGGCGCCAGCAGACCTGCCCGGTCTTCGGCACAGGCACCTCGATCGTCTGCCGCGAGCTGATGGCGGCCGTGGGGGTGTGGTTCCCCGAGGCCCATTGCGACGCCCAGAAGATGGCTCGGCTGGCGCTGGCTGGCCATACCATGCTGGGTTTCGACGTGGTGATGCCGCTGTTTTCGGTGTGTCACGAGGCGGCGGCGATGGGGTCGGCAGTCAACTGGGGCGGGCCCGACGCCATGCCCGTCTGCGGCAAGCCCATCTTCACCACGGCCGACGACATCCGCATTCCGGCGGACCTGCTGGACCGGCCAGGCTGCCGTGTGCCCCTGGAGGCCATTCCGCTACTGAAAAAGTGGCTGGGTCCAGCAGCCGCCGTGTGCGGCAAGGTGATGGGGCCGTGGACACAGGCCTACCACCTATTCGGCGTGGAAAACTTTCTGATTGGCACCCTGGACGATCCGGATCACACCCGGCGGATTCTGGATCGGCTGACCGAGGTCACCTTGCGATTCGCCCGTGCCCAGATCGATGCCGGCGCCGACTGCCTGCTGCTGGCCGACCACGCCACCCGCGACCTGTGCAGCCCCCGGGCCTACGAGAAGTTTTTGGCTCCGGTCCACCGGCGCTTGGCCGAGGAAATCTCGGTGCCTTTGATCCTCCACATCTGCGGGGACACCGGGGACCGGATCGGCATGATCGCCCAGACCGGCCTGGCCTGCTTCCACTGGGATACGAAGACCGGCTGGCCGGCCGGCGTGCGCCAACTGGCCGGTCCGCGCCTGGCCCTGATGGGCGGTATCAGCAATTTCAAATTGCTCCGAGGCACGGCGGAGGAAATCGCCGCCGACGCCGCCGCGGCCCTAAAGGCGGGTATCGACATCGTGGGGCCCGAATGTGCCATTCCCTTGGGCACGCCGCTGGCCAACCTCCGGGCCGTGCGATCGGCCGGGGGCGTCGCCCCATTGCAGGCCCCCGGGGGCTTGCCCGAGGGGGGCTGCGCGCAAAAACTTGAAGGCTAACAGCTTGGTCTTTTTCACAACCCACAAGGAGAAGAAGTCATGCGCATGCGGCGCGCTGCAAGTTTTGGTTGGGCGATGCTGGCCATCGCGTTTTGCTCGGCGCCCGCCCCAGGGCAAAAGGTCCTTAAGACGCCGGCCGACGATCCCCCGCGAATCAATATGACCATATGGTACGAAGTGGACCCTTCGTGGCCCGAGCGCCCGCCGGGGGTGGCCTGGGGGCAGACATCGGGCATCGCGGTGGACGCCCAGGATCGGGTGTATGTGTTCACCCGGGCCAAGCCGCCCATCCAAGTCTATAGCACCCAAGGCAAGCTGCTGCGTACATGGGGGGATGACGTGATCCACACGGCCCATTACATCCGCGTGGCGCCGGATGGCACCATTTGGGCGGCCGATGTGGGCAATCACGCCGTCTTCCAGTTCACCCCGGAAGGAAAACTGCTGAAGACCCTTGGCACGCCGGGCGAGCCAGGCGAGGATGCCACCCATTTAAACCGGCCCACCGATATGGCCATCACCTCGGCTGGCGATGTGTATGTTGCCGACGGGTACGGCAACAGCCGCATCGTGCACTTCGACGCCCAGGGCCGGTTCGTCAAGAGTTGGGGCACGCTGGGCACGCGGCCGGGACAGTTCAACCTGCCGCATTCCATAGTGGCCGACTCGCAGGGACGGCTGTACGTCGCCGACCGGAGCAACGTCCGCATTCAGGTGTTCGACGCAAAGGGGCGATTCCTGGCCGAGTGGCGCCACTTGCTGGTCCCGTGGGGCCTGTGGATTAGCCCCAAAGACGAGATCTGGGCGTGCGGCTCCTCGCCGATGATCTGGCAGCCGGCACCGGCGCTTCTGGGTTGCCCGCCCAAAGACCAGCTCTTCATGCGCCTGGACACCACCGGCCGGGTGCAGCAGCTTTGGACGGTGCCCAAGGGCGAGGACGGCAAGGAAAAGCCGGGCGAAGTGAACTGGCTGCACGGCATTGCCCTGGATTCGCAGGGAAACATTTACGCCTGCGACATCATGGGCCAGCGGGCCCAGAAGTTCGTGCGCCACCAGCCGTAGCCGGGCAACCCACCGGCGTCCTCTTGGGCTTGCTGCCACCGTGGCGCGGCTTGAACGGCAGTCACTCGGCCAGCAATTTGCGTAACACGGTCTGGAGGATGCCGCCGTTGCGGTAGTATTCCAGTTCCAAAGGGGTGTCGATCCTGGCGCGGGCGGGGAATTCGGTGACATGGCCCTCGGGCCCTGTGGCACGTACGGTCAAGAGGGCGCCGGGTGCAAGGCGTTCCACCAAGTCGGGAAAATCCAGCCTCTCCTGGCCCGAAAGTCCCAAGGACTGCCAAGTGTGGCCGGGGAGGAATTCCAGCGGTAGTACGCCCATGCCCACCAAATTGCTCCGGTGGATGCGCTCGAAACTGGCCGCCAACACCGCGCGGATTCCCAAAAGATACGTGCCCTTGGCCGCCCAGTCGCGGCTGCTTCCCGTGCCATACTCGGCGCCGGCCAGCACCACCAGGGGAACTCCCTCCTCGCGATACTTCATCGCGGCCTCGTACACCGGCATCACCTGGCCCGAGGGGAAATGGCGGGTCAAGCCCCCTTCGGTTCCTGGCGCCAGAAGGTTTCGCAGCCGCACGTTGGCAAAGGTGCCCCGCGTCATCACGCGGTCGTTCCCCCGCCGCGCCCCATAACTGTTGAAGTCGGCCGGGGCCACGCCCTGGGCAATCAGATACTGGCCGGCCGGACTGCTTGCAGGAATACTTCCGGCCGGCGAGATGTGATCGGTGGTCACTGAGTCGCCCAAGGCCAATAGCACCCGCGCGCCCTGGATTGGCTGGATACCCGGCGGCGTGGCTTGAACGTCCAAAAGGAACGGCGGTTCCTGAATGTACGTGCTTTGGGGATCCCAGGGAAACAGTTGGCCCTCGGGCACGGGCAGGTTGTTCCACATGGGGTTGTCTTCCAGCCCGGTACTGTAGCGCTTGCGGAACAGTTGAGGGTCGAGGCAGTCGCGAATGACGGCTTCGACCTCGGCCGGCGTGGGCCATACGTCGCGCAGGAATACTGGCCGGCCGTCTGACCCCGTGCCCAGCGGTTCGCTGAGCAAGTCGCGATCGACCGTGCCCGCCAGGGCGTAGGCCACCACCAGCGGCGGACTGGCCAGGTAGTTGGCCTTGACCAGGGGGTGGACTCGGCCCTCGAAGTTGCGGTTGCCGCTCAGAACCGCCGCCACCACCAGATGGCCCTCGTGGACCGCTTGAGCCACGGGCTCGGGAAGCGGGCCGCTGTTGCCGATGCAAGTGGTACAGCCGTATCCCACGGTGTGAAAACCAAGCACCTCCAGGGGTTTGTCAAGACCCGCCCGCGCCAGGTAATCGGTCACCACGCGCGAGCCGGGGGCCAAGCTGGTCTTCACGTGTCCGGCGACGCGCAGGCCGCGCTCTACCGCCTTGCGGGCCAAAAGGCCGGCCGCCACCATCACGGCTGGATTGCTCGTGTTGGTGCAACTGGTAATGGCGGCGATAACCACAGCGCCATGGCCCAGAGAGCCCGCCACCTCGCCGGCTTCACCCGCTACAGGCATTGGTACGCTTCGGTCCACCTCGCTTTGCGCCAGGGCATAGCCCCGCTCGTGGGTCGGCGCCACCAGCGCCCGGCGGAACGCGGTTTTGACTTGGCCCAACGGCACCCGGTCCTGAGGACGCTTAGGGCCGGCCAGCGACGGCTCGATCGTCCCCATATCCAACGAGAGCACTTTGGTATAACAGGGCAAGGGCGCCTGCGGGCTGCGAAACAGCAACTGCTCTTTGGCGTAGCGTTCCACAAGGATCACCTCCGCCTCGGAGCGCCCCGAAAGCCGTAGGTATTCCAACGTCTGCTGGTCGATGGGGAAAAAGCCCATGGTGGCCCCGTATTCGGGGGCCATGTTGGCCAAAGTGGCCCGGTCGGCAACCGACATACCGGGTACGCCGGAGCCAAAAAACTCTACGAACTTGCCTACGACTCCTTCTTTGCGGAGCAACTCGGTAACGCGGAGCACCAAGTCGGTGGCGGTCGCCCCGGTCGGCAGGTGCCCGTGCAGCTCCAGTCCGATCACTTCGGGCAAAAGCATCGAAAGTGGCTGGCCCAGCATGACCGCTTCGGCCTCGATGCCACCCACCCCCCACCCCACCACCCCCAACCCGTTGATCATGGTGGTATGGCTGTCGGTGCCCACCAGCGAATCGGGCAGAGCGACCCAGCCGTCTTCTGCCTGCCGCAGGCACACCACCTTCGCCAGATACTCGAGGTTGACCTGATGAATGATGCCCACCGAAGGCGGCACCACGCGAAAGTTCTGGAACGCCCGTTGGGCCCAGCGGAGCAACTCGTACCGCTCGCGGTTGCGTTGGAACTCCAGGCGGACGTTTTCGCTCAAAGAGTCGGGCGAGCCGAACCTGTCCACCTGAACCGAATGGTCTATCACCAGATCGACCGGAATCAGGGGATTGACCTTGCGAGGATCGCCCCCCAGCCGCGCCATCGCACTCCGCATGGCGGCCAAATCCACCACCGCCGGAACGCCGGTAAAATCCTGAAGAATGACCCGGGCGGGCATGAAAGGAATCTCCACCCGCTGGGGTGCCGCGGCATTCCAGCCGGCCACGTGTCTCACATCCTCGGGGGTGACCGATACCCCGTCACAATTTCGGACCAGCGATTCCAGCAGCACCCGGAGCGAATACGGCAGCGCCTCCAGGCGGGTCAGTCCGGCGCCGTCGAGCCGAGTCAGCCGGTAGAGAATGGCCCGGCCCGTGCCTGTCTCGAAAACGTCGCGGGCACCAAAGGGATCGACGATGGCGTGATGCGACGTCATCGGCGTTGAATCTCCTTCCCATTACCGGTGTGGATCCAAAAAAGGTATCGCAGTCCCTTGAAATACCTCGTGAGGCCTTTACGCCAGTCGCGTGCTTGGCCTGGGCGTCGCTGGCCGCCGTGCTGGTGATGCCCGGGCATTCTCTATCTCGTCGCGGCTGGGAAATACACGGAGGGCACTGGGCAAAGGCGTTCACTTCTTCTTGGGGGGCTCCGTGTAAGCCAAGTCGATCGTGGGACCGCCGAGGTCCGCAAA
>Ga0315298_1004153_pt1 | contig 22025 bp, 32 predicted proteins | sample WHS_1_MG_FD_203077 | JGI IMG/M metagenome (GOLD analysis project Ga0315298, IMG submission 203077) | Extremophilic microbial mat communities from Washburn Hot Springs, YNP, Wyoming, USA - WHS_1_MG | ecosystem: Environmental > Aquatic > Thermal springs > Hot (42-90C) | place: USA: Wyoming...
CAAGCCGCAACGGGCCAGGAGGCCGAGGGCGGACTCCACCTCGAACCTATCCGCCGCATCCAGCCTCCCGACTGCGGCGGCCAGCTCGCGGCCGAACCCCTCCCCCGCCTTGTACGGAGCGACGGAGGGCCTCCCAGACCGCGCATAGACTATGCGGAGCGTGCGGCCCGTCCCGCTCACACGCGCCTCAGCCACAGCCAGCCTCAGCAACCTCCCGCCCCTGAGCAGGCCCCACCGAGCCAGCACGTTCAAAGCCGCAACCACAGACTCTACACCCCGCACGTCAAGTGCACATTTCATGCGTTTACAAACTGCGACACATAAAAGCATTGTGCAGTAATACACGCCGAAGTCTGTATATATGCTTACCTCCTCTCCAGAGATCAGAAAGGCGCTGGCAAAAGCGAAGAAACATCCCTATTTTTTCTATATTATTATTAATTATTATACGTCGTGGCATCAGCATCTTCTCCGCCGTCTCTTTACGACGGTACCACGTCGGCGAAACATTTAAATATATGTGTTTTCTTAATACTTATGAGCCAGAAAAATCAAATCCAAAACAAAACAAAACCCCAAAAAAATCAGCCCAATCGAACCAATCGAAAAAGGACGGGAAGGTGGGGGTAGGGTATGATGGAGTACGTAACTCTTGAGCTGAAGCTGGAGACTCCCTTCGTGACGTATCCTGATCCGCTTTGGCCACTAAGACCAGGTGAAATAAAGGAGCGCTGGCAGTGGTGGGCCAACGCGTTGGTCGCCGGAGCGTTGTTTGAGCGGGGATTTCTGCACGGCGCCGCTGGTGAGGACACAATAAAGGCGCCGACCCAGGAGGAGGCGGACTGCATCTCAAAAATTGTCGGGTTGGACATGGGGCTGGGCTACGCCGGGAGACGAGAGGAGGCCCGCGCCTCATGCTTCCGCATAAGGTATAAGGAAGAAAACTTCGCCCCGTTTAGAGACATCACCCATTCCGTCGCATCGAGATTTCCGGCGTTACGCCAGCTGATGCGAGACGACGTTGGCGTTTGGCGCGACCCGTTTACGTTGCGCTACACTGAAAGCGGCTCTGCGAAGTTCGTCATCGATGAGCACATCCCCTGCAACTTGGACAGCCAAGCGAGGGAGGCGGCGCTTGGCGCTTTGGCCCTCGCCCTTAGGCTGTCTTGCTTCGGCTGGGGCGGAAGGAGAGGGTTGGGGTGCTTCTCGGTGAAGGTATATGACTGGTATTCGTCGCTGTTTAACGAGGATCCCAAGGAGCTTATAAAGCGCGTTATGTCCGCTGTCAACGCTGTGGTGGGTAGGGCCATCTCCAGATGCAGTGGGCTCCGGCACAGGGAGCCCACAAAACGCGAGCTCCCGCCTATGCCTGCGTTGAACATAACGCGCCGCTACGACGAAAATCTCACGCCATATATGCTCATCACGGTGAGGAAGGTGAATTGGGAAAATTTACACAACTTCTTCCACCAGTTCCAGCCGAAGAGCGACAGCGGCGATGCGTTCAGAGAGACTCTCAAGGCATGGGTAATACGCGGCGCACCTAAGAAGTCCTCTCCGCTGATGCTTGCCGTTGCTGGCAACAACACCGCATACCTCAGCGTCTTCACCTCCGCAGATTGGCCACGTGAAGCAGAAGTGAAGTGGTACAAGAAGCCTGTCGCCGAAGGAGACGTAGCAAACGCCGTGGCGAATGCAGTGAGGGAGTTCGTCGACTACGCCAAAAAGCTGGGAGGCGAAGTAGAAATCTGGCCAGGAGAGACGAAGCGGAGCTTACTCTAAACCTTTTCTATACTCATAAACAGCCTTTTCCATTGCGCCAACGAGCTTAGCAAAATCCTCGCTCATACCACGACGGGGCGGCCGAGGAACCGCATCTCCAGCTTGCGCTCCGACGACGCAGAGAAGTCCACAACATCTCCCGGCTTCGGCTCGCCGAGCACCTCGTACTCTGTCTCGTGCAAGCAGAACTCAGCTATTTTCTTCACGCCGCAGACAATGCTGAGGTATATGCAGTCCTCCAGCCTTACGACTGCGCCGACCTTCGTGCTACAGACCATACGTGGCCACCGTTGCGGAATTGTTGGCATGTTTCTCGGATCTATTCATGGCTTGTCGGGGGTTTCTGGCGCATCTCTGTAGCCACCTCGCCGAGACGCGCGTCGATGTGTTCGCGGAGCCTCTCCATGACGGCTAGGCATTGGGTGCGTATGTATGCCATGAAGTGTAGAAGCGATAAGGCGAAGAGCAACGCGCTGAAGAAGAGCAACGCGGCGGCGGATTCACCTATTAGGTGCTTAACCTTGTCGAGGAAATACGTCAAGAGCATGACGCTGGTCATGAAGAGCCCGAAGACCATTGCCATGAAGAACTCTGCCGCTTTGGCCAGCCTTTTGGAACGAGCACCTGGCACAGACATGTCTGTACTTTGCGTCGTAGAAATAAACATTGCGCTGAAAACAAGCAGGTTCTCCCGCTAAGGGCTTATTGTAGTGCGTCTCCTGCGCACTTTCTTAATGGCGACATAAACTTTTGTGTTAGACACCATATGTAGCCATCGATGCGAAAATGATAACACACCCGAGCCTCACGGCGCCTTGGCTATGGCTACCCTGATGAAGGCGGTTATGACCATGTACATTAGGACGTGATATATCGCAATAAACGCCATCACTTTTGCTAGGGTGGACTTCGCGGCGTCTTCTGTGGGGCTACGCCGAAGGTCTTTATATAGACCAACGTGCACCATATGCAGAGTCAGTGGGGTCATAAAGACGTAGAAGAACGCCGTCGCAACCAGCACGGCCAGCATCTCTGGCCGCCAAAAAACCTCCGCCCGTCCATAGTAATCCGCCGTAACGTATACGTCTGCGGCTAGGAAGATGAACATTACCACGGTGGCGAACTTAAACCTCCAGTCGGACTTTCTCCACGCCGAAAAGAGGATCTTCGACCTAGACACGTCTACACATAGGTGCGCCATAAATAAGCATTGCGCTGAAAACAACCGCCAACTGGAAGAAGCTGGTGACCGCCGCGCCGAGACTCCTCTTTTTGCATATGTCTACTCTGCCTTTTCGGTGTTCTCGGGGTGTCGCTTTGCTTTTGTTCATGTGTTAGCTCGTCCCAGCTGACACACCAACGCCCCTTTTAAGGGGCGAAATGTTTAAAAACTGATGCATCCTCCCTCTTATGGTCGAAGAAGTAATAGAAATGGGAATCGGCTACAAGCTCTACAGAGAACGCGACGCCGAAGCAGTGAGACTGATCGCTAAGCGAATTGACGTGGTTGATCAAGCCAACTACAGCATGAGGGTGATCGAAATTAAAGGCAACATGTTGCGTCTTTACAAGAGGTGGAGCTATCCCTGGAGCTGGGGGGAGAAAGTCATCTTTGAAGTACAGCTTGAGCCCGCAAGCGCCGAGAAGGTGCGCGGCTACATATGCCGCGTGCGGTCGCTGTTCGGCTTCGACGAAGTAGCATACTGGCTCCTCACAGCCAGATACAGAGCGACACCAGGCGGCGGCGTAGTCATCGACAGCGTAGAGGAGCCCCAGATTTAGTTTCCACTTTTTGATGCTGGCAAACGAGCAACCTTTTTCTCACGCCCCTTAAAAGGGGCGGAATCTTTAAATACTGGTGAAATTCTCTTTATACATGGGCCTACACATAACCAAGAAAAAACACGGCGTAGACGTATGGGGGTGCGTGTCAAGCGGATGTATTAGATATGAGGAGACCGAGTTTGATGTGTATGCCAGCCTCGAAGACACGCGCGCCAAAGACGGCTTGAAGGTGGAGAAGCGGCTGTGGTTGAGGAAGCGTAAGGGCTATGAGGAGGTCATAGAGGACTTCTTCAACGACGAACTGCCAGACATAGAAGGCGAACCTAAGGCAGACGAAGGTGAGCTACTAGAGGCCTATCGCTACATCGCAGAGAGGCTTAAACACAAGGTGCACTACGTCGGTCTGAAGCTTGAGTACGTCTCGCCAAGGGGGATACGCGTCTACTTCCGCGTGAGGTTGCACGACCGGTCGGACGGCGCAGTGACAATTGTGGAGATGTCTGCCGATAAGGACGGCGAGAAAATATCGTACTTCGTATATGGCGAAACGTCCAGCGCCCGCGTGCTACAGCGCGAAGTTGTCAAGGCCATCGCGGCGTATATACTGTTCAGCAACTTCATCTTCCTGCAACCCGTCCAGGAACAGCAGAAAACTCAGCAGACAGAACAAGGCGGCGAACAGCAGACGGCTTAAAATAACCCTTTTTTCTCGCCCCTTTTAAGGGGCGAAACATTTTTAAACCTCCAAAACTCTCTCACCTATGAGTTCAAAAGTAGAAATAGGAAGAGAGAGCAAACAAGAAGTAGTTGGCGAAGTCTGCTTCACGCTGAAGGGTGCGTCAGACATGAAGTGGCTTCCTGTGAACATCCCCGACGACGCTTGGAAAATCGTGGGCACCATCGCCTACAACTTGGACGAAAGGTACCGCAAGCGCGTGTTCATATGCATCCGCGGCATGGAGGTAGAAGCCACAATAGACAGCGAATACGCCCACCACATAGACGCCTGCATGTCGGCGTGTCTAGGCGCCTTCGAGGTGGCTGGGTGTAAGAAGGAGGGGGCCGCCGATGTGTGCTACGCCCACTGCCGCAAGACGGTTAGGCAGGGCGCCTACGACTCGCTGTACGAGACGTACAGGAGGCTGACGGATGAGCTGGAGAAGCTTGGCTACAGGTATGCCGCCAAGTTCGACGAAGGCGAGACGCTACAGAGCTTGAGAATCACCGTCTGGTTCTAAACCTCCGGTTTTTCCCTTTCAGTACCCTCTTTTTTTACATGCAACTTAAAAGGGGCATAGGATTTAAATATCCACGCGTTCTGCATATCCATGACGGAAGAAGTTGCAACGGAAATTACGGCAGAGGCCGAGAGGCTGAGCAAGATAGCGGAGGCGTTGAAAACGCTAATCCAATACGCATATGTATACGGCGGGCCTCGGAAAAATCTAAGGCGCGTAGTCGCTGTGGAGGCCACGTCTACGCAACTGAAGATAAAGTACGAAGACGGCACGGCGCAGTATATAGATCCGAAGCTGAATCGCCGCTTCGTTATTCTGCTGTACACCAAGAAGCCGTCGCATCCTTATCTCTAGCGCCCCTTTTAAGGGGTGAAACATTTAAATACAACCGTTTTTTCCATACACATGGCCCAAACAAATAACTCCCAAGTGGCCACCGCATGGGTGGCCACCATATGTAAGCACGTAAATCGGTGGATAGACAGCTACAGGAGCGACCTATATGTGGCGGTGGCTCTGGACAAGTTTGTCGAAATGTTAAATGACTTCTTGAAAGCAGTAGGGGAAAACCTCGACGTGGCTAAAGAAGACGTGAAGAGGTGCCTGCGGTGGGACGACACGGTTAAGGTAGTTGATGTAGACGGCAGGGAGGTGCTGTGGCTTTGGGGCGGGTGGCGCCTCTACGACATGATAATCAGAGTCGCCAAGTACGCGGCTAAAGAGGGCGAGGTGGCTGTAATTGCGCCATGACCGACGTCGTGTTAAAGTTTGACTACATCGACGACGAGATACAGGGGCCCGAGTTCGACGCCAGCGGCAGGATGAGGGTGGGGTGGGTCACGGCTTTTGCGGTGGGCAACAGGCGTACGTTGTTGAACGTCGCAAGGATAAGAAAGGTGTATGCGTACGGCGGCCAGCTGTACATATTGTACGACGCGGAAAACGTAGAGAGGTACAGCCAATACCTGGCGCAGTTGCCGCCGCTTGCCGTGGAGCTGGACTTCGACGTGCATTATCAGAGGCTGTACGACGGGGACTGTGCGTGCAAGATATGGCGCTTCTCGATAAGTACGCTCTATGAGGAGGAGCGCTTTATCAAGAAGTTGCTGGGCGTAGAGGCTGAGATGGAGCACTCCCTCCCAGACGCGTCGTATCCCCTCAACTTCACCCTGATTCCAGTAAACATTATGTTGTACACGAAGCGTATCGACGGCATCGCCGTGGTGAAGAACCCCCGGTTCAAATCCTGCAACGACGAGGACACTTACGAGGGGAAGTACGTCGTCTTTGCCGACGAGACCGGCTTCTCGCTGTACCGCATAAAGAACGACGTGGACATAAAACAGCTGAAGAAGAGACTTCTGAAAAATCTCCTGGGCCATGAAGCCTAGGGACATCGTCGTAGAGATATTGAAGAAGTTGGAGAACGAAGGCATTGACGGCTTGTATGCATGGTTCGTCGGCGGGTGGCCGCACGTCATTATGAGGGAGAGACACAACGGCGGCTATGAAGTTTTGATGTGGAGGGAGGGGGTGAAGCTACTGGTGAAGTTAAACAAGGAGCTTAAAGTAGTCGACGCGGTGGTGTATTATGAGTGACTTGAAACAGCTCGTCGATAAGATCGCGCCGCGGGAGCGTGGTGGCGCGGCGCCACACCGCGAGACTTTCAACTAGGGTATACAAGGACGCGTCTCGTTGATGGCGTGGTGTTGGTGTCCTGCCAAGGGCGCTGTCTGCGCCGACGCGTTTGCCTCTAAATAATAATTAGAAATATTACTGGGGTGCGACTTTCGGCAGATGGCTAAAACACTTCGGTGTTACTCAACGCGTATTATCGACATATGGCGAACATAACTGTTAAATACTCGGGTGTTACTAAGGCCATGGCCCATGAGGGCCAAAACAAGGCCGCTGGCGCGGCCGGGGCCCGCGGGGGGCCTGGCAACAGAACCCCCGCAATTCCCGTCACCGAACTCGACAACGTTAGAAGCTATGCTATCGATATGGAAACAAAAGAAGTGTTGCACGTCGATAGAATACGCCACCCATGGGCGCTCGACGTCGTGAAGGCGCTAGAGAGACTTGCGGAGATAAGCGTAGCGGGCGCTGAAATGTGGGTTTGGTTTGGCAACGATAGGGTTATGTTGAAGCTGAGCGACTTATGGCGGGTGAAAATAATGCGCGACGCCGTCATCATCAAGGCAGGCGACTGCGCCTTAGTCGCAGACCGCAACTTCCTGATGCTGTGCATCGAAGAGGGCGGCCGCTACACGCCGATGGCAAAAGGCGAAACGATAACTTGGGACGGAACCGAAGAGTACTTTACCCCTGACGACATAATGAAGCTGGCGAAGGAGGTTGCAAGGCGGGTTCTGGAACAGGCGCGCTGGCTGGTATGACAGCGTCTTCTGCCGATCGTATGACGCATATCGTGAGGAAGACATCTGCCGAGGGGGCGACTGGGGCCCAGGGGGGAGCCTGGCAACAGAATCCCCCGCTGGCTGAAGAAAGAGAACTAAAATCTACAATAATGCGGCTGGCATCACAGCTGAGAATAAGCTACGGCGATGCACTTCGTCTTGTGAATGCCACACGTATCGCCATTTCGAAATTGCCGTGCTCGTTGCTAGCGGCTTGGGTCTTGCGGAGGATGATGAAGGAACGTTTCGGTGAGGTTGCCGCTGTTGCGGCGACAACGGGTGTACTTATACATTCATGTGGTCGCGCCGATTACGACACCGTTATCCGTTGCGCCGCACGCGGATGCGACGGCGTCGATACGCAGACCGCCCACGTCATTGCGGAGACGGCGCGTGAAGTCGGGGCAACCTTGGGACTTCCGCTTGACAGAGCCGCTTATGTGTCGGGACTGCTGAAATATCAATATCTCAACTTCCGTGTTGCTGAACCGGAGATCAGAGGCGAAGGCGCCCTGTGGGGGGAGCTAGTCGCATATGCACTACAACTCTTGGAACAACGCGGGTTGATATGACAGCGCGAGTCATAAGAAAGTCATTCACATTAACGGACAGAGATATAGAAGTAATCAAGCTAACGGTTGAGAAGTGCGGCTTCGTCAGTGACAGTGAAGCGCTCCGTGCCATAATACGGTTCTACTTCGAACACGCGCCGTGTCTCAAGTCTTGATCTCCCCAGTGCGAGGCTTTCAGCTGTAACCTTTTTCTCCCATCCCTTTAAGAGACGAAACATTTTATAAATCTCTAGATTTCTTTTTCTTATGAAAACTCAAAACTTCCAGGTGGCCCCACAAGGGGCCGGGGCCCAGGCGGGGGCCCGGCAACAGAACCCCGCCGCCAGGGGGAGGATAGTGTTCCTAAACGCCCTCCCCCTGAATGCCCTACCAAGGGTGCGTATGGAGCTGGACGTGTTGCCAGTTGGTAGTATTCATGAGCTGGCGCAGTGGGTGCAGAGGAGACTACAGGAGGGCTTCCAGCTGATACACTACATACGCCACGTCGCCACCATAGCCGCCCTAAGGGCTATCGGTATCCCTCTACCTGAACAGCCCAACGCGGGGCTGTACCAATACGACGCTGGCGATATAATCGTCGTCGTAACGCTGAAGACGCCTCAGCGCGGTCAGGAGATTCAGCAGGTCTCTCCAAGCGATTTGGAAGCGTGGATAGTGGCGGTGCTATGAGAGTCCTCAGGGCGAGGGGAATAAGAGGGAGAAAGGGTGATATAATTTTAGAGCTCGAAGACGGGAGGATTGGACTGCCGCGCGACTTTACGCCACAGGAGTGGGAATGGTACCTTGTGGAGGTAGTTGACGACCGCGGGAGGTATGCAATAGTGCGTCTCCATAGGCACAGCCCCACGCAGTATGGAGTGTGCCGTCTATGCGGCAACGTTGTCGACAGCAAGAAGCTTGAAGAATTCGGCAAGAGGTGGCTTAGCAACATGTTGAACCATCAGCGCATCAACAAGATAAAGGAGACTGAACGCTTTGTGCTCGGCCGTCTCGATGCTCTGATCGGCGACCTTGATGAGATGATAGAGCGACTGAAGAAGCGGCAGGAACCCATGCTGACCGTCCCCGTCCAGATATGTGAACACGGAATCGACAGTTGCTTCTCATACTGGTGTAGCACCCCCGAATGTGTGAAGCTTGGGCACATAATCTGGTCACTAGAGAGGATACGCGACGAGTTGACACGGAGACGTTTCGCAACGTCACGCGCCTTAGATTGTTTCGCAACGTCACGCGCCTTAGATTACGACATCATAATAACAACGACGCCGCTTTCTCCGGCAGAGCGCGTCTTTGTACCGGGGATATGACCACCGCGGTGATCTACCTAGTGCGTAAGGTGGCGGAGGGGAGATATGAATTGGCCCGTCAGTAAGCTCAGCGTTGACGACGTCATAGACGCCGCGCTGTATAAGAAGCGCATAGAGACAGACATCGACGGTGTCCACTGCGTTGCAGAGTCTGTATGTGACGACAACGTCGTAGCGTATCTAATCGCCAAGGCGTTTGCAAACGCGCCGCCTGAGGTCAAAGCGGCGGGGTTTAAGATGCTTAAGGATGCGTTTAGACGCGGCACATTATACCATGAAGATGAGGCGGTGTTCAGGCGCACTAGGAATGTATTTGACGTCAGCAACGCGGCATTTGGCGACGAGCATATGCAACAGGCACGGGTGTTGCTGGCTGAGGAGTTGCGGCGTTGCGTGGTGTGCAGGATAGATGTGTATACGTTGTTTGAGCTGTTCATTAGCTGTGTCGAGGCAAATCCAAGGAGCTACACATACGGCATCCGCCGCGGCAGAGGCGTGCTTCACGTTGTGGGCGAGGATCCCGCCGACGCGCTACGCGCCATAAACCAGATGCTGACGGCGTCCTACCGCGTCGTAGCTGACGCCGACTTAGAAACCTTCGCAACGCTGACGAAGATATACGCCAAAGACTTCTGCTGACTCCATGAACGCGCCGTTCTACGTCGTAGAAGAGCCAGGGGAGTGAGCTTCATGCGGCGCCTCATGCCAGCGCCTGCCTCAGCCACGCCTCCAGCATCTTCTTAGCCTCCTCGCTGGTGTTTGGTTGCCACCTGCCTCCCAGTTGCTTCTTGATGCTAGAGTTCGGCGCGCGGCGGTACGCCATTGTGTCGAAGCTTACGACGGTGCCCTGCCTCTCGCACTGCTTCAAGACGTCTTTCAGCATCTTGACGGAGCGGAGTGCTGGGCCTAGGAGGTGGACATGCGGCGTCATGCCGCAGAGGGCCCGCAGGGCGCGCTCCGCCCTCTCTGCGCATAGGCGGGGTTCTCGCGAGCAGGAGGCGTCTGGGTGCTGGCGCATGGGGAGGGCCAGCCTCTCCGCCTCGCCTGCACGCAGGAGCTCCACCACGGCGTCGAGGACGCGCGGCTTGTGGAACTCCTGCGCCGCCAGGATCGGCCCGGCGTGCTTCGCGACGAGGGGCGCGTAGCTCCGCCACCGAGCCAGCGTGGCGTCGAAGTCCCCGAAGACGTCCGGCACGACTGCCCACGTCGGCCTCACGCGCCTAACGAACTGGACATACGCAACTATGTCTACGCCGCGTTTGGCGCCCGACAGCCCGACGTCTGCCAGCACCTTCATCCCCTTGCGCGGCTGAGGCATGCGCCTGCCGAATGCGGCCAGCATGCACGGCTCCACGCCGAACTTCGCCGCGATCTCCGGCGTCATATCGGGGGCACAAATTATCATATTATTATTATGTATTCAGGTTCATCCTCCTCGGCTTCATGCATCTTTTCCAGCATTTGTCTTATTGCCATCCTTATGACGTCTGAACGCGTGAGGTTCATGCGCCGCGCGTATTCGTCCAAGGCCTGCAAAAGCGCGCGGGGCAGGTGGAACGACACCGTGGGCATCCTCTCCCCGTTGGCGAAACCGACAAGCTCCGTTTCTCCGACTGGCCCAGTTGCAGGTGCGGTTTCTGCCAGGGGCTTCGCTTGTTTTTCATGCTTGGGTTTCTCTTGCTTCTTTTCTCGTCTCTTTGTGTGTAGCTCTGCGCAGAGCGCGTCTAGGCTGGCCAGCAGTTCCTCGGCCTGCTGTCTGGTGAGCACGTAGAGCCCCGTGCTGAGCCTGTATCTGCGCAACAGTTTAGACAGGCACCACGCGTAGCGCTTCTCCCACATGTAGGCGCGGCTGACCGCCACCACCCTGTCCACCTTAACGCTTATAAGGCCGCCCTTGGCACCAGCCAGCGCCGTCTCCAGGTATCGGCGCAGGTCTTGACAGCACTGCTCTATTACCTCCGGCTTCATGCGTACCGCGCCAGGAGCTGTTCGATGGCTTGCAACACGACCTCCTCCGCGTCTGCCCCCCTCAGCGCCTCCGCCAAGTCGCTCGGCAGGCTGACCTCCACCTTCTCCACGTCTGTCCCACATCTGATGACGATGCCGCCGAGGCCCTGCCGCGGCTGTGCGGCGAAGTACACGTGCCGATTCGGCGCATATATCACAGGTTCGCCGTACAGCGACGCGAGTATGCTGTCGACAAACGACAGCGCCACAGGGTGAAGGCGGTCGCCGGCGAAGCGGCTCAGCGGGATGAATCTGCTGAAGAGGGCGTACGCCTCCTTGTCCATCTGCGCCGCGCGCAGTATCTTCGACGGCGTGACGTACCTAAAGCCGTTCGACGCGGCGAGCCGGTGCACCGCGTCTCTGAGCCTCCTCACCAGCTCCTCCGCCGCGGCGCGGTCTCTGCACCATATAGCCGTCTTGCCGACGACGACCTCGGCCGCCCGGCCCCACGACAGGAGGAGCGTCAAGACGTACCGCATGGAGCTGTGGCCCACCCCCAGCGCCGCGCGGAGCGCAGAAGTCGACATACAGCCCTCCGCCGCCAGCAGTTCAGCCACCCTCTCAGCCCTCTGAACCGTCTTTACGCCCACGCCCCTCCGAGGCGGCGGCAACTCCGCCCCCTCCCTGAGACAGTACACGGCAACCCGCCCCGCCGCCTTCCTCTCCAACACGCCGCGTCTCTCCAGACGCTTCAGACGCTTCCGCACAGACGCAAAGGAGACGGAGAACCTCTCCGCGGCCTCCCTCACCGTGGTGCACCTCACCTCCCTCAGCCACGTGTAGAAGTCGCTCATGGCCTCCAGCACCACAGCACCACCCTGCCCACCCAGCGTCTCTGCACCGCCCCCTCCCGCTCCAACACGCGGAGCAGATCCAGCAACGTGTTTCTGTCTATCCCCGAAACCTCAACCAGCTCCCTCGTCATGGCGCACCTCTTCTCCTCCAGGTACTTCCTCAAAAAATCCTTCTTTTTCTCGACGCTGTTCGACCCTACGGTTTTTGACCCAGCCATAGTTTGTAATATCTACAGATTTTAAAACATTGCCGCCCCTTCTACGCCGAAGGCCGGCGCCAGCGGCGAAACTGTTAAATAAATCTATATTTCTTATACGTCCATGACAAAACAAAACCAGGCCGTCGAATCCGGCGGCGCCGTGAAGGAGCTTATGAAACGCCTAGACGCCTTCTGGAACAAAGCGCACGGCATATGCGACGAGTTCTATGAAGACTACGATCGCGGCTATGCGGAGCTGGAGAACGAGCCGTTTGAGTGCGATGTGTCGTTGGCTAGGGTACGCGTCGAGGAGGGGGACAAGATATCTATCGACTACAGCGCTGTGCATATATACGATGCATGCATCAACTCCTGCGGCCCGTACGACGAAGAAGAAGACGCCGACGAGGCGTACAGGAACTGCGAAGAGCGGTGTCTCGAAGAGGCTGAAAAAGCCGCCAAGCGCGTCCTCGGCGAGTACAGGGAGGTGGTGGAGAGGTGGGCTAAGAAGCGCGGCGTCAAGTACACGGAGGAGCTGAAGCGCGACGAGCTGAACTTCACCCTCACAATACGTATTATCCTACCTTAAGCGAAGCATTTTTATTTCTATATTTTATTAGATTCATGAAAGCTCAAAACTACACCGAAATGGAAAAGGCAAAGATTAAGCAGTTCAGGTGCGAGGCTAAGGACATCATCGATGAAGTGGCACGGAAGGTTATGGATGAGGTGCAGGAGGAGCTTAAGCCTGCCACGGCGCGGATTAAGGAGGTGGCGGAGAGGGCGGCGGCCGCGCTGAAGGCGTTTGTCGAAAGCGCTCCATTTGACGACGAGCACTTGAAGGCGGCGCTGAACGAATCATTCGACAAGTTGCCTGACGTCATGGAGATATTCATCGACGCGGCGGTGAGACGCGCAGTCAAGAAGACGTTTGAGACGATACGTCTTGACATCGACGAAAAGACAAACATGGCGCTGGAGGGCCTAGACCTCCTGGCTGAAGAATAGCACAACCCCTTTTTCCCCTCCCCTTTCTTTTCCCGACGTCTCTCCTCTTTACAAATATAGTATGCAGCCTGTTGACTTTTGTAAAAGGTAGAAATCCGCCGAGTCGTATCCAGCCCCCGCCCGCACCCCTCCTTTCGCAACGCCGTCAACCTCCGCAGAACCGACAGGGACGAAACATTTAAATATATGTGTTTTCTTAATACTTATGAACCCTAAAATAAACCCCCAAACCCCCGTAAAAACACAGACTTTTTCCCCAGTCGACTTCGTCAAGGATAAGTTCAGCGGGATACCAGTCGCTGTGGAGGAAAGACATGGAGAGGTGTTGTGCGTGAGATTAACGCAGAGAGTCGACGATGAGACGTTCAGGAGGTACATTGAAACAGCGCGTGCGCTGGGGATGCGGTTCAGCGATAGGATGTGGTGTGCTCATAAGGACACCATAAAGGCGAAAGTGGAGAACGTTATTGGTAAATTCTATAGATCATTTTACTACTTCCCAGCCGATGCCATAGGCTATGAAGAACTCAAGCGAATATCTTGCTACACCATCGAGAAATGGAAACAGGAGAATGGCCGGCTAAGGCGTGAAGAGGTCGAGATATGCCTGGCGAGCTGTGACGAGCGTGAGTGCCGGGTGCCGCGGGGCCTGGCCCCCGCAGTTGCCCGCGCCGGCGGCTGGAATCTGCCGTCTTTCGCCGACCTAAGGCCGCCTACCGATGAGTACTTCAACGGCTTGAGGCCGTATCAAGTTGAAGTTTTCAAGAGCGTTGCTGAGCAGTTGCGTCGGAACGGCGCCGCAGTGGTGCAAATGGCGACTGGCGCTGGGAAGACCCACTTGGCGGGGCACATCGCCAAGTGGTTAAGCGATCAAGGCTACATAGTGTTCATGGTGGCGATGCAGAAGGATCTAACCATTCAGTTGAAAGAGCATGCTGAGCGGCTAGGCGCTAAGAACATAATTGCTGTGACGACGCAGTATCTCTATAACAGATTAAAGAATGGGGAGAATGGTGACGAAAACGGCATTGATGAGGAGAGCAGGGAGGTGCTTGAGTACGCCGACGAGTACATCGATTCCGACATAGACGACGCAACCTTGATGAAGCTGTTCCGCCAGAGGAACGTAGCTATCATTATGGATGAAGTTCATCATGTGCCCGCGAGGACTGTGAAAAGGGTGATGATGGAGGCTGGGGACGGCTGGGCGCTGAGGATTGGACTGTCTGCTACGCCGTGGCGCAATGACGGACGCGACCTTGAAATCTACGCCTACAGCGGTACTGTTGTTGAGCCGAAGATATCGTCGTCGTACTTGATACAACACGGCTTTGCCGTGCCGGTGGAAATACGGATCGTCAAGGATGTGCCGTACTGCGAGGAGGTCGATGTATGCGAAGGGGAGAGGGGCGCCGCGGCGTATATGTGTGTTAGGAGGGCGCTTGTTGAATGCGAGGAGCGCAACCGCTTCATTGTCGAGCTCGCCGCCAAGGCCGCGAAACCCGTTCTGATAATTACGCCGTTTGTCAAGCATGCAGAGAAGCTGTACAAGCTTGCCAAGGAGGCCGGTCTCAAGGCCGCCTTGGTGACGGGCGTCGTAAAGGCGGAGGAGCGGAAGAAGATATACGACGCGCTGAGGCGCGGCGAAATTGAGGTGCTCGTTGCGACGACGCTGGCAGATGAGGGGCTTGATCTGCCTCCGTTGAGGACGCTGATCATAGCGCTTGGGGGCCGCTCCAAGACCAGGACGCTTCAGCGCATCGGCAGACTGGTGCGTCCTTATGAGGGCAAGAAGGTCGCGGTGGCGTATGAGCTGGAGGAGGACTACCCCTACATCGCTGACCACCTTGAGGCGCGGCTCCGGCTGTATGAGACTGAGCCGCACTGGCGCATCGTTTACGGCGAATAGCCTTCGGTAGCAACGTTTTTATATTCACAAGTTCTCTATATTCATGAGTTCAGAAAAAACTGCGAGTTCGGCGGGGGGAATGTCCCCGCCTGATAAAGATTATGTTTTTCCGCTGTGGAAAATAGAAAGGCAAATCGCCGAGCAACTTCGGCGTGGTGTTAAGGTGCGGGATGGCTCCGACGTTGCAATGTCGGTTGGGTCGTCGATGTTTGCATATGTGAGGAAGATTGGCGACGAGTTGATTATAAAGTACGTCGAGGGATGCATAGCAGTCACTGTGTCTGCCGTGTTGATGGGGGAGGAGGCAAAGGTGTACGACGTCTCTGTGCACAACATCTGTAGCAGGGTTGAGCTATGAGCTTCGTAGAGCTCTTCATGGCGTGTTATAAAGAACTGCGCGATGAGGAGTACTGCCGCGGCGTGGTGGAGACCGCCGCCGAGCTGGCCGAGACGCGGCGGGTGGCGTACCGCGGCAAGAGGGGCGTCACATATGTGCTAAAACTGCCGCGCGGCGACCAGCCGCATGTCCTCTTTGCGGTCGACCGCGTACACAAGAAAGGGCTTGTGCTCACATTGGTGGGGGAAGGCTACGTCGTATTCCTGACGTATGAACGCGGCGACAAATTCCGCCCGGTGCATGCGGAGCTTGTTAACGCGGAGATCGCCGCCGCGGCAAACCACAGCATGCCCAGCGGCGTACTGCAGAGGCTTTTGAAGAAGAATGTGTTGACATGACGACGGTTCACTGCTTCTTCTCCGGTGGTCGCGACAGTGCGCTGGCCTGCTTCATCGCGCATCAAGTCGCCCAGCGACGCGGCTGGGGCTTCCGCCTAGTTCACATAGATACAACGGTTGCGATTAAGCAGACTAGAGAATACGTCAAGCGGTATGCCCAGTGGCTGGGGACGGAGCTGGTAATCATCCGCCCCAAGAAGACGTTCAAGGAGTATGCCCAGCGCTTCGGTATATGGCCGTCTCTGTACCCCGCCAGGTTTAGGTGGTGCTACCGCGAATTGAAGCTGTGGCCTCTCACCGAATACCTTAAGGTGAACTACAAAGAGGGAGACATGGTGGTCATGGGCGTGCGGAAAAACGAAAGCAGGTTTAGGGACAAGTTCTACACCGCGACGTTCTTCACGCGCAACTACGACGGCGTCGAGGCGCGGGTCTGGGCTCCTCTGTTATATGTGAAGGAGCCGGTCTTAGCGAAGCTGTTGGAACAGTTCAAAATACCGCACAACCCGGTGTGGAAATACGGCTTCAGCGGGGAGTGTCTCTGCTTGGCGGGCGCGCCTGTGCATGAGGTGGCGCTGATCCTGCGCCACTTCCCGGAGGAGCGCGAGATGTTGCTGGAAATAGATGACGCCATTAACAAGAACCGGAAGAGCGGCAGGCCGTCGGCGCCGTTTCGGCTGGCGCAGGCGGGCTACAAGACGCTGAGGGAGTTCTATGAGCAGGCAGTCAAGGCCCAGCTGACGCTGGACGACTTCGTCATGCCGTACAAGAGCTGTGAAGGCAGTTGTATACTGTAGCCCCTGTTGAGCGACGCACGCAAAAAATTCTTGAAAAAAGAGTTTCTCAATATAGCTGATTTGAACATGTCTTTAGCATTTTTTCTGCCAGGTTGCGGACGCGGCGTCTAGAGACGCGGCTCCTCCCTCCCATATGAATCGCAGACGCCGTTTTTTCTGTTTGCCTGTGTGGTTTGGTGGAAAGTTTCAGCGTTAACGATTTATCTTTGTTGGCGTTTTTTTGTATTGATGGAGGGCGTAGTTGTTGAGGTTGTGAACAAGGTGGCGTTTGTTGAGGGTTTCTACAGGCCGGGTACGGTGCTGGTTGGTGAGCGCGGCTCTAAGATGTTGGTGGTGAGCAGGAGGAAGGCTTTTCCTGCGTCTTACGTCAACGTGCTTAGGATGGCGGTGGATGAGCCTTTGGAGCCGGTTGCGCCTATCGCGACGGCTAGGGCGCTTGTGGTGAGCGACGAGGTGCCGGAGCCCGGCGAGAGGGTTAGGGAGGTTGGATGGCCGCCTGGCGGCGGCATACTTACGCCGGACGGCCCTGCGAACCTCCTCGGGGCTGAGGTGCCCCACCTTTCGGTTATCGCGTCGACTGGTATGGGGAAGACGACGCTTGTGAAGATGCTTGTGAGGCAGGCGGCTGAATCCGGCTACAGGGTTGTGGTGTTCGACATGCACAACGAGTACTGTGGGGCGGTTGAGGCCGTCGGCGGCGTCTGCATGCCGCCGGTGCTCCCGCTCTGCGACATGTCCGACCACGAGCTGATGATCGCCACGGGCCTCGCCAGGATAAGCGCGTCGCCGATTAGGATGATGAAGTACATAAGGCTCATGGCAGACGGCGCGTGCAGGGTGGCGGAGGGAGACGGCGACTTGGCCAAGGCGCTGGAGACGTGCATAGAGGCGTTTGCGATGCTGGACAAGATAAGCATAGACCAGAAGAGGCTGGACTCGGGGGACTCCCCCTTTGCGGCCTGCGCAAGGGCGGTTAGGGATGCGGTGGGAGGTGTGGCGTTCAACACCATAAGGAGCGTGGTTAGGGAGGACGAGGACAGGGTCGGCGCCGCCGGCATGTACCTCAGCTGGGCCGCCGGCTCGGCCAGGGTGGTGAAGAGGTTCGACCTGCCTAAGGCAGTTGCGTTCAACATGCTAGAGTTTAAGTCGCTCTTCGCAACCAGCGACGCAGTTTTAGCCACCATAGCGTATACGATGAGGAAGGTGGTGGAGGCGGGGGAGAAGACGCTCCTGGTTGTCGAGGAGGCGCCGAAGCTCCTGGCGGACAGCGTAGCCAGCAGGAACCTGGAGCTGTTTCTGTCGCAGGCGAGGAAGTTCGGCGCCACGGTTGTGCTGGTGTCGCAGACGCCGCATGACTTGATCCAAAACACGCGGCTGGTGGTGGGCAGGGTCAACAACTCGACATGGGCGAAGAAGCTCGCGGAGCTGGCCCCTCAGATGCCCGGCGAAGTGGCGAGGCTCCTCCCCCAGCTCAGGCGCGGCGAGTTCATCTACCTCGACGGCAGAGACGTGGTACCTCTTAAGGTGGTGCCGTGATAGTTGCGGCAGACGCCGCGGTAAGGATTGCAAACTGCTACTCCTTCCGGACGAAGTCGGTGGTTAGGGCCGCCGCGGCGGCCATAGCCGTTGTGAAGAGCAACGGAGGCGTCAGCATAGTGGGCCCCCTCACGACGCTCAACACTGCATCCACCAGAGACTACGAGCTCGCCGTGCTGGAGGCATACTCCTCCTATACATGCGTCGTCGACGGACTGCCAGCACAGCCGTGCAGGAGGAACATCGCCGTGGTCAAAACCGGCAGGGTGCCGGAAACAGCGGAGGGGTGGCTGTGCCTGCAGTACGGCGCCTATGCGGTATGCGCCGACTTCAAGGCAGACCGAGCCACGATCGCCAAGGCGGTTGAGCTAAACGCCGCCGCACACGACGTAGCCAACGAAGTAGCCGACTCCTACTTCCGCTACATGCTCCACAAGATGCGGTGCATAACCGCACACGGCATACACGTGAACCCAGAGCTCAGCTACTTCAGCTCCCCCTAACCGTCATTAGTTACAACCGAAAGCCCCGCCCTTTAGGGCGGGGAGGAGGTCAGAGACATGGCGCAAAATGATGTGCGGGGGAAAAAATCGGTTTTGGAATGCTAAGCCTGGCTGAGCTTCTTAGCGGCGTTGAGCATTGCGTCGGCGAGTCTCTGCGCTACGGCTCGTCTGAACTCTTCGGCGGTGTATGGCCTCTCGGCGCCTTCCCAGACGAGGGCCCTCCCGATGATTAGCTGGCGCTTGAAGGGTTTGTAGAGCTGGACGTCGCCGCCGACGTGCAGAGAACATATGAGCGCATCCAACAACATGCCGTTTTGATCAACGCTGGCCCAGTCGTAGCTGTCGAGCTTGACTATGACCCCGTCGCCGCCTGGCGTTATGAGTACTGGGACGGACTTAGCCACGATGGCGCCGTTTGGCTCCACGTGGACTGCCTTCTCTGCGTCTAGCATCTCGAAGAGATGCCTGACGTCGTCGGCAATACTCTTGCACAGCTTGTCGAGCTCAACCACGTCGACCCTTTCGACCGATATGCCCTGCATGTGTCTGCAGAACTACAAGTTTTTAAATGTTTGCTACTGCAGTGACATGCCAGCTACAGAACCAATCCGGGTTGGTAAGGACGTGAAGGAGGAGCTGAAGAAGCTGAAGATACACCCCAGGGAGACCTACGACGACGTCGTCCGGAGGCTCATCGAGACGTATAGGAAGTGTGCGCCGTGAGGAGGGCCGTCGTCTACGTGGCCATAAGGGGCGACCCGACTGGCAGGTTTTATGTGTACAGGTATGTAGTCGCCTCGCCGACCAAGGAGGAGGGTTGCGGCGTGGTTTGTAGTGGATGCGGTGGGGACAAGGTGTGGTATATGGCCATCCAGCGGGTGCTGGAGGAGGTCAGGTCTAGATACGGCGAAGTGGAGCTCCGGACGCATTTTAGCCACCTCGCCAAGGGCCTCTTCAGGCTGGAGCTGGGAAATGGAGCTAGCGTGAAGTACGTAGACAAGGAGAGCAACTTGGCGCTTAAGGGGATAGACAAATGTTTGGTGAAGAATGCGGCTCAGCCAGCGTCTCATGTTGCACACAGCCGGGCAGACTCAGGCGATCCGCATAGGTGGCAGTACGAATTCTTGGACGAATTTGGCGTGTTGCTTACCACCGAAGATGCCCCGGCTGTTGTTGCGTTGAGCGCGCCTACGGGTAGCGGGAAGACCAAGGCGGCGCTTGAGGCGTCGAAGCTTGCCGTGGATAAAGGACTTGCTTCGCTGGCCGTGGCGGTGGGGAGAACCAAGACCCAGCATGAGGCGTTCATCCGCGATAACGAGCGGTTCGGCATAGGCTTTGTGCCAGTTAGGTTTCCGAGCAAGGAGTCTGCATGCATACAGATACGCATGGCGCCGCCCCCGCCGCCGGATTGGGACGAGGAAGAGCGGTGGGAGTACCTAAGCATGCTTGCGCGCAGGGCGAAGTGCGGCAACTGCCCGCTGAACTCCTTCACCAGCTCCATAGGGCTGGACGCGCTGAGGCGCATCGTCGTCGATGTCACAATCGAAAAGCGGAACGAAGACGACGAGCGGTATGTAGAAGAGCTTGAAAACAGGCTCCGCGAGGAGATCCGGAGGAGGCAAGGCGCAGTCGAGGCGGAGCGCGGAAAAGTCTGCGCATACAGCGCGGCTAAAAACACAGCGGCGTATATAGTAAGAAGAGGAGAGCCGTTGCTGGCTGTTGGCACATATGCACACGTCTTCTCCCAAGCCCGCGTCTTGTTGCTAGACATCTGCAACAAGAGTTCCGAAGGAGAGGAAGAAAGAACTGGGCTGGAAGAAGATTATGGAGAAGCGCCTAGATATCCAATGACAAAGAAGCCTAGATGTCCAGCCGTTGTGGTGGTTGACGAAGCCCACAACCTGTGGAGAGTCATCATAGACTTCAACAAATACTCGGTCTCCAACAAGAGGATTTTAAACGTGGCGAAAGACCTTGCGGCGTTCTGCGGAAGCAACCCCGGGGAGAGGTGGTGCAAAAAGCTTGACGAGGTCGACGGCGTGCTCCGCGGCTCTGCGGACGTACTCGGCAAATTTGCCGAGCTGAACTCCAGCAGGAAGACGCGCCGCGACGCCGGGGTAAAAGTGCTGGAGCCGCCAGACGTCCTAGTCGAGGCTGTGGAGAAGCTGTCTGCTACTCTGGAGGAGGTATGCAGGCCCTACCTAGACGAAGCTGGCAACCTCACTATAGACGACCAGAGGATAGCCCGCGCATATGCGCTTATGAAAACCGCGAAGAGGTTCTTGAAGGTTTTGAGGGGAGAGGAGACGAGGTGGGGAATATATTCTATTATAGATAAAAAACAAAGGTCGTTCGTCCTCTTGCCGATCGACTTGAGGGGTATAGTGGGCAGGACTAGGGAGGTGTTTCACGGCCCGTGGGTGCTCCTCAGCGGGACGCTGAGCAGGAACGAGATTGAAGACTTGTTGGGGGAGGGGATATATCTACACCGCGCGTCGGTTGATTTCGGCAGGCTGATGGTGCACTTCGCCGTCAGCCGCGACCCGAACCTCCTTACGACGCGGTACGACGTGGGGAGGAACGATGACATGTATAGAAAATACGCGACGGCGATTTCACGCGTCTTGCGGGGAGCCGCCGGCCCGCTACGGCTGGTGGTGTACCCCAGCTACTCCGTCATGAACTCGGTGCGGAAGTATTACGTTCCGCCAGGCGACGCAGAGGAGCGCTGGGAAAGGCCAGGAAAGAAGTTCAAGGCAGAAATCGAGAAGCTGATTAATGAAGGGAAGCGAGTGAACCTCCACGCCGTGGCGCATGGTAGCTTTGTCGAGGGAATAGAGATTAAGCTTTCCGACGGCAGGTCGGCCATAGGGACTGTGGTGGTTGCCGGCATACCTGTGCCCAACATCTTCAGCGACTACTATGTAGACGTCGCCAAGCACTTCGGCTACCTGGATCATAAATGTGTAGAGGCGCTCCACCGCGCCCCCGACTTCGCCGAGGCCCCAGAGGAGTGCAAAATCAAGATGATTAAGTGGGGGTACGCACTCGCCGAGACCACACTGAAGCAGATAATAGGCCGGGCCATACGCGGGCCGCAGGACGCGGCGTCGCTGTATCTGCTCGACACCCGCGTCGCAGTGGTGCCGCGGCTCAGAGACGCCCTATGCCACGGACTGCACTACGACGTTAAATGCGCCGAAATTCCAGCAGAAGACCTATTAAGCACTACATAGACTAAATAGGCCTACCTATACATAGACTATATAGACTTTGCAAACCTCCAGGGCATGTTAATGTTTGTAAAGCGTGACAAATGTAAAGGCTTCCACCATATGTTTCCACCATATACCCCCTCGGCGGCCGCCGCTTTACATTATTTTTTTCTTCTTTTCTTTCTAAAAAAGTAAAGAAAATAAATAATAATA
>Ga0315298_1004154_pt1 | contig 22023 bp, 21 predicted proteins | sample WHS_1_MG_FD_203077 | JGI IMG/M metagenome (GOLD analysis project Ga0315298, IMG submission 203077) | Extremophilic microbial mat communities from Washburn Hot Springs, YNP, Wyoming, USA - WHS_1_MG | ecosystem: Environmental > Aquatic > Thermal springs > Hot (42-90C) | place: USA: Wyoming...
TCTTGTCACCCTGAGCGAAGCGAAGGGTCTCGCGTAACTTTAGCCGTATTTTCCCGAGTATTGCGAGATGCTTCACTTCGTTCAGCATGACATTGGAAGGGCTTTTTCAACACCCTCCTTCCAAAGGTTTGACAAAACACTGCAGTAGTTTCTATAATGAAGACACAGGAGGCCGTGGTGGAAATTACGCTGGGTTTATGTTGGACCTTCTGGGGGTGGGTGGGAACAGTCTTTTCACCCCATGGTTTGGCTGGCACCACCTTGCCATTCCCTACACCAGAGGAAGCCCTGGCGCCTTTGTTACATAAATGGCCAGGCGCTCAAGAGGGAGTGCATCCGCGTTCGATGGCTCTGCACGAAAAGTTGCAACGCTATTTTCGAGGCGAACTTGTGGATTTCCGCAATGAGACCCTCGATGTGCATCAGGGTACTGACTTTCAGGTGCGCGTGTGGGATGTTGTGCGTTCCATTCCTTGCGGACAGGTGCGTTCCTATGGTTGGGTGGCTGCTCAAGTTGGGTCTCCTCAGGCTGCTCGTGCGGTGGGACGAGTTATGGCTACCAATCCTTTCCCTATTGTGGTGCCCTGTCATCGCGTTGTAGGATGGAATGGCCAATTGGTCGGTTTTGGCGGCGGGCTGGATATGAAACGCCGCTTGCTCGCACTCGAGGCAGCACAGGTTCAAGGCAGACCGTTCTATACGACATGATATGTTGATCTGATGGCGGTGATCGGCTGTGGGTTTGACGAATCAGGTTTTGTGTGGTAGAATTTTTGCACCTGGGTCGCTGCTGCCCCCCATTTCTCGTGGTGGAAGTGGGGGGCTTGTTTATGATTTATCTAGCGGATAAGAGAGTAGGTCGCAGCCCATGCGCATTGGTATAGACGCCCGACTGGTTTACTATCGGCAAGCTGGCATTAGCCAATACACACTTCGTCTCTTGGAAGAATTTGCTGTGATTGATCAAGACGACGAGTTCATTGTCTTTCAAAGCCGTAAGGACCGCGCAACCTTGGTCAATCAACCCAATTTTCGCAGACATCCACTGTGGACGCCTCCCCACCATCGTTTGGAGCAAATATTTTTGCCTCTGGAAATCGCTATGGTAGACATGGATGTCCTGCATAGCCCAGATTTCATTCCCCCATTTCGGCGCCGCTGTAAATCCGTTATTACGATTCACGACCTCAATTTCCTGCTCTATCCCCATTTTTTAACCCCTGAAAGCGCCAGTTACTATGGTCAGATAGACCAGGCAGTCCGTAACTGTGACCATATTATCGCCGTATCGGAGAGTACGAAACGGGACATTGTTCGGCTGACAGGTGCACCTGAAAACAAGATTACCGTAGTATATGAAGCAGCAAATCCTATCTACCGGCCTCTGCAAGACAAACGCCTCTGCCAGCAGGTCAAGGAAAAATTCAACATTCACAATGACTATATCCTCTTTGTGAGCACTATTGAACCACGCAAAAATGTGCCCACTCTGCTCATGGCTTATAAACAATTATTGGACAGTTACCATGTGGACGTCAGTTTGCTGTTGGGTGGCGAAAAGGGCTGGCTTTTCGATGAAGTGTTCGCTTTGGTCGAAAAGCTAGGCCTTCAAGGGCGTGCTCGTTTTCTGGGTCGTGTCTCACCAGAGGATTTACTGGGGCTTTACAATGCGGCACGGCTGCTGGTGCACCCCGCTTTTTACGAAGGTTTTGGGCTGCCTCCGCTAGAGGCTATGGCTTGTGGAACGCCAGTGGTGGCATCCAATACCTCCTCGTTGCCAGAAGTAGTGGGAGATGCGGCGCTTTTGGTCGATCCCACCGATGTGGATGGCATGGCTGTGGCAATGTGGCGCCTGCTGTCCGATGAGGCACTGCGTCAGCAGATGATCGAGAAAGGATTGAAACGTGCTCGCCTGTTCTCTTGGAGAAGGGCAGCGCTGGAAACCTTAGAGATTTACCGCCGTCTGGCACAATAGCCAAAATGGGCAAGCGTATTCTTTTTCTGACACCACAACTGCCTTATCCCCCACAGCAGGGTACTGCCATACGTAACTACAACTTGATCAGACAGGCAGCCAAGCGACATGAGGTGTATCTGCTTTCGTTTGAAGGCATTCCAGCCTCGCTGGCTGATCTCGGGCCGCTCCGAGATCTATGCGCTGATCTGGATGTAATACCGATTCCGCGTCGTAGCAACTGGCAGCGGTTGTTCACCGTTTTGGCTTCACCCAGACCAGACATTGCCTACCGTTTGTCTTCTCCCCTTTTCACCCAGAAGCTGGAAGCAGTGCTCAGGGAGATAAAACCAGATATTGTGCAGATAGAAGGGCTGGAGATGGCTCAGTACGGCTTATGGGCGCGTCAGCTTGCTGGTGAGTCCCTATTGCTGGTGTATGATGCGCATAACGCGGAGTACCTGCTGCAGCAGCGCATTTTTGAAACTGATGCACGCCGTCCAAGGCGCTGGCTAGGAGCGCTCTATTCCTTTATCCAATGGCAGAAATTACACCGTTACGAAGCGCTGGTTTGTCGCCAGGTACAACGGGTGATCGCCTGTTCCTTTGCTGATTCCAAGGCGTTGGCGCGCTTGGTCCCTGGCCTGGAAGCCGTGATTATCCCCAACGGTGTGGATACGCAGTATTATCAGCCCGATGCAGTGGCTGCTTTGCCATTGCACACGCAATCCTTGGTGTTCACCGGTAAAATGGATTTCCGGCCTAATGTGGATGCTGTTCTCTGGTTTTGTGCAGAGGTTCTGCCCATTATCCAGCGTGCCGTGCCAGATGTGCACTTTTACATTGTGGGCAAGAACCCCCATCCGCGGCTTGCACCGCTGAGGAACATGCCGAGCGTCACCATGACCGGTTTTGTTGAGGATGTGCGCCCCTACATCGCTGCCGCGGCGGTTTACGTTGTGCCGCTCCTCACGGGAGGTGGAACACGTCTCAAAGTTCTGGAAGCGATGGCCATGGGCAAGGCGGTTGTCTCTACTACACTTGGCTGTGAAGGCATCCATGTTGCTCCGGGCCAAGATGTCATACTGGCTGATGACCCTGCTGCTTTTGCCGCACAGGTAATCGCCTTGTTGCAGGACAAGGCACGGCGCGAGCAATTAGGGCGTGCAGCACGGACCTTCGTCGAGCGCTATTTCGATTGGGACACTGTCGCCGCCCCCTTGGAGCAAGTGTATGCCTACTAATCGTCAGCGGTTGCGCCTGGCTTTATTGCGCCTTTTTGCTACCTGCACTCCTTTCTTGCAACATCCCCCCAAAAGAGCCAGATGTGACGGCTTGCGCATTTTAGTGATTCGCCCGGATCATATCGGGGACTTGCTTTTTGCCACGCCAGCATTGCGTGTATTGCGCAAAGCCTTTCCGGATGCACATGTGGCAGGCATGGTAGGTCCCTGGGCTGAGACAGTGGTAGAGCGCATCCACCATCTCAATGAAGTCATCGTTTGCCCATTCCCGGGATTCACACGGAGGCCAAAGGGCTCTGCTTTTGCCCCATATCGGATGCTCTGGGAATGGGCTAACCGACTGCGCATACGGCACTTTGACATGGCGATTGTGCTGCGGTTCGATCATTGGTGGGGAGCATTGCTAGCCTATTTGGCTGGCATCCCTTATCGGTTAGGTTATGCAGTGGCTGAATGCGAACCATTTCTGAGCGTGGCCGTTCCTTATGTGAGCCAGCGGCATGAAGTACAGCAGAACTTGACCTTGGTCGCACAGGCCATCCGCGACTGTCATCGGGATATGCCACAAGATCCAGGGCATCTGGAGTTTTTCGTGACGGAACAAGACCGGGAGTACATTGCCCATTACCTGGCAGAGCGTGGCGTGGCTGCGGATGAAGCGATGATTGTCATTCATCCAGGTGCAGGGGCAGCGGTTAAGGAATGGCAAGCAGAATCTTTTGCGCAGGTTGCTGATGCGATCGTGGCACATTGGCGGGCTAGGATCGTGCTTACTGGCAGCCGTGATGACCTGGATAAGGTTTGGTCTATCTATGCCCGCATGCGCGGTGAGCCCATCGTTGCTGTAGGACACACCACCCTCGGCCAGCTTGCTGCCTTGTACCAACGCTCACGCTTGGTCATTGGACCGGATTGTGGGCCCTTGCACTTGGCAGTCGCAGTAGGGACACCAACGGTACATCTCTATGGCCCAGTAGACAAGCACAAATTTGGCCCATGGGGACTCCCGGAGAGACATCTGGTTCTCACCTCGAACCGTTCATGCATTCCCTGCAATCGCCTCGACTATACTGCCCAAGAATTGCCAGACCACCCTTGCGTGCGCGAGATCACTCCTGAAATGATGCTGGATGCCATTCAAAAGTTGCTAGGGTAGGAGAACGCGCCTGCCATTGAGATGGATGACTCACAGTCAAGAGCATTGATTCAGCAGGGCTTATAGGGGCAAACTGAAACTAAAGGTAGAGCCTTTGCCTACCTTGCTCTTGACCCAAATTTCGCCGCCATGGGCAACCACAATCTGTTTGCAGATATACAGACCCAGACCGGTTCCACCAGCACACCGCGTGGCAGAGCTATCTACCTGGTAGAAGCGCTCGAAGAGGTGTGGCAAAGCCTCTGGAGGGATGCCGATGCCATCGTCTTGCACAGAAATCACAATTCGTCCGGGTTCCACTGTAGCGGAAATCGTTACATGGCCTCCTTTGGGGGTGAATTTGATCGCATTATGGATCAAATTCCTGACTACTTGTTTCAAGCGTTCCTTATCCCCGAAAACCGTAGGGAGTGCTGGAGTGAGGTTATGGGTGAGTGTGATCTGTGCTTGTTCGGCCAGAGGTTGTAATTCCGCAATGACTTCCTGGACCGCAGTGTGCATTTGGACGGGTTCCTTTTGCAGTACCAGGCTAGCAGATTCCATACGTGATGCATCGAGCAGGTCATTGATCAAGTTGGTCAGATGCTGCGTTTGCCGATAGATAATTTCTAGGCACTCTTGCCGTGTGGCTTCATCCGGAGCCTTGCCATCAAGCAGTAACTGTACATAGCCACTGATGGAATGCAAAGGAGAGCGCAGTTCATGGGATACCGTGCTGATGAAATCGCTTTTCATGCGATCGAGTTCCTTCAGTTGCTCATACGCGTTGCGGAGGCGGGTAAAAAGGCGTGCATTTTGAATGGCAATGGCAGCCTGACTGGCCAGCACAGACAAGAGTTCGAGATCGCTGCGCATAAAGGCGTGCTCTTTCTTCTCCTTGCACAAGCCCAAGACGCCGATTTTCTCTTCCTTGACAACCAGAGGCAAAGCAACTGCTGTGGTGATGCGCTTGTTGATTGATTCGGATACCAGAAAGGAACCCTGGCCTGGTCCCGCACGCCAAATGATGGGTTGTCCGCTTTGCAACGTATTCCAGGCTAGTTGGTCGTTTATCCTGTATTCTGGGCTGGGTGGTTGTGCGCCCTGCTCTGTCACTAGGCCGCATATTTCCAAACGCCCGCTATCTTCATTCTTTAACATCAGCACGCCGAGATTGGCAGCCGTTTCTTGGGCTGCCACTTGTAATACCTGTTTCAATAGCATGTCAAGGTCAGTAACCGTAATAAAAGTCTGGCTAAGTTGGAAAAGCGGAATGAGTGCCTTGAGGCGTTCGTTTTCTTTTTCCAGCCTTTTCCTGCTCAGAGCTTTAGCAACTGCAGCCTTGAGCTCATTCAGGGAGAAGGGTTTGAGCAGGAAGTCATCCATACCCAGTTTGAGTGCCTGTATGGCTGCCTCCATGGAGCCATATCCAGTGATGATAATTCCAACGATGTCTGGATTTGATTGCTGAATTGCCTGGAAGAGCTCAAGCCCGCTCATCCCGGGCATCTTGATATCGGTCAGCACCAGATCAAAGTCGTGTTTCTTGGCTAATTCGATGCCTTCGAGCCCATTACGAGCGCTCCAAATCTGGTAGCCTTCCCGGGAAAGTGCCTGGAGGCATAAATCCAGAATGCCTTCTTCGTCATCTACGATCAAAATGCGTTCATCCGGCATTCCACTTCCCCTTTCTGGGTGATGCTCCGCTAGCGAGGCCTGAGCATGCGGCCAGAGAGCTGGGAATGTACGCGTTCCGACAATTCACGCAAAGAGAGTGCAGCAGCACCTCCTGATTCGGCAAGCACTAGAGGCACCCCCTGTTGATAGGAGTAGGCTAATTCTTCTGCGGCCGGCGGGATAAAGCCCCATGCCGCTTTTTTCAACTGCTGCTCGATCTGGGGCACGGGTAGAGTTACTGCGGAGGGTGCACGGTTGACCACCACCAAATTGATTGCCTCTCCAGCCAACCCAACCCCCTCCAGCAGGGTTTTCAGTTGCTCTGCGCACGCTACATCGGTGGGATGAGGACCTAGCACAAGCAATGCAATATCACTCAGAGCCAGCGCTTCTTTCGCGCCAGGAGATAGCATGTGAGGCAAATCCAGAAAGATGACATCGGCAAGTGGCCTGGCGCTACGCACAATGGCGCTGACCTGGGCTGGCGGTATTTCAATCATACCAGACCCAATTGGTGGGCTTGGCAGCACAGCCAGGCCCGAAGCATGCATATAGAGCCTCTTTGTTAGTTGGTGGCTGTCAATTTGGTGGGCTTCCATGGTCAGCAGTTCAGTTAAAGAAAGGCGATCGGGAAGCTTGAGTTGCCAGGCAACGGTGCCAGAATGGTGGTGTAAATCAATTAACATGGTAGGCACTTTACGTCGCGCCAGTGCTACGCCAAGGTTTACCGCAATGGTGGTGGTGCCTACGCCTCCTTTGGCTCCAATCAGGCTAATTATCCAACCCTGCTTCGCTACGGGGACACGTCTGGTCCGCGCTAACACAGCTTTTACCCGCGCGACAACTTCCCTGGGGTCTGCTGGCTTGGTAATGTAATCATCGGCGCCCGCTTGTAGGCCGGCGATTTTGTCATCGAGTTGAATTTTGGCAGTGAGGAAAATAATGGGGATGTTAGCCGTTTGCGGGCGGCTGCGTAGTTGACGGCACATCTCCAGCCCATCTACGCCTGGCATCATAATGTCTAATAGGATTAGGTCGGGCTGTTCAGTCTGTACCGCAAGCAAGCCTTCCCGTGCATCCAAAGCAGTGGTTACTTCGAAGCCTTCAGCCGCGAGTGCAAGCCTCATCAATTTGACCGCCAGTGGGTCATCATCTACGATCAGAATCTTGTCCGGCATCCCTACACCTCGATAGGTTCTGTGGCTAAGCGCGCGGCATATAACAGAACTTTTTCGCGTGCTATTTTTGTTATTTATTTTAAACCCATTGAGGAAACCTGTCAATCTGAGAGCGCTACAGAATTTGCGCAATTGATCAAATAGGGAATTATTGCTATAATAGCCTGCACATTTTGAGGAGGAATTGCCGTCATGGTTCTACCTGCTACTGTGAAAACGATCATCAGCTTTGCCCTGATGTTAATAGGGGCTTATGCGGTGCTTTTCTTGATCAGTCTGGTTATCTGGACGTTCCGCGACATCCGTTCTCGTACACGCGATGTATTGGTACAAATCCTGGCTACGTTGCTCGTGGTGGTATTCAATATCCCAGGATTGTTGCTCTATTTTGTCTTACGTCCACGGGAAACGCTGACCGAGGCTTATGAACATGCGCTAGGGCAGGAAGCTTTGCTGCAGGACATTGAAGAGCGCTACATTTGCCCCAATTGCAAGCGTAAGGCAGACGCTGACTTTCTGATTTGCCCTTATTGCCATCACGAATTGAGGAAGCGCTGCCCTAAGTGTGGACGCTTGCTAAGCCTGAACTGGGATATCTGTCCTTATTGCGGATTGCAGCAGGGCAGTGAACAAATTGCGCAGAGCGAACAAAATGAAATGGGCAGTGAGGGTGTCACCTAATACCCACCTGCCCATCGCTGCTGTATATTCGCTCTGGTTTCTAATACGCTATTTGACCTCTTTGCTACCTTTGTAATGCACGTAGCCTGGCAAGAGGATGCCGCCCTTTGTTTGCCGCAGAGGTTCACCCGTTTCTTCTTCTGGAGGCACTGTGTCGCCCCACTGTTTTTCAGCTCGCATGGTCACTCTCTCTTGTTGCCTTTGCTCAGCCTCACGGAGCCTTTCCAGGGTCTCATAGGGGTCGTAATACACCTTAGAAGCATATTGCGCCTTCCCAGTCACGGCCGCAGATCGGAGCAGATAGTGGTTGAACATGTAGCCATGATGGGACAGGAACTCAGGCCAGGGAGTCTGGGGGTGAATCTCCTGGTATTGCTTGTAGCCCTCTTTCACAAAGGTGGATAATCCTTCCTCCATTGTCGCAGGCAGTAGAATAGCAGCCCAGGAAAAATGCGGCATGGTTGAGGAACGCAGTAGGCGTCCCAGGATGAGGTCCCCGCGTAATCCACGCAGGCTCACCCCATCCCCTAGGATACGCTCTGACACCTCCTGTAGCACATCAACGACAGGGATTGTTTCTCCTTCGACAGGACCAGCGATACGATACAAACTCAGATAAGAATTTTGCCAGACCCGCACACATTCTCGCTCGGCAGGCGGTAGTTCTGGTTCCAGTTCCTCAATGAACAGGTCAATAATGCGTCTTCGCTGCCTTTCCAGGCGATAATCATACATGTACCATTCCAAAAAGCGGCTCACTTCGTGCCTGGGCAGTGTGTCCAGGGCATCTGGGCCATAGTTCCCATTCCAGAACAGGTTAAAAGCAACGGGAAACTGATCAGAAAACTCTGGTTGCTGCGCAAAGTCAATCAGTTTGTCCAGGACAAGCTGTTCATCGCGTCGCCAGGTGCTTTCGCGGATGCGCCTGGCGCGGTCCTTGAGGAGACAACAGTTTTTGTACTTTTTACCGCTGCCGCAAGGGCATGGGTCATTGCGTCCGATTTTATCCACAGTCTGTATCCCTCTTTTTTACCCCTCGAGCCAGCGAGGTACATAGATAATCAGAGAAAGCAGTGAATCCGTCAAGACGAAGATGAGATAGGCAGTGAAAAGCGTGTGGTATTTTGTCCTACGGAAGTAAAACCATAAAGCTCCCAAAGCGACCAGCAGAGTAAAAAAGGGAGTGCCAAGCACGGGCAGGAAATGCAAGCTTTGCGGCAATCTATCCAGCAATGGAGCGTAGAACAGCACTCCCGGCATCAAAAACAGCTTGGAGAAAAGATATAGTAGGATCGCTACTGCCAATGCGATTTGCGAGGGTCGCCGATCCAACCCACCTTCCACTTTGACGAAGTAGAAAAGGACAATCCAGGCAAAAGAGGCAAAGCTCCACAAGAGGAAGATGGCAGGGAAAAATCCAAGGGCGGGAGCCAGACCCCATACGCTGTTGAGGAAATCCATAGCTCGGTCTTGCATGGTTACACGGTCTAGATTGGCTTTGACTGCCGCAGAGGTGCTTGCATAGTATATTTCATAGCGGCCAACCCCCCCGCGTTCAGCCAGACTAGGTGCACATTTCCTTCTGCATCCACCACACCTACAGGACGCAGGGCATTCCCGAGTTTGGTAGGTACTTGATAGCCCTTGACCTTCCCATCAGCCAGGATGACCCATATTACTTCTCGACTCGACTTACGTTGTGTAGCCACCTCACCGACAAGCAACACACCCAATTCCTCACGTTGACCATTCAATACCTCAGGCATGTACAATAAGGATGTGGGCCAGCCCATTTCTGCCGAGGCTAATCGTTGGTAGGGCAAGCTACCTGATGTAGCCTGGTACATCGGCCTAGCCGTGCCTGGGATTTCCAATATTATCGCTTCAGCCTCGCGTGGCTCCTTTAGAGGGAAGGATACGAAGTATGTCTTGGCTTCTCCAGGAGTCAAGCCTCCGCCGCGCTGCTCCAAAGCCCAGAGTAGGTAGCCATTTTCCTTGTCCAGCCCCAGGACAGGCGGATAGGAAACGAGTCCAGTGGCGGTCTTGTACGTGCCCACTTTGGTTTTTTGGCTCACCTCTCCCGTAGCGGGATGAAACAGTGCATAATAAATGTAATTCACCCGTATCGCGGGCTCTTCTATCCATGCGAGGTGAACTACCCCGTCCGAGGCCACCTGTACGGTTGGTTTCTCCGCATTAGGAATGAGCAAACGGTTGTCGCTGATGATCCGACCATCTGTAGCCAGCCGCAAGTGGTGTATGCCACCCTCTATCGGTATCTCATCAGACCAGAAGACATCTAAAGTGCCGTCTGGGTTGCAAGCCAGTGCGTAATCGGACACACGGGTGTTCTCTGGAGATAGCCGTGTTGGGCCGCTCAGCAGTTGTCCATCACAGGTAAACCTGGCGAGGAATAATGCACGAGGGATCGCAGGATTGTCTGTCCACAACAGACCCAGCGTTCCATCTGCAGCAGGGAAAAGCTGTGGATAACTCGGATGTGCCGTGTCAATCGCCAAATTCACGCCGAGCTCAGCGTCTCCAGAAGCCGACAGACGAACGTATCGCAATCCCTGGTCCTCGGCTGTCACAAAAATCAGGTGAATATTATTACCCTCCGCTAACAAACCTATAGGTTGGTTAAGAGCAGCAATGCCTAACTGTTGCCCGCGGCTCCATTCAGGCAAAACTTTGCGCGTTTTCAAAGCACCAGCCTGACACCCAACTATAGTGATGGCAAAGCACAGCATAATACAAACCACAAATATCCGTTTTGTCACGATTGTTCCTCCCTTTTCAAACAAGGTATTATAATGCAGAGAAGTACTTATACAAAGCGGCTCGCAGCGAGGGTGGTGAAAATCTTGTCACCCTGAGCGAAGCGAAGGGGTCTCGCGTAACTTTAGCCGTATTTCCCCGAGTACTGGGAGATGCTTCACTTCGTTCAGCATGACATTGGAAGGGCTTTTTCAACACCCTCTCTCCGCTATGCACGTACTGCCAAGCGTATCTGTATTGATAGGGTAGGATAAATAGGGTATAATGAAGCGCAAAGGAGGACCAATGCGACAGATTCGAATTCGTGCAGGGGATGTTCAGGTCATCGCTGAACTAAATGACACCTATACCGCCGATGCCATTCGGAAAGCGTTACCTCTCTCTGCGGTTGGCAATAGGTGGGGGGATGAAATCTATTTTTCCATCCCTGTACAATTGCAGGAAGAAAACGCACAGGCGGTGGTCTCCTTGGGCGATTTGGGGTATTGGCCACCAGGGTGCGCCTTTTGCATTTTCTTTGGCCCCACGCCTGTGAGCAGGGGGCAAGAGATCCGACCAGCCAGTCCAGTTAATATTTTTGGACGAGTGGTTGGTGATCCTGCCGTGCTTAAGAAAGTGCGAGATGGGGAAACCATCGTTGTAGAACCGCTCTCGACGATGTAACATCATGACAGAATTTCACAGTGTAGAGGATGTGGGGAGAATGGCGAAACGCAATATCCTTGTGGCTGGAGAACCGGTCTTGCGTCAGAAAGCCAAGAAGGTTACCAGTTTTGGACCATTTCTTGAGGATTTGGTTACCGATATGATCGATACGATGCGGGCAGTCAATGGCCTTGGCCTTGCCGCGCCGCAGATTGGCGTGCCTCTGCGCTTGATCGTGATTGAGATGCCAGCAGAGGAAGATGAAGAAGGAAACGAACTCCAGCCGAGCCAGTTGTATGTTTACTGCAACCCAGAAATCGTCAAAGCCTATGGGGAAGAAGAAGATGAGGAAGGCTGTCTTTCCGTGCCTGGCTATGTAGGGGTGGTCAAACGCGCTGCCGTTGTCACGGTGAAGGGCCAGGACCTGAAAGGGCGCCCTATCCGTACCAAGGCGGAAGGTTTGCTGGCTCGAGCCTTTCAGCACGAAATAGACCACCTGGATGGCAAGCTTTTCCTGGATCGTGTGGAAAGTCCAGAGAAACTACGCCGTATTGAGCCTAGAGCGAAACGACAAGAACAGGGCGCAGAGCCGATCTAGAATGGGACAGACAGAGATACTCGGTTTCCACAAGAAACTCTTATATCTCGATGTGACGCAGCGCCGTTATCAGGTAGAAGAGCTGCCTGAGAACATCTTGCGCCATTACTTGGGAGGGCGTGGGCTGGGGAGCTATCTGCTGTGGCGGGAACTGCACGCAGGGACGGATCCTTTCAGCCCTGACAATGTGCTTATCCTCACCACAGGACCCCTCTCAGGAACCAACTTCCCTGGTGCAAGCCGTTACGAGCTTTTTAGTCGTTCTCCGTTGACGAATGCTTTTGCCGAATCTTCTGCTGGTGGGCGTGTTGCCACGCAACTTTCGCGTACCGGCTACGACGCTATTTTTATTCGCGGTGCCTCTCCTTCACCGATTTATCTCGAAATATCTGATGAGGGCGTTAGCTTTCAGGATGCTACTCCGTTTTGGGGTATGGACACCTACTGTGCGGAGGAAGCTATTCTAGCCCAAGTGGCAGCACCACATGCCCAGGCTCTGGTCATAGGTCCCGCAGGTGAGAATCTGGTGCGGTTTGCTTGCGTGGTGAATAACAAATGGCGCTCAGCCGGACGCACAGGTCTGGGGGCTGTTTTAGGTGCGAAGAAGATTAAGGCTATTGTGTTTCATGGGCAGAAGGAACGTCCTCTGGCAGACCCTACTGGATTCAAAGATTACCTGCGGGCCTTCCGTGCGAAGGGGCTGCAAAGCCCGAGCGCTGCTAACTATTCGCGTTATGGCACTCCAAGCATGGTGGCTGTTACGAACACAGCCGGGGCATTCCCCGCCTACTACTGGACAGCCGGCACATTGCCGGGATGGGAGAAGATCAGTGCAGACGCCCTTTTGGAAAACCTGGAAGTGCGGCCTCATGCCTGCCCTGGCTGTTTCTTGGCCTGTGGCAAGTTGAGCACAGTCAAAGAGGGGCGCCACAAAGGGCTGACCATCGAAGGCCCTGAATATGAAACCATCTATGCTTTCGGTGGCCTCTGTGCCATTACTTCTTTGGAGGAGATCGTTTATCTGAACGATCTGTGCGATCGCTATGGGCTGGATACGATAACCGCGGGTAACCTGGCGGGGCTGGTCATGGAGGCGACAAGGCGCGGGCGGCTGAATTTCCCGTTGCAGTATGGCGATGCAGAAGGTGTAGCCACGTTGCTAAGGCAGATTGTGAACCGCGAGGGTGCTGGTGCTATCCTCGCGGATGGCATTGTTGCTGCCAGCCGGGCATGGAATCTGGAGGATCTGGCGATACATGTAAAGGGCCTGGAGCCAGCTGCATATGATCCCCGTGTACTGAAAGGCATGGCCTTAGCCTATGCTACGTCACCACGCGGGGCATGCCACTTGCGTGCTACGTTCTATAAGTATGAATTGTCTGGTCAGATTGATGCCAACCAAGTCGAGGGCAAAGCGGCCATGTTTGTAGAAATCGAAGACCGCATGACCATGATGGATACCTTGATCCTTTGCCGCTTTTTCCGCGACTTGGTACCGTGGGAAGAGTTGCAAAACATTATCCGCTTGACCACCGGGCTTGATTTCGACCTTCCAGCGCTAAGGTATATCGCCAACGAGATCACAACTTTGGCTCGTTGTTTTAACGTGCGAGAAGGCTTTGGCTATGCGGATGACCTTTTGCCGGCACGCTTTCATGATGAGCCAATTGATGGGCATCTCATCACACGCGCAGAATTAGCCATGATGCTTTCCGATTATTACCGTTTGCGTGGTTGGGATGAACGAGGTTCCCCGATTGCATGCGGGGTAGAAAAATGAACAATTGAATCCCAAATACCTGGAAAGGCTAGAACTGAATAAGATTTTAGAGCGCCTAGCGAATCACACTTCCTTTTCGGCTGGGCGTGAGTTAGCCCTGTCCTTGCAGCCCGCTGCTGATTGGGAAGAGGTACGCCGACGGCAGCAGGAGACGGCCGAAGCCAAGCTACTGCTTTCACTGCAACCAAGCCTTTCCCTTGGTGGAGCGCGCGATGTGCGTCCGCTGGTCAGAAACGCCGAGATTGGCGCAATGCTTGATCCACAGGCATTGCTCGACGTGCAATCCACTTTGGTCAGCGGCAGAACGCTGCGCCGCGCTATCATGCCGAAAGCCGAGCGCTTTCCCAGGTTGGCGGCTATTGCCCAGCGCATCGAAGAGTGTCCCGCTTTGGTGGCGCAAATTGGGCGTTGTATCAACGACCGGGGCGAGGTGCTTGATGACGCTAGCCCTGCCCTGGCGCGTATCCGGCATGAGTTGGCTGTAGCACGTGACCGGCTTCTGGACCGACTCAATCGCCTCATTTCCTCACCGGAAAACGCCGCCTATTTGCAGGAAGCGCTCATTACCCAACGCAGTGGGCGCTATGTCATCCCATTGAAGGCTGAATTCAAGGGCCGCATTCCTGGCATCGTGCATGACCAATCAGCAAGTGGGGCAACGCTGTTCATCGAACCTTTGGCTGTTGTCGAGCTGGGCAATCAATGGCGACAGCTCCAGTTGGATGAAGAGCGTGAGGTCGAACGCATCTTGCGCGAGTTGACCGCTGCAGTGGCTGAGCACGCTGAATCCATCCGCGCCACGGTGCAAGCCTTGGCCGAACTAGACCTTGCCTTGGCTAAAGCCAAGTATGCTTATGAAATCAGAGCGGTAGAGCCAGAACTGTTGCCCAACGCCGTTACTGCGGGCAGCCTTTCAAAGCCATTTCCGGAGTATCTATCCCTGCTGCGCGCACGTCATCCCTTACTGCCGGCGGAAACAGTAGTGCCCATTGATGTGCATTTGGGCGGAGAGTTTGCTATCTTGGTGATCACTGGACCGAATACTGGCGGCAAGACAGTCGCATTGAAGACGGTCGGACTTTTGGCTGCGATGGCGCAATGTGGGCTGCAGATTCCTGCAGCAGAAGGCTCAGCGTTACGGGTGTTTGACGGCTTGTTTGCCGACATTGGCGATGAGCAGAGCATTGAGCAGAGCCTGTCCACTTTTTCTTCCCACATGGGCAATATCGTGGCAATCCTGGCTGAAGCCAATGATCGTTCGTTGGTGCTACTGGATGAATTAGGAGCGGGCACTGATCCAACAGAAGGCTCTGCGCTGGCACGCGCTATCCTCAGCGAATTATTGCGCCGACGCATTCCGGCCATGATTACAACCCATTACAACGAACTGAAACTGTTTGCACAGGCTACGCCAGGGGTAGAGAATGCCTCGGTCGAGTTTGATGTACGCACTTTGTCTCCCACGTACAAATTGACGATAGGCCTCCCTGGCCGCAGCAATGCTTTTGCTATTGCCCGACGCTTAGGGCTACCTGAACCTATTATCGAAGAAGCGGGAAAGTTTATCTCTGCAGAGGACCTGGAAGCGGACCGTATCTTGGAACGCATACGTCGCTCGCGTCACGAAATAGGTCGTGCCACCCACGCCGCTCAATCGGCCCTTGCTGCCGCCCGTGAGAAGGAAAAAGAAGCGCGCCGTTTGCTGCGCGAAGCGGAACGCGAACGCCGTCAACTCCTTGCCGAGGCACGCGCACAGCTGGAGATGGCGCAAGAGGAACTGCGACGCATTCGTGAGACAATGGAGCGACAACAGGCGACCAAAGCATGGCTGCAGGAAGCTGAACAACGTATTGCAAAGGCTTTGCAGGAACAGAAAAAGATGGAGCCTCCGGCACTCTTAGAAAAAGCCGAGGTTTTGCAGGAGCCATTGGCAGTGGGGGACACGGTCTGGGTTTCTAGCCTGAATCAAATGGGCCAGATTATTCATCTGGCTAATGGAGAGGCAGAAGTGCAGGTGGGGCTATTCCGTGCCAAAGTACCTGTGCTTGATCTGGAAAAACGGCAGGCAGCTACTCCATCTGTGAAGGAGAGCGAGGTGCATATTGCCTTATCCCCGCGCCCGATGCCTAGCGTGGAGCTCAATATACGTGGTATGCGTGTGGAAGAGGCACTGCCTCTCCTGAACAAGTACCTGGATGACGCTTACTTGGCTTCTCTGCCTTATGTGCGCATTATCCACGGCAAGGGCACGGGCACGCTACGCAAAGTAGTGCGTGACATCCTAGCCGAGCATCCTCTGGTAGCCTCTTTTAGGCCTGGGGAATTGAACGAGGGTGGTGAGGGAGTAACGATAGTGAAGTTGGTTCCAATGTCTTAGAACTTAGGAGCAGAGTAATTTCACGATCTAGGTCTTAACTTTTCTTCGTTGGACTAGCCATTGTCGGACGAGCTCGGCAAAGGTATAGAGGTCTTGCAAGTTCTGCAAATTGGCGTACACTTCGCTCCAGTCAATGGCTAGGTATTCATGTACGAGGATGTTACGAAATCCTGCAATAGAGGCGAAGCGCTGGGCAAACTCGATTGGTAATACATGTATCTCTCCCAAGCGGACGAAACTTTCATAATAGTCCGTCGGCTTTAGCGCTTCTTCTATAGCGATGATTCGGTTAGCGATATCAATACAGCACTGTGCTGCCACTTCCAAATTTCGCTCAACGATGTCACGGAGATAGGTATCTTGTAAAAAATCTTCAATTGGCCTGTTCCGAAGTGGCTCTAATTTGTGCAAGCACTCGTATAGTCTGTCTAAGCGCCTTTCTATACCGCTGAATTCCATAGGTGCGATTCCTTCCGCTTAAGATAGCCTCTCTCTGTTGGCGAAGTATAGGCAGCATATCTCCATAAAAGCTCAAGGTGTTGGCTTCGAATTCCACTCGCGCAACTATGTCGCGTTCATAGACCCGTTTTCCTTCAGCAATGATGTGGTAACGAAGCTCAATGGGTGCTGTATTCAAAATAACCAAATCTACAGGGCGGCCTTCCAGGAACTGGCTTAGTTCGTGAACCCAGCGGTAACGCTCATCGGTGGACACTGGGCCATTCGTTAGAAAGGCTATATCATAGTCACTGAGTACCCCTGTTGCTTTTCGCGCTTGGGAACCAAACAGATATGCTAGAATGATGCGATGATTACGGGCACAGTAATCTGAAAGAGCGCGCGCTATATCTTCGTTTTTTGCAGTTTGCATATTTCTACCCATTACGCGTTTCCATCTGTTTACAAAAATTATACTCAGAAGAATGGGTAGTAACAAACATATCCAAGCCAGATTCCAAACGGGCGGCGCTCTTCAAAAAGCCACACTAGTACTCAAAATTTTTCGCTCACTTGGATTTCCCCATGTGAGATCTCCTGATGGCAGGTATGCTCCCCAGGACAGGTAGATCCAGCCACTGCTCCACCTCTTGTGGTGTTTGCACCAATTCTACTCGTGACCACTCCAGGAATAGCGCGATGAGCAAGCCCAGCACCAATCCCCCGCCTACCCCAGCAAAGGCAAGCAGGCGCATTTTCGGCCAGGTTCGACCGGCAGGTTGCGCACCGCCATTGAGCATGGTTGCAGTAAGGCGGTCCAAAGGGTCCTGTTTGGCGGCGAAAGCCTGCACTTCGCCGATCAAAATCTCTGCTGCTGCCTGGGCAACGCGTTGGGCAAAAACGGGGTCCTCATCTGTGACCTCGATTTTGATCTTATACTCACCCTCGACTGCTTCTGCTTGGATTTGCGAGCGCAAGCGAGCGGGCTCTATACCTTGCAAGCCCAGCCGCTCGATAATTTTTCGTGCGGTGCTTTCGGCCTGGACACTTGCTGCATAGTTGCGTAACATATTCACTACCGTCTGGCTTAGGCCTAACTCAAGCCGCGCAGGCGTAACATTCAGCTCCACGATCGAGCTATAGCGCGGAGTTTGCAACTTGCCAAAGCCAATGGCCCCTGCAGTGCACAGTGCAGTTACCAGGATGATCACCCAGCCCCAGCGCCACAAAACCTCAATATATTCCCCAAGTTCCATGTCACTCCTCTTGCCTTTACAGTAGGCTTTGCAACCGTTCTTTTAGTTTGGCATAGCGCTGGCGATAGTCTTCCAACTTGGTCTGCTCTTTGTTAACTACTTCCGCAGGCGCCTTAGAGCGGAAATTGGGGTTGGCTAAAAGTTTTTCTGCACGGGCAATCTCTCTCTCCAAGTTTTCCAACTCACCTGTCAACCGCGCTCGTTCACGCTCAATGTCCACAAGGCCCGCCAGTGGCAAAAAGACTTCGTAGCCTCCCACCACCAGCGCTAATGCCCTAGGCGGTTTTTCGGGCAGCTCCTGTTCGATATGCAGTTGAGCAGCATCAATACGTGCCAGGCGAATAAGGATATCCTTCTGTGACACCAGCAAATCGCGCTTCTGGCCCGCTGCGATGATGGCGGCTATGGCTCTTGTGGGCTCCACGTCGTATTCCGCACGGGCGTTGCGGATAGCACGTATCATCTCCATGATAGGCGTCATTTCCTCCTCGGCTGCTTCGTCCAGAGGATCTGGTTCTGGCCAAGGGGCGATAATCAACGCTTCGCCTTCATGAGGAAGATGTTGCCAGATTTCCTCTGTGACGAAAGGCATAAAGGGATGCAGTAGACGCAGCGTACGCTCCAATACGTACACCAGGATGGCCTGTGTCTGCTTTGCCGCTGCTTTGTCCTCGCCATAAAGGGGTACCTTCGCGATTTCAATATACCAGTCACAAAATTCACCCCATAGAAACTCGTAAATCTGGCGGCCCGCTTCGCCGAACTGGTACTCCTCAATCAGGCGGGTCACATCCGCAATTAGGCGATTATGACGGCTCAGTATCCAGCGATCCGGCAAGGTTAACGTCTCTGGCCGCTCTTTCCACAGGGCAGCCAGACGATTTGCGTCCTCTACACTGTACCCTTCATCCAGATTGCTGATCACAAAGCGTGCTGCATTCCATAGCTTATTGGCAAAGTTGCGCGCTCCTTCCACCTTCTGCATGGAGAGCTTCATGTCATTGCCCGGTGTGCTGCCTGTCAGCAGAGCAAAGCGCAATGCGTCTGCGCCGTAATCCTCAATCACAACTAGTGGGTCCACCACATTCCCCTTGGACTTGCTCATTTTCTGGCCGTATTCATCGCGGATCAGGCCGTGCAAATAGACGGTATGGAAGGGAATCTGCCCGGTCATTTCCAAGCCCAACATGATCATGCGCGCCACCCAGAAGAAGAGGATGTCATAGGCAGTTTCCATTACGTCGGTGGGGTAGAAATAGCGCAAATCTTCTGTATCATCTGGCCAGCCCAAAGTAGAGAAGGGCCACAGCCCGGACGAGAACCAAGTATCCAGGATGTCAGGGTCTTGATGGATGTTCTGGCTACCACACTTCTGGCAGGCAGCCAATGTTTCCTCCCTGCTTACACTCATCTGCCCACAATCATCGCAATACCACACGGGGATGCGATGCCCCCACCATAATTGCCGTGAGATGCACCAGTCGCGGATATTCTCCATCCAATTGAAGTATACTTTGGCAAAACGCTCCGGTATAAAGCGAATACGGCCATCTCGTACCGCGGCTATAGCTGGCTCGGCCAGAGGTTTGATCTTGACAAACCATTGCATAGAGACACGCGGCTCGATAACGGTATGGCAACGTTGGCAATGTCCCAAGGCGTGCAGGTATGGCTCTATTTTGACCAGCAACCCTTCCTTCTCCAGATCAGCGACCAAGTTTTGACGGGCTACATAACGATCTTGACCAGCATATGGACCCGCGTTCTCATTTAATGTACCGTCATCGTTCATGATATTGATGATGGGCAGATGATGCCGCTGGCCTATTTCATAATCCGTGGGATCATGGCCTGGCGTTACTTTCACTGCACCAGTGCCAAATTCAGGGTCTACGCTTTCGTCGGCGATAATGGGGATGCGTCGGTGCAATGCCGGCAGGATGGCTATCCGGCCCACGACCGTGCGATAGCGCTCGTCATTGGGGTGCACAGCCACAGCCGTATCTCCTAAGATAGTCTCGGGCCGGGTCGTGGCTACAGTGATATACTCGCCTGGTGCAGACTCCAGCGGATAGCGCACGTAGTACAGCTTGCTCTCCTCTTCCTCGTGCTCCACTTCTAGATCAGAGAGAGCCGTGCCACACCGTGGGCACCAGTTTACTAGATAGTTCCCGCGGTAAATCAGCCCCTTGTTGAACAGGCGCACAAAGGCTTCACGCACTGCGCGCACAAGGCCCTCATCCATGGTGAAGCGTTCGCGCGTCCAGTCACAGGAAGTGCCCAGACGACGGTGTTGTTGGGCAATGACATGGCGATAGCGGTGCATCCAGTCCCAGACGCGCTCCAGGAATTTCTCCCTGCCCAGCCCCTCGCGCGTCAAGCCTTCTTTGGCGATTTCCTTCTCCACCACGTATTGTGCGGCGATGCTGGCATGGTCTTCACCAGGCAGCCACAGAGTGGGTTCGCCCTTCATGCGGTGATAGCGAATCATCAGGTCCTGCAGAGAAGCGGTAATGGCATGGCCCAGATGCAATCCGCCGGTCACGTTCGGCGGCGGCATAGAGATCACAAAGGGCTTTTTGCTGTAGTCAATCTTGGGCGTGAAATAGCCCCTTTCTTCCCACCAGGCGTAAATGCGCTGCTCTACAGTACGGTGATCGTAGGTTTTTGGCATCTCTTGTCCCATTGCTTGTTCCTTTCTCTATCCCTCCGTGATTGGGTGGCCCGTAGAAACAAACACCCCCTTTCATCTCAAGGACGAAAGGGGGTTTTCCCTCGCGCGGTACCACCTTGCTACGAGTATACAAGTATTGTCTCTTGCAACTCGCCACTCTGACGCTGTAACGGGCTTGCCCGGGTCAACTTAGTGCAGATAATTTCATCTGGTTCAGTTGACCGACTCACAGGCGACCTTCAGCGGCTCTGCCTGCAGGTGGCTTTCAGCCGATGGCCACCTTTCTCTACCAGGCGTACCCCGCCTACTCCTCCTGCTCAATGTCTTTACATCTATATTTTAACACAACCCATGCTGTATGTCAAATTGTTATTGCACTGGGTGAGACATATCGTTAACAGAGTACTCTCAGTTTTGGACATTGACTTTGATTTGAAAACTCACGACTTAGGATTGAGTTCCCTGATTACAAGATGCTTTTGCATCTCATTGGCATTCGGACTCCACTTGCCATCCCACGAAATCTCCAAAACAAGAGTAGATTCTGACGCAAAGTTGTCTGCTGATGCATTGAGATGGACTCTCAGTACCTGGCCTGCTGCCAGCCTTCCTCCGAAATTGTTAGGATTCTCGTAAGTCGTTATAACGAATTCTTTCCCGGTTTCATCTAGAAAACCTAAATCGCAAAAAACGGGGGCTACGGCCAATAGTTGGAAGGAGTTCCGAGTATTCAGAAAAACCATAGGCCCAGTGTAGCTGCAGTGGAACCATAAGCGGCTGTGGAATGAAGGTCTTGTCTTGATTCATCTTCTCAAGCCCGGTGACAAGAATCCTTACCTTTAGCTTCAATCCCAGCCGCCCAATCGGTACAAGACATCTTACTTGCCCCCAAGGACAAAAACAATAATGAACAAAGATTATGAGTGATTCTATGCAAGATGCTACCCGGTATCAGTTCGCCGTTCTTCTGGCCATATGTCTATCTCTCATCGAGCAATAAATCTCATTGGTATACATCCCGTCTGTGCCCAATGTGCAGGATGGTTATGTTTCGCCGATGGTCGTCAATCTCGTAGATGACGCGGTAGTCACCTACACGTATGCGCCAGCCTTCACGCGCCGTTAATTTAAGGCAACCTGGCGGTCTAGGATTAAGGCTGAGAGCACGAATGGCATCACGGACACGTTCATATTCCTCTCTTGGGAGCTGCGCTAATTCCTTTTGGGCTCGCCGTAGGATGAGGATTTCGTAGCTCATCGGCGGTTTTCAATTTCGGCTACTGCTTGCTCAAAAGGTATCGCTTCATCACCAGAGGCTTTGGCCGCGTCATAAGCGCGGATAGACTCTAGTTCCTCCAGCTCCTTTAACAACCGCTGGTAGTCCTCGATATCCAAAAGGACGCCGATGCGAGTGCCGCTTTCATCCACGATATAGCGCTCTTTGATTGTGGACATGCCATCTGCCTCCATTTGCTTTGCCCGCGTTAGTACCCAGGGACATGTTCCACGCGACTAGCGGATTCTGACGCCTCCAGCACCCCTGGGGCGATTCGAACGCCCGACCGACTGCTTAGAAGGCAGCTGCTCTGTCCACTGAGCTACAGGGGC
>Ga0315298_1004155_pt1 | contig 22016 bp, 22 predicted proteins | sample WHS_1_MG_FD_203077 | JGI IMG/M metagenome (GOLD analysis project Ga0315298, IMG submission 203077) | Extremophilic microbial mat communities from Washburn Hot Springs, YNP, Wyoming, USA - WHS_1_MG | ecosystem: Environmental > Aquatic > Thermal springs > Hot (42-90C) | place: USA: Wyoming...
CGCCACCAGCTAAAATAAGCATGGCATCTTTTCCAAATTGAACACTTGCTAAAGAATCTAAAACTTGTTTTTTAGCAGAAAGTCCTAAGGAATAAATAGTATTTAAAGCAATAAGACTTATAGTTAAGGCTAAAAACATAAAAAAGGAGTTAACTTTGTTAGAGAAAAGTTCTTTAAGAATATCTTTTAAAAATTGTAAAAATGAGTTTTTCATTTTTCTACAAAAACGCCATCTTTTATTATTTTAATTCTTTGAGCAAATTTAGCAATTTCAGGATTATGGGTAACCATAATAATAGTAAGTCCTTCTTCGTTGAGTTCTTTAAAAATTTTCATAACTTCTTGAGAACTCTTACTATCAAGATTTCCTGTAGGCTCATCAGCTAAAAGAAGTTTAGGATTAGTAATAAGAGCTCTTACAATGGCTACCCTTTGTTGTTCTCCACCTGAAAGTTCACTTGGTTTTGCATTTATTCCTTTTTCAAGTCCTAAACGAGTTAAAAGTTGTAAAGCCCTTTCTTCATCCTCTTTTTTTAAAATCCCCCTATATAAAAGGGGCATTAAAACATTTTCAAGAGCTGTAGCCCAGGGAACTAAATGGAAAGCTTGAAATACAAAGCCGATTTTTCTATTTCTTATATAGGCAAGCTCCTTTTTATTTAATTTACTTACCTCTTGCCCATCAAGTATATAAGTTCCAGAGTCAGGTTTATCGAGAAGACCTATAATATTTAAAAGGGTAGTTTTTCCACTTCCAGAAGCACCCATTATAGCTAAAAATTCTTTTTCTTCTACTTCTAAATCAATTCCTTTTAAAACCTGATGAGCTATATTACCGGTTTTATAAGTTTTGGTGATATTTTTAAGAATTACAAGTTTTTTTACCACAAACCTACTTCCTCACCCTCTTTAAGACCAGAAATAATCTCCATTTTCCCTTCAGATTCCCATCCCACCTTCACTATTCTCTTTTCCCATTTATCTTTCTTTTTAATCATTACATAATAATTGCCTTGGGGATCTATTTTTACAGCTTGAGAAGGAACTATTAAAACATTTTCCTTTTTTCCTGCAATTATAGTCACATGGGCTGTCATTTCAGGACGAAGAATATTTTCATAGGGATCTAAAATATCTAAAACTACATCATAAAAAATTACATTATTTTTTATAATAGCACCTGGGTAAATGGTTCTAACTTTTGCTCTAAAAATTTTGTCAGGATAAGAATCTACTGTAAAAGTAGCCTCTTGCCCTTCTTTTATCTTTCCTATATCTGTTTCATCAACATAACATTCTACTTGAAGTTTTGAAAGATCAATAACAGTTATAAAGGTAGGAGCATTAAGACCTGCAACTACTGTTTCTCCTTGTTGAGTTGTTACTTGAGAAACTACTCCAGAAATAGGTGCATAGACAAAGGCATAACTAAGTTTTACTTTTGCTTCTTCCCATGAATTTTTAGTTGCAGAAATTTGTGCTTGAGCTCTTTCAAGCTCTTTTTCATATTCAGAAATTAAAGCAGAAAGGGTTGACTTTTCAGATTCAAGCTCAGCTTTTTTTACCTTATAATCTCTTTCCATTCTTTCTAAATCTGTTAAAGAGATTAACCCATCTTTATATAAAATTTCATACCTTTTTAGTTCTCTTTCTATTTGTTCTAATTGTATTTTAAGGGCTTCCACTCTTTTTTTCTGAGCAGAAATCTTATCTGGATACACTTTCTTAATCTTTTCCATATTAGCTAAGGCATCTTTATAATTTGCATAGGCTCTATCTACTTCATCTTGTAAGTCCTTATGTTCAATAACAGCAATTAGTTGTCCAGCCTTAACTTTATCTCCTTGAGTTACAAAAAGTTTCTCAACCTTACCTGAAATTCTTGCTCCTACTTTAACTTCAGCTCCAACTTGTGGTTTAATTGCACCTGTTGCGCTAACTTCTAAAAAAATAGTTCCTCTTTTTACTTTAACAGATTCCTTAGGTAGAGGATTTTTGTCTTCCTTTTTTTTACATCCTGTAAAAAGAAAAAGAAGAAAAAGGAAAAGGAAAAGAAATTTTTTCATTTTTCTATTTCAGGAATAAGACCTATAGATTTCTGAAGTTTATAATAGTGATATATCCAATCGTATTTAGATACTGCTACTTTGGCTCTTGCTTGGGAAAGCCTTGCAAGAAGGGTGGTTACATCAACTATACTTGCTAACCCTTCTTCATACTTTTTTTGAATAATCCTATAATCTTCTTCTATACTCTTTAACCAGGCAAGTGCAGATTCATAATTTTCTTTTGTGGTTTGCCAATTTTTGTAATTGGTAAAAATTTCTTGTTTTATGTTAAGTTCTGTAGAAATTTTTTCAAAATTTTTCTGTTCCAGAAAAGCTCTTTCTTTCCCCAGTTTAGCAATTCTTGAAAAACCTAAGAAGATAGGAAGGGTTATTTTTACTCCTGCTATAAATTCTTCATCTATATTAGGTAAATTTTCATATTCATAATAACTACTAAAAACATCAATAGAAGGATAAAATTCTCCTTTTACACTTTTTACTCTTTCCTGTTGAGCAAGGATTTCTTTTTCTTTAGCTTTTAATTCTGGTCTATTAACAAGTCCTATTTTTATATATTCTGTTAGTTCTTTAATCTTAAAGGCTTTTTCTTCAACTGGTAAAAATTCAAACTCCCCTATATTTGTAAGATCGTAATTTATCAAAGTAAGAACATTAGCTTTAGCAATCTCAGCGGTGTATTTATAATTGGTTACATTAAACTCAGCCTCTTTAACCCTTGCCTGGGCATCAAGAACATCTGCATAAGGAGAAAGCCCTACTTCATATCTTTTTTGAGCAAGTTTAAGTAGGGTTTTTGCATCTTCTAAATCTGCCAAAGCTGATTCATAAAGTGCTCTCTGTTTAAAGTAGTCTAAATAGGCCTGTATGATATTAAGAGATATGTTTAAAATAGTAGCTTTTATATTTTCATCCTGAGAGGAAAATAGCAAAAGTGCCTCTTTGTAGCTATGCCAAGTTGAAAATCCTGAAAAGATATTCCAGTTTAAGTAAGGTCCCCACCTTTGATAATCTACAGTAGGTTCATCTTTCCCGCGATCCCATCTCTGAAAACTATATTCAGCATATAAGTAGGGGAAAAACCCAGCTCTAACTATATTTTTCTGATAATAATATTGATCTTTTATTTTTCCTGCAATATTAATTTGGGGATTATTTTTTATTCCTATTAAAATGACATCTTCTAAAGAAAGGGTTTGAATTCCCCAAAGGTCAGAATAAGAACCTAAAAGAAAAAATATAAAAAGACTTATTAAGTATTTTTTCATATTCAAACCTCTATGTAAGTACTTACTTAGTTTATTTTCTTTTAAATATTTGTCAAGATAAATTTATTTCAAGGTTCAAATTTAAGTAAACTATTTTTATATCCATAAAGTAAGTAAATTAAAATTCCTATAATAGTCCAAACACCAAATCTAATCCAAGTTTCGATAGGAAGCCCAAGCATTATAAATAAAAGAAAAAATAAATTTATAGGAAGAAAAAGTTTAGGGAAAGGAACTTTAAAGGCAGGATTATAATCTTTATTTTTTCTCAATAATATTACAGCTACTCCTATGATGAAATAAGCAAAAAGAGTTCCAATATTTATCAATTCTGCAAGTATTTTTAAGGGTAAAAATCCTGCAAATAAGGATAAAAATAAAGCACCAAAAAGAGAAGCCTTATAAGGAGTAAAATACTTATAATGAACCTCAGAGAAAGCTTTAAAAATTAATCCGTCTCTTGCAAGAGCATATAGAACCCTTGTAAAACCTATAGCCATAACAAGCATTACTGAAGTAATAGTTATTACTGCTCCTAAGGAAATAAAATTTGCTACCCATTTTTCATTAACTTTATACATAGCATAGGCAAGGGCATCAGGTTTTCCTTCATACTCCCAATAAGGAAGCATCCCCACCAAGGTAAAAGAAACTATTATATAAAGAAAAGTTATAATAATTAAAGAAAGAATAAGTCCTTTGGGAAGATTTTTTTTAACCTCTCTTGTTTCCTCAGCAAGGGTAGCAAGGGCATCAAAGCCAAGATAGGCAAAAACTATAAGCGAGGCTCCACTCCAAACACCTTTCCATCCATAGGGTATAAAATTTTTAAAATTTTCCCAATTTATATATTTGGTTCCTACAATTACAAAAAGAGTAAGAACAATTAGTTTTAAAAGTACTATAAAATTATTTACTAAAGCGCTTTTTCTTATTCCTATAGTTACGAGTAAAAATATTAAAATAACTCCCATAAAAGCAAAAAGATCTATAAAGGTACCCTGTTGAAGATTTATTGGACCCGAAAGGGCAGTTGGTAGAACAAAATTAAAATTATTTTTTAAAAAAGCCCTTAAATATCCTGACCAACCAGTTGCAACCGCAGCTGTAGCAACTCCATATTCAAGAAGTATATTCCATCCCACTAACCAAGCAAAAAATTCTCCTAAAACAAAATAAGTATAATTGTATGCACCTCCTGCAAGAGGAAAGGCAGAACAAAGTTCAGCATAAACAAGGGCTGTTATTCCTATTCCAATACCTGCTAATATAAAGGAAAGCACAATAGCAGGACCGGCATAGGAAGCTGCTGCTTGTCCTGTAATAACAAAAATTCCTGCTCCGACAACTGCTCCAATTCCTATAAAAACTATATCCCATAAACGAAGCTCTCTTTTTAATTGAGAAGTTATTTTTTCAGCAAGATTTAAAGGTTTTTTCCTAAAAAGGTCCATAATTAAGCCATAATTATACTAAAAAATTTCTTTTAATCCAGTAGTAATATATTCAATTGCTATACTTGCAAGAATAAGTCCAAGAATCCTAACTATAGCCTTTGTTCCTAATTCTCCTAAAAGTTTAGAAATTTTAGAAGAATGGCTAAAAATTAAAAAAGTAATTAATAGAACCAAAAAAATTATTAGGGATAAACCTAATTTAATATGTAAAGTAGAAGTTTCACCCAATATTATAGTAGTGGTTATGGCACCAGGACCAGCTAAATAGGGGATACCAAGAGGAACTATAGAAAAATCTTCTTTTTCTTTTACTTTCAAAGTCTCTCTTTCAGTTGTTTTTACTTGTGTAGTTTTTCCAAAAAGCATTTCCATAGAGATAAGAAAAAGAAGAATACCTCCAGCTATCCTAAAAGAAGAAACTGAAATTTGGAAAAAGGATAATAAATTTTTTCCTATCCATAAAAAAAATAATAAAGTTAAAAAGGCTGTTAAAGAAGCTCTTAAGGCAATTTTTTTGCGCTCCTCTTCAGAATATCCTGCGGAAATACTTAAAAAGAAAGGGACACCACCTACAGGATCAATAATAGTAAAAAGGGTTAGAAAACTTTTAATTAAGAAGCCTGTTTCCATAAATGTTTTCCCCTTAAATAAAAATAAAGTCCTGGTAGAGAAGAAATCAGAATGAGAGAATATCCTAAGAGTCCTAAAGAAATTCCATATTCTAATGAATAATGTAGAAGAGAAAGAAAATAGCTTAAAGTTCCTTCTCTTACTCCTAATCCTGAGATACTTAAAGGTAGAGCTGCAAGAAAACTAACTACAGGTATAATTACAAAGAGATGAAAAAATTTTAAATTAAGATGCAAAGCTTTACTTAGAAAAACAAATTGCAAAACAAAAAGAACTTGAATAGTAAAACCTAAAAATAAAGGTTTTATATTGTAAGGGAAAAGAACAGGTTTTAAATATTCCGGAGAGTAATATTTTTTAATTATCATATTTCCCAAAATTGCTGTTAGTAAGGCTCCATAAATTAAATATATAAGAAATGAATAAAATTTATGAGGAAGAAAATTTCCAAAAAGAGGCAAAGACCAGAAAAGAATTAGAAAAATACCTGATAGACCAAATATTCTATCAAAAAAGACACTTAAACTTGCCTTTTTCCAGCTTAAACCTTCTTTAGTAAGAAAAAGGGCTCTTAAAATGTCACTTCCTATAATTCCAGGAAAGATAGTATTTAGAGAAAAACCCATTAGGTAAGTTTTTAAATAAAATAAATATTTAGTTTTAAAACCCCAGCTTTCACATATAATTTTCCATCTGAGAGCTACTAATACTTGGAAGGTATTAAAACTTATTAAAGCTAAAAGATAATAGGGTAAAGTAATTCCTTTAAAAATGTCTTTTAGTTTTTCAAAATCGCTTTTTTTAAAAAGAATATAAAGTATAGAAAAGGTAATAAAAATTCTGAGAAAAAAAAGAAAATAGGATTTAAGTTTTTTCATCTTAATCCTTAAATACTCTAAAATATTTAATATATGTAGCTGAAGGATTTAGGAGTGGATTTTCTATAATAGCTACTAATTTTCCTCTTGTAGTAACAATCCTTATCCATTTTTCTGTAGGAGAAATAACAAGTTTTTGAAATTTTATGAAAGAAAGAAAAGAAGATGTATGAATCTGTCGACCATCTTTTATTCTTTGTGAAAGATCCTCACTCACAATAATCTTAGGTAGAAATTCAAGAGCAGATTCTAAAGGAATAATGAAAGGCATCAATTTGTCTAATCCTTGAGAATAAAGCTCTTTTAGTTTTTCTAAAGTTATAGATTTATTTAAAGTAAAGATACTCTTTTGTAATCTTCTTAAATTTAAAAGAACAGCTCCACAACTTAGCTTTTTCCCCAGATCATGAACTAAGGACCTCACATAGGTTCCTTTAGAGCAATGAAGATAAAAACGGATTTTAGAATCCTCTTTTTCAAGAATTTTAAACTCGCTAATTTTAATTTTTTTGGGCTTCTTAGGAATAAATATCCCATTTCTGGCATATTTATAAAGTGGTCTACCTTTATATTTAGTAGCAGAAAAGGGAGGCGGAATTTGCTCATTTTCTCCTAAAAGGGAATTGGCTATTTTTTGAAGGTCTTCTATACTTATATCTGGGACCTCAGCTTTACTTACTATTTCTCCTGTAATATCATAGGTTTCAGTAGTTATACCCAGTTGAAACTCACCTTCGTATACCTTATCTCCCTCTAAAAAGATCTCTGCAAGTTTAGTAGCATTATTTAAGAAAATAGGTAAAACTCCTGTTGCAATAGGATCAAGTGTCCCTCCATGTCCTGCTTTTTTAACCTTTAAAATTTTTTTAACCCTTTCTAAAGTTTCAGTAGAAGTTAATCCTTGAGGTTTATCTATTACTAAAATTCCATTTAATAAAGAGGATTTAGCTTCCATAGTAGTTTTTTAGAATTTCTTTAAATTTTTTTAAAAACTCATAAAAATTTTCAATCTTCATTTTAAAACCGCAGGCATACTTATGTCCCCCACCACCAAAGGTTTTAGCTAAATTTAGTACCTCAACAGGGGCTCTACTTCTAAGGCTTACGCTAACTATATTTTTTTCAACCTCTTTTATTAGAACAGAAATTTTAACTCCTTTTATACTTCTCAAAAAATTAGAAAAATCATTTAAATTTTTAATGCCTAAATTTTGAATATCCTCATAAGTTAAATAAGAAATGGCTATAATTCCATTTTCAAGAAATTCAAGTCTATTTAAAATTACTTTAAGAGTTTCCAATTCTTTAAGAGATATATTCTCAAAAAGGTGAGAAGCTATTAAATGAGGTTTTGCTCCTAATTTACAAAGTTCACTTGCTATTAAAAAAGTTTTTTCATCTACATTTTCATATTTAAAACAACCTGTATCAAAATAAAGACCAGCTAATAAATTTTGTGCCATCTCTGGAGTAATAATAAAATTTTTGTTTTTAAGAATTTTATATATTAAAAAAGTAGTCGAAGGGGCTGAAGGGTCAATTATTGTAATTTCATCTTCAGAAAAGGATTTTTTATTTTTTTCAATCTGGTGGTGATCTATAATAATAAAAACTTCAGAATTTAAAATCCTTTCGTAAATTTTTTCAAATATTCTTTCTGGACTGTGGGCATCTAAAATAATGGTAGCAAATTTTTGAGGAAGATTTTTAAAGTTATCTATCAAGATAAGATCTTCTGAATAAGGTAAAAATTCTATATTTTCTGGAATATTTTCTAAAAGGGGAAAAGAATTTTTATTAAGTAATTTTAAAAGATTGTGTAAGGTAAGCATAGAGGATATTCCATCTACATCTGGATTTAAATGGGTAATTAATATAAAATTTTCAAAAGATTCCAAAATATTAAAAAATTTTTCCAAATTTTGATCCATTTCTTAAGATTCCTTTAAAATTTTAGCAAATAGTTCATCAAGCCTTTTCTCTTTTTCTATTTTGTCATCTTGGCGAAATTCAATATCTGGAAGGTATTTAAGGGTTATTTTTTCTCCTAAAAGTTTTTTAATATAACCTTTTGCTCTATTTAAAGCCTTTTCTACTTCTTTTGTATCTCCCTCATAAACTGTAAAATAAATGATTGCTTTTTTCAAATCTTCTCCAATTTTTACTTCAGTAATGGTGATAAATTGTTTTAGTGCAGGGTCATTTAATTCATGCATAATTATTTCTGATATGACTTCTTGTAAGAGACTGGCTACTTTTTTAGATCTATAGGACATTGAAGTTTTTAATAGGAGATAAAATCTATTTCAGCTTTAATAATCTCTATACTTCCATCATTTTGTATAAAATTTAAAATAGAAGTAAGTTTACTGTCCACAAATTTTTGGTCTTTTCCAACTATACTTATACCAAGAGTTGTTTTTTGCCAAAGATCATGACCATCAACTTCAGCTAAGGATATTTTTTTAAATTGAGATTCTAATTTATGAATAAGGGCTTTTAGTCTTCTTCTTTTTGATTTTAAAGAATTTGGCTCAGGGAAAAAGATTTCTATTTTTGCTATCCCTACCACCATTTTAAAGCTCCGGAGCAACTTCTTTTATTTCGAAAGCCTCAATAATGTCTCCTTCTTTAATATCTTGAAAGTTTTCTATTCTCAATCCGCATTCATATCCTGCTGAAACATCTCTCACATCTTCTTTAAAGCGCTTTAAAGAAGCAATATTTCCTGTAAAAATTACTACTCCATCTCTAATGACTCTTACTTTATTATTTCTATTAATTGTTCCTTCCTTAACATAACAACCAGCAACGATACCGATTTTGGGAATTCTAAAAGTAGCTCTTACTTCAGCAATACCTGTAATATGTTCTTCAAATTTAGGTTCAAGGAGACCTGTCATAGCTTTTTTAATGTCATCAATAAGCTGATAAATTACCTCGTAAAATTTTATTTCAACCCTTTCCTCCTTAGCTACATTTTTGGCATTGGAAGTGGGTTTCACATTAAAACCAACCACTATAGCATTAGAAGCTGAGGCAAGCATTACATCACTTTCTGAAATTGCTCCAATTCCAGCACGTATAATATTGATTTTTACTTTATCGGTAGAAAGTTTTGATAAAGAGCTTTTCAGTGCTTCTAAAGTTCCTTGAGTATCTGCTTTTAACACCATGTTTAATTCCTTTATTTCTCCTTCCTTAAGTTTTTTGAAAAGTTTTTCCAGAGACACTTTAACTTCTTTGGCAGCTTCAGCTTCACGAGCTTTTCTTTGACGATATTCTGCGATTTTTCTTGCCTTTTCTTCTTCATCAACCACTATAAAGTCATCTCCAGCTTGAGGAACATCTTCAAACCCAAGTATTTCAACAGGGATAGAAGGGGTAGCAACCCTAATTCTATTTCCATAACTATCAAACATAGCTCTTACTCTTCCATAGGTAAGTCCAGCTACAAAAATATCTCCATCTTTTAAAGTTCCCTCTTGAATAATAACTGTGGCTATAGGTCCTCTACCTTTGTCCAGTCTACTTTCAATGATTCTTCCCCTTGCAGGTCTATTATAGGAAGCTCTTAATTCAAGCATTTCCGCTTGTAAAAGAACAAGCTCTAAAAGCTCCTCTATTCCTATTCTTTTTTTTGCAGAAATATTAGCTACTAAGGTATCTCCTCCCCATTCTTCAGGGACAAGCCCTAATTCTGCTAATTGGGATTTAACTCTTTCGGGATTAGCATCGGGTTTATCAATTTTGTTTATAGCAACTACAATCGGAACTTTGGCAGCTCTTGCATGTTCTATAGCCTCTTTAGTTTGTTCCATAACTCCATCATCAGCAGCTACCACAAGAATTACTATATCAGTTACTTGAGCTCCCCTTGCTCTCATAGAGGTAAAGGCTTCATGTCCAGGAGTATCAATAAAAGTTATAATTCTTCCATCTTCTAATTTTACTGTATAGGCACCTATATGCTGAGTAATTCCTCCTGCTTCTTTACTTGCAACATCAGTTTTTCTTATAGCATCAAGAAGTGTTGTTTTCCCATGATCAACGTGCCCCATAACTGTAACTACAGGTGGTCTTGGTTTTAGCTCTTCTGAAGAGGGAGGGGTATACTGTAAAAGGATTTCTTCTTCAATAGGTGCTTTTTCCACTTGATAGCTAAATTCGTCAGCTAAAATTGCTGCAGTATCAGCATCTATGGATTGATTAGCAGTTATAGGCATACCCATTTGTAAAGATTTTTTAATAAGTTCACCTATCTTTACCCCCATTAATTTAGCAAGTTCACTAACCTGAATAGTTTCATAGACTCTAATTTTTCTTTCTTTAGGAGGAAGGGTAGGAGGTCTTTCTGGAACTCTTTCTACTTTTCCTCTTATTTTTTTAGGTTTTTCTTCTACAAGTTCTTCTTTTTCTTCAAAAAGAACCTCTGGTTCTTCTAAAAAGAGTTCTTCAAAAGCTTCTAACTCTCTCCTTTCCTTTTTAAATATTCCAGGTTTTTTCTTCCCCTTTTTCTTTTCTTTTAATTCAAGTTCCTTTTCTTTTTTCTTTCTTTTTATTTCTTCCCTCTCTGGTTTTGGTACCGCTTCAGGTTCTCCCTTAGGGATAGGTGCTGAAGGAGCTTCTCTTGGTTTAAAGGGTCTTTCTTTTCTTGGTCTAAAATCAGTAACTACCCTTTTTTCAGGTAAGACCTTTACTTCTTTTTCTGGTTCCTCTAAAGGTTTTTCTTCTTTAATTACTTCTTCAAATTTGATACTTTCTTTCTCTAAAACTTCTTTTTCTGGGGTAACTAAAGCTTCAGGTTTTTCAACCTCAGGTTCTTCTTTCTTTGCCTTTTTTATAACTAATTTTTTCTTCTTAGGTTTTTCTAAAACCTCAGGTCCTAAAATTTCTGCGAAAGCACTTTCTGAAAGGTCAGCCTGATGTGTTTCCAATTCTTCTTTTTTTATAATGATAAAATTAGACCTTACATTATAAAGTTCTCTTATTTTTTGAGCTTCTTCTTCATTTACAGAGGAGGCTATTGTTTTTACAGAGTATCCCTTTTCTTGAAGGTTCTTAAGAAGCTCCTTCGGATCTAAGTTTAATTCTTTGGCTAATTCTGCAACCTTTATTTTTGCCATTAAACACCTGATTTAAAAAATTTTTTAATTCTTTAAAAAGTTTTAAAAATTAAGTTTAAATAAGTTTAATCTTAAAGCAAGAAAATTCAAGAGCTTCTTTTATTTTGAAAAATTTAGATTAAATTAAAATATAATGAGGAAAGTAATTATTATTCCTGCAAGATATGGATCTACAAGGTTTCCGGGAAAACCTTTAGCTTTACTCTGGGGCAAAACCATAATCCGTCATGTCTATGAAAGAGCCTTAGCTTCAGAAATTGAAGAAATATACGTTGCAACTGATGATGAAAGAATCTTTAATGAGGTAATAAGTTTTGGAGGAAAAGCAATTTTTACAAGTCAAGAACATACCTGTGGTACCGAAAGAGTTGCTGAAGCAGTTAACATTTTAGGACTTGATGAAGAAGACCTAATAGTAAATTTACAAGGTGATCAACCCCTTTTCCCCTCTGAATATTTTTCCTTACTCATAAAACCTTTGTTATTTTCTTCTGATATTCATATGAGCACTCTTGCAACACCTATAAAAAATTTAAAAGACCTTGAAAACCCTAATAAAGTAAAAGTAGTTCTAAATAAAGAGGGCAAGGCACTTTATTTTTCAAGATCTCCTATTCCCTATTTTATTCCTTCAGGTAAAGAACCCCTTTATTTAAAACATATAGGAGTTTATGCCTATACAAAAGGTTTTTTGGATAAATTTATAAGTCTTCCACCAGGAGATTTAGAAGTTTCTGAAAAACTTGAGCAATTGAGGGCTTTAGAATATGGTTATAAAATAGCTGTAACAGTAGTACCAAAAGAGGTTCCAGAGGTTGATACTCCAGAAGATTTGGAATATATAAAAACTTTAAAAGAGGAAAGGCTATGAAAAGAGAACCAGCAGTTGCAGGATATTTTTATAGTGACAATCCCCGAGAACTTAAGTTTCATCTATCAACTCTTATTAAATTTAGAGAAAATAAAATCAAAGCTAAAGGGATAATTGTCCCTCATGCAGGATATATGTATTCTGGATGGGTAGCAGGCAAAGTCTATGGAAGCATAATACCTCCTGATACTGCTATAATAATTGGAACAAACCATACAGGATTAGGTGAAAGAATATCTTTATTTCCTGGAGAAGCGTTTATAACACCCTTAGGTGAAACCTCAGTTGATAAAGAACTTTCAGAAGATCTAATAAAAGCAGTTCCCCTTTTATCAAGAGATGTTATGGCACATCTACATGAACATTCTATAGAAGTTCAAGTTCCTTTTTTACAATACATAAATCCTAAAGTAAAAATAGTTCCTATATGTTTAAGTAAACTTAGTTTAGAAGAGGTTAAAGAGTTAGGAAAAGGTATGGCTGAGGTTATAAAAAGACATTCTGATAAATATATTTTAATTGTTGGGAGTAGTGATTTTAGTCATTATGTACCCCATGAAGTAGCTAAGAAAAAGGATTTAATGGCTATAAAAGAAATATTAAAGCTTTCAGAAGAAGATTTTCTTAAAGTTATTTATGAAGAAAGAATAAGTGCTTGTGGGTATATTCCTATAGCTGTTACTATTAATGCCTGTAAAAATCTTGGAGAAGCTAAAGCTGAACTTATAGAATATCAAACTTCAGGAGATATAATAAAAGATTATTCCTCTGTAGTTGGATATGGGGGAATAGTGATTTATTAAAAAAGAGGGGTTTATAATGATTGTTACCAGGTTTCCTCCAAGTCCAACAGGACATTTACATCTTGGAGGAGCAAGAACAGCGCTTTTTAATTGGCTTTTTGCAAGGCACAATAAAGGAAAGTTTATTCTTCGTTTTGAAGATACAGATAAAGAAAGATCAAGACCTGAATATGTGGATTCTATAATATCTGCTTTAAAATGGCTTGGGCTTGAATGGGACGAAGGTCCATATTTTCAAAGTGAAAGAATAGAAATATACCAAAGCTATGCAAAAAAACTTTTTGAAGAGGGAAAAGCCTATTATTGCGAATGTTCTAAAGAGGTTTTAGAAAAAAAGAAAAAAGAAATGTTAGAAAAGGGGCTTAAACCAAGATATGATGGAACTTGTAGAGATAAAAATTTAGGTCCAGGTGAGGGTAGGGCATTAAGAATTAAGGTGCCAGAAATTAAAGAAATTGTTTTTGAAGACCTTTTAAGAGGAAAGATCGTTTTCCCTGTAGAAGAGGTAGATGATTTTATAGTAATGCGCTCAGATGGAACACCTACATATCATTTTGCAGTAGTAATAGATGATATAACTATGGGAATAACCCATGTAATAAGAGGAGACGATCATATTTCTAATACCCCTAAACAAATCATTATTTATAATGCCCTTGGAGCTAATCCTCCAGAATTTGCACATATCCCTATGGTTCTTGGGTCTGATGGAGCAAGATTATCTAAAAGACACGGAGCAAAATCTATTCTTGAATATAGAGAAGCTGGTTTTTTACCTAAGGCACTTATTAATTACTTGGCTCGTCTTGGCTGGGGATATGGGGATCAAGAATATTTTACAGTAGAAGAACTAATTGAAAAATTTGATCTTCAAAGTGTAAATCTCTCTCCTGCTAGATTTGATCAAGATAAACTTTTAGCTATAAATGCTTATTGGATAAAAAATAGCGATAATAAATATCTTTTAGAGCATCTTAAATACTTTCTCAAGTCTTATGATTTAGATAAGTTTTCTAAGGAATATCTTCTTTCTGCTATAGAAACGGTAAAAACAAGAAGCAAGACCTTGGTTGAGATGGCTGAAATGATAGAGTTTTACTTAGTGGAAGAAGTAAGTTATGATTTAAATGGAGCTAAAAAATTTTTAGTTTCAGAAATTAAACCTTTACTTCAAAAAATAGTTGAAGATCTAAAGGAAATTCCCTTAGAAGAGGAAAAGAAACTTGAAGAATATTTTAGAGAAATTTCTGAAAAAGCAGGTATTAAGTTAAAAAATATTGCTCAAGCTGTTAGAATTGCTTTAACAGGAAAAACAGTAAGTCCTTCTCTTTTTGAAATAATGAAAGTTTTAGGAAAGGAAAGGGTTGAAAAGAGATTAAAGAGGGCATTAGAATTTATAGAAAGTCAAAGATAAAGTTTAGAAAAGGTGGTTGTAAAATAATAAGGAAAGATTATAATATAAAAAATACGGGGCGTAGCGCAGCCTGGAAGCGCACCTGCCTTGGGAGCAGGGGGTCGGAGGTTCAAATCCTCTCGCCCCGATTGTATTTTCAAGGGTTCCAAAAATTTAACTCCTTCCACTGTGATAAATTGTGATAGAATTGTGATAAAGCACTCTTTCTAAAGTTTTTACAGCCTCTTTTTTATGAGCTTGACTTAAGTGGGAATATCTCAAAGTCATTGATATATCTTTATGTCCTAAAAGCTCCTGAACAGTCTTTAAATCCACTCCAGACATAACAAGCTGAGAAGCAAAGGTATGCCTATAAAAAGGGTCTTACTTTTTAAATAATTTATGGAGAAAAAGCCATGTTAAGCTTTATACTTGAATAGAGGTTATATTTGATATCAGATAGAATGACCAATTTTGAAATAGAATTATTAAAATTTTAGAGTGAATTATCTGTTTTTTTAATACAATTATTGACAATTAAAGTTTAAAAGAGTAATTTTAAAATTAAAATATTTTTAAAGTTAATTAAAAGGGAACGCTAAGTAAAAATTTTAGAGAGGGAGGAATTTTAAGATAATGGATTATACAATAAAAGTTGGTGGTGAAGCAGGGCAGGGTATTCAGACCATAGGAGATACCCTGGCCCATATCTTTGCAAAAGCAGGATACCATGTATTTACCAATCAAGATTATGAATCAAGAATTCGGGGAGGGCATAATTTTTATCAAATTAGAATTTCTCATAAACCGGTTACTGCTTCAAGAAGTTCGGTTCATATACTTGTAGCCTTAGACAGAGAAAGTATAACTCAACACGAAAAGGAACTTACACCTGATGGTCAAGTTCTTTATGATTCTCAGATGATTAAGGAAAAAATTGAGAAACCTAACTTTCTTGATCTTCCACTCCTTGAGTTTGCTCTAAAGTATGGAGGAAGTAAAGTAATGGCAAATACCGTTGCTATTGGTGCAGTACTTGGAATGCTTAGGATGGATCCAACTATTATGTATCAGACCATAGAAAAAAATTTTAAGAAAAAGGGTGATGCAGTAATTAGAGCTAATATTGAATGTGCAAAGGCTGGATATGAATTCGCAAACAAAGAATGTTTAATGTGCTCCTTTACTTTATTACCATTTGATAGACCAAAAATGCTTATTTCTGGGAATGAAGCAATTGGTGCTGGTGCTATTGCTTCTGGATTAAAGTTTTATTCAGCTTATCCTATGACACCCTCTACAGGAATCTTCAATTTTATTGCTGAGCATGCAAAAGATTATGGTATTATTGTTGAGCAGGCTGAGGATGAAATATCAGCAATAAATATGATTATTGGTGCTTCCTTTGCAGGAGTCAGAGCAATGACAGGGACAAGTGGAGGCGGATTTGCTTTGATGGTAGAGGGTGTATCCTTAGCTGCCATGACAGAAACTCCCATAGTTATTGCTTTAGCTCAAAGACCAGGACCAGCAACCGGTCTTCCTACCCGGACAGAACAGGCAGACCTTCTTTTTGCTTTGTATGCCGGACATGGTGAGTTTCCAAAGGTAATCTTTGCTCCCGGCTCTCCTGAACAGGCTTTCTACTTAACAAACAAAGCCTTTGATTTAGCTGAAAAATATCAGATTACAGCTATAATACTTACAGACCAATATCTTGCGGACTCTCAATGGTGTTATGAAGGGTTTGATTTAGGGAAAATTAAATATATAGATTATAGACTTAGAGAAGAAAGACTAAAGGAAATAGAAAACTATAAACGACATGCCTTTACAGAGACAGGTGTTTCACTTCTTGCAATTCCAGGGCAATCAAAAAATCTTGTTGTTACAGATAGTGATGAACACGATGAGGAAGGGCATATAATTGAAGAAGCTTTAATAAGAATAAAAATGGTTGAAAAGAGGCTTTTTAAAAAAATACCTCTTATAAAAAAGGAAATTGCGCCTCCCCTTATTTATGGAGATAAGAATCCTGAAATTGTTTTAATATGCTGGGGTTCAATGTTTGGGATTGTAAAAGAGGTAGTAGATGAACTTATTAAAAAATATAAGTTAGCAATGATCCATTTTAGCGAAATCTATCCCTTTAGCGAAGACACAAGATGGATTGAATTATTAAGAAGGTCTAAAAAGTTAATAAATATTGAGCAAAATGCAACAAGTCAGTTTGCTAAGCTTATTAAAATGGAAACGGGTATACACATTGAAAATCATATAAATCGTTTTGATGGAAGACCTTTTACATTTGATGAACTTTTGGAGAGAGTCTATGCCAACATTAAATGATTACAAAGGACAAAGACCTGCTTGGTGTCCTGGGTGCGGTAATTTTTCGATTTTAAGGGCTTTTAATGAAGCTATGGTTGAGCTTGGTATTGAGCCCCATCAGTTTGTCATTGTCTCAGGAATTGGACAGGCTGGAAAATTTCCTCATTATACAAGATGTAATACCTTTAATGGACTTCATGGGAGAACTCTTCCGGTTGCAACAGGAATAAAACTTGCCAATCATGAATTAATAGTCTTTGCTGTAGCGGGAGATGGGGATTGTTATGGAGAAGGTGGGAATCATTTAATTCATGCAATAAGGAGAAATATTGATATAAAGCTCTTTGTCCATAACAATCAAATTTATGGTCTCACCAAAGGGCAGGCATCCCCTACCACAATGAAGGGAGTAGTTACAAAAACTCAGCCCTTTGGAGTATTATCAGAGCAGTTTAATCCTCTTGCCCTTGCAATTGCTCTTAATTGCAGTTTTGTGGCCAGAGGGTTTGCGGGAGATATTGAACATCTTAAGGGTCTTGTAAAGGAAGCGGTAAATCATAAGGGATTTACCCTTATTGATATTCTTCAACCCTGCGTGAGTTTCAATAAAATAAATACCTTTGAATGGTATCGTGAAAGAGTTTATAAACTTCCTGATGACTATAATCCAGAAGATAGATTTCTTGCTTTCCAAAAATCTCTTGAATGGGATGGAGGTATTCCCATAGGAGTAATTTATAAAACAAAGAGACCTACCTTAGAGGAGCAAATTCCTGTAATAAAAGACTTGCCTCTTGTCAAACAAGGTTTTGATATCAATCGCATAGAATCAATTTTATATAATTTTTATTAATAAAATTAATAAAAAGATAAAGGTATATCAATGAAAACTGTCTTACTAACTGGAGCAACAGGTTTTGTAGGGAGAAGACTTCTTTATAGTTTGTTAAATGAGAATATAAATATTAGACTTTTAGTTCGTAATAAAAAGAAACTTGAAAATCAAATTTTAGAAAGATGTCAAATTTTTGAGGGCGATACCTTTAATATTCCAGTACTACTGGAAGCCCTTAAAGGTGTTGATGTGGCTGTATACCTAATTCATATGATGGGCAAAGATGAAAATTATCTTGAAAAGGAAAAAGAGAGTGCTGAAAATTTTAGAGTTTGTTGTGAAAGAAATGAAGTTAAACAAATAATTTACTTAGGGGGATTAGGAGGTGATTTAGAGAATGCAAGTATACATCTAAAAAGCAGATTTCTTACTGGGAAAATTTTAAGTGAAAATCCGGGAAAGGTAAAAGTTGCTTGGTTTAGAGCTGGGGTTATCATTGGTTCCGGTTCTGCAAGCTTTGAAATAATAAGGAACCTTGTAGAAAAACTTCCTATAATGATAACACCAAAATGGGTTGATACAGAAACTTGTCCAATTTATATAGATGATGTAATTAAATATCTTAAAGCTGCTATTTTCAATGAAAATCTTATACATGATGTAATAGACATAGGAATGCAACCTATGACTTTTAAAGAAATGTTAATTGAAACTGCTCAAGTTTTGGGATTAAAAAGAATCATAATTAAAGTGCCTCTTCTTACACCTAAAATTTCTTCCTATTGGCTTATTCTTCTTACACCTGTGAATTATCAATTGGCAAGGGAATTAGTTTTAGGGTTAAAAACAAGAACAGTAAAGACGAATGATAATGCTAAAAAATATTTTCCACATATAAAAATAACACCTTTCAAAGAGGCTATAAAAAAAGCTTTAGAAGAAATTGAAAAAGATCAGGTTTTAAGTCGATGGTGCGATAGCGCAAAAGAATTAGTATGCGATGTACCAAAAAATCCAGAGATTTCAAAAGCTGTTTATATAGATACCTATATTAAACAAATTGACAAGTCTTATGTTTCTAAGATATTTTATGTGTGTAAAAATATTGGGGGAGAAAAGGGATGGTATGCCTTTAATTTTTTATGGGAGATAAGAGGATTGATTGATAAAATTTTAGGTGGCTATGGGACAAACATAGGTAGAAGAAGTACTAAAGAGATTAGGGTAGGGGATGTTATAGGCTTTTGGAAAGTTATAGATATTGTAGAGGATAAAAGACTTTTACTTGAAGCTCAAATGAAACTTCCAGGTAAAGCATGGCTTGAATTCTCAATTAACGGTGAAATCTTTACTCAAACAGTCTATTTTTATCCAAAAGGTCTCTTCGGAAGATTTTACTGGTATTCTTTTCTACCCTTTCATAAATTAATTTTCAAAATGATGATTAATAAAATAGTAGAGGAAGCTAAAAAATTAAAAGATTTTACTATACCTAATTTGTAAAGACATTTTAGAATTAAAAATTCACTTAGCCTCTTTCTTTATTGTGGAAATACCAAGCAATGCATAAAGAGAGCACCAGCCGATAATGCTTGTAATTAAAAACACTACAGAAATTATACCCAATATCCAAGCAAGTGTGCCAGAAACTTTACCTGTGAATATTAAAATGCCTAAAATAATAGCTATTATTATTCTAATAGCCCTGTCAAGGTTCCCCATGTTCTTTTTCATACTCATTCACCTCCTTAATATTATTTTTAAAAATATTATAATAAAGATTTAACTACTTCAAGTGCTTTCTCATAATCTGGATGGTTAGTAATTTCTGGAACTATCTCAATATATTTTATGATATTATCTCTATCTATAATAAAAACTGATCTGGCAAGCAAGCGTAACTCTTTAATAAGGACACCGTAAGTATTACCAAAGGAAGCATCCCTGTGATCAGAAAGGACTTTTACTCTATCAATACCAGCAGAAGTGCAAAATCTTGCTATAGCAAAAGGTAAGTCCATGCTAATATTTATTATAACTACATCATCAGGTAGTTTAGCTGCAGCTTCATTGAACCTTCTTGCCTGCATATCGCAAACTGGTGTATCAAGCGATGGAGTAACGCTTATTAGCTTTATCTTTCTTGGAAAATCTTTCAGTCTCACTTCCTTTAAATTGCTATCAAGCACTACAAAATCTGGTGCCTTGTCTCCAACTTTTACCTCTTTATCTAAAAGGGTTAAAGGATTACCTTGAAAGGTTACGTTTCTTGCCATCTTTTATTCCCCCTTTTTAGTATTATTTTCAAGCCCTGTTAATAATTTATTATCCCAGCTTTCGTATCTTTTACAAGTAGTGCCTTCACAAACAACAATTCCGTCAATATTCTTGTAAAATACAAATTTAAAGGGTCTAAAAATTCTTAACATCTTCTCAAAGAAATCTCTTGTTTCAACTTTAAAGATTCCTTTTAAAAAGGCATAGAGGCTTATTAAATAAGATGCTGAGGCTGTGGGAAAATCCTCTATATATCTGGCAAAAGTCTCAAGATTTCTTTCAGCAAAATCTATATATTCTTTTTTTGAAGTGATATTTCCAAGTAATAGTAAAACATAAGGTGCAGAGCCATTCACAGACTGAATAGGAGAATCAGCTATTCCCTTTTTCTTCAATCTTAGAAGTCCTTCTCCTTCTTCATCCGTATCAAAAAACCCTCCTTCCTTTTTGTCCCAAAATCTTTGAATTGCCTTCTCAACCAATTCCAAAGAAATATCAAGCCATTTCTTTTCTTGGGTAATTTCAAATAAAGCTATCAAGCCTCGAGCTAAAAATATATAATCCTCGGAGAAACCTTTTATTCCCTCTGTATGATATAGTTCACCGTTTTTATAAAGGGTGTTCAATAGTCTTTCTGCTGTTTTTTGAGAAAATTCTTTAGCCCAAGAGTCTGAAAATACTTTATAATAGGTACCCATACTCTCAAGCATAAGTCCGTTCCAGTTTGTATATAAGGTTTTTCTCTTTTTTCTTCTCTATAAATTAAGAGTTTTTTCTTTACACTCTCTATTATTTTTTTAATCTCATCTAAAGGAATACCAGTTTTTTGAGAAACCTCCTCTTCATCCATGTGGAGATATAGAACATTTTTTGAAGGGTCATGGTGCATTTGCCCTGTTTCCTTAATACCAAAGTAAGACATCGCAACCTTTAGTTCTTTCGGAGATAGAATTTTTTCTATTTCTTTTAATGAAAAAGTGTAATAGCCTCCTTCATCTAAAAGTCCAATATCTGCATCTTGAGAGGCATAAAAACCTCCCTCTGGATCTGATGCTTCTTTTTTATAATATTCAACTATTCCCTTTGCGGTTCTCTCATAAAGCTTCTTAGGTATTATTTGATAAGCAAGGCTATAAAGCTGTAAAAGTTCTGCATTATCATAGAGCATTTTTTCAAAGTGTGGAACAATCCACCTTTCGTCAGTGGAATATCTGAAAAACCCTCCAAGTAAATGGTCGTAAACTCTTCCTTTTGCCATAGCATCTAAAGATAACTCTATCACTTTTAAGAGATTTTTATCCTTAGTGAAAAAATATCTATAAATCAAAAATTCCCAAATTTTTGAGTGATGAAATTTGGGCGCACTTCCTATACCTCCGTTTTGATAATCAATCATTAGCAAAATATGTTTTAAACCTTTGTCCAAAATGGATTTATTAATTTTACTCATATAAGAGACTTTATTTTGAAACTCCAAAGATTGGAAAATTTGTTTTGCTAAGCTTAAAAGTCTTTCTCTGTCTTCTTTCCAAAGTTGAAGGATTCTTAAGAGTAGATTTTTAAAGCCGGGTTTTCCCCATCTATCTTCTGGAGGAAAGTAAGTTCCTCCAAAAAATGGCTCTCCTTCGGGAGTTAGAAAAACAGTAAGTGGCCATCCTCCTGATCCTGTTAGTGCAAAAACTATTTCTTGATATCTTTTGTCTATATCAGGTCTTTCATCTCTATCAACTTTTATGGGAACAAAATTTTCATTTATTATCCTTGCTACCTCTTCATTTTCAAAACTTTCGTGAGCCATAACATGACACCAATGACACCAAACTCCTCCTATAGAAAGCAATATAGGCTTATCATCTTCTTTAGCTTTTCTAAAGGCTTCCTCAGACCATTCATACCAATCTACTGGTTGGTATGCAGATTTTCTAAGATAAGGACTTTTAGCTTTTAAAAGTCTGTTAGACATTTCTAATTTTACTCAAATTTAAAAATTAAGCGTCCTTTTTGTCCCTTTTAAAAGTAAGTAATAATTTAAAATATAAGTTCATATTATTATAAATTCAAATATATAAATAATGGTCTTT
>Ga0315298_1004156_pt1 | contig 22008 bp, 25 predicted proteins | sample WHS_1_MG_FD_203077 | JGI IMG/M metagenome (GOLD analysis project Ga0315298, IMG submission 203077) | Extremophilic microbial mat communities from Washburn Hot Springs, YNP, Wyoming, USA - WHS_1_MG | ecosystem: Environmental > Aquatic > Thermal springs > Hot (42-90C) | place: USA: Wyoming...
GCCTATCAGAAGAAAAACAAGTCTCAAAAGGTCGAGCCCAAAAAGAAAATTTCGGTTAGATTTTTAACTGCTCAACCAGAACCCATTTCGGTTAGATAATTAAATTGCTTGACACGCCCCGTTAGAAGTCGCGCACGCGCAAGCGTGCGCGTCCTACTTCTAACGGGGTTGACCCCGTTAGAAGTCGCGCACGCTTGCGCGTGCAAGTCCTAATTCTAATTTTATGGGTATGCCATTGCCAATTTTCGCTGCACAAGCAATATCTCAATTTGCATCCTTGCATTATACCCACAATTGCTATTGACATAATTTTAAAATATGCTATTATAATGCGGCTATGATATAAAGAGCAAAAAAAGAAAAATAAAAAAAGAGAACAACAAAAAATAATTTCATTTCAAAGAAAAGAAAGAATAAAAAAGATAAAACAGAAAAAACAGGCCATAGAGGATTTTTAAAAATTATCATAAAACACACCGCACCTATTGACAAGATTTATGTGATATGCTATAATAGGGGCGTGAAGGAAAAAGAAAGAAAAATTAAGAAAGCATTCCATATTTTTTATAAAAACTAAATAAAAAAAGAGGAGAGAGTCTCCTGCTGTCTTTCAAACACAGGAGGATAAATGGAGAATATTCATTATATAATGGATATATTCCCAGCGGGCGGCTCTCTTGCAGAGAGCCGCCCGCTTTGCTAAATCAACAAAAAAGCACACCAACAATCAATCTCTCTTGGCAAAGAAATAAGATGCAGGGAGAGGAATGTAGAAGAATATTTATCAAAAAAATTGTTTGCTAAAACATTTTTCTTCTCCATTGCTCTCCTTGTAATTAGAGGAGAGAGTAGTTCTTTAAAAAAATTCAATGTAAAGAAGCCTGAGTTTTCATTGCTCAACTCGGGCGGTAAGTTGAGGCGGAAATTGAGCAGTTTCTGCGGCCTGATTAGAGTATGAATGAGCCAAGGGATTGTTTGAGGAGAGCAATCCTTTGGGTAGTTCTCTCGAAAGGGGACTTACCAACCGGCTCAACAAGCCCCGGGTGAGAAAGGAAGCCTAACCCACTTTCTTCTCACAAAGCGCTTGTTCCTCAACCTCCAACTTCGTCAAAGAACATCCGTTTCTTACGAGGTTGAGGCTGGGGGATAGATTCTTTAAAATAGATTCTTTAAAAATTAAATATCTTTTCTCGCCTTCTTTTAGGTGTTTTGTTAGAATATTAAAATTTAAGGAGGTAGTAAGATGAAAAACATAAGAGAGTTTTTATTAGATCTTCAAGAAAAAGACCCAAAGAAATTTCTGGAGTTTCTTCAAGGGCTTTTCATCTGTCTGCGTTGTGGGGAGTGCTGTTATACGTGGGAAGTGAAGATGCCCGATGGTTCAAGAAAGCCAGAAAGACAAAACTGCCAATATTTAATTCCAAGGAGAATTAAAGAGGGAAAATGGCAGGAGGCGCTCTGCACTATCCACGATACCCCTGAGTATCCTCAAGAATGCAAGCAAGCAACACCAGGGATTGGATTTTGTTCATTGGGCGTTGCTATTTGGAAGCACCTGAAAGAGAAAAATCCAGATGTGGAACTTCCAGAAAAAGCAAACAAGGCTTTAGAATTTTATTATCATTAAAAAATAAATTATTATTAAAAGGGAAGTAAAATAAACTTCCCTCTCATTTCCAGTCCAGAATTGCACTATAAAAAATTTTTTTCTAAGAAGAAAGAAAATTTCTGGATTGAAAAATAGAGATTATGAAAACAAATGTAAAGGATATTTTAAAAACCACTTTTCAGTTTTGTTTTTATCTGGCACCTTATTGGCAAAACTATTTTTCAAGCGATCTGGATTGTTGTTTTGTTTAAAAAAAGCAAGACAGCAATCCAGCTCGCTTGAGGAATTCGCCTTGAGCGAGCTGATACTTAACAATCAAACAACAGAGAAAGGTATGCGGGGACAATGGTCGATTCCCCTGAAAAAACCTTTCTCTGGCGGCTGCCAGGGTGAGGCGTAAGGAGTGAACTTGCGCTGAGAGGTATTCCCTGGTGCAAGGGCAGAGACCCTTGCTGTAGAAAAAATGCTGGTGGCGTGATGCACCAACAGCAAGCCGTATTTTGCTGGCTCGCATCAGTAATCCCGGGTCAGCATGCGCCAACCCTACTGGCGCTGAAAAAGAAAGGAGGGGAGAGGAATGAGGAAGCCGGTTACTAGTGTCGTAAGAGCATGTTTCTTTGATATACTCTTACGAGACGCCTCGAAGAAGGAGATTTTAAAAAAAATAGATGACTCCTACTTTAAACTCGAAATTGAGTGGGAGTGTTTTGAGGCAGAGGAAGAGGGACATGAAATTTTTTTTGAGTTCTCTCTTCCAAAACGGGAGACTCAGAAATTTTCTGAGATAATCGAAATTTTAAAAAATAAAGTTTCGATTAGAGAAGAAGAAGATTTCCTCTATTTTTCCGGCACTCTCTCTGGGATTCAGAGACTCGTTCCTCTGGACCCAGAGGGTGTTAAGAAAATTGATCCGGCAATTCGCTTTTTGGACGGGATGCGTCTAATAAAGCACACAATGATGCTTTTGCCCTGTCCATATAAGGGCGAATTGTTCCCAGAAGGGATGGCAAAAGGGATAAATGAATTTCTATCTAAATTGCCAGGGATCCCAGAGGACTTCTTCGACTAAGATTTCCGGCGCAGTGCTAACTCTGCGCTAATTAAAAGTTAGCGGGGCTCAGTCCTGTTGCTGGCTAAAAAACAGCAAAAGGTGAAAGCCTCGAGAGGCAAGTGGGATCTTGTCAAAGGTGAACCAGCCACCAAGCAAAGGAAGCTGGTGTAGGGGACGTGGCTAATTCCCGAAACACATTTCTCTGGGACAGCCATCCAGAGTGAGGTGGAAAAACCCTCTCCACCAAGAAGATAGCGGCTTTGTGGGTTTTGCCGCAGAGGTAAAAAAGAACCCTCCTTGTCTTGGAGGTTAAAGACCCGGACTTGGCCGGCACAACCAAGTGGGTTAAAAGGGGGTTTCCCCTTTTTCTCAGCCAATCTCAAAAGCTTGGTTGAGAAAAGGGTAGATGGAAAACCTACCCTTAAATAGCTTAACCCCGGACATCTCCTATTCTCACCGGGGCCGAGAGGACACAAAGAGAAAATAGGAAGAAGGTTTTATCTGGTTTTCCTTCTTGGCTCGGCATGCGGCTATCCCAAGGCGACGCGGACCCGGTGCCGATTTTTTCTTCCAATGGTAGAATTGCCGCTTGAGTTCCGAAATAGAAATATAGAGAAATCGGAATTGAAGCGGCAATTTTGCCGGGAGGAGGTGAGAAAATGAAAATAAAAAAAAAGGTTCTCAGCTTTGATGCTGAGACCAATGGCCTCTGGGGGCAGGCATTCGCCATCGGCGCCCTCGTCTATGACGAGAATGGCGTCGAGATCGCCCGCTTTGTTGGCCGTTGCCCGATTGAGGGGACGGTTGATAAGTGGGTGGAGACGAATGTTCTCCCCCAGATCACCGGCATCCCGGTGACCCACAAGGACTATGAGTCCTTGTTGGCTGAGTTCGCCAAATTTTATTTGGCGAATAAGGCTGACGCGGATGTAATAGTCCATATGGGCGTTCCAGTAGAAGCCAAACTTCTGCTGGATATGCACCAGCGTGGGCTCATCGGTGACTGGGACGGTCCGTATCCTCTTATCGATCTTGCTGGAAATCTCCAGCAGGTCGGGGAGGATCCGACGTCAGTTGACTCGTACTTAAAAAAGTACGGGTTGACGGTCGGCGAGTTCGAGGGCGGAACTCACAATCCGCTCTATGACTCGGCGGTCGCCGCGAAGGTGTATTTTCACCTTCGTAGCCGCTAACCGTCCTTAACCGGTCAGTCACCTCAAGCGGGGAGGTAGTAGCCCGCCCGGTTCGCCCGAACCGCTGACTGAAGGTGTGGTCCTTTAAGCGTGGGTTGGCCCACACGAAGGAAAATCGGGAAAACGCAAACAAATCTCCGAGTGGCTCTCGGAGTTGCGGTAAAACCCTTCCGCGTAAAAGTATGGGTTTTGAGTTTGTATCCAGGGCAAGGTCTCACGCAAAACAAAAACCTACACACTGGAGCCAGCCGGAAGCAGAGCCGGCAAGGGTACGAGGGCAGGCAATAGGTTTCTGCCTGCCCTCTTCTTTCTGAGCCCAGAATCCCATTAGAAAAGATTTGCTTTCTAACAGGATCTGGATTGAGAAAGGAAGTTCTTTGAAAATTTAGATAAAGATGAACGAGAAGAAAATTACAAATATTTCTTTAAATCTTTTTTAGTTATTTCGGCAGCTTTGAAAATTGAGTGGATTGTGCCTTTTGGTAAATCTTTAGTATGAAAGGGAAGAGTAACTCTTTTTCCAGTGAGAGGATTAAAGAGGATGTAGTGACTTCCAGTAATGTGGTCAACTTTAAATCCTGCTCTTTCTAAAATTCTGAGGATTTTCTTTGGCGCCAGAGAGGAGAATTTAGGCATATACTGAAGATTTTTTGCTTGGAAGTTGGATTAAAGAAATGAAGCTCTCTTCATCTGAAGGAATGGGTTCTTTATGTTTTTTAAGAGAAGCAATATAACCTAAAATTGCATCAATAGCCATTTTCCGCGCTTCTCTAAGATTGCGGCCATAGGTAATACAGCCTGGAAGGGATGGAACAAAAACAGTAAAACCACCCTTTGATTCAGGACGAAAAACAACATTAAATTGAAATTTTGATTTTTCCATAGTTCAGCTTTAGATTAGCATTTTAAAAAATTAGTGTCAAGGAAAGATCGCCATTCTTTAAGAAAATAAAATTTCCCAGTTCAGAAAAATTTTTTGGGTTTTGAGAAAGGAAGTTCTTTGAAAATTAATGTCAGGGGGAGATGAATTAAAATTTGAGTTTATAAATCCAGTCATGAGGACCGACAGTAAGGAAACGAACTTTATTACCATTGATAAATCGAAAGAAAATTCTATATCTCTTATCAATGCGAAAACTCCACACCTCTTTGCCCTTTGGCTCTAATTTTTCGGTGTGGAGGGAGGAATGAAAGGGATTTTGGCGAAATATTTTCTCTTGTTTTTCAGCTTTTCTTTGAACGGTTTTTGGCAACTCTTGATAGTGTTTCTGAAATTCCTCGGTAACAAAAACTTCAATCATAAAGTTATTTTGTGAGTTCTTTGAGAGATTTGATTTTTTTAATCCGGCCAGCCCTGTAATCTTTTTCAGCCCGATCTAAACTTTTTAAAAATTCAGGATTAAAAAGACCAAGAGCAGCAGCTAATTTTTCTAATTTTTCGATATCCATTTCCACTAAAATTCTTTTGGGATGATTTACTTGAGGTTTAATTGTAATTGTCAGTGAAGCCATACTAATTTGAGATTATAAATTTAAAAAATTATGTCAATAGTTATCTGAAAATTAAATATTGAGTATTTTGAGGCTTGGGATTTTTTTGAAGTGTTGAATATTCCTGGTTACTAATGTAGTTCCAGTGAACAAAGCCGTGGCAGCAATAACGCTATCAGGAACATCCAGGCGATACAATTGGCGTAAAGGACCGGCTATTCGAGCAATCCGAGAGTCCACTGGAATAACAGCAATAGTTTTGAGAACTTCTTCAATTTTTGCGACTTCTTGGGAAGACATTTTACTAAAACTAAAAAGTTCCAACTCTGTAATGGCTGAAACATAGATTGGCTGAGGTTGGCTAAAAAGCCCGTTTAGAGTACCAATAGTACGCTCTTCACCTTTTATGTAGTAGATAATGGCATTAGTATCGAGAGTATACATAGAATTATTTCTTTAAAGAAGGAAGTCGTCTTTCCCATTCTTTCCTCATTTTTTCTAATTCTTTTATTGGGTCTGGCTTGCGATTCTTCCACATCCCTTTGACTTTTTCCCAAATGGCAAGACGCTTCTTCGGTAAAATTAAAGGATATATTTTTGTTGGTTTATATATTTTTACTTTGTTAGTAACTTCTGCCATACTAATTTAATAGTAGTTTTTTAAAAATCATATCAAGAAAAATGAGATTTTGTTAGCCATAGTACTTTCATTATAGGTCATTAGAAATTGATGTCAATAAATTTCTTTTCTCTTTTTAAACATAGAAAATTTCTGGATTGAAAAAGAGAGAATAAGAAAACAAATGTAAAGGATATTATAAAAACCACTTTTCAGTTTTTGTTTTTATATGGCACTTTATTGGCAAAACTATTTTTCAAGCGATCTGGATTGTTGTTTTGGTTAAAAAAAAGCAAGACAACAATCCAGCTCGCTTGAGGAATTCGCCTTGAGCGAGCTGATACTTAACAATCAAACAACAGAGAAAGGTATGCGGGGACAATGGTCGATTCCCCTGAAAAAACCTTTCTCTGGCGGCTGGCAGGGTGAGGCGCAAGGAGTGAACTTGCGCTGAGAGGTATTCCCTGTTGCAAGGGCAGAGACTCTTGCTGTAGAAAAAATGCTGGTGGCGTGATGCACCAACAGCAAGCCGTATTTTGCTGGCTCGCATCAGTAATCCCGGGTCAGCATGCGCCAACCCTACTGGCGCTGAAAAAGAAAGGAGGGGAGAAGGATGATGAAAGCAATAACCTCCTTTGCGAAGGGCGTCAATTTTTTTGCCGTCCTTCTAAAAAAGGATTGCACCGAGAAAATTTATTGTCAGATAAGAGACGTACTCCTCTCGCATTTCCTTAGTCTTGAGTGGAGACGTCTCGAGGGGGAAGAAGGGGGGAATGAAATTTTTTTTGAATTCTCCCTTTCCAAAGAGGTGGTTACCGAACTCTCTTCGATAATTGATCTTTCAAAATATAAAGTTTCAATTAGAGAAGAGGAGAGGGAGGTAATTTTTTCTGGGGTTATCGAACTTAAGCAAAAATTAGTTTGCTTGAGTCAGGAGGCCCTGGAAAAATTACAAAGAGCTCAGAAATTTTTGATTGTAGTGGGCCTATTGAATGAATGCCCTTACAAGAAAGATGAGCTCTTTCCGGAAAAACTGGCAAAGGCAATAAATGATTATTTATTGCAATTGCCTGAGATTCCGGAGCCTTTTCAAGAAGTAGTAGCCTCTCCGGCGCAGTGCTAACTCTGCGCTAATTAAAAGTTAGCGGGGCCCAGTCCTGTTGCTGGCTAAAAAACAGCAAAAGGTGAAAGCCTCGAGAGGCAAGTGGGATCTTGCCAAAGGTGAACCAGCCACCAAGAAAAGGAAGCTGGTGTAGGGGAAGTGGCTAATCCCTGAAACACATTTCTCTGGAGCAGCCATCCAGAGTGAGGTGGAAAAACCCTCTCCACCAAGAAGATAGCGGCTTTGTGGGTTTTGCCGCAGAGGTAAAAAAGAACCCTCCTTGTCTTGGAGGTTAAAGACCCGGACTTGGCCGGCACAACCAAGTGGGTTAAAAGGGGGTTTCCCCTTTTTCTCAGCCAATCTCAAAAGCTTGGTTGAGAAAAGGCCGAATGGAAACCCTAATTTAGCAATAGCAAGAGAGGGTTTGAAATTTTTAATATTTAATTATACAATATTCTTGCTTTCGTTTGTTTTACTGCTCAAAAGATTAAAAGCAGTTTAATCTTTTAATCTTTTGAGCGGTGGAAGAAATTCTGCCTAAAAAAACCGCCACAGGGGTTGGTTGCCTGTGGGCCGGACGACGCGGCGCCAGCGGTCGAGCCATTCGCAAAATGAAAGGAGGTGAAAACGAATGGTTAAATTTGAATTCGTCCCAAAAGGGTTTGGGCTTGATAAAATAGAGTCCGCCCTTAATTTAGCAAGGGACGAATTCATCGCCGTGGATGTCGGAGGTCAAACGCCTTTTGACCACCATGAGGCGCGCACTGACAAGTGCGCCGCTGAATTGGTTGTTGAGGCTTTGATTTTCGACAAGTGGCCACAGCCGGCAGCAAAAGTGGTGGTTACACATTTTGGTCCAGATACGGACTGCGTAATCGCCACTTATCTGGTTGCCTTAAAGTTAGAATTTGAGGCGGCTAAAGAAAATCAAGATGCTTTATATAAAGAAGCGCTTGATTTTTGGGCCCAGCAAGAAGACAAAAATCGTGTCTTTTTACTGAACCAGTGGGCCGGCTATGCCCATTGGGCAGATTTTGCCGAGTTTGACAGACTCGGCAAAAAGGGCTTTGCCGCGGTAATAGCAGGTTTAAACCTGCTATATGGTAAGAACAATGGAGCTATCCTGATGGAAGCTCACAAAATTCTTACCGCTGCGCTTAAAGCCCATTTTTGCCCAGCCGATCTTTCTGGCTTAAAAAAAGCCCGGCCCGCTTTAACTCGTGTAGAAGGTGAAAAGCGAGCTGTGGCAAAAGCCAAGAAAGAAGGCTGTTGGGTGAAATTGCCCAATGGCGACAGGGCTTTGATTGTGCAAACTACAACCACTGGTATTACTCTGCCCGAAGAAGGGTATGGCAGAGAATACCAGGTTGTGGTATTGTACAATACAGAGACACGCGCCTTGCGCGTGCTCTGCAGCCCTGTGGTGGGTGAAAGATACCGCCAAATCCTTCAGGATTTGGCGGGGCAGTTGGATGAGATTGAAAGGTCTTTAGACCCTTCTCGTCCATCTGATAAAGAGCATAAATGGTTTGCCCACCAGGGCGGCCAAATGCTCTGCTCGCCCAGCATAGAGGGTAAAATCGGCTTTGATCTGTTTAAGGACACAGTTATAAAATCCTTAAAACAGGCAAGCCGATTTGCTACCTAGGCCTTGGCACGGCGCAAAAACCCGATGCTAAAGACCTCCCTGCTAACATAAAGGAGGAGTCGTCGGGCATCTGCTGATGGGTGTAAAGCCGGAAATCCGGGTGATGGCATCCCGGTATAAAGGCAACATCAGCTGTGTGAAAGCCGCACACATAAAAATAGCGGTTGGCAGTTGGATTTATAATCCGTGCTCCTCTGCGTAAAGACAAAAAAGGAGCAAAGGATTTTTTGTCACCGTTTTTTAATTGAAAAATGGTGAGCCGCCGGAAGCAGAGCCGGCCGAGCCATCGGTTAAATGGCAGGGTATAGAAAGCCCGAAAGGCTTTTCGGGCTTCCTCTTTTTTAAGATATGGTGTAAAATGAAAAAAAGAAATGGTTTGTTTTTGTGTTTGTTAAAATCATTTTGGGAGCATTTATAAAGATATTTATCTTCAATCAAAATTGTTTTTGCAATTGTTTTGTTTTATAAAGCGGGGCGAGTTTGATTGTTGCTTTGTTCCATAAGCACCAATCAGAAAATCTCTCTCCTCCTCGCCCCACTTTATAAAGCAAGACACTCCTTTGCGAACCAAAGCAGCCGATTAAACTGTTCCCTTATGCCACTTTCTTTTTGAAAAATACTTTGCTGTCTTGTTTTTTGTTTTTGCTTTGCATACAATTAAAGTAATATAAAAATAAAAAATGTTTCCCAAATAAATTATTTTTTAAACAAACCGGTTGCTTGAAAAATTCTTTGCAAATATATGATTATTAAAGAAATTCTCCAGCGCCGTTCTGTGCGCCAATACAAAAAAGAGCCTGTGCCCGAGCAATATATCATAGAGATTATTAAAGCGGCTCAGTTTGCTCCCTCTGCCCACAACAACAGAGCAGTAGAGTTTGTGGTGGTAAAAGACGAACAAACAAAAGAACAACTTGCCCAAGTGGCAGGTCAACCATTTGTTAAAGAAGCGCCGGTGGTGATTGTGCCTTGCACTGACAGTCAAAAAACAGATTTTGCGGTGGAAGATTTATCTGTGGCTTGTCAAAATATTTTTTTGCAGGCTGTGAGTTTGGGTTTGGGCACGGTTTGGAAAAATATCAAAGGAGGCAACAGGGAGCAAAAAGTTAAAGAAATATTAGGCATTCCTGATCATTATATTGCTATTAACATTATTCCCTTGGGCTGGCCGCTTAATACACCTCTGCCTTACAGCGATGATGATTTTGATAAAACGAAAATTCATTACGAACATTGGTAATGCTCAATAGCGCTTTTTATGAACAATCTTATCCGAGATCTTGTAGAAAGTGGTTGGTTGAAAAATCCCTTGCTCGTGAAGGCTTTTCAAAAGATCAAACGGGAAGATTTTTTATTGCCTTCTTCCCGTTCATTAGCTCATTTAAACGAACCCCTACCCATTGGTTATGGCCAAACCATTTCTCAACCCTTAACTGTGGCTTTTATGTTGGAATTGCTCAATCCTGTCCCGGGAGAAAAAATTCTGGATGTGGGTTCTGGTTCTGGCTGGACAAGCGCTTTGCTTGCTTATATCGTGAGCGGCGCAGCGTTAAATAAAAAATTAAAAGGTAAGGTGATTGCACTGGAGATTATTCCCCAATTAAGGGATTTTGGGCAAAACAATGCGGCAAAATATAATTTTGTGAAAAAAGGAATTGCTAAATTTGTTTTGGCTGATGGTTCAAAGGGTTATGATAAAGAAGCACCCTATGACAAAATTTTAGTTTCCGCAACGTTGGACAATCACAAAAAAGATAGAGAAAACGAGGCGTTCAAGAATTTGCCTTCTGCTTGGAGGGAGCAATTAAAAACAGGAGGCAGGCTGGTTTGCCCCATAGATAATTCTTTGTGGCTTTTTATCAAAAAAGCACCAAATGAATTTGAACAATTTGAATATCCCGGGTTTGTGTTTGTGCCCCTCAAAAATAATTTTGTTTCATAATCATCAATATTCACAATATTTACAATGGTGCATATTGATTCTGTAAAATTTGGTCAAATTGTTATTGACGGCAAAAAATATAATCAGGTGTTGATAGTGAACGATATGGTTTATGAAAGAGATGAACAAAAACTCTCTGAGTTTTTTGGCACTACTCATTATATAGGGGAATGGGAAAAAGAAATGCTTTTCCAGCAAAACCCCCAGCTCATTATTATTGGCATTGGCCAATCAGGAGAATTAAAAGTAGATAAAGATTTTTTCAAGCAAGCGCAAAAACAAGGGATTCAAGTAATTAGTGCTTTAACTCCCCAAGCGATGCAAATATATAATGCCCAAAAAACGCAAGGCAAGCGTGTGAATGCTTTAATACACACCACTTGTTAATTACATTATAATTACTAATTTTTTATAAACATATGGACATCTATAAATTATTAGCGGTTTCTATTTTGCTTATCGCTTTGGCTTCTCTTATTTCTTTTTTAACAAAATAAAAATTTTTGGCAATTTTAATTTTGCAATTTTGCAAAACGTATATTTTTATCTTTTACTTAAAACTTGTCCGGGGTTTGCGTCCGGGGTCAGACCCCGGACAAACTCGTCCGGGGTCTGACCCCGCTTATTTTGCTCTTGCAATAATTTAGGAACAGGGTACATTAAATTAATGAGCGAGGAAATCAAAAACAGGCCCTTAGCTGATAGAATGAGGCCGCAAACATTGGATGATTTTTTTGGTCAGGAAGAAATAGTAGGAGAGGGTAAGGCTTTAAGAGAAGCAATTTTTCAGGATAAGGTGCCCTCTCTTATTTTTTGGGGTCCGCCCGGTTCGGGCAAAACCACCCTGGCTTTGATTATTGCTAAACAAACCAATGCGGATTTTATTCATTTTAGCGCGGTAACAAGCGGTTTAAAGGATTTGCGCGATGTTATCAGAAGAGCGCAGGGGAATGCTTGGCAGGGCAAAAAAACAATTTTGTTTATTGATGAAATCCATCGCTGGAACAAATCCCAGCAAGATGCTTTATTACCTCATTTAGAAAAAGGATTAATTACTTTAATCGGCGCCACCACGGAAAATCCCAGCTTTGAGGTGCGCCCGGCATTGTTATCGCGATGCCGTGTTTTTGTTTTAAAACAATTAAGCGCTGACCATATTATCGCTATTTTAAAAAAAGCCCTTACTGATAAAGAAAGGGGATTGGGCGCTCTAAAGCTCAACATTGAGCAGGGCGTTTTGGAAAAAATTAGTCAAATGTCCAATGGCGATCCCCGCACAGCACTTAATGTATTGGAATATGCTGCTTCTTTGTCTTCTCAAATTACTTTTGATATAGTGCAACAGGCATTTCAAAAATCTTATTTGCTTTATGATAAGGATGGCCAAGAACATTATAATCTTATTTCTGCTTTGCACAAATCAATGCGGGGTGGTGATGCCAATGCGGCTTTGTATTGGTTAGCAAGAATGTTAGAGGCAGGAGAAGATCCTTTATATATAGCGCGTAGAATAGTGCGTTTTGCCAGCGAGGACATAGGCTTGGCTAACTCCAAAGCCTTAGAACAGGCAGTAGCAGCCTATAATGCTTGCCACTTTATTGGTATGCCCGAATGCAATGTAATTTTATCTCAAGCAGTGGTGTATATGGCAAAATGCAAAAAATCCAATGAACTTTATATTGCTTATGAAAAAGCCAAAAAAGATGTGCAAAATTTTGGCAATTTGCCAGTACCATTGCATTTAAGAAACGCGCCCACTAAGCTAATGAAAGAATTGGGATACGGTAAAGATTACAAATACAGCCCTGATTTTCATTACCAAGAACAGCAAGAATATCTGCCTGACAAATTACGCAATCGCAAATACCTGCCAGACAACAACAATCCCAAAAAATAAATCGCTAAAAACTTTAGACTTTTTCTTTTTGAAAATCTTTTTGGTAAACTTTTTCAAAAAGTCAAGTCCGTAAGGGTTGACTTGTTTGCTTTTTTCTTTAATATTGTAATTAGTTTTTTAAAAAAAAGATTTTTCAGCGCAACAGTCATCTGCAACCACAGAAAGGAGAGAAGATGGGGTTCAAAAAAAAGAAGAGCATGAAAAGTATCTTGTCTTTAATGATTATTGGCATAATGGCAGTTACTTATAGTAGCCGTGTCATAATCGCCATATTAGTATTTTTTTTGTTTTCTATTTGGTATTTCCCATTTATATGGGAGGAACTAAATAGAAAATAAAAAAAGAAGAAAGCCGCCAAAGTAAATTTTTTTACTTTGGCTGGCTTTCTTCTTTTTGCACCTTTGCCTTATTAGCCAGCCAATAAAATTATGAATGAATTAACTATTATTTTACAAAAAGAACAAGAGCAAAAAGAAAAAATAGAAACAACACAAAAAGAAGCAGAAACAGCTATTTCTCAGACCAAAGTGCAATTAGAAAAACAATTTGAGAATATCTCTTTGAGTAAAGAAGTCCTGCAAGAGATTAAAAAAGAACAGGAAAAAAAATTACACGCTTTAGAAAAAGCGTATGAAGAAAAAACAGCAAAAGCACTGGTAGATTTGGAAAAAATTAAAAAAGAAAAGCTTGCTCAAACAGTGGATTATTTATTAGAAAAAATTTTATGCTTAAAGTAGCAAAAAAATATCTTTTGGCTTTTGATGCAAACAAAAAAACCGATATTGCCAATCTTATGGCGCAAGAGGGTTGTTTTGAAATTACTGATGCGCCTTTTGCTGAACAAGAACAACAGAAAGAGGCGCTTCAATATTTACAGCAGGCAGAGTATCAATTAGCGGTTTTGGATTTTGCCATTGGTTATTTAGCGCCTTTTGCTCCCAAAACAAGTCTGCTTGCTAAAATTAAAAATCCTAAAATAATTTTTGGAAAATCTGGTTTTGTTGGCAAAGAAAAAATTTTTCGCGACGCCAAACGGATTGAAAAAATTGAGAAGAAATTAGATATTTTATTGAAAGAAAAAAATGATATTTTCAGGCATTTATCAGAATTAGAAAAGTTTGAAGGATTGGCTTTTTTACCTCAAGACACAGAACATTGCTTTTTTTGCTTAATATCAATAGATAAAACACAAACAGAAAAACTCTGCTCTATTTTGCAGGAAAACAATTGCTATCAAAAACCTTTGGGCGGGGAAATGGCGCGTCAGTTTTTTTTAATCGGTGGTTTAAAAAAACAAAAAGAAGATATTCTCAACTCTCTCAAAGAATGTAAAGGAGAGATTTTATCTTATAACTATGAAAAAATTCCTTCCCAACAAAAATCAGAATTGCAAAGCAGGCTTTCCCAAATAGAAAAAACGATATTGGCTTTACAAGAAGAGTTAAAAATTAAAGCAAAAAATTTAGAACAGTTTAAGGTGTGCCGTGATGTTTTTGCCATAGAAAAAGCAAATTGGGAAATCAAAAATAAAGTTTTATCACAGGGGTTTTTAAATTATATTGTTTTTTGGGGTTATAAAGAAAAAGTAGGTGTTTTGCAAAAAAAGATTGCATCCATTGACCCCAGTGTCCAAATACTGGAACTTTCTTTAGAGCCAACAGAAGAACCCAGAGTGAGCTTGCACAACAATCGTTTTGTGAGGCCCTTTCAGTATGTAACGGAAATTTTTGGTATGCCCAGAGCGGGAGAATTGGACCCCACACCTTATTTAGCTTTATTTTTTATTTTGTTTTTTGGCGTTTGCCTGACTGACGCAGGATATGGAATTTTACTTATTCTTTTCACCGCTCTACCTTTGCTTTTTTTCAAAAAAATGTTTGACGATAACAAGTTGTTTGCCTTGTTGTTTTATGGCGGTATTTCCACTTTGTTGATGGGGATTTTGTTTGGCAGCTATTTTGGCTCCACCACCCAAACATTGCAAAAATTTCCTTTGCTTTATAAATTAAAAAAGATAGACCCCATTGAAGACACGGTTTTGTTTATGATGCTCTCTTTTGGTGTTGGTTATTTGCAGGTTGCTTTTGCGCAGGTGGTAAAAATCATTTCTGCGCAAAAAAACAAAAACAAAGAAGTGTTTTTGCAGGGATTGGCATGGTTGATTTTTTATATTAGTTTGGTATTATTCATTATCTCCCAAATAAAAATACGTTCTTTGAAAGAAGTAGCATTGGGGTGTTTAATTGGCGCGGCGGGATTTTTGATGTTTAGCGAATCTCTGGGCCAAAAGATATTTTTGAGGCCCTTGGTGGGCGCTATTAAAATTTTGCAGGGCATTATTGGAACAATGTCAGATGTGTTGTCTTATTCCAGATTAGTGGCTTTGGGTTTAGCCACAACAGTGATTGCTTTGATTGTTAACCAGATTGCTTTTTTATTAGGGAAAATGGTGCCTTATGTAGGTTGGATTTTTACAGCGCTTATTTTAGCGGGCGGACATATTTTTAATTTGGGTATTAATGCTTTGGGCGCTTTTATTCATTCGGGCAGATTGCAGTTTGTGGAGTTTTTTCCTAAATTTTTGGAAGGAGGCGGAAAACGTTTTCAGCCCCTTAAGCCAGAATTAAAATATACAAAGGTCACATAAAAATAAAAATAATTATTCATTGTTTCAATTTTTAAAATTTAATTTTTTCAAAATTAAATTTTAAAAATGGCATTGTTTCTTTTTATGGTAGGATTATTTTTAGCCATTGCGGGCGCAGCTATTTGTGTGGTGGGTGCTGGTATTGGTTCTATTATGGGTGTGGGTAGGGCAGGCCAAGCAGGCTCTGGTGTGGTTTCTGAGGAGCCGGAAAAATTTGGCAAGGTTTTATTATTGCAAGCCTTGCCTTCCACGCAGGGTATTTACGGTTTTATCGGTACTTTTTGGGTGATTATTAAATTAGGATTGTTGAGCGGCAATATGCCAGATATTACTTGGCAAACCGGCTTGATGATTTTTGCTGCTTGTTTGCCTGTTACAATTAATGGGCTTATTTCATCTTTATATCAGGCAAAGGTTTCAATTTCAGGTATGAATATTTTAGTGAAACAGCCCCAAGATGCAGGCAAGGGTGTGATTATGGCTGCTATGGTGGAAACCTATGCGGTTTTAGGGCTTTTAGCCACTATTTTATTAATTCAAGGTATTAAAATTTAATGGCATTAGAACATCTTTTGCAAGCAATAGAAGAAAAAGCCTTAGAGCAAATAAACACTATTTCCGAGCAAAAAGAAAGGGCAATTTTGGCTTTACACAAAGAGTACGAGCAAAAAATGGCCCAACGTCAAAAAGAACAATTACAAGAGCAAAAAGAGCGGCTCCAAAGAGAACTTCAAGAACAGGAAAGGCAATTACAGCTTAATATGCATTTTAGATTGCTGGAAGAAAAAAATAAAATTCTGCAAGAAATTTATGCAAAAACCCTTAAAGCCCTTAACGATTTGCCCGAAGAGCAAATGAAAAAAATTATTACCTATTTGGTGCGTTTTTTGCCCGAGCACAAACAAAGCCACATTCAAGCAGGCAAAAAAACAGCTAAAATTTTACAAAACTTGTTAGATGTGAAAGGAGAAAACATCAAAGCGGTATTGCCTGAAGAAGGATTTATTTTTCAATCAGCAGTCTTGGAAATAGATATGCGTTTTAGCCAAGTGCTTGCGCAGTTGCGCGAATCTTTGGAGCCAGAGTTGGTAAAAATGCTTTTTCCCTAAATAAAAAATATATGTATGAATTTGCCAGCGGCGTTATTAATGTGTGGGAAAAACATCTTTTAAGCAAGATTGATCAGGAAAGAATGCTCAAAGCCCCGAACAGAGAGAGCGCTTTTTTAGTGCTTTTTGATACGGATTTGGGCAATGTTATTTCTCCCCAAATACAAAATAATATAGAAGAGATTTTGCGCCAGGACCTTCTTGCGCTCAAACAGAGATTAGAAGGCGTTTTGGATGATAATGGTTTTTTGCTTAGTTTTCTTTTCTTGCAATTTGATGCCTGGAACTTGAAAGGCATTCTCAAAAGTATTTTTTTTGCTGAAAAAGCAAGAGAGTTTCAACCTTTTGTTTTTTCTCTGCAAAGTTATGAAAATCTCAATGATTATGTGCGAACAGCCTTGGGTTTGCAGGCAAAAAAAATTTTGAGCGAACAAAAATCTCTTCATTATTATGTAGCAAAAATGACTGATGAGGCATTGCAAAAGAGCAAAGAGTTATTTGGGGGTCAAGCAGTTGTTAGCGCTCAAGCAATAGAAAAAGTGGTAGACGAGGCTTATTTTCACACAAAATCAGCAATGGCAAAAAAAAGCCCCAGCTTGTTGGAATTGGTAAAATTAGAAATTGATATTGCTAATTTAAGATCTGTGCTTGGAGGTTCGGGCGCTCCTGATTTTTTGCCCGGCGGTAATCTTACCAAAGCGCACATAGAGCATTTAATGAAAACACATAAAGGAGGAGAAACAGAAAAGGGGATTAAAGAGTTTTTAGAAACACTGCAACTTTCTTTTTTCATAGAACATTTGCGCCACGAACACGCTTTAATTGTTCTTGATAAACAATTAGATGGTTATATTGCCCAAAGGTTTTTTCAGCTATCTCAAGAAAAGGGCAGTGGAGCAGAAAAAGTAGTGGCTTTTTTTCAAAAAAAAATTAACACCCACGCCAATATCCGCCTGATTTTATTTGCCAAAGAAAATCAGTTGGACCCTGCTCATATAGAAAAAATTTTATTGCCTATATGAAAATTGGTATTTTAGGAGAAAAAAAATCTGTTCTTGCTTTTAGCGCTTTGGGAATACAAGCATTTGGTATTGCGTCTTTGGAAGATTTAATGATTGCTTTGCAAACAATAAAAAATGAACAATTCGCTGTTTTGTTTATTACAGAAGAAATTGCTTCTCTGTATGATAAACAGATAGGATTTCTTTTTCAGGGCACCCTGCCTGCTTGTCTGGTTATTCCTTCTTTGCGCTCTGATTCAGGGGCAGCGCGCAAAGAGTTAGAAAAAATTTTAGAAAGGGCTTTGGGCAGCGCCCAACTGCTTTCTTAAAAATTATTTTAAAATTTATTTTTATCTATGAGCAAAGAAAATATACAACATAATATAGGAAAAATTGTTAAAGTGGCTGGTCCCTTGGTAGTAGCGCAGGGCATAGAAAATGCCCAAATGTATGAAGTGGTGAAAATAGGCAACGAAAAGATTGTTGGCGAAGTGATTAGGGTGCAGGGTGATAATGTGTTTATTCAGGTTTACGAAGAAACATATGGTATTGGACCCGGCGAGCCTGTCTATTTAACCGGCAGTCCTTTAAGCGTGCAATTGGGTCCCGGACTGCTTTCCAATATCTATGATGGCATTCAAAGGCCGTTGTCGGACTTGTCCGCTCAGGCAGGCGATTTTATTACCAGAGGTATTGAAAGCACTGCTTTGGATGCACAAAAAAAATGGCACTTTTTGCCATTAAAAAAAGCAGGCCAGAAAGTAAAAGCCGGTGATGTTTTAGGAGAAGTGCAGGAAACCGCTTTGTTTAAACATAAAATAATGGTGCCGCCCTTTTTGCAGGAAGGAGTGATTGAACAAATAGCATTAGAGGGTGATTATAATGTGCAAGAAACAATCGCTCAAATTAAAACCCCTCAGGGCACAATAACCAATGTTCAGTTAAGTCATCGTTGGCCTATTCGCGCCCCCCGGCCAGTGGCTAAAAAACTAACACCATCTCTGGCTTTGCTTACGGGCCAAAGAGTGATTGATACTTTTTTTCCTATTACCAAAGGCGGTACCGGATGTGTGCCCGGGCCTTTTGGTTCCGGCAAAACTGTCGTGCAACATCAATTAGCAAAATGGTCAGATGCGGACGTGGTGATTTTTGTGGGCTGCGGAGAAAGAGGCAATGAAATGACTGATTTGTTGATGGAATTTCCCGAGCTGCGCGACCCCAAAACAGGCAGACCCCTAATGGAGCGCACTGTGTTAATTGCCAATACTTCTAATATGCCTGTGGCAGCGCGCGAGGCTTCGGTTTACACAGGCATTACCATTGGAGAATATTTTCGCGATATGGGATATTCAGTGGTGCTTTTGGCTGATTCCACCTCGCGCTGGGCAGAAGCATTGCGTGAGATATCGGGCAGGTTAGAAGAGATGCCGGGAGACGAGGGTTATCCGGCTTATTTGGGTTCGCGCACTGCTGCTTTTTATGAAAGAGCAGGATATGTGCAATGTTTGGGAGATGACAACAGAGAAGGATTTTTAACCGTAGTGGGCGCTGTTTCTCCTCCGGGCGGTGATTTATCAGAGCCTGTTACGCAAAACACGCTCCGGGTAACAAAAGTATTTTGGGCTTTGGATTCTGCGTTGGCATATAAGCGGCATTTTCCAGCCATTAACTGGTTAAACAGCTATTCTTTATACGAAGAAAATCTTAAAGCTTTTTTTGAAAAAAGAGGCGGTTTGAATTTTAACGATTTAAAGAAAAAAGCAATGGCAATTTTGCAAAAAGAGGCAGAATTGCAGGAAATAGTCAGATTAGTGGGCGTGGAGGCTTTATCCCAGCAGGACCAGTTTTTATTGGAAATAAGCCGTATTATCAGAGAAGATTTTTTGCACCAAAATGCTTTTGTGGATATTGACGCTTTTACTTCTTTAAAAAAGCAGTATTTGATGCTCAAAACGATTATTGATATTTTGGAAAAGGGCCAAAACGCCATTCAGGCAGGAAAATCAGCCAAAGAAATTTTATCCCCCCAGTTAAAAGAAAAAATTTCCCGTATGAAGCTGGTGAAGGAAGAGCAAACCGAACAATTCTTTTTGTTAAGCAAGGAAATAGAACAGATTGTTTAATTTAGGTTCTTTTTGGGCAAGAAATTTTTAGCCCATAGGCCGTTAAATTTTTACTTTTCAATAATAAAAATCACTATGTTGAAAACATATCAAACAATTAAAGAAGCAGCCGGCCCTCTTTTAATAGTGGAGGGGGTGGAAAACATTAAATACGAAGAAATGGTAGAGATTGAAACGCAAAATGGCGAAATAAAAAGAGGTAAGGTGTTGGAAGCCGCAGAAAATAAAGCAGTGGTGCAGGTGTTTGAGGATATCAGGGGTTTAAACCTGCGTCATTCCCGCGCGCGCTTTTTGGGTAAAACAATGAAATTGGGTGTGGGCGTTGATATGGTGGGCCGTATTTTTGATGGCGCGGGCAGACCCAAAGACAAAGGACCACAAATTGTGGCAGAAAAGTATTTAGATATCAATGGCGCTCCTATTAATCCTTATTGTCGGGAATATCCCAATGATTTTATTCAAACCGGTATTTCCACTATTGATGGTTTGAACACGCTTGTGCGCGGGCAAAAACTACCCATTTTTTCTGCTGCTGGGCTGGCGCATGCAATGGTAGCCGCGCAAATTGCCCGTCAGGCAAAAGTATTAACCAAAACAGAGCAGGGTAAAGCGGAAAAATTTTCTGTGGTTTTTGGTGCAATGGGTATTACTTTTGAGGAAGCGCAGTTTTTTATTGATGAATTTCAAAAAACAGGCGCTTTAGACAAGGCGGTGATGTTTATTAATTTGGCTGACGATCCGGTCGTGGAAAGAATTACTCTTCCCAGAATTGCTTTAACCGCTGCGGAATTTTTAGCTTTTGAAAAAAATATGCACATTTTGGTTATTTTAACAGATATGACAAATTATTGCGAAGCACTGCGTGAAGTGTCCGCAGCCAGAAAAGAGGTGCCCGGCAGAAGAGGTTATCCCGGATATTTGTATACTGATTTGGCTTCTATTTATGAAAGAGCAGGCAGGATTAAAGGAAAGGAAGGTTCCATTACCCAAATTCCTATTTTAACAATGCCCGAAGATGATATTACCCATCCTATTCCTGATTTGTCCGGTTACATCACAGAGGGCCAGATTTTGCTTTCCCGGGAATTGCACAAAAAAGGCATTTATCCGCCTATTGATGTTTTGCCCTCTTTATCGCGCTTAAAAGATAAAGGTATTGGTGTTGGCAAAACAAGGGAAGACCATTCGGGTGTTTTAAACCAGTTGTTTGCTTTTTATGCGCGGGGCAGGGAAGTGAGAGAATTAGCTTTAATATTGGGTGAATCTGCTTTAACTGAGGTTGATAAAAAATATCTGAAATTTAGCGAAGAATTTGAAAAGAGATTTGTGAATCAATTATATAACGAAGACCGTTCTATTGAACAAACATTAGATTTGGGCTGGGAATTAATAGGTATTTTGCCCAAAGAAGAAATGAAACGGGTGAAAGAAGAACACATTGCCAAATATCTTAAAGTGGATTCTGCTTAAAAAATTTTTGGCATCAATTAATAAATAATAAATAATTTAATAAAATAATTCTAAGCAACGAATAACTATGCGAACGTTACGCATAAAAAGACATAGTGCTCATAATGCGCATTTATGCTCATAAGGCGAATGGCGAAGAAGAGAGAATAGGAGGGAACTCGTTTTCTTCCCGTATTTTATAAACAAACAATTCATATGGAAAACATTAAAGCAACAAGAATGGAATTGTTAACGCTCAAGCGGCGCCTGAAAACAGCGCAACGGGGCTACAAACTTTTAAAAGAAAAAAGAGATGGTTTGATGAAAAAGTTTATGGAAATTGTGAGACAGGTTCGTTTTCAGCGAAAAGAATTGGAAAATGCTTTGGGTGTGGTTTTTCAAAAATTTGTTTTTGCCACTTCTAATGTGCCAGAAACAGCGCTTTGGGAAATGTTTTTAGCGCCCACAGTACAGTTGCAAATAAATGTAGCCACAGAAAATATAATGAGCGTTTGGATACCAAAGTTTCAATATTCTTTGCAGGGAGAGGTGCAATGCTATAGCGCCTTTTCCGCGCCTTTGGGTTTGGGCGAGGCTTTGCTGGTTTTACAAAAAAATTTACCCCTCCTTATTGAATTAGCAGAAAAAGAGCATTCTGGCCGGTTATTGTCTTTTGAAATTGAAAAAACAAGAAGAAGAGTAAATGCTTTGGAATATGTAATCATTCCTCAATTAGAAAAAAAGATAAAATTTATTACTGCCAAATTAGACGAGCAGGAAAGAAGCGAGAAAATTATTCGTTTGCGTCTCAAAGCCCAATTCGCTTAATGTTTTTTAGAGAGTTGCAAAAAATTATTGAAGACAAAACAAAAACTCTAATTTTGGAGCAATAATTTTCAAATTATAGTTTTTTCTTAGCTTATCATTTGTATCAGCGAAAAGCTGATTTTTTGTTTATTTTTTTTTCACGCTAAATGCGGGGGGATCAATTTTTATTAAAGGGCGTGTCAAGCAATTTAATTATCTAACCGAAATGGGTTCTGGTTGAGCAGTTAAAAATCTAACCGAAATTTTCTTTTTGGGCTCGACCTTTTGAGACTTGTTTTTCTTCTGATAGGCTTTCCAGA
>Ga0315298_1004159_pt1 | contig 21975 bp, 17 predicted proteins | sample WHS_1_MG_FD_203077 | JGI IMG/M metagenome (GOLD analysis project Ga0315298, IMG submission 203077) | Extremophilic microbial mat communities from Washburn Hot Springs, YNP, Wyoming, USA - WHS_1_MG | ecosystem: Environmental > Aquatic > Thermal springs > Hot (42-90C) | place: USA: Wyoming...
CCCTGCACGATGCGGGTGAAGTCGTGGCGGGGCAGCGTCGTGTTCCTGCACGAGGTGATCGAGGGGGCGGCGGAGCGGAGCTGGGGCGTGCATGTCGCGAAGCTGGCCGGGCTGCCGGAGCCGGTGATCCGCCGGGCCGATGCGCTGCTGCGCGCGGCCGAGCGCGGCGGCGGCGAGGCGGGAGCGCTGCCGCTGTTCGCCGCGGCGGGCGAGGATCCGGCGCCGCCTGCGGAACTGCCGGCGGCGGATGGCTGGCATGCGGCGCTCGCGGAGGCCGATCCGGACCAGCTTTCGCCGCGCGCGGCGCTGGAGCTGATTTATGCGTGGCGGCGAAAGTTCCTTGGCGACAGGGCGGATGGCGCGGTAGAGAAGCAGTAACATGTCGAACACCACCCAGCCGCCGCGCGACGTTCCGCCCGCCATGCCGGCAGCCGTGATCCCGCCACCGCCGAAGGAGGCAGTGATCGGCCGCCCCGATATCGGCGCCGAGCTGGCGCGCCTTTTGCCGCGCGGCGCGCCGCCGCCGCGGGAGACGGCGCTCGGCATCTTCCGCCGCCAGCTGGCGCGGCTGCAGACCCATGTGCAGACCCGGTTCGAACGCGGCGACATGTCTGGCCTCGCTGCCGCGCGCCTGCTCTCGGGCCTGATGGACGAGTTCATCGCGGCGCTGATCGGCTATTCGATCGACCTGCTGCCGGTGGAGCCCGGCGACCGGCTCGCCGTCGCGGCGACCGGCGGCTATGGCCGCGCCACGCTCGCGCCGTTCAGCGATATCGACCTGCTGTTCCTCACCGACAACGAACCCTCGGCGCGGATCCAGCGGGCTGTGGAGTTCATCCTGTATTTCCTCTGGGACCTCGGGCTGAAGGTGGGCCACGCCACGCGCTCGACCGCCGATTGCCTGACCGAGGCGCAGGGTGACAGCACGATCCGCACCTCGCTGCTCGATGCCCGCTGCATCGCCGGCGACCGGCCGTTGTTCGCGCATTTCCAGCAGGCCTTCCGGCAGGATTGCGCCGCCGGCAGCCCGGCCGGCTACATCGCCGCGAAGCAGGCCGAACGCGCCGCCCGCCACAAGCGCTTCGGCGACACGCCGTTCATGGTCGAGCCCAACATCAAGGAGGGCAAGGGCGGGCTGCGCGACCTGCAGACGCTGTACTGGCTCGCCCGCTACGTGTTCGGCACCTTCGCGATGACCGAGCTGGTCGGCCCCGGCGCGCCCGGCGGCGGCATTCTCAGCGCCACCGAGGCGCGCGCCTGCAAGCGGGCCTGGGACTATCTCTGGACCGTGCGCTTTCACCTGCACTATGTCGCCGGCCGCGCCGAGGAGCGGCTGACCTTCGACCTGCAGCCGGTGATCGGCGCGCGCATGGGCTATACGCGGCATGGGCGGCAGGATGGCGTCGAGCGGTTCATGCGCCACTACTTCCTGGTGGTGCGCGAGGTCGCGCGGGTGACCGGCGTTCTCGAACCCGCCGTGGTGCGCGCGGCGCTCGGACCGCCCGCGATCGCGCCGGCGACCGACGCGGCGCTGCTGGACGCCGGTTTCGTGCTGGCGGACGGCAAGATCCTGTTCGTCGCCGGCCGCGAGCCGATGGCCGAGCCGATCCAGTTGCTGCGCATCCTCCAGGTGGCGCGCGACCGGGGGCTGAAACTGCATCCGCTCGCGCTCCGCGCGATGATCCGCGGCGCGCGGCGCACCGCGGAGTTGCGCACGGATCCGCAGGCGGCCTCGCTGTTTCTCGACCTGCTCTGCGGCAACGACGATCCGCGGCAGGACGGCGCGCAATGGCTCGCAATCCTCAACGAGACCGGCGCGCTGGGGCGCTACCTGCCCGACTGGCGGCGGATCGTCGGCCAGATGCAGTTCGATTCCTATCATGTCTACACGGTCGACATGCACACGATCCACGCGATCGGGGTGCTGAATGCGATCGAGCGCGGCGAGCTTTCGGAAATCGTGCCGGTGGCCAGCGGATTGGCGCATCACGTGCAGTCGCGCCGGGCGCTCTATGTCGCGCTGCTTCTGCATGACATCGCGAAGGGCAGGGGGGGCGACCATTCGGAGATCGGCGCGGAACTGGCGCTGACCATCGGCCCCGCGCTCGGGCTCGAACCGGAGGAGACCGAGATGGTCTCCTGGCTGGTGCTGCATCATCTGCTGCTCAGCCAGACGGCGTTTTCACGCGACATCGACGATCCGAAAACAATCCTCGACCTCGCCGACGTCGTGCAGTCGCCCGAGCGGCTGCGGCTGCTGCTGATCCTGACGGTGTCGGACATCCGCGCCGTCTCGCCCAAGGTGTGGAACGGCTGGAAGGCGACGCTGCTGCGCGAGATCTATGCCCGCGTCGCCGAGGTGCTGGAGGGCGGGCTTGCGACCACCGAGCGCGATGTCCGCGTTGCCCGCGTCAAGCAGATGGTCGCGGAGCTGCTCGCCGACTGGCCGGACGCCGACCGCGAGGAATTCCTCAACATGGGGTATCCGGGCTACTGGCTCGGCTTCGACCCCGAAAGCATCGCCCGCCACGGGCGGATGATCCGCGATGCCCGCCATCGCGACGTGCCGCTGACCGTCGCCGCCGAGCCGCTGCCGGCGCGGTCGGTCACCGAGGTCGTGGTCTATACCGCCGACCATGCGGGGCTGTTCAGCCGCATCGCCGGTGCCCTCGCGGTCGCCGGGGCGACGATCGTCGATGCGCGGATCCACACGCTGACCGATGGCATGGCGCTCGACACGTTCTGGATCCAGGACGCCGGCGGCGGTTCGCTCGAGGCGCCGCACCGGCTGGCGAAGATTTCCGCCGTGATCGAACAGGTGCTCTCGGGCCGGCTGCGGCTGGCGACCGAGATCGAGAAGGCGGCGAACAGCGTCGTCGGCGGGCGGATGCGGGCGATCCACGTGCCGCCGCGCGTCGTCGTCGACAACAGCGCCTCGAACCGGCACACCGTTATTGAAGTGAACGGCCGCGACCGGCCGGGTCTGCTGCACGACGTCACCGCCGCCATCACCTCGCAGGGGCTGCAGATCGCCTCGGCGCATATCACCACCTACGGGGTGCGCGCCGTCGACGTGTTCTACGTGAAGGATGTGTTCGGCCTGAAGGTGCAGAACGAGCGCAAGCTCGCGCAGCTTCGCAGCGCGCTGATCGAGGCGCTGGCCGGGCGGCCGCACGAGGTGACCGCCGCGTCCTGAACGGCAGCCTCAGCCACTTTATCCGCGACGGAATTATCTGGCTCACGAAAGCCTCGCACACGAGATTTTTGTTTGACCGGGTTATTTCGTCTGCGGCATAGATACTCCCTATTGGGAAATATCCTGTCGAAACCGGCCTGAATGAGCCGGATGCGGGATGAACAATGGGGAGCGAAATGACATTCGAGACATGCGTTCGGAGACTGGCGATAGGCGCGCTCGCGGCCGGGTTCATCGGGCTGGCGCCGGCGAGGGCGCAGGCGCCGGGCAGTCTTTACGTGTTCGGCGACAGCCTGAGCGATAATGGCAACATTCCGCGGCTGACCGGCGTTCCCTATCCGGGGCCGCCCTATGTCGGCTTCCGGTTCTCGAACGGGCCGGTCTGGGCGGAATACCTGCCCGGGCTGACCGGGCTGAATTTCAAGCCCTCCAACGACTATGCGGTGGGCGGCGCCTTTGCCGGGCCGCTGGTGGTCAATGGCGTGACCTATAACAATCTCGTCAATTTCCCATCGACCTTGCTTCCCGGCCTGCCGAACGAATTGCAGGAAATCCAGGGCTTTGCCGCATCGGGCGGGCATTTTTCGCCTTCCGATGTGGTGGGGATCTGGATCGGCGGGAATAATTATTTCGCCACCGAGACGCTGGTCGGGGCGGACCCGGCCAATGCGCAGCAGATCGTCAGCCAGAACGTGAGCACCGTGCTCGCCCAGACCGGGCAGGCGATCGGGCAGGTGGCCGCGCTCGGCGCGCGGCAGGTCGTGCTGCAGAATCTCGTGCCCTTCGGCAATGTGCCGACAGTGAACGGCACGCCGCAGCTCGTAGCCCTCGGCGACCAGATCATCGCCGCGCATAATGCGGGGCTCGCGACCCTGGCGGGGCAGCTGCATGCCTCGCTCGGGATCAACATCCTCCTGATCAACCAGCAGCAGATCTTCTCCGAGATCAGCGCCAATCCGGCTGCCTATGGCTTCACCAACGTGACCGACGCCTGCTTCGCCTCGGCAAGTTCCGCCTGCGCCTATGCGCCGGCCTCGGTGCAGAACCAGTATCTCTGGTGGAACGTGCACCCGACCACGCACGGGCACCAGGTGATCGCCGAATATGTCGCGAGCGCGCTGAACGGGTTCCAGTCGCTGTCCGTGCCGGCACGGCTGCTCGATGCCGGCGCCGCGGCCTTCGCGCAGACGATCGGCGCGAGGATGGACGCGCTGCGCCACGGCGCCGGGGGGCTGACAGTCGATCTCGCCGGCGGGCCTATGCTGGCCGATGCGGCGGCGGGCGATACCGGGCCGATGGAGATGCCGGGCAATGGGCACGCGCTGTCGGTTTTCGTGGCCGGCGGCTACGGGTTCGGCGCGCGGGCGGCGGCGCCGGGCAGCCTCGGCTTCCATGACCAGATCGGCACGGTGACCGCCGGCGCGGATTACCGCTTCACCCGCCATCTCGCCGCCGGCCTCGCGTTCGGGTATGCGCGGGAAAGCGCGACGGTGAACGGGGGCGAGCGCCTGGATGCCGATGCCTACCAGTTTGCCGCCTATCTCGCCGCGCATAGCCGCCACCTCTATCTCGACGCCCAGCTCGATTACGGCCTCGACCGGTTCGGCCGGATCAGCCGGCCGGGCGTGCTGGCGCCGATCACCGCCTCGCCCCGCGGCCATACGCTCGGCGCCACAATACAGGCGGGCTATGTGCTGCATCGCGGTGTCGTAGCGTTCGGCCCGACAGTGGGGCTCGATGCGACCGAAGCGCATGTCGACCCGTATACCGAGCAGGGCGACCCGGCGTTGACCATGGCGGTCGGCGGCCAGGATTTCGGGCGCGTGCTGTTCGGCGCCGGGCTTGCGGCTTCGGCGCGGGTTAGGCTGGGCGGTGTCGCGATTCGGCCGCATGGCTCGATCGGCATGCAGGCCTCGATCGCCGGTGCGCCGGGGCAGTTCGCCAGCGTCTTCACCGACGAGCCGCTGGTCGGCCTGACCACGACCTATCCGCAGCTGTCGACGATGTGGGGCGTGGCCGATGCCGGTGTCACGGCGCGGCTCGCCGGCAGGCTTTCGGCAACGGTCGACCTTGCGACGACCTTCGCGCGCCGTGCCGGCGAGCAGCGGATGGTCAGCGCCGGGCTGCGCTGGCGCTTCTGAGCAACGGGCGCGCACGCAGTTTGCCGTCCTCGCTTGTCGCCGACGGCAAAGCGCGCTAGTCCGCGCCGACCGGCCATGCGCGGAATTGAACGCGCTTGGCCTGCTGGTCCGGTTCGGGCGGGCGTGGTGGAACTGGTAGACACGCCAGATTTAGGTTCTGGTGGCGCGAGCCATGGGGGTTCAAGTCCCTCCGCCCGCAGACGGGGTCGATCTGCCGTGCCCGCACGGCGCGTGGGAAATGGCGTAACGTAAGGATTGGTTTGGACATGCAGGTTACCGAAACCCTCACCGAGGGGCTGAAGCGCGGCTTTACCGTCGTCGTGCCGGGCAGCGATCTGAGCGAGAAGCGCGAGAAGCGCCTCGCCGAGCTGTCGAAGACGATGCAGATGCCGGGGTTCCGCCCGGGCAAGGTGCCGCTGTCGATGGTGCGCAAGCGCTTCGGCGACGCGGTGGCCGCCGAGGTGATGGAAGCTTCGGTGAACGAGGCGACCGAACGGATGATCAATGACCGCAGCCTGCGCCCGGCGGTGCAGCCGAAGGTCGAGGTCGTCCGTGCCGAACCCGATTCCGACCTCGAATTCACCGTCGAGCTCGAAGTGCTGCCGGAGGTGACGATTCCGGACCTGAAGGCGATCAGCCTGACCAGGCCGAAGGCGCCGGTGACCGAGGCGGAGATCGACGAGGCGATCGCGCGCTTCGCCGAGCAGCGCGCCGAGACCGAGGTGGTCACGGAAGACCGCCCGGCGGCAACCGGCGATATCCTCACCGTCGATTTCCTCGGCAAGCGCGATGGCGTGCCCTTCGAGGGCGGTGCCGGCACCGACACCGATATCGAGCTGGGTGGCTCGGGCTTCATTCCCGGCTTCGCCGAGCAGATGGAGGGCATGAAGGCCGGCGAGACGAAGGTGATCACCGTGACCTTCCCCGAGCAGTACCACGCCGCCGAGCTGGCTGGGAAGGAAGCGACGTTCGACATCGCCGCCAAGGCGCTGAAGCGGCGCGTGGCGCCGGTGATCGACGACGCGTTCGCCGAGGCCAACGGCTTCGAGAACCTCGCCGAGTTCCGCAAGTTCTTCGCCGACCGGCTGGAACAGTCCCGCGCCGGCGCCTCGCGGCTGAAGGTCAAGCGCGCGCTGCTCGACAAGCTGGCCGAGCAGGCCGATTTCCCGGCGCCGGCCTCGCTGGTCGACGCCGAGTTCGCCGAGATCTGGCGGCAGGTCGAGGCCGAGAAGCAGGCTGGCCGCCTCGATGAGGAGGACGCCGGCAAGGACGAGGAGACGCTGCGCGCCGACTACCGCGCGATCGCGGAACGCCGTGTGCGGCTGGGCCTGCTGGTGGCCGAGATCGGCCGCACCAACAACGTGCAGATCACCGAGCAGGACATGCGCCGCGCAATGATCGCCGAGATGCAGCAGTTCCCCGGCCAGGAAAAGATGATCATGGAGTTCTACCAGAAGAACCCGCGCGCGCTGGACCGGCTGCGCGGGCCGATCTTCGAGGACAAGGTTGTCGACTACGCGCTGGAACTCGCGACCGTGACCGACGAGGAGGTTTCGGCCGAGGCCCTGTTCGCCGACACCGACGACTGATCTCTTTTTCACCCGGGGGTGGACGCCGCCCTGTTCCCGGCTCATCTTAGACGTCTGTGGGCGCGGCGCCGGCCGTGATTCGGCGGCGGCCGCGCCCGACAGGACACGATTTCATGCGGGTGCGGTGCGTCCGGCCCCGACTTGGAGACAGATGCCGATGGATCGCGATCCCACCGAGATCTACATGAACAGCCTCGTGCCCATGGTGGTCGAGCAGACCGCGCGGGGCGAGCGCTCCTATGACATCTTTTCGCGCCTGCTGAAGGAGCGGATCATCTTCCTTACCGGCCCGGTCTATGACCAGGTCGGCTCGCTGATCGCGGCCCAGCTGCTGTTCCTCGAAAGCGAGAACCCGTCGAAGGAGATCGCCTTCTACATCAACAGCCCCGGTGGCGTCGTCTCCGCCGGCCTCGCGATCTACGACACGATGCAATACATCAAGTCGCCGGTCTCGACCGTCTGCATCGGCCAGGCGGCCTCGATGGGCAGCCTGCTGCTCGCCGCCGGCGAGAAGGGCAAGCGCTTCGCCCTGCCGAATTCACGGATCATGGTGCACCAGCCCTCGGGCGGGGCGCAGGGCCAGGCTTCGGACATCGAAATCCAGGCCCGCGAGATCCTGACCTTGCGGCGGCGGCTGAACGATATCTATGTTACTCATACCGGCCAGTCGCTCGAGGCGATCGAGCAGGCGCTGGAGCGCGACCGCTTCATGTCGGCCAACGAGGCGCAGGAATTCGGCCTGGTCGACGAGGTTGTGGAAAAGAAGCCGGCCAAGGACTCGAAGTAAGGCAGGGTCTGGCGCCGCGTTCCCCGGAAGCCGACCCGGGAATGCGGCGCAATGACCGTAATGCTTGTGCCGGCGGGACATGGGGTTTAATCTCGGTCCCCTGATTGATGCGCCGCCGCCTCCGGCGGCGCGGCTGGAGCATAGATGAGCACGAAGTCCGGAGACTCGAAGAACACCCTGTATTGCTCGTTTTGCGGCAAGTCGCAGCACGAAGTGGTCAAGCTGATCGCGGGGCCGACGGTATTCATCTGCAATGAATGCGTCGAACTCTGCATGGACATCATTCGCGAGGATAACCGGACGCACCTCGTGAAAACGCGCGACGGCGTGCCGACGCCCCGCGAAATCTGCAAGGTGCTGGACGATTACGTGATCGGGCAGGATCACGCCAAGCGGATTCTCAGTGTTGCCGTGCACAACCACTACAAGCGGCTGGCGCACGCGCAGAAGAACAACGACATCGAGATCGCGAAGTCGAACATCATGCTGGTCGGGCCCACCGGCTCGGGCAAGACGCTGCTCGCCCAGACGCTGGCCCGGATTCTCGACGTGCCGTTCACCATGGCGGACGCGACGACCCTGACCGAGGCGGGATATGTTGGCGAGGATGTCGAGAACATCATCCTCAAGCTGCTGCAGGCCGCGGATTACAATGTCGAGCGGGCGCAGCGCGGCATCGTCTATATCGACGAGGTCGACAAGATCAGCCGCAAGTCCGACAACCCCTCGATCACGCGCGACGTATCCGGCGAGGGCGTGCAGCAGGCGCTGCTCAAGATCATGGAAGGGACGGTGGCCTCGGTGCCGCCGCAGGGCGGGCGGAAGCATCCGCAACAGGAGTTCCTCCAGGTTGATACCACCAACATCCTCTTCATCTGCGGCGGCGCCTTCGCCGGGCTTGAGAAGATCATCGCACAGCGTGGCAAGGGGTCGGGAATCGGCTTCGGCGCCGATGTGCGCGACCCGACGGAGCAGCGCACCGGCGCGATCCTGCGCGAAGTCGAGCCCGAGGATCTGCTGAAGTTCGGCCTGATCCCCGAATTCATTGGCCGTCTGCCCGTCGTTGCGACGCTCGAGGACCTCGACGAGGCGGCGCTGATCGAGATCCTTACCAAGCCGAAGAACGCGCTTGTCAAGCAATACGGCCGCCTTTTCGAAATGGAGGGCGTGAAGCTCAACTTCACCGAAGACGCGCTGAAAGTGGTCGCCGCCCGTGCGATCCAGCGCAAGACCGGGGCGCGTGGCCTGCGGTCGATCATGGAAAACATCCTGCTCGAGACGATGTTCGACCTCCCGGGCCTCGACTCGGTCGAAGAGGTCGTGATCAACGGCGAAGTAGCCGAGGGGCGGGCAAATCCGCTTTTCCTGCATGGCAAGGAACGCGCTGAAACCGGCTCCTGAGGGAGCCGGCCCGGTCGTGCCGCGGGATTGCGGCGCACCGGGGGCCGCCCAATATACCGAACGTGGCCGGATCGCCCGGCACCGCGCCCTGTGCCGCTTTCGGGCAGGGCGCGCCGCTTATCGAAAGGTAGTCTGATGTCAGAGACCGACCCGAAGAAACCCAAAACCGCCCTTGTCGCGGTGCCGCAGGACGGCGAGACGCTGGCGGTGCTGCCGCTGCGCGACATCGTCGTGTTTCCGCACATGATCGTGCCGCTCTTCGTCGGCCGCGAGAAGTCGGTTCGCGCCCTCGAAGGGGTGATGAAGGACGACAAGCAGATCCTGCTGGTGGCCCAGAAGAACGCGCAGCAGGACGACCCGTCCGCCAACGATATCTATGATGTCGGCACGATTTCGACCGTGCTGCAACTGCTCAGGCTACCGGACGGAACGGTGAAGGTGCTGGTCGAAGGCGTGCGCCGGGCCCGAATCACGAAGTTCCACGAGGTGGACAGTCATTTCGAGGTGACGGCTCAGCCGCTGGACGAGATCGTGACCGGGGGCAAGGAACTCGAGGGTCTGGCCCGCGGGGTTGTGTCGCAGTTCGAGCAGTATATCAAGCTCAACAAGAAGATCGCACCGGAAGTTCTCGTTTCGATCAACCAGATCGACGACCCGTCGAAGCTTGCCGATACGATCGCCAGCCATCTCGGCCTGAAGATCGCCGACAAGCAGGAATTGCTGGAAACAGGATCCGTCACCGAGCGGCTGGAGCGCGTCTTCGCGCACATGGAAGCCGAAATCGGCGTGCTGCAGGTGGAAAAGCGCATCCGCAACCGCGTGAAGCGGCAGATGGAGAAGACGCAGCGCGAATACTACCTGAACGAGCAGCTCAAGGCGATTCAGAAGGAGTTGGGCGAGGGCGAGGAAGGCAAGGACGAGACCGCGGAACTCGAGGAGAAGATCCGCACCACCAAGCTCTCCAAGGAAGCGCGCGACAAGGCCATGGCCGAGCTCAAGAAGCTCAGGACGATGAGCCCGATGAGTGCCGAGGCGACGGTGGTGCGCAACTATCTCGACTGGCTGCTCGGCATTCCCTGGAAGAAGCGCGCCAAGATCAAGAACGACGTGATCGAGGCCGAACGCGTGCTCGACGCCGACCATTATGGCCTCGACAAGGTCAAGGAGCGGATCATCGAGTATCTGGCCGTGCAGTCGCGTAGCCCGAAGCTCAAGGGGCCGATCCTCTGCCTCGTCGGCCCGCCCGGCGTGGGCAAGACCTCCCTCGGCAAGTCGATCGCCAAGGCGACGGGACGCAATTTCGTGCGGATGTCGCTCGGCGGAATGCGCGACGAGGCTGAAATCCGCGGCCACCGCCGGACCTATATCGGCTCGATGCCCGGCAAGATCATCCAGGGCATGAAGAAGGCGAAGACGTCGAACCCGCTGTTCCTGCTCGACGAGATCGACAAGCTCGGTGCTGACTGGCGGGGCGACCCGACCTCGGCCCTGCTCGAAGTGCTGGACCCTGAGCAGAACGGCACGTTCAACGATCATTACCTCGAGGTCGATTACGACCTGTCGGACGTGATGTTCGTGACGACCGCGAACTCGCTGCGGATGCCGCAGCCGCTGCTTGACCGCATGGAGATCATTCGCATCCCCGGCTACACCGAGGACGAGAAGATCGAGATCGCGAAGCGGCACCTGATCGGCAAGCAGGCCGAGGCGCACGGGCTCAAGGACGGCGAGTGGAGCGTTTCGGACGATGCGGTTCGCGAGCTGATCCGCACCTATACCCGTGAGGCCGGGGTGCGTAACCTCGAGCGCGAGATCGCCAACCTTGCCCGCAAGGCGGTGAAGGAAATCGTCACGAAGAAGGTGACCAAGGTCGCGATCACCAAGAAGAACATCGAGAAGTTCGCCGGCGTGCCGCGGTTCCGCTTCGGCGAGACCGAGGCGGAGGATATGGTCGGCGTCGTCACCGGCCTGGCGTGGACCGAGGTGGGCGGCGAGATCCTGACCATCGAGAGCGTGCTGCTGCCCGGCAAGGGCAATGTGAAGCAGACCGGCAAGCTCGGCGACGTCATGCAGGAGAGCGTCTCGGCGGCGATTTCCTACATCCGCTCGCGGGCGATCAGTTTCGGCATCAAGCCGCCGATCTTCGAGAAGCGGGACATTCACGTCCACGTGCCCGAAGGCGCGACGCCGAAGGACGGTCCCTCGGCGGGCATCGCAATGGCGACCTCCATCGTCTCGGTGCTCACCGGAATCCCGGTGCGCAAGGATATCGCCATGACCGGCGAAATCACGCTGCGCGGCCGGGTGCTGCCGATCGGTGGGCTCAAGGAGAAGCTGCTGGCCGCGCTCAGGGCCGGCATCACCACCGTGCTGATCCCGAAGGACAACCAGAAGGATCTCGCGGAGATTCCCGAGAACGTGAAGAAATCGCTCAAGATCATTCCGGTCTCGCATGTCGACGAGGTGATCGCCGAGGCGCTGGTGCGCAAACCCGAGCCGATCGAGTGGGAGGAGCCGGTGGAACCGGTCGCCGCCCGCCCGGCGGATGAGGCGGCGGGCGCCGTTCTGCCGCATTAAGGTGCCTCGCCGTCATCGTCGTGGCATGAATTGATGTTTCGGGGCCGGTTTTCCGCTTGTCTTCGTTGACGGGAGGAAACCGGCCCCTTTAGTGTGCGGCGCCTGACGGATTGCCCGGATGGAACCCGATTCGGATGGTTCCGGCCGTTTTTAATTCCGTTTTCACCAACTGGGAGACTGACCCGTGAACAAAATGGATCTCGTCGCAGACGTTGCGGAGAAGACCGACCTTTCGAAAGCCAAGGCCACCGAGGTAGTGGATGCGGTGTTCGCCGCCATCGAGGAGGCTCTGAAGCGCAAGGAAGAGGTGCGCCTGGTCGGTTTCGGCACGTTCGGCACGGCCGAGCGCAAGGCGGCAACCGGCCGCAACCCGCGCACCGGCGAGGAAATCCAGATCGCGGCCTCGACCTCGGTCCGGTTCAAGCCGGGCAAGAGCCTCAAGGATGCCGTGAACTGAAGCTGATGCGGGCCGGATTATCCGGCCCGATTGGATGACCGCAGGTCTGCCGGTATGCCGGACCAGCCTGCGGATTCCGGGCGGTTAGCTCAGAGGTAGAGCGTCTCGTTTACACCGAGAGGGTCGGCGGTTCGATCCCGTCACCGCCCATTGGTTCCGCGACTTCCGCGAAGAACGCGAATCGGTCGCGCCGATTCGATCCCGGTGCCGCCGGTCGACTTAATCCAGACGCATAGCAGAATCGCGTAAATACCTGCCGGAGCGGAATTTTTCTTTCGCCGCCGCGCGCAGCCTTGGGCAGACGTCGACGGGAGGCCGCGCAGGACAGGTTTTGCCTCAATCCGGCCATCGTGTTGCCATCGCCGGCGGGTGGGATTTTTCCGCCGCCACACGCCCGTGGGCGGGCGATCTTCCGATGCGCGCGATCCGGGTGCTTGACGCATCCCGGCCGCCGCTATAGGGAGGTCCCCACAACGCGGGTGTAGCTCAGTTGGTTAGAGCGCCGGCCTGTCACGCCGGAGGTCGCGGGTTCGAGCCCCGTCACTCGCGCCATTGCGCTGATCGACACAGATATCCAGTGCCATCAGTCATGGAAGAACATGAGAGGATGCGCTCTTTGTCGTCCGGACCCGCATGGGGTCTCCGGCGATTTAGTCGCATCGTCTGGCACGCCGAGAGCAGGGCGGACGGTCTGCCGCCAGGTGGACAACACTGATGCGTAACGGGGGCAATCGCGATGCAGTCGGATCTGTCGGTCTACTTCCCCATCCTGGTGTTCATCGGTATCGCGGCTCTGCTCGGCGCGGCGTTCATCATCGGATCGCTCGTCGTCGCACGGCAAAATCCCTATGGCGAAAAGCTCAGCGCATATGAATGCGGTTTCGCACCGTTCAGCGACGCGAGGCGCAAGTTCGATGTGCGCTATTATCTCGTTGCGATCCTTTTCATCATTTTCGACGTCGAGATCGCGTTCCTGTTTCCCTGGGCGGTGAGCCTTTCACGAATCGGGGCGTTGGGGTTCTGGTCGATGATGGGGTTTCTGGCAATTCTGGTCGTCGGATTTATCTATGAATGGCGCAAGGGCGCGCTCGACTGGGAGTAGCCCGGACCACCGGCGCCCGACCCGGACGAAACGAGTGACAAACCGGCCGCAAGTGGCCCAAGCGGAAGGCATGACATGAACGCCGTGCAGCAACCCGACATTGCCTGGAATCGCGATCATCTGGACCCCGGCGCCGAACAGGAAGCGGTCATTCGCGGCATTACCGGCGAGATCGCCGGCAAGGGGTTCGTGGTCGCCAATCTCGACCGCCTGGTGAACTGGGCGCGAACCGGCAGCCTCTGGCCGATGACGTTCGGCCTTGCGTGCTGTGCCGTCGAGATGATCCACGCCTACATGCCGCGCTGGGATCTCGACCGATTTGGTATCATCCCCCGGAACTCCCCGCGGCAGAGCGATGTGATGATTGTCGCCGGCACGCTGACCAACAAGATGGCGCCGGCACTGCGCAAGGTCTACGACCAGATGCCCGAGCCGCGCTGGGTCATCTCCATGGGAAGCTGCGCGAATGGCGGCGGGTACTATCACTACTCTTACTCCGTGGTGCGGGGGTGCGACCGGATCGTGCCGGTGGACATCTACGTGCCGGGCTGTCCTCCCACGGCGGAGGCGCTGGTCTATGGCATCACCCAGTTGCAGAAGAAGATCCGCCGGACGGGGACCATTTTCCGTGAGTGAAGACAACCAGACCGAAGCGCCCGCACCCGAGGCCCCGGCCGACCCGTTCGGCGACCTGCTGCGCGCCATCGACGGCGTCACTGATGTCGTGCTGGAACGCGATGAGCGGATCATTGCCGTCGACCGCGCTGCGCTGGCGGCGGTGATGCGCACCCTGCGCGACAACCCGCAATTCGCCTTCGAACAGTGCATGGATGTCTGCGGCGTCGACTGGCCGGAGCGGGCCGAGCGGTTCGACGTGGTCTATAACCTTCTGTCCGTGACCCGAAACGACCGGTTGCGCGTGATCGTCACCACGGACGAGACCGCGCCGGTGCCGAGCGTCAGCGACATCTGGCCCGGGGTGACCTGGTGGGAGCGCGAAGTGTTCGACCTGTTCGGCGTGAGCTTCGACGGGCTGGTCGATCACCGGCGGATTCTCACCGATAACGGTTTCGAGGGGCATCCGATGCGCAAGGATTTCCCGCTGACCGGCCATGTCGAACTCCGGTACGACGAGGAGCAGAAGCGCGTGGTCTACGACAAGGTCGCGTTGACGCAGGAATTCCGCAATTTCGATTTCCTCTCGCCCTGGGAGGCGATGACCACGCTCCCCGGCGACGAGAAGGCCACCCGCGGAGGGTCTGACGCATGAGCGGCGGGATGCAGAACGGCACACAGGAGACCGAGCGCCGTGTGATCGACATCAACGACCGTCATACGGTCAATGTCGGCCCGCAGCACCCGGCGACGCATGGCGTGCTGCGCCTGATCATGGAGCTTGAGGGCGAGACGGTGACGCGCGCCGATCCGCATATCGGCCTGCTGCATCGCGGCACAGAGAAGCTGATCGAATACAAGTCATACCTCCAGGCGGTGCCGTATTTCGACCGGCTCGATTACGTCAGCCCGATGTGCTGCGAGCACGCCTTCGCCCTCGCGACCGAGCGGCTGCTCGGCGTGAAGGTGCCGGAACGGGCGCAGTGGATCCGCGTGCTGTTTGCCGAGATTACCCGTATTCTCAATCATTTGCTGAACGCCGTTCACTTGGCGCTGGACATCGGCGCACAGTCTCCAAGCCTTTGGGGCTATGAGGAGCGGGAGAAACTGCTGACCTTTCACGAGGCGGTATCGGGCGCGCGCTTCCATGCGAACTATTTCCGTCCCGGCGGGGTTTCGAAGGACATGCCGACGGGTCTTGCCGAGCAGATCTGGGAATGGAGCGAGAAGTTTCCGAAATTCCTCGACGATCTGCAGAGCCTGCTGAACGAGAACCGGATTTTCCGCCAGCGCCTCGTCGATATTGGGGTGATTTCGGCGGAGGACGCGCTGGCGATGGGGTTCTCGGGTCCCAATCTGCGCGCCTCGGGGATTGCCTGGGACCTGCGGCGCGCGCAACCCTACGACAAGTACGACGAGGTGGATTTCGACATTCCCGTCGGCCGGCACGGCGATTCGTTCGACCGATATCTCGTGCGGATCCGCGAGATGGCCGAGAGCCTGAAGATCATCCGTCAGGCGCTGAAGGCGATGCCGGAAGGGCCGATCAAGGTGCAGGACCACAAGATCACGCCGCCGAAACGCGCCGAGATGAAGCGCTCGATGGAAGCGCTGATCCATCACTTCAAGCTCTATACCGAGGGCTATCATGTGCCAGCCGGCACGACCTACACCGCTGTGGAAGCGCCGAAGGGGGAATTCGGGGTCTATCTCGTTGCCGATGGCAGCAACCGGCCCTATCGGTGCAAGATCCGCGCGACCGGATTTTCCCACCTGCAGGCGATGAATCTGATGTCGAAAGGCCATCTCCTCGCCGATGCGATCGCCGTGCTCGGCTCGATCGACATCGTGTTCGGGGAAGTGGATCGCTGAAAGATGAACGACATGACGGAACCGGCTTTCAGCTTCGATGAGACGAGCGAGGCGCTGATCCCCTCGATCATCGCGAAATATCCCGAGGGCAGGCAGGCAAGTGCGGTAATGCCGCTGCTCGATCTCGCCCAGCGGCAGATGGCGCGGCAGACGGGACATGCCTGGGTGCCGCGCACGGCGATGGACGTGATTGCGGCGCGCCTCTCGATGCCGCCGATGCGGGTCTATGAAGTCGCCACATTCTACACGATGTTCCACACCAAGCCGGTGGGAAAATTCCATCTCCAGGTCTGCACCACGACGCCGTGTTGGCTGCGCGGTTCGGATGAGGTGATGTCGGCCTGCCGCAAGGCCGCCGAGGCGGATGGCGAGACGTTCAGCATCGAGGAGGTCGAGTGCCTCGGGTGCTGCGTGAACGCGCCGGTGGTGCAGGTGAATGACGACGTCTACGAGGATCTCGACGGGCCGCGCACCGAGGCGCTGCTGGAGCGGTTGCGCGCCGGCGACGTGCCGCCGGCGGGCTCGACGATCGGGCGGCAGGCCTCGGCGCCCGAAGGCGGACCGACCACGCTGTTCGGCGTCGGGGGCACCAAGCCCGTGAGCGGAGCGGAATGAGATGCTGAGCGATCGCGACCGGATCTATACCAATCTTTACGGCCTGCATGACTGGCGCCTCGCCGGCGCCCGGGCGCGCGGCGACTGGGACGGCACGAAGGACATCCTCGCCCGCGGGCGGGATGCGATCATCGAGGAAATCAAGTCCTCGGGCCTGCGTGGCCGCGGCGGCGCCGGCTTCCCGACCGGGATGAAATGGTCCTTCATGCCGAAGGAGACAGATGGACGGCCGAGCTATCTCGTCATCAACGCCGATGAGAGCGAACCCGGCACGTGCAAGGACCGCGACATCCTGCGCCACGAACCGCACAAGCTGGTGGAAGGCGCGCTGATCGCCGGATTCGCCATGGGCGCGCACCGGGCGTTCATCTATGTCCGTGGCGAATACTACAATGAATACAAGAATTTGCAGGCCGCCGTTGACGAGGCGCGCGAAGCCGGATTGCTCGGTGACGATGCTTGCGGGTCGGGCTGGGCCTTTGACATCACCGTGCATCGCGGGGCGGGCGCCTATATCTGCGGCGAGGAATCGGCGCTGATCGAGAGCATCGAGGGCAAGAAGGGCCTGCCGCGCATGAAGCCGCCCTTTCCGGCGGCGCTCGGCCTCTATGGCTGCCCGACCACTGTGAACAATGTCGAGACCATTGCAGGGGTCGCGACCATCATGCGGCGAGGGGCGGCCTGGTTTTCCGCGCTCGGCCGGCCGAAGAATTCCGGCACCAAGATCTTCTGTATTTCCGGCCATGTGAACAGGCCGTGCAATGTGGAAGAGGAACTCGGCATTCCGCTGCGCGAGTTGATCGAGAAGCATGCCGGCGGCGTGCGCGGCGGGTGGGACAACCTGCAGGCGGTGATACCCGGCGGATCGTCAGTGCACATGATTCCGAAATCGGTCTGCGACACGGTGCTGATGGATTACGACAGCCTGCGCGAGCAGCGCACCGGCCTCGGCACCGCGGCGGTGATCGTGATGGACAAGTCGACCGACCTGATCCGGGCGATCGCGCGGCTCGCGGCGTTCTACAAGCATGAGAGTTGCGGCCAGTGCACGCCCTGCCGCGAGGGCACCGGCTGGATGATGCGGATGATGTATCGCCTGGTCGAGGGGCGGGCGGAAATCGCCGATATCGACCTGCTGGAACAGGTCACGAAACAGGTGGAAGGCCATACGATCTGCCCGCTCGGCGACGCGGCGGCCTGGCCGATCCAGGGTCTGCTGCGGCATTTCCGGCCAGTGGTCGAGCAGCGGATCGCCGATTACAAGGCGCGCACGGCATCGCGCCTCGCGGCGGAATGACGGAGGGGACGATGCGGCACGAGACGATGGACGGCGCCGCGCGCGCCACGAGCGGGGTGCGGATCTGATGCCGAAAGTGACGGTGGACGGACTCGAGATCGAGGTTCCGAACGGATACACGGTGCTGCAGGCCTGCGAGGAAGCGGGCAAGGAAATCCCGCGCTTCTGCTACCATGAGCGGCTGTCGATCGCCGGCAACTGCCGCATGTGCCTCGTGGAAGTCGAGAAGATGCCGAAGCCGGTCGCCTCCTGCGGGCAGCCGGTGGGCGAGGGCATGGTCATCCATACCGACAGCGAGAAGGTCCGCGAGGCGCGGCGTGGGGTGATGGAGTTCCTGCTCATCAACCATCCGCTCGACTGCCCGATCTGTGATCAGGGCGGCGAGTGCGACCTGCAGGACGAGGCGATGGGCTATGGGCGCGACCATACCCGTTACGACGGCAACAAGCGGGCGGTGACCGACAAGTATCTCGGCCCGCTCGTCAAGACGGTGATGACGCGCTGCATTCACTGCACCCGCTGCGTCCGCTTCATGGCCGAGGTCGCCGGCGTGCCGGAACTCGGCGCGGTGCAGCGCGGCGAGCACATGGAAATCACCAACTATGTCGAGCGCGGCCTGTCGTCCGAGTTATCGGGCAATATCATCGATCTCTGCCCGGTCGGCGCGCTGACCTCGAAGCCCTATGCGTTCACCGCCCGCACCTGGGAGTTGCGCAAGACCGACAGCATCGACGTGTTCGACGCGGTCGGCACCAATATCCGCGTCGATGCGCGCGGCAGCGAGGTGCTGCGCGTCCTGCCCCGGCTGAACGACGCGGTGAACGAGGAATGGCTCGCCGACAAGGGCCGTTTCTCGATCGACGGGCTAAAGCGCCGCCGGCTCGACCGGCCCTGGTTGCTTGAGGCGGGCAAGCTGCGCCCGGCGAGCTGGGACGAGGCGCTTGCCGCCATCGCCGGCCGGATCAGAGGAATCGACGGCAGCCGGATCGGCGCCATTGCCGGCAATCTCTGCGATGCGGAGAGCATGATGGCGCTGAAGGACCTGATGGGGGCGCTCGGCTCCACCAATCTTGACTGCCGGCAGGATGGCGCGGTGTTCGATGTGTCGAGCCGGGAATTCCACCGCTTCAACACGACGATCGAGGGAATCGACGAGGCCGACGCGCTGCTGATCGTCGGCGCCAATCCGCGACAGGAAGCGCCGGTCCTGAACGCACGGCTGCGGCGCCGCTGGGTCGAGACTCCCGGTTTCTTCGCCGGGCTGGTCGGCGCGCCGGCCGACCTGACCTATGAGCATGAACATCTCGGCGAGGGTGGCGATGCGCTGAAGGCGCTGCTCGATCCGGAGCATCACTTCACGAAGCGGCTGGCGGCGGCGAAACGGCCGATGCTGATCCTGGGCCCGCAGGCCTTCGCGCGGCCGGATGCCGGGGCCGTGCTCGCTTGCTGCTGGCAGATCGCGCTTCAGACCGGCATGCTGACCGCCGACTGGCACGGGTTCAACGTGCTGCACAACGCGGCGGCGCGGATGGGCGCGCTCGAACTCGGGTTCCTGCCGGGGGAGAACGGCAAGGACATCGCCGGCATGATGGGCGGTGGCGTGGATGTGCTGTGGCTGCTCGGCGCGGATGAATTCGACGTCTCGCAGATCGGCGCGGACACGTTCGTGATCTACCAGGGTCACCATGGCGACCGCGGTGCGGCGCGGGCCGACGTGATTCTTCCCGGTGCAGCCTATACCGAGAAATCCGGCACCTATGTGAATACGGAGGGCAGGGTGCAGCGCGCGCTGCGGGCGATTTTCCCGCCCGGCGAGGCGCGGGAGGACTGGGCGATCCTGCGCGCGGCGAGTGCCGCACTTGGCCAAGCGCTGCCCTATGACGATCTCGACACGTTGCGCACGCGCATGGTCGAGGCCAATCCGGTCTTCGGCGAGACGGGCGCGCTGCGCCGCATCGGCCATGCCGGGGGCGAGGCGCCGCGCGGCGATGCCGCCGCCGTGAGCGACGCGCCGTTCGGCCGCGCCTTCGCTACCTATTACCAGACCGATCCGATCAGCCGCGCGAGCCCGACCATGGCGAAATGCATCGAGGAAATCATCCTCCCGCGCCAGATGGCGGCGGAGTGAGCGCGATGGAGGCGGGTTTCTTCTCGACGGATTTCGGCATTCTCGTTCTCACCCTGCTGCGCACGCTGGCGCTGCTGGTGCCGCTGCTGATCGGTGTCGCGTATCTCACCTATGCGGAGCGCAAGGTGCTGGCGGCCATGCAACTGCGCAAGGGACCGAACGTGGTCGGCCCGTTCGGGCTGTGGCAGCCCTTCGCGGACGCGATCAAGATGCTGTTCAAGGAGACCATCATTCCGGACGGCGCCAACCGGATGCTGTTCCTGTTCGCGCCGATGATCACCTTCGGGCTCGCGATCATCGCCTGGGCAGTGATTCCGGTGAACGACCACTGGGGGATCGCGGACATCAATGTCGGACTGCTCTACCTGTTCGCGATTTCCTCGCTTGGCGTCTATGGCGTGATCATCGCGGGCTGGGCGAGCAACTCGAAATTCGCCTTTCTCGGCGCCATGCGCAGCGCGGCGCAGATGGTGAGCTATGAGGTCTCGATCGGCATCGTCATCCTCTCGGTGCTGGTCTGCGTCGGCAGTCTCAACCTGAACGACATCGTGACGGCGCAGCGGCATATCTGGTTCGCGATCCCGCTGCTGCCGATGCTGGTAGTGTTCTTCATCTCGGGCCTCGCCGAGACGAACCGCGCGCCGTTCGACCTGCCGGAAGGCGAGAGCGAGATCGTCGCCGGGTTCTTCGTCGAATACAGCGCGATGAGCTTCGCGCTGTTCTTCCTCGGCGAATACGCGAACATGATCCTGATGAGTGGGATGACGACCATCCTCTTCCTCGGCGGCTGGCTCTCGCCGATCCCGATCGCGCCGTTCACCTGGATCCCCGGACCGGTCTGGTTCCTGCTCAAGGTCATGCTGTGCCTGTTCGTTTTCCTCTGGGTGCGCGCGACGCTGCCGCGCTTCCGATACGACCAGCTGATGCAACTTGGCTGGAAGGTGTTCCTGCCGTTTTCGCTCGGCTGGCTGGTGCTGACGGCGAGCGTTCTCGAAATTTTCGGCTGGTTGCCGCATGCGTGACCGGGAGATCGGATGATGGCCAGACTTGATCGCATCGCGCACCGCTTCCTGCTGCTGGAGATTCTCTCCGGCCTGCGGCTGACCCTGCGTTATTTCTTCACGCGCAAGGCGACGCTGAACTACCCGTTCGAGAAGAACGCGATCAGCCCGCGTTTCAAGGGCGAACACGCGCTGCGCCGGTATCCGAACGGCGAGGAACGCTGCATCGCCTGCAAGCTGTGCGAGGCGATCTGCCCCGCGCAGGCGATCACGATCGAGGCGGAACCGCGCGAGGACGGCTCGCGCCGGACCACGCGCTACGACATCGACATGACAAAGTGCATCTATTGCGGCCTCTGCGAGGAAGCCTGCCCGGTCGATGCGATCGTCGAAGGACCGAACTTCGAATTCGCGACCGAGACGCGCGAGGAGCTGATGTATGACAAGGAAAGACTGCTCGCGAACGGCGACCGCTGGGAAAGCGAACTGGCCAAGCGCCTCGAACTCGACGCGCCTTACCGGTAACGCGCCATGATCGTCACGCTCGCATTCTACGTCTTCGCCGCGATCCTGCTGCTCTCGGCCTGCATGGTGATCACCGCGCGCAATCCGGTGCATTCTGTGCTGTTCCTCATCCTCGCCTTCATCAACGCGGGCGCGCTGTTCGTGCTCGCCGGCGCCGAATTCCTGGCGATGGTGCTTGTGATCGTCTATGTCGGCGCGGTTGCCGTGCTGTTCCTCTTCGTCGTGATGATGCTCGACGTCGATTTCGCGGCGCTACGCGAGGGCTTCCAGCGCTACGCGCCCCTCGGCCTGCTGATCGGGTTCATCCTGATGGTGGAAATCGGCGCCGTCGCCATCGGCTGGACCATCACCCCCGCCGCCCATCTCGCCAGCCAGGTGCCGATGCCGGCGCATCTTTCGAACACCGCGGCACTCGGCGACCTGATCTACACCCGTTACATGTTCGCCTTCGAACTGGTGGCGCTGCTTCTCCTCGTGGCGATGATCGGGGCGATCGTGCTGACCCATTCGGGCGAGCGCCGCTCGCGCCGTCAGGACATCTCGATGCAGCATCAGCGGCCGATCGACGAGACGCTGACGATGGTCAAACTCGGCATCGGCAAGGGAGCGAAGCAGATGACACAGGCAGCGCCCGCGAAACGGGAGACGATCCGATGAGCGCGGTCGGGCTTG
>Ga0315298_1004160_pt1 | contig 21964 bp, 20 predicted proteins | sample WHS_1_MG_FD_203077 | JGI IMG/M metagenome (GOLD analysis project Ga0315298, IMG submission 203077) | Extremophilic microbial mat communities from Washburn Hot Springs, YNP, Wyoming, USA - WHS_1_MG | ecosystem: Environmental > Aquatic > Thermal springs > Hot (42-90C) | place: USA: Wyoming...
TCAAACACAAGATGTAAGGATAGATGAATATATAGAACCTCTTGCCAAAAAAATAGTAGATGTATTGGCGCATGATAATTTATGGCTTAAGGAAATAGTAGTTGTCACCCAAGAACGGACAAATTCAAGTCCCCCAAACTCAACAGAATATTTAAAAATAGTCCATCAATACCTCCTAGTTTATGAGGTTAAAAAATGAAGAAGAACATATATACGCATGAGATAGAATTGGCCAATCTTCAAATTAAAAATAAGCCTCGCGAAGAGTTTAGAAAGCTTCTAGAAAAAGTAAAGTATAGAGGTTATGAAGTGGAGCAACTAAAAGACGGGAGAAAAGTAGTTATAACAAAACCTGGTGGAAAATTTACCTTTGGGAGGATCCGGAGAGAAGACTTTATGGTTTGGGTATATAATCCGTCGAATTCCACTCTTTGGCTAATTTCCCATAAAGATATCTACAATGACCTTAAAGAAAAGGGGAATGTTAATCCCATTGAAGCTATCAAAATAATCGATGCTCTTGAAGAAGTTTTTAAGGGTGAAGAACCTGATGATGTATTGAAAAGTACTAATTTGAATACTCTTACAGGAGAACCTCCAGAACTTTTGCTCAAAGCGTATAAATGGATTTGGGGGCAGGAGGATTGTAACTATCCAGAAGGAGAGGGACGAGAGATGTCGATGAAAGGACTCAGGGAGCTAAGAGAAATGTTAAAGAAAATTTCAGGAGTGGTTTAATGAGGCATTATCAAGGAAAGGGGCATTGATTGGATTTCATTTTTGAAGGATTTAAACAGTCAGTTTATCTTCTTATCTCCTTAGACCGTGAAGTTATCGGGATTACTTTCCTTTCTCTTAAAATCTCATTAATTGCTACTCTGCTTGCTTCGTTAATTGGGGTTCCGCTCGGTTTTATTATTGGCGCCTATCAATTTCCGGGAAAGTCTGCGCTTATTACATTTTTTAATACCTTGCTTTCGTTTCCTACGGTAGTAGTGGGGCTTTTTGTTTTTGCTTTTATTTCTCGCCAGGGACCACTTGGATTTTTAGGACTACTTTTTACTCCTACTGCTATGATTATCGGGCAATTTATTCTGGCAATTCCCATAATAACTGCCCTTACCATTTCGGCCGTCCAGGGTATAGATGAACGAGTGCGGCTTACTGCCCTTACCCTGGGTGCCAACCGGATTCAAACCAGTATTGCTATTTTGAGTGAAACCCGCTTTGCTCTTATTGCGGCAATTATTGCTGGATTTAGCCGGATTATAGGAGAAGTGGGTTCGGCCATAATGTTAGGAGGAAACATCCGTAATTATACCCGAACGATTACCACTGCAATTGCTTTAGAAACAAGTAAGGGTGAGTTTGGTTTTGCTATTGCCCTGGGACTTATTTTAATGTTGGTCTCTTTTTTTGTGAACCTAATCTTTCGCTATTTTCAAAAGAGGTAAGAGAATGGAGGAACACCTTTTTAAGGTGGAAAATCTATCTCAGGTTTTTGGCGGACGAGTAATACTTAATATTCCTCAACTTAATTTTTCTCCCCGAAAAATCCATGCTATTACTGGACCCAATGGTTCAGGGAAAACTACTTTTTGTAATATCCTTAGCTTGCTTCTTAAGCCAACCGCAGGTAAGGTTTGGTATCAAGGAGAAAGGGTTTATGAAAATGGAGGAATAACGGAAAAGCTGCGAAAAAAAATTACTATGGTTCACCAGAATCCATTTCTTTTTAATACCACGGTGGAGAAGAATTTAGCCTATGGGCTGAAAATCCGTAATTATCCGCGTTGGCACCAAAAACAAAAGATTGAGGAACTGCTTGACCTTTTAGGTATTAAACACCTCCAGCACCAGCGGGCTCGTCGGCTTTCGGGAGGTGAGGCGCAGCGGGTAGCATTAGCCAGGGCTTTAATCATTGAACCGGAAGTTTTAGTTTTGGATGAATTCACTGCTAATGTTGATCGCAACTATGTGAAAATCATGGAAGAGGCCATCCAAAAAGTATTCGAACAAAAAAATATTACGGTTTTTTTAGTAACTCACGATGAAAATCAGGCTCTCCGGCTTGCCCATACAGTAACCCACCTGGTTGCAGGTGAAGTAGTTGACTACCGCAGCTTATCCCCCGGATAAGTTTTGTTTTCTTTTAAGGTTAATTGATTCTTGGGTTTAATCCTAAAAGGAAAGATTTACTTCCAAATAAGGCCACCAGTCATGTTGATATTTAGAGCTTCCTAATATCGAAAAATCTTCTCCTTTTTCTTTATGATGTTTATCGTAGCGAAAATCCATATAGCCCAGGCGAAACCTTACTTTTGACTTAAAATAATAATCATAGTAAATATCCACCACCCGGGCATTAAAAGGATAAAAACCTACTACTGACTTTCCCGAAGGGTCATAAAAAGAATTACCCGCTGGTTGTAATACCGTTCCTTTCCTTCGATAACCGCGATAGTTAAAGGGATTAATCCAGGCATCGCTTCCTTTGGAGTATTCAAAAGTTAACTGCTGATTAGGGGTAATTAGGTCTCCAGTATTAAAACCTGCAAGCCAGATATGGCCCGGACAATTTTTTTCCGGTACGGTTTTTATAGGACCATCCCCTCCGGGTTTAAAAGAATGTTCGGGAATCTTAAAGTGGCTATAATAACAGGCGCCATAAATCTGAAAACCGAAAAGCTGGGTATCTCCATAACCACCGGTTAAGTAGTAGTCGGTGTTAAGATCCGGAACATAGCTAACCTTATCAGTATTGGGCATATGCCAGTCCTGCATTACCAAGCCATCCAGGATAAGCGCCGTGTCTTTACCCAACTTAAACTGGAGCTCAGTAAGGAAAACATCCGCATCGGATTTAACATGTTTCTCCTCAGTAGTTACCATTTTCTTTTCATCGTATTTGAGATAGCCAATTATTACTCCAGTTTTATCCGCCAGCTTTTCTTTATATTGTTTAAGAGTGGAGGTTTTTTCTACATCCCCCATCTTTCCCCATAATCGGGTTTTGGTCCAGGGAAGATTAATATGGTCAAGCTTATTTTCTGGTGCCTCCCATTTAAGTAGAGTGCCGTCAATTTCGGAGTCAATAAAAAGTCGGGGGAATAAACTTCCGGCCTGACGCTGGGGCGGACCATCAAGGGCGGGAAGACGACCAATATACCAAGTAGAATTTATGAAGGGTAATTTCTGGGTCATATAGGCTCTTTCAAATCGAGGAGTTATATCATGCCCAATGCTGGCTTCAAAAGAATTCCGGTTATTAAAGGGGTCAGTGGGTTTATCATCAAATGCCCCCCACCGTTTGTTTATTGTGAGACGGGCGTAAAAATCAGTATAACCGGGAACTACTTCGGCATGGGCATTTAATCTCACCCGGAGAGGAAACGAGGTTTCATCCCGCCACTTACTTGCTTTGCCGGGTTGATTTTTCCCGTAAAACCCTTTATTAGTTTTAGCGGTTTCCCGCATCATCCGAAATCGAGCCTCCCCACTGAAATCGAGGCGATCGCTAAGCGATTTTTTCTCTACCTTCGCTACATTTTTCCCCATCTCTCCCACTTTTTTTTCAGTTTCAACCGCCTTCTCTTCAGTCATACTTTGCTTTTTTTCCAGTTCCTCAATCCGTTGTTGTAACCTGCGGACTTCCGCTTTAAGCTGTTCAATTTCTTCGGTGGTAGCATCCCCGGCGATAGCCGGGATAATAAAAATTAAAGATAATAAAATAGCCACAGGGAAAAAGATTGCTTTTTTCATCCTGACCTCCTAATGAAACTAAATCACCAAATTTATCTCCAGTATTACTGGGGTTAGGGAAAGCAATAAATATGCCACAAAAAATTTTGTTCTTCCAGTAAAGAAACAGAAAATTTTAGGTTTTTTTGTCAAATTTTTTTACAATAAGTAAAAAAGTTGATTGACTGTTCCGGTGTAGTTTTTATTCTTTCGAAAAAGATTTGACTTCTTTTAAATAACTGTTTAATCTTAGCCAGCGGTTTTTTAAAAAAAGGAGGACAAGAATTGATGTACGAAAAAAAAGTTCGGGAGATAGAACAGCTTATTGCTTGCCAAAACGAATGGCGTTCAAGATGTATTAACTTAATTGCCAGTGAAAATGTGATGAGTCAAAGGGCACGGGCTCAGGCAGGTTCTGACTTTGCCCATCGGTATGCGGAAGGTCATCCCGGAGAGCGATATTACCGGGGAACCAGTTTTATTGATACAATTGAAAGCACCTTAAAAAGCAGTCTAAAAATGCTTTTTGAGTGCAACCATAGCGAAGTTCGACCTATCAGCGGCACCAATGCTAATGAGGCAGTTTTCAGTCGGTTAATCAACTATAATGATATTGTTATAGTCAACTCTACTCCGGGAGGAGGGCATATTAGCCACCATCGCCAAGGTTCGGTAGGAAAATTTACTAAAAATATCGTTAACTTTCCTTTGACGCCGGATGGTTATCACATTGATGTTGGAAAAACTAAAGATTTAATCAATACCCTAAAGCCGCGATTAATTGTTTTGGGGAAAAGTTTGTTTCTTTTCCCTGAACCAGTAGCTGAACTTGCCGAGGTGTGTCAGGAAAATGGAGTGATTATTGTATATGATGCTGCCCATGTATTGGGTTTAATTGCGGGGAAGAGATTCCAGGACCCACTAAGGGAGGGTGCCCACCTGATTACGGCAAGTACTCATAAGACCTTTTTTGGAAGCCAGCGGGGGTTAATATTGAGCAATATGGAAGAGACATTTTGGAGGAAAATCGACCGTGGGGCTTTTCCTGGCTCTTCAAGTAATCATCATCTGGACACCCTGGCTCAGCTGGCGATTTGTACTTACGAAATGATGGAATTTGGTCAGCAATATGCGGAAGCAGTTATTGAAAATGCAAAAACCTTAGCTGCTGCTCTTGACCGGTTAGGATTTGATGTTGAAGCCAAAGAGTTTGGTTATACTGAAAGTCATCAGGTAGCGGTTAATGTAAAAAAATTTAGCGGGGGAGAAAAGGTCTCCATAACTCTGGAGATGAATGATATTATTTTAAACATGAATATGCTCCCCCACGAGCCTCTTTCTAACTTTAATCACCCGGAGGGGATTAGGATTGGAGTTCAGGAAATGACTCGTTTTGGAATGGGAAAAGAAGAGATGGAAAGGATTGCGGAACTGATTAAAGAATGCATTGTGGATAAAAAGAAGGTAAAAGAAGAAGTAAATCGGTTCCGTTCCGCCTATCAAGAGGTTAAATATAGTTTTGACCACCTTTCGTTAAACAATGAAGCCAATGTAACTCAGGTTCTATCTATTTAATATTTTGAAATTATTATTAAAATTATGATAATAAAAAATTTTTATTTTTTACTTGCAAAATCCCCAAACGGTATTAATATTAGAAACAAAAAGGGAAGGGAAAAATTGGAGATATTTACCCCTACCGGAAGCTTCAAGAGGGAGGGGTAGGTGTGGATAAACTTATTAGTTTAATTTTAAACGGTTTTTTGTTGAAAGAAAGGAGGTGAAATCGGGGAGTTGGATTTAATCAAACTAATTAGGGAAAGTAAAAATATCCCAAAAGGTATTATTAGGGGGTAGAAAGTTAAATTTTGGTTATTAACAAAGAGAAAGGAGAGTGAAATATGACAAAAAAGTGGGTAAATGTATTGGCTATTCCAATAATTTTATTTTTAGTAATAGGTTTAACCGGTTGTTGTCTATTTAAGAAGAAACAAGCAGTGACTCCAACTGAAGAAGTTAAGCCAGCAGCACCGATAGAAGAAGCACAACCGGTTCCTGAAGTGGCAGAGGAAGGTTTGGATGCCCTGAAGAGAGCGGCTCAAGCCGAAGGTGCGCTTTTACCAATTTATTTTGATTTTGATAAGTATAATCTAAAGCCGGAAGCGAAGAAAAATCTTGATAAAACCGCAGCTTGGCTTTCAAAAAATCCCACGGTTAAAATCCGAATCGAAGGGAATTGTGATGAGCGCGGTACTAATGAATATAACATGGCTTTAGGTGAACGACGAGCTAACAGTGCGAAAGAGTATCTGGTTAAATTAGGGATTGCGGCGGAACGACTGGAAACCGCCAGCTGGGGAGAAGAAAAACCGATATGCACTGAGCATAACGAATCTTGCTGGTGGCAGAATCGGCGGGATGATTTTAATCCGATAAGTAAATAAGTTTTTAACCCATTATTAACCAATTATCAATTAAACGGAGGTAAAAAAGATGAAGAAAATTTTGGTTGTCCTTTTAGTAGCAATAACCTGTATGTGTTTGACCTTTACTGCCTGTAAGAAGAAAACAGAAGAAGCAGCACCGAGTGCTCCTTCTACTCAAGAAGCAGCACCGGCTCCTGAAGCAGCTCCTGCTCCCGAAGAAGCAGCGCCAGCTCCTGAAGCAGCTCCTGCTCCTGCAGAATCTGCTCCTGCTCCCGAATCTACTGCTACTCCACCGGCAGAATAATTCTACTAAGCTCCTATACAATAATAAAATAAATAAAAATTCCAAAAAAAGAGAGGTTTTTCTTCACCTCTCTTTTTAGTCTTTTTAAGTAGTAGCCGCTTGAGCCATTTCTATTTTCGCTAATTGGTTAAAGACAAATTCTTTTCGGTGAGGGTCAATATCTACAATTATTGTGTCTCCTTCAATAGCTTCCCCTTTAAGTATTTTTAGCGCCAGGGCATCCTGAATATATTTTTGAATTGCCCGTTTAAGCGGACGTGCACCATAAGTGGGATCATATCCTAATTCACAAAGTAATTCTTTTGCTCTTTCGGTTAGTTCAATATCAAGCTTCTTTTCTTTGAGTCGGTTTTTAAGCTGTCTGATCTGGATATCTACTATTTTCTTTATTTCTTCCTTACTCAGATTATGGAAAATAATAATTTCGTCGACGCGGTTAAGAAATTCTGGTTTAAAACTATTCCGCACTACTTCCATTACCCGAGAACGCATCAATTCATAATCTTTTTCCTTTCTTCCCAAATCCTGAATCCACTGACTACCTAAGTTAGAGGTCATAATAATGATGGTGTTTTTAAAATCAACCGTTCTTCCATGACCATCCGTTAGCCTACCATCATCAAGGATTTGCAAAAGAAGGTTAAAAACCTCGGGATGGGCTTTCTCAATCTCATCAAAAAGGATTACTGAATATGGTTTCCTCCGCACCGCTTCAGTTAAGTATCCACCTTCTTCATACCCTACATATCCTGGCGGAGCACCAATAAGTCGGGCAACAGAATGTTTTTCCATAAATTCCGACATATCAATCCGCACCATCGCTTGTTCATCGTCAAAAAGAAATTCTGCCAATGCCCTTCCCAATTCAGTCTTACCTACGCCAGTTGGTCCCAGGAAGATAAACGAACCAATTGGGCGGTTGGGATCCTGCAATCCCGAGCGGGCTCTTCGCACCGCATTAGCTACCAAATTGACTGCTTCCTCTTGGTTGACTAATCGTTGATGAATTCTTTCTTCCATATGGAGCAATTTTTCAATTTCCCCTTCCATCATTCGGGAAACTGGAATACCGGTCCACCGGGCTACCACTTCTGCTACATCTTCTGCCCTTACTTCTTCGGTTAGAATCCTTTTATCTTCTGGGATCGCTTGATATTTTTGAATCTTTTCCTCCAGTTCTTGTTGAGCTTTTTTAAGGAGATATTGGGCTTCGGCTGCTTCTTGGTAATCCTCATTGAAGTTAGTTCTTCGGGCTTTTTCGTAAGCCTGCTCGTATTTAGTTTTTAAATTTTCTACCATCTCCCGGAGTCGCTGGATGTCTTGAATCAATTCTTTTTCCTGGAGCCAGCGAGCTTTCATCTCTTTACTGGTTTCTTTTAGTTCATTTAACTCCTTTTCTAAATTTGCTAAACGTTCCTGGGAGGCCGGATCCCTTTCTTTTTTCAAAGCCTCCCGTTCGACTTCTAATTTAGTTATCTTTCGCTCAATTTCATCAATTTCCGTTGGAAGGCTGTCAATTTCAATCCGCAGACGGGAGGCTGCCTCATCAATAAGGTCAATTGCTTTATCGGGGAGAAAACGGTCAGAAATGTACCGATGGGATAAGGTAGCAGCAGCAACTAAAGCCGCATCCTGAATTTTAACTCCATGGTGAACTTCATATCTTTCTTTTAAACCCCGGAGAATAGAAATTGTATCTTCCACGGTTGGTTCACCAATTAAAATTGGTTGAAAGCGTCTTTCCAGCGCTGCATCCTTTTCAATATATTTGCGATATTCATTTAAAGTAGTTGCTCCTACACAACGGAGTTCACCCCGCGCCAGAGCTGGTTTTAGCATATTGGAGGCATCAATTGCGCCTTCGGCAGCACCAGCTCCTACCACAGTATGGAGTTCATCGATAAAAAGGATTATTTCTCCCTGGCTTTCTTCAATTTCTTTTAAAACTGCTTTGAGCCGGTCTTCAAATTCTCCTCGATACTTGGTTCCAGCTACTAAGGCACCAAGGTCAAGTGCGACTACTTTTTTATTTTTTAAAGTTTCAGGAATATCTCCTTTTACTATTCGTTGGGCTAATCCCTCGACAATTGCGGTTTTCCCTACACCAGGTTCGCCGATTAGCACCGGATTATTTTTTGTTCTTCGAGAAAGTACCTGAATAACTCGACGGATTTCATTATCCCGGCCGATAACCGGGTCAAGTTTTCCCTGGCGAGCAAGATCAGTAAGATTCCGACTATATCGCTCTAAGGCTTGGTATTTTTCTTCCGGATTTTGATCGGTTACCCGCTGGGAACCCCGGATTTCTACTAATGCCTTTAAAATTCGGTCCTTAGTAACTCCTGACTGATGCAAAATACGGGCAGCATTTCCACCCGGTTCATCCGCAATCGCCAGAAGAATAAGTTCCGTGCTCACATAATCATCTTTTAGCCGGCTTGCTTCCTTAAATGACTCATCAAGGATCTTTTCCGTTCGGGGAGAAATAAATATCTGCCCCCTCCCTGCTCCATAAACCTTCGGCATTTGATTCAATATTTTTTGGAGCGAATTTTTTATTGAGTTAGGATCCGCTCCTAATTTTTTCAAAATCGGGCTGATAAGTCCCTCTTGTTGTTCCAACAGGCTGAGAAGAAGATGTTCCGGCTCTACCTGCTGGTGGTCGTGGTTTTTGGCAATATTGTGGGCTTCAATAATTGCTTCCTGAGCTTTAATCGTAAATTTATCGAAGCGCATAAAAATTCCCTTTCTCAAAAAGTTTATTTTATTTTGGTTGTTTTTTAAAGTAATCATTCAACTTCCCTTGTCAACCCAACAAATAAGTGGTAAATTTAAAAAAGAAAATTTCTTTAAACCCTTAATCCTAAAAATGATGAGTGAATATCTAAATTTTGCTTCTTTTGCTTTTGCTGCTCTTTTTTTAATTATTGATCCTATTGGTAATGTCCCGTTGTTTCTGGCGATTACTCCCCGGAACGATTTTGCGGAGCGGGAACAAATTGTCAGGAGGGCATCAATTATAAGTGGTTTAATTTTGCTTTTTTTCCTTTTTACTGGGAATTTACTCCTTAATCTTTTTCACATTACTATTGGTGCTTTTAGAATTGCCGGAGGAATTCTCATTTTTATTATTGCGGTGCGGATGCTGTTTGTTTTTCGTCCGACGCAAAAAACTAGCCCGGAAGAAGAACAGGAGGCAAAAGAAAAAGAGGATGTATCATTTTTCCCCCTGGCAATCCCTTTATTAAGTGGTCCCGGCGCAATAACTACGGTTATTCTTCTCCGCAATAATTGTTATCAAGTTATTCATTACCTGATTATAGTTTTTGTTATTCTTTTGGTTTCCGGACTTACTTATGTTATTTTAAGAGAATCGCAATATTTGATGAAACTTTTTGGCCAAACCGGCATCAATATTTTAGTTCGGTTAATGGGTTTGATTTTGTCAGTGATTGCGGTTCAGTTTGGAATTGATGGAATTGAGGATATCATCCCCGAAATTCTTCGAAGTGTTTCTCCTTCGTAAGAAATAGGTTTATTGTTTTTATTTAACTAAGTTACAAAAAGGAGGATTTATGCCACCTATTGTTTCAATTGTGGGCAAGTCGGATAGTGGAAAAACTACCCTTTTGGAAAAACTCATTAAAGAGATTAAAAGCCGGGGTTACCGGGTTGGAACCATAAAACACGACACCCATGGATTTGAAATTGACCATGAGGGGAAGGATACCTGGCGGCATAAGAAAGCGGGAGCCTCAGTAGTGGTGATTTCATCTCCGAACAAAATTGCGGTTATTAAAGATACGGAAGAAGAAAAAAACTTGGACAGTATTTCTGCCGAATATCTTTCTGAGGTGGATATTATTTTTACTGAAGGTTATAAACGGGGTAATAAACCTAAGGTTGAAGTCTTTCGGAAAGAACTTCATCAGGAGCTTCTTTGTACCGAAGATGATAACCTAATTGCGGTAGTTACTAATCAGGCTTTTCCGCTTAAGGTGCCATGTTTTGAACTTGACGATGTGAAAGGATTAGCTGACCTGATCGAAGAAAAATTTCTTAAAGTAAAATCCAATCCCGAAGTTTCACTTTTACTGGATGGAGTGAATGCCTCTCTTAAGCCATTTATTCAGGAGATGTTTATCAATACCATTACCGGTATGGTGGCAGCACTAAAGGGAGGGAAAGGGGCACGGTCAATTCAGATCTCGGTCACCTTGCCAGGAGGATATCAAAGTGAAACAAGTTCAGTATGACCTATACCCCTCTATCCCGCATAATTGTCACCCTGAACTTGTTTCCGGTTTCTTATTTTCTAACCTTTGGATAAAAGGTGATACAAGACAACGGTACTACTAAAAAAGTTAAAAAATATCGATTAGTTATATTATTTTTCGATCAAATCAATAGGAGAAGAATCAAAAATTATAACTAACTTTAAAGGAAAGGAAGGTTGGATTATGAAAAAGTGGGTTTTTTGCAGTCAATTTATTATGTTATTTTTAACCATCTATTTATTGATTGGGATTCTGGGAGCTTGTGGAAAATCAAGTGAACCAACGAAAAAATCTGAGTCAAATTCTTTATCCCCATCTGAGCCAATAGAAAAGCCTGCTTCTCTTCCGAATTCAGCCTTGGCTACAGTTGCGGCCTCAAAGGGATATTTAGATTTAAGGACTGCCATTATTGAGGTCGCCCGTCAGGCAATTCCAGCGGTTGTCCATATTGAGGTAACCGAACGTCAGGAAATTCCTAACCCTTTTTTCCCTTTTGCTGATGACCCCTTTTTTAAATTCTTTTTTCCGGATGTTCCCCGCAACTACCAACGCGAAATAAAAGGCATTGGCACGGGTATCCTTCTGGATTCTCAGGGACATATCCTTACTAATAACCATGTAGCTGGAGGAGCCACTAAGATACAAGTGCTTCTGACCGATGGTAAAACCTATCCGGGGAAATTAATCGGCGCTGATCCCAAAACCGACTTAGCCGTCATTAAGATTGAAGCGGATAAACCCCTTCCCTATCTTACCTTTGGTGATTCCGACAAAGTGGAAGTAGGGGAATGGGTGGTAGCAATTGGGCATCCCCGCGGTTTAGACCAAACGGTTACCCAGGGGATTATAAGCGCGAAGCATCGCACTGGTATTACTGACCCTAATTCCTATCAAGATTTTCTTCAGACTGATGCGGCCATCAATCCCGGTAACAGTGGTGGCCCTTTGCTTAACCTGGAGGGCAAGGTAATTGGAGTTAATACCGCAATTATGTCTCAGTCTGGTGGTTATGAAGGAATTGGCTTTGCTATTCCCAGTAATATGGCACTTTATGTTGCCCGCGAACTTATTAGTAAAGGTAAAGTGCAGCGAGGTTGGTTAGGAGTAAGTGCTCAGGACCTCAGTTTAGAGTTAGCGAAGTCTTTTGGTTTAGATTCTACCCGGGGTGCTTTAATTGCCGAAGTAACTAAAGGCAGTCCGGCGGATAAAGCAGGTATCCGAAGGGGGGATGTAGTTTTGAGTTATCGGGGTAAAGAAATTTCGGATGCCAGTATGTTAAGAAATGAAGTTGCCAATACCCCGATTGGAGAGCAAGTAAAAATACTTATTTGGCGGGATAAAAAAGAAAAGGAGCTTATTGTAACAATTGGTGATCTGGAAAATGTGGTAAAAACTGAAACTACTTCCCTTAAAGCCCGATTAGGAGGAGAATTCCGTCCGGTAACTCCTGAGGAATTAGAAAAATATAACTTGGAAGCTTCCGGAGGAGTAGTTATTACCTGGTTAGACCCTAATGGTCCATTAGCCGAAGTTGGACTGGAAGTAAAAGATATTATTCTATCTATTGAAGGAGTTCCGATCAACGATTTAGAAAGCTTTGCTAGCCTCATAAAAAGGATACCGCCAAACCAGAAGATAACCTTGTTGGTAGTTGACCATCGTCGGGGGAATACCGTTTATGTTCAAGTTTTAATAAAATAATGAAATGACACTGGAATTAATGATAATCACTTATGGCTATCCTGCGGTGGTGATCGGAACCTTGCTGGAAGGAGAAACTGTTTTGCTGCTGGCTGGTTTTTTGGCTCAGCGCGGTTACCTTGAGCTTTCCAGCGTGATAGGATGTGCGTTTCTGGGCGCATTTTTAGCGGATCAGCTTTGTTTTTGGTTAGGAAGAACAAAAGGGATTAGTTTTTTTCCCCAGAAACCTTTTTTTCTTCAGAAACTCGAAAAAGCTGAGAACCTTATTTACCAATATAAAAAGCTTATCATTATCGGTTACCGTTTTATTTATGGGATTCGAACCATAACCCCCTTTGCAATTGGTATAAGTAAAAAAATTCCGGCTAGGCAATTTGTCCTTCTAAACGCAGTAAGCACTATGGGGTGGGCAGCTATTATAGGTAGTGGAGGTTATTTGTTTGGAGGTGTTTTGGGAATTATCATTGATGAAATTAAAAGCTATGAATTGAAAATCCTGGCTATTATAAGTATTGCTGGCATTATGGTAGGCTTGGTGCAATTTTATCGTCACCTGATTTCTAAAAAACTTTCACCGTAGTAAATGAATGGTAATAATTACTAAGAAAAAATTTTTAGTGCCGTGGGGAGACACACCCCCCAAGAACTGTTTCCACAACTCAATACCTTGTTTTATGAGCTGATGCCGCAAGAGCATCTCGTCAAGCTACTTGTTGCTGAATTGTTTCTATCCACAATCACTATCATGGGATTAGAATTCGTTTTGCTTTTTACCCCATTGGGAAGAACATTTTTGTTTTTACCGGGTTATCGACTTCTTTTTTTGTGTTTAGGAGAAATAATTATTTCCCTTTATATCTTGGGGCAGAAATGGTAACAAAAATTGTAAAGATAGTAAATAGCTAGCTATGTCAAAAACAAAATTTCTCCATAACATTGCTTCTTTTATTGGAATAGTAATTTTTCTGATAGCTCTCTGGGTTTTGCACAGTGAACTTAAGACCTACCATTTCCATGATATAATCAGAAGCACCCGTGCCCTTCCTCGCTCTCAGGTTTATCTCGCTTTCTTGCTCACGGTGCTTAGTTATATCGTTATGACTGGATACGATGCTTTGGCCTTGCGATATATTAAGCAACCACTTTCTTATAACAAAACTGCTTTCGCTTCTTTTGTTAGTTATGCTTTTAGCAACAATATTGGAATTTCTATGTTAGCCGGGGGATCAGTCCGTTTTCGCCTTTATTCTGCTTGGGGGCTTTCTCCTTTTGACATTACTCGAGTAGTATTTTTTTGTGCTCTTACTCTCTGGTTAGGATTTTTGACTCTTGCTGGCATAATATTTATTATAAATCCAACTCCAGTTTCTCTACCGATTCCCCTCCCTTTTTCTTCCGTGCAAATCTTAGGGATAATCGCTTTATGTCCAGTAGTAGCTTTTTTTTGCTTCTGCATGTTCCGAACGCGGCCGATCAAAATTCGGGGTTGGGAATTAATTATTCCTTCACCTAAGCTTCTTTCCGCTCAGATAACGGTAGCAGTTTTAGATTGGTTTATCGCGGGCAGTATACTTTATGTTTTGTTACCCATTTCTACCCAACTTTCTTTTTGGGAAATATTGAAAGTTTTTCTTTTAGGGCAGCTTATTGGACTTATTAGTCAAATTCCGGGTGGTGTTGGGATCTTTGAAACCGTAACCATTTTTTGCCTTTCGTCGAAAATCTCCGCTTCCGCGATTTTCGGGTCCCTTTTAGTTTATCGGGGTATGTATTATATTCTTCCGCTTTTAATTGCTGCCATTCTTCTTGGCACTCAAGAAATTTTGCAGAAAAAAGAAAGGATTCAGAGAATTATCTCGCTGTTAGGCCCCTGGGTTTCCGAATTTATCCCTCACATCTTTGGTTTCATTACTTTTGTAGGGGGAGCGATCCTTCTTTTTTCTGGAGCTACGCCGGGAGTGAGCTGGCGATTCATCTGGTTAAAAAAGTTTGCTCCTCTGCCAGTTATTGAATCATCACACTTTCTGGGAAGTATAGTTGGTATGTGTCTTTTGGTCCTGGCTCGAGGATTACAGCGTCGGATAGATGCTGCTTACCTTTTAGTATCAATTTTGCTGGGGGCCGGGATTATATTTTCTCTCCTTAAGGGGTTAGATTATGAAGAGGCGATTATTCTTACGCTTATGCTTATTGCGCTTCTTCCTTGCCGAAGATATTTTTATCGAAAAGCTTCCCTTTTAAATGAAGGTTTTACTTCGGGCTGGCTTGGAGCTATCATTTTAGTTTTACTTTGCACCATTGTTCTTGTGTTTTTTTCTTACAAACATATTTCTGATGACCTTTGGTGGAAATTTACCTTCTCTGGTCATGCTTCGCGATCACTCCGGGGTTTGGTGGGAGCAATTGGTGTCGGGTTTTTTATTGCTTTGATTCGGCTCCTTCAGCCTGCCCCACAAAAATTAAAATTTACTTTAACCGAAGAGCAGGAGATGGTAGCCTCTATTATCCGCAATTCTCCTTGCACCTATGCTTTTCTTGCTTTACTGAAGGATAAAAAATTTCTTTTTAATGATAAAAGGAATGCCTTTATTATGTATAATATTTCGGGGCGAAGCTGGATTTCTATGGGAGATCCGGTTGGTCCTGATGGCGAAGCACGGGAACTTATCTGGCGTTTCCGGGAGATGTGTGACCGTTATGATGGTTGGACTGTTTTTTATGAAGTAGGGGTAAAAAATATCCCTATCTATATTGACCTTGGGCTTTCATTACTTAAGATTGGAGAGGAAGGACGGGTTTGGTTACCGGATTTTTCTTTAAAAGGTAACGCCCGGAAGGGCTTTCGCAACACTCTTAATAAACTGGAAAAATCGGGATATTTATTTAAAATCATCTCTTCCGAGCAGGTTCCGGCTTTTCTTCCCGAGTTAAGGAAAATCTCGAATGACTGGCTGAAAGGGAAAAACACCCGGGAAAAGGGTTTTTCTTTAGGTTTTTTTGATGAGGATTATTTAAAACAATTCCCGGTTGCTCTGGTCCAGAAAGAAGGGGAAATAGTAGCTTTTGCCAATATCTGGGCAGGAGCAGGGAAAGAAGAACTTTCCCTTGATCTTATGCGTCATTTAACTTATGTTCCTAATGGAATTATAGACTATCTTTTTCTTAAGCTTATGCTTTGGGGAAAAGAAGAAGGCTATAAATGGTTTAATCTGGGAATGGCTCCCCTCGCTGGGATTGAAGAGCACAACCTTGCTCCCCTCTGGAGTCGCTTTGGGAGTTTAATTTTCACCTATGGAGAATACTTTTATAACTTTCAAGGAATAAGGCAGTACAAACAGAAGTTTGATCCTCAGTGGGAACCAAAATATATAGCATTTTCTAATGGGTTGGCCTTACCTCGGATTTTAATCCATATTGCTTCATTAATATCAAGGGGAATGAAAGGAGTAATTACCAAATGAGACCTATACCAGTTTTTATCTTTTTCCGGGTAGTAAGCATAATTATTTTTTTGCTCTTTATCCTTTTCACCCCACTTTCTTTATCCCAGCAATACACCTCTCAAGGAGAGGCTTGGCTAAAAGAACTTCCTCTTATTGAAGTTCCACCTAAAGGAGATAGGGATAATAATGTCTTAGCAGTACTTCTTACTGGTGATGGAGGCTGGCGGAAAATAGATCAAGAAATTGCTCACACTCTTGCCACTAACGGAATTCCTGTAGTTGGTCTAAATACGCTAAAATATTTTTGGAAAAGACGGACTCCCGAAGAAGCTTCTTTTGCCTTGGAGCAAATTATCGAGAATTTTCTTAGAAAATGGAAAAAGGAAGAGGTTATTCTTGTTGGATATTGTTTTGGTGCCGACTTGTTGCCCTTTCTGGCTAATCGTATTTCTTCGGAGAACCTGGAAAAGGTTGTTATTATCGCTTTGATTGGTCCTGGACATATGGTTGATTTTAAATTTCATCCTACTTATTGGCTGGGTGGGGAATCTGCGGGTAATCCTCGACCCGTTCTACCTGAAGTAGAGAAGCTATCCGGGAAAAAGATTCTTTGTTTTTGTGGGGAGGAAGAAAATAACTCTTTGTGTCGGGAAATGAAACCCAGCCTGGCAAAAGTAATTGTTCTTCCCGGTGGGCATCATTTTGGAGGTAATTATAAGGTGATTGCCGAAACGATTTTACAATTTTTAGATTGATTATTACAGCGGGCTTACCTAAAAGTTCCCTTTTTAAACCGCCAACTTTTCCAGCCGTTGGATCAAATCATTAATGAAAATTTCCATTTCTTCGAGTGATCGACGGAATTCTTTTTTATCCGTATCTACAATTTCTCGTTGTAAATCAGGAAGATAGCGAATGAGAATTTCCCGCAGCATTTTATTTTCTTGAGTGGTTAACTCAATCTGCGGCATAAAACCCCCTTTTTGAATTAGGGCAGCAATCCATGTTAAAATTGCTGACCACTCGCATTTTTGTTTGCTAATAAGTATTTTAACAAAAAAATTTGTTCAATCAAGTGGAAACGGAAACTGGGGTTTATTTTTATAGCCCAAAATATTCGGGAACAAGCCGGGATTTTTTTTCAGGGGTTAATTCTTCCCCGCATTGATTAAAAAACTCTTGAAGGCTAACGATAGCTTTGGGAGTAATAAAATAAGAAATTTTGTTTTTTAGGTAGTCATAAAAGTATTTCCGGTCCTTAATCGTTCTTTTCTGCGGGTTTTCTTTAATCCAGTCCTCAACTACCTGATCCAGATTTTTTAGCCCTAATTCAATTGCAGTCTTGAGAACTTGATAAGCCTCTTTTAATATTGCCTGGTCAGTTTGAGGATGGACTAAAAATAAAGCAAAGATAAAGGGAAGCCGCGTTAAATCGAACCACATCTTACTTAAATCATAAACTCTTGCAAATTGAGGAGCCAACTCAAAACATTTATTCCCAATAATCAGTGCGCCGGAATGGTTATTAAGATTTCTAATTCCTTCAATGCCATCAATAAATTCCGGGAAAAGGTTTTTCCGCTGAAAAATAATTTTGGTTAATCGAACCGAAGTTAAGGAGTCCGGGTCTAAAAAAACCGTTTTCCACTCCTCCAAGGGTTGATTGCCTACTAAAAGCACTGTATCTACTTCCTGGTTGGCAACAATCCCGAAAGGTAATATTTCAAAACTTAAAGGTGAGATTAAATAAGTTATCGAGGGGACAAGAGCTACTTTCGCCTCATTACTAAGCAATTTTTGGGTGCAAATTGCCGGAGGAGCAAGAATAAAATTCGGTTTAAGAGCAGAAGAAATTTTTTTAAGCCCCCAGACAATAGGGTAGGTGTTGAGATAGGAAACTAAAACTACCTTCCATTGGTTTTGGTTAGAGAGGGATTCCAAGTTGGTTCCAGATTTCATCGACTTTTTTTTTGACCTCCGGAGTCATAGTAATCATTTCTGGCCATGTTCGGGTATACCCTTCTTCTTTCCATTTTCGTGTGGCATCAATCCCGATTTTGCTGCCGTAAGCGGGAAAATTGCTCGCATGGTCAAGCTGGTCGAGGGGACCTTCCCAGAAAACTAAATCACGTTGGGGGTCAACATTACTGAGCACATACCAGGAGAGCTGTTTAAGGTTATGAATATCGACCTCATCTTCTACTACAATGATACATTTAGTAAGCATCATCTGACCCATTCCCCATAAGGAATGCATAATTTTTTTACCCTGACCAGGATAGGTTTTCTTTATGGAGACTATGGCTAAATTATGAAATCCACCTTCGATTGGGAGATGAAGGTCAACTATCTCCGGATATAGCATCCGCAAAAAGGGAGTGAAGATTCGTTCAGTAGCCCAGCCTAAGTAAGCATCTTCTTTGGGTGGGATTCCTACAATCGTGGTAGGATAAACCGCATCTTTTCTATGGCTAATAGCAGTTACCCGGAATACAGGAAAATCTTCCACCGGGGTATAAAATCCAGTATGGTCGCCAAATGGCCCTTCCGCTTTAAAAGATTCTTTCGGGTCGATATAGCCTTCAATAACAAAATCCGCCTGCGCGGGGACTTCGAGGTCTATGGTAATACCATTAACCAGTTCGACCGGACTTTTTTTGATATAACCAGCAAATAAAAGCTCATCCACTTCTGGTGGTAAGGGAGCAGTAGCTACATAAGTTAAAACCGGATCACCTCCTAATACTACTGCCACTTCCATTCTCTCTCCCCGTTTTTGGTAGTAGTTAAAAATTCTTCTTCCGTCTTTATGAAGCTGCCAGTGCATTCCCGTGGTAGTTGAAGAAAATTTTTGAAGCCGGTACATCCCACAATTTCTTATTCCGGTTTCTGGGTCTTTGGTTATAACTATTGGTAAAGTGATAAAGGGTCCACCATCCTTTGGCCAACAAGTAAGGATAGGTAGAAGGTCTAAATTAGGTGGTTTCATTATAATTTCCTGAGATGGAGCTTTTCGGTTAATAATTTTTGGGAAAATATTCTTTATTTGGCTTAAGTTGAGCAGAACTTTTAACTTTTCTTGCCAGGTAAAAGCAGTAGGAATAGATTTGAGTAATCGAAAAAGTTCCTCGCCGATATCTTCTAAGTGATTTATTCCTAAAGCCAGCTTTATCCTTTCTTTGGAACCAAAAGTGTTGATGGCGAGGGGGAAGGGGCTGCCCTTTACTTTTTCAAATAATAGGGCGGGACCGCCTTGTTTCATTACTCGATCAGCAATTTCAGTTATTTCCAGATAAGGATCTACGGGAAAATTAACGCGGACTAATTCTCCCCGAGATTCCAGAAGCTCTAAAAATTTTCTAAACCCATTGAAAATCAAAAGATAATCTCCTTTGGTATTATTCAGAATATTGTTTTTTGATATTATGAATTACATCTAAACAGGAAAAAAAAGCCTCAACCATTAAAGGGTCAAACTGTCTTCCTGCTTCAGTTTGAATGAGTTCAAGCACCTTCTTTTCTTCCCAGGGTTTTTTGTAGGAGCGATGGGAAGATAACGCATCATAAACATCTGCCAAAGCTACTACCCGCCCGAATACTGGTATTTCTTCTCCTCGCTTCGGTCGGGGCTTGCCATTGGTATCTTCATATCCCGGTATCGGCTTACCACTTAAAGGATCGATAAAGCCAGGGTAGCCAGTTCCATCCCAGTGTTCATGGTGATTTAATACAACTTCCAAAGCAGCTTCGTCAACCTCAGATTTCGGATGAGCAAACAATCGGGCGCCCAGAATTGTATGCTGTTTTATCAATTCGTATTCATTTTTATTTAAGCGGCTGGGTTTTTTTAAAATAAGATCAGAAATTGCTACCTTCCCTACATCATGAAGCATAGCCGCAATCCGGAGAAGGTCTCTTTTTTCATCAATAAATTTTTGGGAAAAGCCTTTTTTCTTTGCCCAGCTTTCGAAAATCTCTACTGAATAACCGGCGACGCGATTGACATGAGGACCGGTTTCCATTGGGTCCCGAAGCTCGGCCATACTAATCATCCGGAGAATGATTGTCCGGGTCATCTGGGCTCGCTCAATGGCGGTGCCAGCAGTATTAGCAAAATGGGCGATCAAAATTTCATCTTCCGGGGTAAAGGCAACAATATTTCCTTGATCATCTTGCGCATTAATCAGTTGCAATACTCCGACAATATCTTTTCGAGTCGTTTTTAAAGGAACAGTAAGCATTGATTTTGACCGGTAATTAGAAACTAAATCAAAATCTTTACTGAAGTGATAGGGACGATCGGGAGGGATTTTATAAGCATCTTCTAAGTTCAGAATTTCTCCTGTTTTGGCTACATATCCGGCAATTGAATGGTTATCAATGGGGAGAGTAAACGAAGTATAGATAAGTTTTTTGCCCGCCGGCAGGTTTTTGCTTAAAGTATCATTTTGTGAATGGCTAAATCTTAATTTATTTTCTTCGGTTATATAAATGGACCCCGCATCAGCATTGGCTAAAATCCTGGCTTTGGTAAGTATTTTTTCTAACAGGAGATCTAAGTCATTTATCCTATTTACTTCGTTATTAAGGCGAATAATTTCTTCCAGTTTTTCTTTTTCATTAAACATTTTTGGCAAAGCTTTTTAATTTATTTTCCGGTATGGCCAAAACCACCGGAATTTCGTCCAGTAGTATCTAATGTTTCCTCAATCTGAAACTCTGCCCGGCAAACCGGGCAAATAACCATTTGTGCCAGCCGATCACCTCGCTTAATCACAAAAGGTTTTTCTCCCAGATTAATAAGAATAAGTCCGATTTCTCCCCGATAATCAGCATCAATGGTTCCCGGCGAATTGAGCAGGGTAATCCCATGATGAAGGGCTAAGCCACTCCGCGGACGAATTTGCGCTTCATAGCCCGGAGGAAGAGAAAGAGCGATACCAGTAGGGATAAGTTTTCTTTCTCCAGGATTTAATACTACTTCCTCTTTAACTGCTGCCCGAAGATCTAAACCCGAGGATAATTCAGTCATATATTGGGGTAAGGATAAATCAGTATGTTGCGGCTTAATTCGCCTGATTTTTATTTTTACCGGTTCCAAGAAAATCTCCTGAGGCTTTTTAATTTGCTATAATTTTTAAATTTCCAGGAGGGAAGGTTTAATGTTTTTTTCTTTTACTCCTCCTAAGGCAATAAGCAAAAGGTATTTTTTTTGAAACAATTCCTGGCTCAGAGTTTGAACATCTTTGGCCGTGACTTGGTCGATTTTGTCCCGTATCTTTTTAAGGGGAATATATTTTCCGAAATAAAGCTCACCCGTAGCCATTCGGCTCATGCGGACATCAGTATTCTCCCAGGACAAAAGAAGATTTCCTTTTAGCTGGTCCTTAGCCTTTTTTAATTCACTTTCTTTTAGGGGCTTGGTTTTAAGCTTTTGAATTTCCTTTATTATTAACTCAATCACCTGGTTAAATTTATTCCGCGAAGTTCCCACATAAATGGCTAATATGCCAGTATCCTGAAAAGGAGAGTTGTAAGAAAAGATATTGTAAGCTAAGCCTCGTTTTTCTCGAATTTCCTGAAATAGTCGTGAACTTATGCTTCCCCCGAGTATCGTATTTAAAATATAACCAGCATAACGGGAGGGGTGGGTTTGGGAAAAACCCTTGGTCCCTATACAAATGTGAACCTGCTCCAAATCTTTATTAAAAATTTTAACTCCCGAAAAAATCTCAGGAGGCTTCCAGGCAGGTTCTTTTTTGTTGTTAGGTTTTATTTTACCCAGAGTTTGGTTAATAGCTTCTACTACCTGGTAATGGTTTAAATTCCCTGCGACTGAAACAATGATCCGGTAAGGATTAAGATAATAGGAATGGAAAAATTTGATTAACTTATCCCGGTTTATCTTCCCAATAGTATTATAATTGCCTAAAATTGGCTGCCCGAGAGGATGATCAGAGAAAAAATACTGACTGAAAAGGTCCTGAACATATTCATCCGGAGTATCTTCCACCATTTTTATCTCCTGGAAGATTACCTCCCGTTCCCTTTTGATTTCCGAGAAAGAGAAGA
>Ga0315298_1004161_pt1 | contig 21963 bp, 30 predicted proteins | sample WHS_1_MG_FD_203077 | JGI IMG/M metagenome (GOLD analysis project Ga0315298, IMG submission 203077) | Extremophilic microbial mat communities from Washburn Hot Springs, YNP, Wyoming, USA - WHS_1_MG | ecosystem: Environmental > Aquatic > Thermal springs > Hot (42-90C) | place: USA: Wyoming...
CCTCCATCCGCCTCACGCAGAAAACCAATGACCTGCTCGTCTGTAAATCGCTTCTTCATGTCCAATCTCCTTCATGGTTGGGATTGGACTCTAATTTCACCTGCTACTCAAGATGGGGGGACGTCGGATTACATGAGGAAAAACTGCGGTGCATCAGGATGTATGTGAAACTTGCTGGCCTTTTCAGCATGGCATATCCGGTCAAGCTCGTTAAGCAAGGTGATATTATTTTCACAATAACTCACTACATCGATATCCATACGATTGGGCATTGTCACGATACTGTTATCATCCAAAATGATGTCAGGGACATGCAATTGGTTCAGTTGTAACGTCCCTGGTGCGGTCTTTTGAACCAATGTACGATTCTTTTCCATACTCATTCTCACAATATCCTTATCTTTCAGAGATGAGTGTGTCCGGAAGTTTGTGTAAAACAGCCCTTGCTACAACAGGGCTAATTGACTGCTTTGGCCGAGGACTTGCCGGAGACTGACCGTCTAGAACGACAGGTGTGCTTTATTACCTGCCCTTCGACCTGTGACAGGCCAATTGGCTGCAATGGGGCGCAAGCGCTCAATCAGCACCGACTGCTTGCATGTCCGCCACCGATGTGCCAAGTCGATGTGCCTTGCCGTATGATCCGGCAAAGTTAGCCTCTGACCGGCTTCTCCAGCCATTCGAAGCGGAGTCCGGAGACTTTTGGAATGCCGAATTTGGGGTCCGTGGGAAAATCCTCGAAATGCCCGGTGCGCGAGTAGCCGCGCCTTATGTAATAGGCGATGAGCTCGGTCCTGAAGGTCAGAACCGCCATTTTGATCTTTCCGGCACCGAAGGCTTTGACCGCAGCTCTTTCGGCCTCAATGAGCAGCCGCCTGCCGAAGCCGCTTCCCTGCCTGTCAGGCCTCACTGCGAGCATGCCGAGCTTGGCATCCTCCCCGCATTGCTGCAGATGGATGACACCGACCAGGGTCCCCGCCTCGATGCAGAGCAGGAAAAGCGAACCGGCGGATTCGATCAGCCCCGACACTTCCCCGGTGTCCGTCCTCTGGCCGCCGAGATGATCGGCTTCCGTCGTCCAGCCGCGTTTGCCGGATTCTCCTCGGTAGGCGGAATTGACGAGAGAGGCTATTTCTCCCGCATCCGCCTTCACGCCATATCTAATTTCAGTTGGGCTTCCCATCCATGTCCAGCGCCTTGCCCTGGGCAAGGGAAGTCACGTAGCTGACGAGATCGACGAGCTGCTCGCTGCCGTAGGCGGGAGAATTTCCCTGCAATCCGCCATGCACGCAGGAATGAATCTGGTCTTCGAGGGTCACGATTTTCTTGGCCCTGGGATTGAATCTCGGGAAAATCGCCGCGGCGTTTTCGAGGCTCGGGATGCTTCTGCCGTCCGGCAGTTTTCCGGGCCCGACGCCGCCGTTCACATGGCAGGTTTCGCAGGTTTTGCCGTTTCCGCCGAAAGTCTCATGGGAATAAAGTTTCTTGCCGTCCGCGATGGCTTTCTGAAGCTCCGGGCCGGGAGCAGCCTGGGCGGCGGTTGAAAAAAACAGCAGCGTCAGGGCGAGTGTCGATAGTTTCATTGCTTTGCTCCTTCAAAAAGAAAAAAGCCCCCGAGGTCGGGGGCCTTCCATCCAAAAAACTTATTCTTCCACTTTGGCTGCCGCGCGCAGATCGGAAATCAGCTTCTGGATATGCTCCTGCTGAACGCGCTGCTGCAACTGGGGCTTGACCTGATCGAAGGTGGGCAGTTTCAGGGCCTTTTCGTCCTGCAGCTGGATCACATGCCAGCCAAACGGGGTTTGAACCGGTGCCGGTGTGATTTCACCCTTCTTCAGCAAACGTACCGCATCGGCAAAAGGCTGGACGAAATTCGAAGCGGGCGCCCAGTCGAGTTCGCCGCCATTGCTCTTGGAACCCGGATCTTCGCTCTTTTCCGCAGCGAGCTTGGAAAAGTTGGCGCCCTTCTTGAGGTCTGCGATGATCTTCTTGGCTTCGGCTTCGGTCTTGACCAGGATATGGCGCACCTTGTATTCCTTGCTCCCCATGTGGGCCTTGATCTTGTCGAATTCCTGCTTCATTTCGGCATCGGTAACGGGATGGTTCTTGGAGTAATCGTGCAGATAGACATTGACCAGATTCTGTTCGCGGCTCAATTCCATCATGATCTTGAAATCGGCAGTCTGATCCAGTCCCTTCTTGGCCGCGGCCTGCGCGATGATTTCCTGATTGATCAGGGTTTCCTTGATGTTCTTGCGAAGCTCGGGGGAATCCGGCTCGCCGCGCTGCGCCATGTTCTGCTTCAGAATGAAATCGTAACGGGATTCGGGTATGCCGACGCCGTTGACGGTCGCGACCGGCTTGGTCAGGACGCTGGAATCCTGTGCATAGCAGACGGATACGGCCAGCAGGCTGGATGCAGCGATCAGGGATTTCAATAAGGGCATTTTTTTTCCTTTAGGTTATTGATTGTTTCGATTGATATTCTGAGGGAGTATAGGCCCGGATGGCAAGCGCATGAATGTCTTTTTTCATCAAGTCGGAAAGCATGCCATAAACCAGCCTGTGGCGAGCCATCAGGCCCTGCCCGGAAAAACGGTCCGACACGACGGTCATGCGGTAATGCCCCCCCCCTCCAGATCCGGCATGCCCGCGGTGTTTCTCGCTCTCGTCGACGATTTCGAGCCTTTCGGCATCGAGCGCCCCCAGCCTTTCGATGATGGTATCCCTGAGTTCCTTCAAGGCAGCACTCTTTTAAAAGGTTTCACTTCGACCTGCTCGAATACTCCCTCTATCACATAGGGATCGGCATCGGCCCATGCTCCGGCAGCCTCGACCGAGTCGAATTCGGCGACGATCAAACTCCCGGAAAATGCGCCCGGATCATTGCAATCGATCGCAGGGAACGGACCTGCCAGGATCAGTCTGCCCTCCTCCTTCAGCGCTTCCAGCCTTTTCAGATGGGCAGGGCGCACTCTCAGCCGCTTATCGAGGCTGTTTTCGACATCCTTCCCGATAATAGCATACAACATCAGTTATCCTTGTCTTCCGCATACCTGGAAAGCATCAGGCTCTGGGCGAACACGAAAACCAGCATCAATCCGAGCGTTCCGAACAGCTTGAAGTTGACCCAGACGGACTCGGAAAAGTTCAGCGCGACATAAAGATTGACGAATCCCATCACGGCGAAAAAAGCCGCCCAGACCATGTTGAGCCTGTCCCATACGCGATCCGGTGCGCTCAATTGCGTCTCCAGCATCGTTCGGATCAGATTCTTGTCGAACCAGGTCGCGCTCACCAACAGAACCGTTGCGAAGCACCAATACAGAACAGAAGGCTTCCACATGATGAAAGCCTTGTCGTGAAAGAGCAGCGTCGCCCCGCCGAAGACGAGCACGATCGCAAAGCTCATCCACAGCATGTTGTCGACTTTCCTGTGCTTCAGATAGGTCCACACGATCTGGCCAAAGGTCGCGATGATGGCAACCGCCGTGGCATAAAACATGGCCTCTTCTTTCGGCCCGAAATGGGGAAAAACCTGGTAGGTGCCGAAAAAAAGAACGACCGGAAAAAGGTCAAAAAGAAATTTCATGAGTCCAAGCCCTGTACTGGGGGAAATTATGAAGTCTTAATGCTCCGCTGTCCATCGGAAAGGGCAAAAATGCGGTAAAATCGCTATCCATCGACATGAGATTGCATTCCCGGCAGTAAAGTTCAATACCTATGCTGAAATGGCTTGGGAAAAACACCCCCTTCCCCCCTCCCGATACCGCGCTGCGCCAGCCCGACGGACTTCTGGCCGCAGGAGGAGATCTTTCTCCGGAGCGGCTGATCGACGCCTACAGTCAGGGCATTTTTCCCTGGTTCGGCGAGGAAGACCCCATCCTGTGGTGGAGCCCGGATCCCCGCCTCGTTCTGTTCCCGGAAAATCTGAAGCTGTCGCGTTCCCTCAAAAAGGCGCTCAGAAAGGACTACGAGATCAGGGTCGATACCGCTTTCGAAGAAGTCATGAGAAAATGCGCGGAACCGAGGAAGGACGGAGCCGACACCTGGATTTCGGAACAGATGATCGAAGCTTATTGCAGACTACACCAGATGGGGCTTGCCCACAGCATCGAAACCTGGATGGATGGGGAACTCTGTGGAGGGCTGTACGGCATCGCCCTGGGCCGGGTATTCTTCGGGGAATCGATGTTTTCGAGAAAAACGGACGCTTCCAAGATCGCCTTCGTCCACCTCGTGCTGCAGCTGAAGCGCTGGGGCTGTCCCATGATCGACTGCCAGGTGAAAACGCCCCATCTCGCCTCCCTGGGCGCAACCGAAATCCCTCGAAGCGAATTTGCCCTAAAATTGAAGGCATGGACGGAACCCCCGGACAGGACAGGAAAATGGCATTTCGATCATGACCTCATTGAGTGATCCAATACAATACTATTTGACTGCCGAATACCCGTGCAGCTATCTCGAGGGAAAGCGCGCCCGCTCCGAGGTTGCGCCCCCCCCTCGCGCCCATATCAATGGCGCCTTCGATGGTCTGATCCACTCCGGATTCCGCCGCAGCGGCCTTTTCGTCTATCGCCCCTGCTGCAGATACTGCAAGGCCTGCATTGCCGTGCGCGTCGATGTCGCAGCTTTCGAACCCAATCGCGCTCAAAAAAGAAGCCTGAAGCGGCACGAAAATCTGGAAGCGATTCCCCGCGAACTCGTGTTCGAACGCGAGCATTTCGAGCTTTACCGGCGCTACCAGAACGCAAGGCATCCGGGCGGCGGCATGGATGAAGACAGCGAAGAGCAATACTGCCAATCCCTGCTGCAAAGCCAGGTCGCAACCCTGCTCTACGAATTCAGGGAAAACGGGAAACTCGTGATGGTCAGCATCGTCGACGAGATCGATGACGGCTTGTCTTCGGTCTATACATTTTTCGATCCCGACATCCCCGGCGCGAGCTTCGGCACTTACAATATCCTGTGGCAGATCGAATTGTGCAGGAAAATGCAGCGCCCCCACCTTTATTTGGGATACTGGATAGAACAAAGCATGAAAATGGCCTACAAAATCAATTTCAAACCGCTCGAAGGCTACATCGACGGGCAATGGCAGGGGATCGGAAAAACATGATTTATTCCCTGGCCCGCCCCTTCCTCTTCATGCTCGATGCCGAGCGGGCCCACCACCTTTCGCTCGTCATGCTCGAATCGCTGAACGAATTCGGATTGATGCCGAATCCGGCATCCCGACCCGCCAACCCGGTCGAAGTCATGGGGCTGGAATTTCGCAACCCTGTCGGACTCGCTGCCGGACTCGATAAAAACGGCGACTACATCGACGCGCTCGCCAGCCTCGGATTCGGCTTCATCGAAATCGGCACGGTCACCCCCAGACCCCAGCAGGGAAACCCGAAACCCAGGCTTTTCAGACTGCCCGAATCCCGAGCGATCATCAACCGGATGGGATTCAACAACGAAGGAGTCGACAATCTGGTCAGGAACGTCAGGAAAGCCCGCTACAAGGGCATCCTGGGAATCAATATCGGCAAGAACTTCGACACCCCGATCGATTCCGCAGCGGGGGATTATCTCCATTGCCTGGAAAAAGTCTACCCCCACGCAAGCTACGTCACGATCAACATTTCCTCGCCCAACACCCAGAATCTGCGCCAGCTCCAGCAGGCGGAAGAACTGAACAAGCTGCTTTCTTCGCTCAAGTCGAAGCAGAGGGAACTCGCTGCCCGATTCCACAAACAGGTTCCGCTCGCGGTGAAAATCTCCCCGGATCTTGCGGACGAAGCAATAGACGAAATCGCATCCCTCCTGCTGCATCACGAAATCGAAGCCGTGATCGCCACCAACACCACGCTCTCCAGGGAAGGCGTGAGCGGGCAGGAACACGCCACGGAAGCCGGAGGATTGAGCGGAGAACCATTGAAGCAGGCTTCCACCCGCGTGATCGGGCGATTGTCTTCGAAGCTCGAAGGGAAAATCCCCATCATCGGCGCAGGAGGAATCATGAATGCAGGCGACGCGAAGGAAAAAATGGATGCGGGCGCTTCCCTGGTCCAGCTCTATTCCGGTCTCATCTATCGGGGTCCGGGTCTTGTCGGCGAAATCATCAATGCCCTGGGAGAAAAGTCATGAGAATCGGCGTACCCAGGGAAATCAAGGATCACGAATTCAGGGTCAGCCTCACCCCCCACGGCGCGAGGGAACTCGTGAGTGCCGGGCATCAGGTGCTCGTGGAAAGGGGCGCGGGAAGCGCGATCGGCTTTCCGGATTCTGAATACGAAAAGGCCGGCGCGATTCCGGTCGATTCCGCAAGGGAAGCCTTCGCGAGCGATCTGGTGCTGAAGGTGAAGGAACCTCAGCCGGCAGAATGCGCCCTGCTCGAACCCGGAACCCTTCTTTTCGGTTATCTCCATCTCGCATCCAGCCGCTCCCTCGCCGATGCGCTCACCTGCGGCAATGTCACTGCCCTGGGCTACGAAACCGTGACCGACCGTGCAAACAGGCTGCCGCTCCTCGCCCCCATGTCACAGATCGCGGGCAGGCTCGCCATTCTGGAAGGTTCCTCCGGGCTCACCCTGCCCAACGGCGGATGCGGCATTCTGCTGCCGGGCGCAACCGGCGTGCCACCCGCCAGAATCGTGGTGCTCGGCGCAGGAATGGTGGGCAGCAATGCGGCAAGACTCGCCTTCAGCATGGGCGGGGACGTCACTGTTTTCGACATCCATGCCGATGCGCTTTTTCCGCTGGAAGCAATCGGAATCAAGACCTGCTATTCCAGTACGGACACCATCGACGCCGGCTTGAGAGATGCAGACATCGTGGTTTGCGCCACATTGATTCCGGGAATGCATGCGCCCAAGCTGATTTCCCGCGAAACGGTGAAGCGCATGAAGAAGGGCTCGGTCATCGTGGATGTCTCGATAGACCAGGGGGGGAGCTCGGAAACATCCAGACCCACCACCCATTCCTCCCCCTTCTATGTCGAGGAAGGCGTGGTCCACTATTGCGTGACCAATATGCCGGCTCTGGTGTCGAGGACCGCAACCCTGGCGCTGACCCATGCCACGCTTCCCCACGTGCTGAAAATCGCGAACCTCGGGCTCGATGCCGCACTCGAAGCGGATGAAGGCTTGAGGGGCGGGCTGCAAATCAGGGGCGGGCGCATCGTCCATCCCGCGGTCGCCGAAGCCTGCAAGAGGGAACCCCTGAACAAGTCGCACATGAGCCGTGTTGCTGAGAAATCGAGATGATCGCGCGGAGCACGACGCAGGTTGTAGCCGGGACTACAACGCCAAGGAGTGCGACAAAGCGAGCACTCGATTTTCGCGCAACCCTGAGGGACGGGGTTTTGCGGGCGATTCTCTTTGTCTCGGACAAGCGAAGGGAATGACCATTCGCTGCGTCTCTCTTCGCGAGTCTCATCCCGCGAAACCGACCGTCACGGCCGCGCGGGACTTGTTCAGGGGTTCCCAAGTTATAACCAGAATTCATATACATATCGCTCCAATATGGTTGATTGCCGCAGGTGAAACAGGGATAATCACCCGGAAATCATACGGTTTTGCACTATTTTCAAGGTGAAATGGAAAGTTATCTCCTCATTCTGATCAGCACGGTATTCGTGAACAATATCGTCCTCGTCAAGATTCTCGGCCTCTGCCCCTTCATGGGCGTATCCAAGAAGCTGGAGGCTGCGATCGGCATGGGGGCTGCGACGACTTTCGTGCTCACGCTGGGAAGCGGAAGCAGCTATCTGATCGCGAAATACCTGCTCGGCCCCGATCTTGCCTACCTGACCACGATTTCATTCATCGTCGTCATCGCGGGTATCGTCCAGTTCACCGAAATGGTGGTGAAAAAGGTCAGCCCCGTCCTGTATCAGGTGCTGGGCATCTACCTTCCCCTCATCACGACCAATTGCGCCGTTCTCGGCATTCCCCTGCTGAACCTGCAGCAGAACCACAACTTCATGCAATCGCTTCTGTTCGGCATGGGTGGCGCGGTCGGCTTTTCGATGGTTCTGATTCTGTTTGCCGCGATGCGGGAAAGGCTGGAAGCTGCAGACATCCCCACGCCTTTCAGGGGTTCTTCCATCGCGATGGTCACCGCCGGACTCATGAGCATGGCTTTCATGGGATTTTCCGGACTCGTCAAGTGAAGCCGGCATGCTAGATGCGATTCTTGTCATGTCGGGACTCGCTTTGTTTCTCGGCGGCGTGCTGGGCTATGCCTCGATCAGGTTCCATGTCCAGGGCAATGCACTGGTCGAGAAAATCGACGCCATCCTGCCGCAAACGCAATGCGCCCAGTGCGGCTTTCCCGGCTGCCGCCCGTATGCCGAAGCGATCGCCGAAGGGCGCGCCGACATCAACCAATGCCCTCCCGGCGGGGATGCCAACATCCACAAGCTCGCCGACCTGCTCGGCGTCGAATTCAAGCCGCTCAATGCAAGCCACGGCGAGCCGAAACCCAAATCGGTGGCCTTCATCGACGAATCCACCTGCATCGGCTGCACCCTTTGCCTGCAGGCCTGCCCGGTCGATGCGATTTGCGGCGCCCCCAAGCAGATGCACACCATCATCGCCCAGGAATGCACGGGCTGCGAGCTTTGCATCGCGCCGTGCCCGGTCGACTGCATTTTCATGATCCCCGTTCAGGAAAACATCTCGAACTGGAAATGGAAGCAGCCCGCCTATCTGAAAGGGGCGGCATGAGAGCCCTTCACCATTTCAACGGCGGCGTCCATCCCCCCGAGCACAAGGGCGAATCGACCCTGCGGCCGATCCAGCACCCCCCTCTTCCAAAAAAGCTGGTCATTCCGCTGCACCAGCATATCGGCAACAGCGCGAAGCCCCTGGTCGAGGCAGGAGATATCGTCCTCAAGGGGCAGATGATCGGAAAGGCGGAGGGCTATGTTTCGGGCGCAATCCACGCACCGACCTCGGGCAAAATCATTTCAGTCGGTCATGAATCCGTCCCCCACCCTTCAGGCCTCAAGGATCTCTGCATCGTCCTGGAACCCGACGGTCTTGAATCCTGGATCGACCTGCAGCCGCTCGATCCTCTGAACATGGACCCGAGCACGCTCAGAAACCGTTTGCGGGATGCCGGCGTGGTGGGCCTCGGCGGCGCGGTTTTCCCCAGCTTCATCAAGCTCAATCCGGGGACTGGCAAGAGAATCAAAACCCTGGTCCTGAACGGGGCGGAATGCGAGCCCTACATCACCTGCGACGACATGCTGATGCGCGAGCGAGCCCGCGAAATCATCGAAGGCGCCGCCGTCATGCGCCATATGCTGCACGCAGAAGAAGTGGTGATCGGCATAGAGGACAACAAGCCCCAGGCGATCTCGGCGATGCGGGAAGCCGCAGGGCAATCCATGGAAGTGGTCGCCGTTCCCACGATCTATCCGGGAGGCGGCGCAAAGCAGTTGATCCGCGTGCTCACCGGAATCGAAGTCCCGGCGGGCGAGCGCTCGACCGACCTTGGCGTGCAATGCTTCAATGTCGCCACGGCCGCATCCGTCCACCGGGCCACCCGATACGGCGAGCCGGTATTGTCGCGCATCGTGACAGTCACGGGAAATGTGAGAAATCCCGGCAATTTCGAAGCCTTGATCGGAACCCCGATGGACCATTTGATCGATCTGGCAGGCCGCCTGGAGGGCAGCACCGGGGCCATCATGGGCGGCCCGATGATGGGTTTCGATCTGCCTTCGACCGCCGTTCCGGTAGTCAAGGCGACCAACTGCATCATCGTGAAATCGGATGCGCTGTTTCCGAAAAACCCCCAGCCCATGCCCTGCATACGCTGCGCCAGATGCGCGGAGAGCTGCCCGGCCGAGTTGCAGCCCCAGGAACTCTACTGGTTCGCCAAGGCCGGGAATTTCGGCAAGGCGCAGGAATATGCCCTGTTCGATTGCATCGAGTGCGGCTGCTGCAGCTATGTCTGCCCGAGCCATATCCCGCTCGTCCAGTTCTACCGCTATGCCAAAAGCGAAATCTGGGCGCAGGAGCGTGAAAAGAAGGCCGCCGATCTTGCAAGAATCCGCCACGACCTGAGGCTGGAGCGGATCGAGCGCGAAAAGCGCGAAAAGGCCGAACGTCTTGCCCAGAAATCCGCACAGGCGAAAACTGCAGAGAATTCCCCATCAGAACAAAAATGAACTCACCCTACCTCGCACAATCATCCAGCGTCGCCCAAATCATGGTCAATGTGCTGCTCGCCCTGATTCCGGCGGTCGCGGCCTACGTCTGGTTCTTCGGCCCGGCCATCCTGGTGACGATGGCCCTCGCAAGCGCAACCGCGCTCGTCCTCGAAGCCGTCATGCTCAAGCTCAGGAAAAAGCCGGTCAAACCTTACCTGCTGGACGGCAGCGCGCTCCTGACGGCATGGCTGCTCGCCCTCTCGATTCCGCCCATGGGCCCCTGGTGGATGATCGTGACGGGAACGGCTTTCGCCATCGTGATCGCGAAACACCTGTACGGCGGGCTGGGGAGCAATCCCTTCAATCCCGCCATGGTGGGCTATGCCGTCCTGATCATTTCCTTCCCGGTGCAGATGACGCAATGGCTCGCTCCGCTGTCCATCGCGCAATCCCATCTCGATTTCCTGTCCCAGCTCGGCTACATGTTCTTTCATGCCCTGCCGCAGGGATCGCACCTTGATGCCTTCACCTCAGCAACGCCGCTGGATACCCTGAAAACGCAACTTCATCTCGACAGGCCGATGGCTGCGATCATGAGCATGCCCGTTTACGGCTCAATCGGAGGAACAGGCGGGCAATGGGTGGCTGCCGCCTATCTTGCCGGAGGGCTCTATCTGCTGCAGCAGAAAATCATCAGCTGGCATGTGCCCGCTGCCTTCATCGCGACGGTTTTCGTCGTGTCCGGGGCACTTCACCTCATCGACCCGGCGCATCATGCCTCTCCCTGGTTCGAGCTTGCATCAGGGGCCACCATGATCTGCGCCTTCTTCATTCTGACCGATCCCGTGACAGGGCCCACCACGCCCAAGGGAAAGCTGATCTTCGCTTCGGGAGCCGGATTTCTGACCTTCGTCATCCGCACCTACGGCGGCTATCCTGACGGCGTCGCTTTTGCAGTGTTGCTGATGAACATCTGCGTACCCCTGATCGACGCCTACACCCAACCTTCCGTATTCGGGAAAAAGAAATGAAGCGGGGCCTGTTTCAAACTTCATTGCGGACTTCGCTCATCATGCTCGCCTTCGTCGTCCTAGTCACGGCCGTGCTCGCATTGACCTACGACAAGACGCACGAGCTGATTTCCAAAAGCGAGGCGGAAGAAAAGCTTGCCCTGATCAATCAGGTTTTCCCTTCCGGCATTTCGGACAACGACATCATTCATGATACGATAGAAATCGCACCGAATGCGCTGCTCGGCAATACTGCCCCCGTCACCGCCTATCGTGCGAGGCTGGGAGGAAAGCCGGCTGCGGTCATGATCGAAGCGACCGCCCCCGACGGCTACAGCGGGAAGATCACGCTCCTCATCGCGATTCTGGCAAACGGCGAGATTTCGGGCGTGCGCGTCATCAGCCATAACGAGACGCCCGGCCTTGGCGACTACATCGACATCGCCAAAAGCCCGTGGATCGGGATTTTCGATCATGCTTCGCTCGACTCCGTCCCGGATTCAGCCTGGCATGTGAAAAAGGACGGCGGGAAATTCGATTACATGACAGGGGCCACCATCACCCCCAGGGCTGTGGTCAAGGCGGTGCACAAGGCGCTGGAATATTTCGCCCAAAACAGGGCGAGCCTTTTCGCAGAAAGGACAGGCAAATGAGTGAAGTCGGCTATGGCGAAATCGCCAAAAACGGGCTGTGGAAACAGAACACGGGAGTGGTCCAGCTCCTCGGCATGTGCCCCCTGCTCGCAGTCAGCAGTTCCGTGGTGAACGGCGTCAGTCTGGGCCTTGCCACCGCGCTCGTCATGTCGCTCAGCAATTTTTCCGTCTCCCTGATCAGGAACCTGGTGCCGAGCGAAATCAGGATTCCCGTCTTCATTCTGATCATCGCATCGCTGGTGACCATGATTCAGCTGACCATGAAAGCCTATTTGCACCCGCTCTATCTCGTGCTCGGCATTTTCGTGCCCCTGATCGTCACCAATTGCATCGTTCTGGCAAGGACCGAGGCCTTCGCCTCGAAACAGAAAATGCTGCCCTCCCTCTTCGACGGACTGATGATGGGCTTCGGTCTCACGCTGGTGCTCGCTCTTCTGGGAGGAATGCGCGAACTGTTCGGCAAGGGAACGCTCCTTTCGGGAATCGACCTCGTATTCGGCGAATCGGCAAAATCCTTCATCATCACGGTGATCCCGAATTACCACGGCTTCCTGCTCGCCATCCTGCCCCCGGGCGCATTCATCGGCCTGGGCATGCTGATCGCCCTCAAGAATCACCTGGACAGCCGCGCCGCATCGAGGACTGTGGCGGCCCAACACCTGCTCCAGGGTGCATGAATCAACGTACCCTGCAGGAAATATTCGAGCGCTTCAAGGCTGCCAACCCGCATCCCACGACCGAACTCGAACACCGTTCTCCGTTCGAGCTTCTGATCGCGGTCATCCTTTCGGCCCAGGCCACGGACAAGGGCGTGAATCTTGCGACAAGACGCCTTTTCGCAGCAGCGGACACGCCCGAAAAAATCCTCGAACTGGGACTCGAAGGCCTCAGGGAATGCATTAAAACGATAGGTCTCTACCAGACCAAGTCGAAGCATATCATCGAGACTTGCAGAAGACTGGTCGAACGCCACCACGGGAATGTCCCCAAAACGAGGGAGGAGCTAGAAGCATTGCCGGGCGTGGGCAGGAAAACCGCCAGCGTGATCCTCAACACCGCCTTCCATGAACCCGTCATCGCAGTGGATACGCATATCTTCAGGGTGTCCAACCGCACCGGGATCGCTCCGGGAAAAAACGTGCTCGAAGTCGAAAGAGCGCTGATGAAGGGGGTGCCGAAGCCCTTCAGGCAGGACGCCCACCATTGGCTGATCCTGCATGGCCGCTATGTCTGCAAGGCGAGAAAGCCGGATTGCCCTGCCTGCCTGATCCGGGATCTTTGCGAATTCAAGGGAAAAACAGCCTGACATGTTCAACCCGACGCGCGACGAAGTCCGGCAGTTTTTTTGCGAAACCTGGCGCAAACACAGGGAAAATATCCCGATGAGCCCGATCGAGACCATGGCGCTGGACGCCATCCTGGCCCACCCCGAATACCATGCTGCGCTCGAAGACCCGGCTCTTTCTGACACCATGGAACAAAATCCTTTTTTGCATCTCAGTTTGCATCTTGCAGTGGCTGAGCAGCTTTCGATAAACCAGCCCTTCGGAATCAGGGAGCGCTATGAAAGGCTGCTCGCCAAAGCCGCATCGCGGCACGACGCCCTGCACCGCGTCATGGACTGCCTGGGCGAAATGATCTGGCAATCCCAAAGACACAACACTCCGCCCGATCAGGCGATTTATTTCGAATGCATGGACAGGCAGCCATCCAGATGACATCCAGGGAATTCACCTTCACCCAGCAGGATTTCGACCGCGTCCGCGCATTGATCCACGCGCGTGCCGGGATTTCCCTCAATCAAAGCAAACAGGAAATGGTCTACAGCCGCCTCGCGAAGCGCCTGAGGGCCAACAAGCTCACTGCTTTTTCAGACTATATCGCCCTGCTGGAACGCGGAAACAGCAGCGAGTGGGAAGCCTTCATCAATTCGCTCACCACGAACCTGACTTTTTTCTTCAGGGAAGAGCACCATTTCCCCCTCCTGGCCGACCATGTGAAATCCAGAAGGCCGCCGATTTCCCTCTGGTGCGCCGCCAGCTCCACCGGGGAAGAAGCCTATTCTATGGCAATGACCATGGCCGAACTGTACGATACGATGCGTCCACCAGTCAGCATCCTCGCGAGCGATGTCGACACTTCCGTGCTGGAAAAGGCCAGAGACGGCATCTACAGCCTCGCCCAGCTGGAGAAGCTTCCCCAGGAAAAACTGAGGAAGTATTTCATTCAGGAGCCTGGCAACCAGGCGAGAATACGTCCCGAGATTAGGGAAATGGTCACCTTCAGGCAAATCAACCTGCTGGACGAAAGATGGACAATTCAGGGGCCATTCGATGCGATTTTTTGCCGCAATGTCATGATTTATTTCGACAAGAACACGCAGGAGCGAATTCTCCGGAAATTCGCCCCCCTGCTGCGCCAGGACGGCCTGCTGTTCGCCGGCCATTCCGAAAGCTTTCATCATGTCCCCGACCTGTTCAGGCTGCGCGGAAAAACCGTCTATGAACTCGCACATCAAATCTGACTCCGCCGTTGTGCAACCCAGTCTGTCTGCGGACAGCATACTCCCCCTCAACATCCACCCGACGACCTCAACCGAGAAACTCATTTTCGTCGGCGCATCGACCGGAGGCACCGAGGCGATCAAAACCTTTCTCCTCGGCTTGCCCGAGAATTGCCCGGGCATACTGATTTCCCAGCACATGCCGGAAGCTTTCACCAGGCCTTTCGCCGAGCGGCTGGATGGCCTTTGCAAGGTCAGGGTCAAGGAAGCCGCGGACGGCGAAAAAATCCTGCCGGGTCATGCGTATGTGGCGCCCGGACATTCGCACCTGTTGGTCAAACGCACCGGATCGAACTATGTGACCGAGCTCAGTCAGGGCCCCCCCGTCAACCGACACCGCCCTTCGGTGGACGTGCTTTTCCGCTCTGCAGCGAACGTGGCGGGGAAAAATGCAGTTGGGGTGATCCTCACCGGCATGGGAAAGGACGGCGCATCCTGCATGCGCGAAATGAAGCTGGCCGGCGCCTACAATTTCGCGCAGAGTGAAGCGAGCTGCGTGGTTTTCGGCATGCCCAGGGAAGCCATTGCACTGGGAGGCGTGGACGAAATCGTCGCCATCGATGACATGGCAAAACGCGTCATGCAGCATCTGGAAAACAGGCTGTGACGGAAAAGCATTACGAAAATTTTCCGGTCGCATCCCTCGCCCTGCCGAAGTCGATGAGAAAGCCGGTGAGCGTGATCTACGCCTTCGCAAGGCAGGCGGACGATTTCGCCGATGAAGGGGAACTGAATCGGGAGGAAAGAATCGCGCTCCTGAACGGATTCCGTCTCGAACTCGAAAGAATCCGCAACCGAAAGGAACCTGAAACCGCGCTTTTCGCAGAGCTTTCCACGGTCATCAGGCAATACGGACTTCCCCTGCAGCCTTTTCACGATCTGCTGGACGCCTTCACCCAGGACATCGACAGGAAGCGCTACGAAGATTTCACCGAACTCATCGCCTACTGCGAAAAATCGGCGAATCCGGTGGGACGCCTGCTCCTGATCCTTTACGGAGTCGACTCCGAGAGAAACAGGTTTTATTCGGACAAGATATGTTCCAGCCTGCAGTTGATCAATTTCCTGCAGGATGTCGAAATCGATTACGCCATGGACAGAATCTATCTTCCGCAGGACGAGATGATGCGATTCGGCATTTCAGAGAGCGACATCGCATCAAGGCATGCCGGACAATCCTGGCAGGCGCTCATGGCATTCCAGGCGGATCGCGCAAGGAAAATGATGCTGGAAGGCGCGCCTCTAGCGAAAATCATGAAAGGCAGATTCTCTTTCGAGATGAAATTGATCGTTCTGGGCGGACTTGCGATTCTGGACAAACTGGAAAAAGCCGGGGGGGACGTTTATCGCAATCGCCCCAGGCTAGAACGCCGCGACTGGCTGTATCTTGTGCTGCGCGGGCTTTTTTCCGGATCTCTGTTCGATGGAAAGTAACCTGCTTCGAAATTTTCATCTCGAATCGGAACTGTTTTTCCCGATTCGGAAGCTGTGCGAGCGTCTTTCCGGGAAAGATTGGCCGGGTTGCGAAGAGCTGAACCGCCTTGCCGGCCCGCTCCATAATGCGAACGGCCTGCCTGTACGATTCGTTGGAGACTGCGGCGACCCCATGGGATACGAGAAGCGAATCTATCTCAGGGGAGAGGTGGAGACGAGAGCGCATTCCCGACACGACCTCTTCAACGCCCTGATCTGGATGACTTTCCAGAAAGCAAAATCCCGCCTCAATCGGCTTCATTTCGAAGAAATCTGCAGCCAGCCGGACAACAAACGCAGCAGAATGCGGGACATCGCAACGCTCTTCGACGAGTCCGGCGTCATCATCGCATCGAGCAGCGAGGCCCTCTCTGGCATGCTCAAAGCCTTCGAATGGAAATCCCTGTTCTGGGAGAACAGGGAAAAAGTCATCGACGAGATGCGCTGTTACATTTTCGGCCATGGCCTTTACGAGAAGGCGCTTTCCCCCTTCGTCGGCCTTACCGGCCATGGCATCCTTTTTCCCGTCGGCAAGCCCTTTTTCGGATGGCCGGTCGAAAAGCAGATCGCCCATCTGGATGAGCGCTTCGCAAGCCAGTTCTCGAAAATCCGATCAACCCGTGATTTCTCTCCGCTTCCGCTGCTCGGTGTGCCGGGCTGGGCCGCAGAAAATTCAAATGCGGCCTATTACGACAACGAAAGCTATTTCCGAAAAGGACGGACTTTCAGGAATGCTTCGGATTGAAAAACCACTCCTCGATCAGGATAAGGAGCATCAATCCGCCGAACTCGATGGCAATTTCGATCAGAATTTGCTGTGTAAACATGTCGCGCTCCGGTTTAAAGATTACGCGATCAGTTTAAGCGGGCAACATTACGGAAAGATTATAAGGAAATGACGATATTGTTAAAGATTCTCGAGAATCTCGACTTCTGTTCCGGCTTCAACCCGATCGAAGAGATCGAGAAGATCGTCGTTGCGCATCCTGATGCAGCCGTGTGAGCCCGGCTTTCCCATTTCCGTGCCATCCGGGGTGCCGTGAATATAGATGTAGCGGCGCATCGTATCGACTTCTCCCAGCCTGTTGAAACCGGGTTCTGTTCCCGAGAGCCACAGGATGCGGGTGAGTATCCAGTCCCGGCCCGGAAATTGCGCGGACAGTTCCTTCGAAAAAGTCTCTCCCGTAGGGCGTCTTTTCACGAAAACGGTATCGACCGGCATACCCCCGCCGATTTTCGCCCTGATCACGTGCCGCCCTCTCGGCGTTCTGAAGCTGCCGGCTTGCTCGCCGACCCCGTTCTTCGAACTCGAAATGGCGTATTCCTTGACCGCCTCGCCCCGCTCATCCAGCAGTTTCAGCGTTTGCGAAGCGATCCCGATCAGGATTTTCAAGCCTTCTGCCTCTTTTCGAAAAAAAACTGCTTCAAAATGCCGCTGCACTCTTCTTCCAGGATGCCCGAAGTCACGCTGGCATGATGGTTGATCCTGGCATCCTCGAAAACGTTCAGCACGCTGCCGCAAGCGCCCGTTTTCGGATCTTTCGCGCCGAAGATCAGCCGGGAGATTCTGGCATGCTGGATCGCGCCTGCGCACATCAGGCAAGGCTCCAGCGTCACGAAAAGATCGCAGCCGACAAGCCTGTAATTGCCCAGATTCCTGGCCGCGTCCCGCAACGCCTCGATTTCGGCGTGGGAAGAGGGATCGTTCGACGAAATGGGCCGATTGAAACCTTCCCCGACGATTTGTCCGTCCATCACGACCACCGCACCCACGGGAACCTCTCCTTTTGACCATGCTTCTTGCGCAAGCTCGATCGCGCGGCGCATGTACTTCTCGTCGGGTGAGTGCTTCAGTCGTTCCAACTCATTCCCACTCGATGGTCGCGGGGGGCTTTCCTGAAATGTCGTAAACCACGCGGTTGATGCCGCGCACTTCGTTGATGATGCGGTTGGAAATCCGACCCAGCAGCGCATGCGGAAGCTCCGCCCAGTGCGCCGTCATGAAATCCTGTGTCTGCACGGCGCGCAATGCCACCACGTAATCGTAGGTCCTGCCGTCTCCCATCACGCCAACCGAGCGCACGGGAAGGAAAACGGCGAATGCCTGTGAAACCTTCTCGTACCAGCCGGATGCATGCAATTCCTCGATGAAGATCGCATCCGCCTGGCGCAGGAGATCCGCGTATTCGGCCTTCACTTCCCCGAGTATGCGCACGCCAAGACCCGGCCCCGGGAAAGGATGGCGATAGATCATGGCATGGGGCAGGCCGAGCGCGAGGCCGAGTTCCCTCACTTCGTCCTTGAAAAGCTCGCGCAGGGGTTCGAGAAGCTTGAGATGCAGCGTCTCCGGAAGGCCTCCCACGTTGTGGTGCGATTTGATGTTGTGGGCTTTCTTGTTCTTTCCGCCTGCGGACTCGATCACGTCAGGATAGATCGTCCCCTGGGCGAGCCATTTCACCTGGGGCAGTCTCGATGCTTCCCGCTGGAAAACCTCGACGAATTCCCTGCCGATGATCTTGCGCTTCTGTTCCGGATCGGTGACGCCCGAGAGGTGCTTCATGAATTCCGTGCCCGCATCGACATGAATCACTCTGACGCCCAGATTCTGCGAAAAAGTCTGCATCACCTGCTTGGCCTCGTCGAGCCGTAGCAGGCCGTTGTCGACGAAAACGCAGGTCAGCTTGTCCCCTATCGCCCGGTGCAGGAGCGCTGCGACGACGGAAGAATCGACGCCACCGGAGAGCCCGAGCAGCACTTCCTCGTCACCGACCATGGAGCGTATTCTGCCTATCGCTTCTTCCACATAGTCGGGCATGTTCCAGTCGAATCCGAGTCCGCAAATGTCGTGGACGAAACGTGCCAGAATTTCCCTGCCCTTCACCGTATGCGTCACTTCGGGATGGAACTGCAGCGCATAGAACCGTCTTGCCTCATCCGCCATTCCGGCAATCGGCGTAGCGGCATTGGATGCGATCACCTTGAAGCCCGGGGGAAGCACGCTCACCTTGTCGCCGTGGCTCATCCAGACGTCGATGAAAGTACGCCCCCCGGCATCGACCCTGTCCTCGATTCCCAGAAGCAGTGCACTCTGACCCACGCACTGGACCTCTGCATAGCCGAACTCGCGGACATGCCCCGTTTCCACCTCGCCGCCCAACTGGGCGGCCATGGTCTGCATGCCGTAACAGATGCCGAGAACGGGAACACCGAGTTCGAAAACGCAATCGGGCGCGCGCAGGGTGTCTTCCGAAGTCACGGATTGCGGCCCGCCGGAAAGGATGATGCCTGCGGGAGAAAATTTCCTGATGAAATCCTCGTCGACGTCGCAGGGATGCAGCTCGCAATAGACGTTGGCCTCGCGCACCCTTCTTGCAATCAGTTGGGAATATTGCGAACCGAAGTCGAGAATCAGGATTTTCTGGTGGATCATGTCAGTCGATATGGTAGTTCGGCGCTTCCTTGGTGATCTGCACGTCATGCACGTGAGATTCCTTGATGCCTGATGAAGTGATTTCGACGAATTCGGCGCGCTCGTGCATCTGCATTATGGTGCCGCAGCCGAGATACCCCATGCTGGCGCGCAGACCGCCCATCAACTGGTGGACCACGGCGATCACGCTGCCCTTGTAGGGAACGCGGCCTTCCACGCCTTCAGGCACCAGCTTGTCCGAATTCACCTCCGCTTCCTGGAAATAGCGGTCGCTCGAACCCTGCTGCATCGCGCCCAGGGACCCCATGCCCCGGTAGGATTTGTAGGATCTTCCCTGGAAAAGCTCGATCTCTCCCGGCGCCTCCTCCGTTCCTGCGAAAAGTCCGCCCAGCATCACGCAATCGGCCCCTGCTGCAATCGCCTTGGAAATGTCCCCGGAAAAGCGCACGCCGCCGTCGGCAATCATCGGAACCCCGGTTCCCCTGAGCGCATCGGAAACGTTCTGGATCGCGGTCACCTGCGGCACACCCACGCCTGCGACGATTCGGGTGGTACAGATCGAACCCGGGCCGATCCCGACCTTCACGCCGTCCGCGCCGTGATCAAGAAGCGCTTTCGCGGCGGCTGCGGTGGCGATGTTTCCGCCGATCACCTGGGTTTTCGGATACTGCTTCTTGACCCACTTGACGCGATCGAGCACGCCCTGAGAATGGCCGTGGGCGGTATCGACGACAAGCACATCGACCCCGGCCTCGATCAGGGCCTCCGCCCGCTCCTCGCTCCCCTCCCCGACGCCTATCGCAGCCCCGACCCTGAGGCGTCCGAGATCGTCTTTACAGGCAAGCGGATGCTCGCTCGATTTCAATATATCCTTGACCGTGATCAGTCCACGCAATTCGAAATTGTCGTCCACGACCAGGACGCGCTCGAGGCGATGCTTGTGCATCAGCGCCATCGCTTCCTCGCGGCTCGCCCCTTCCTTCACCGTCACGAGACGGTCCCTGGGCGTCATGATGTTCCTGATGGGCTGATCGAGATTGGTTTCGAAGCGCAGATCGCGGTTCGTGATGATGCCGACGACCCGGCTTCCGTCCACAACGGGAAGCCCTGAAATTTTATGCTGGCGCGTGAGATCCAGCACATGGCGAACGCTCATGTCCTGGGAAATCGTGATGGGATCCTTGACCACGCCGCTCTCGAAACGCTTCACCTTGGCAACTTCCATCGCCTGCGCCCTGGAACTCATGTTCTTGTGGATGATCCCGATTCCGCCTTCCTGGGCGAGCGCGATGGCAAGCCTGGATTCGGTGACCGTATCCATGGCTGCGGAAAGCAGGGGAATGTTCAGGCTGATTTCCCGGGTGAGCCTGGTTTTCAGGGTCACATCCCGGGGCAGGATGGTGGAATGCGCCGGCACGAGCAGAACATCGTCAAAAGTTAGTGCCTTCTGAACCACTTTCATAGTTTTCGTCCCCTGCGCAAATTCTCATTATACGCAAGATGCACGGGGTCGGTAAACTGCAGAACCAGGGCCTGCTAACATTTGTCCGGTGCGATGCGTTGCGACAAGATGCCGGTGGATACAAGGCGTGCGGCGCAGCGAATGGTTGCGCCCTTCGCAAGATGCGCAACACAGTAGACGCGGCATATTGCCGCACCCCGAAGGGAACGGGTGAATCAGGCGCATTGCCGCGTTACTCGCGTCTTGTTTGGAATAACCAAACCGCGCCGCTCCAGCCTTGCCCTGTCGCCTGATTCATCGTGTTCGCACACATCGGGCAAGTGTTAACAGGCCCTAATCCCAGCGGTCGTCCCTGACCTGAACCATGCCGTTTTCGATCCTGACCGGGAACTTGTAAACCGGTTCGTAGGCGGGAGCGGTGAGCGCTTCCCCGGTCCTGATCGAGAAATGAGCGCCGTGCCGGGGACAAATCACTTCCTCTCCTTCGACGCAGCCGCTCGCGAGCTCCCCCCCGTCGTGCGTACAGATGTCTTCCAGTGCATGGCATCCGTCGTGAAGCTTGTAGACGGCAATTTTTGCTCCGTCGATTTCGACGAGCTTTGCGCGTCCCGCCTCGAATTCATCCAGCCTTGCCACATCGACCCAGCCGCTCATACTGCAACCACCTCGATTTCGGGTTCGATGGTGCGGACCAGATTGCCTATCGCGGAAAGGGTTCCGGCAAGCGAAGTCGGGCAGCTTCCGCATGCGCCGTAGTAGCGGATGGCAAGAACGTTTCCTTCCAGCCCGACGATTTCGAGATCCCCCCCGTCTCCCATCAGGGCCGGCCTTATCTGCTCGTCCAGAAGCGTCCTGATCGCGGGCAGTCTGGGGTCTTCGTCCTCGAAGCGGGGGGTTTCGGTCCTTGCCGGCATCTCGGCGGCCTTCGCTTCCCGGATCGGCTGGGCGATCTTGCGCACCAGATCCGGCCACTCCGCCTCACCGTCCTGCGTCACCGTGATCCAGTTGTCCATGTAGAACACGTTCGCCACATGGGCAATCCCGAACAGCTTCTCGGCCAGCTCGTCGCCTGCCGCCTCAATCAGGCTACCGTAACTCTTCGCGCCGCCCCAGGCAAGACGCTCCTTCAGCACGAACTTCACCGCATTCGGGTTCGGCGTATCTTCGATTTCGGCAATCTTCGGCATCACGCCTCCTTCACAGGATCCGCTTCCCCTTCGGT
>Ga0315298_1004164_pt1 | contig 21935 bp, 20 predicted proteins | sample WHS_1_MG_FD_203077 | JGI IMG/M metagenome (GOLD analysis project Ga0315298, IMG submission 203077) | Extremophilic microbial mat communities from Washburn Hot Springs, YNP, Wyoming, USA - WHS_1_MG | ecosystem: Environmental > Aquatic > Thermal springs > Hot (42-90C) | place: USA: Wyoming...
AGAAAAACATAAGCCCCCAAACAAAGAAAAGGGAAAGAAGGAAGGGAAGAACCCCTCTGTAAATCTCGCCTATGGGGGCTTTCGTGATGTTTTTCACGACGAAAACACAAACGGCTACCGGGGGTATTACCACCCCAATCATCACCACAATGCTGATCAAAATACCAAACCAGATGGGATTAAACCCTAATTTCTGTACTGCCGGATAGAAAATAGGGGTAGCCAGGATCATAAAAGCCAAGTCATCGATAAAAGAACCCCCTATCTCATAAACGAGGCAGATAAGGATGATAATCACATAACGGTTAAGGGGAAGGGAAACGAGCCAATCGGCCGTCTTCTGCGGGATATTGGTTACTGCAATGAAATGCCCTAAAATCACCGAACCGGCGATGAGCATGAGAATCATCCCGGCCGTTTTAAGGGATTCCGTTGCTGAAACGATATAGCGCCTGAAGCTCATATTTCTCGTAAGCACAGCCAGTACCAAAACGGCAAAGGTGCCCACTGCTCCTGCCTCCGTCGGGGTGAAAAAACCCTTCATGATGCCCCCGATGACGATCAAAAAAACCACAAGAATCCATAACACTTCGGGCAGAGCGGCCAATCTCTCTTTCCAGGAGAAACGGTCGGAAAGGGGGGCAAGGGACGGGTTTTTCTTCACCCAAACATAGATAATCCCCAAAAAAAGTGCAGCAATGATCAGTCCGGGAACGATTCCCGCCAAAAACAACTGGCCGATAGATTGTTCAGTAATGATGCCGAAAACGATGAGAACCACACTGGGTGGAATGATGCAGCCCAAAGTGCCCACAATGGCCACAATGCCCGTAGAAAGCTTACGATCGTATCCGAAACGGTCCATTTCGGGAACGGCGATGCTTGCAAAGGTCGCCGCCGTAGCCGTCGATGAACCACAGATTGCCTTAAATCCCGTTGCCCCCATGACCGTAGCCATGGCCAAACCCCCGGGTACATGACCTACAAACTTATGGGCGGCATTGTATAGCCGCACGGCAATTCCGGCATTGAAGCCGATCTGTCCCATCAGGATAAAGAGGGGGAAAACGGTGTATCCGTAGTTGGTGATAACATCATAGAGATCACGGGCGAGGAGATTCATGGCCGGCTGCCAGCCGTTGAGATAGGCAAAACCGCAAAATCCCACGAGGGCCATGGCAAAACCCAGCTCAATTCCGGTGGCAAAAAGTAGAAGAAGACAAAAGAGGGCTACAATGCCCACTGTTACTTCACTCATACTCACCTCGGACAATCTTTACGATATCGAAGAGAAAAACAAGACACTCGAGGAAACAGGCAAATCCCACCCCATAGGCAAGGGGGAAAAAGGGGAGTTTCAAGGTGGAAGAAACTTCCCCGGAGGTGTGAAATTCCATACCAATTAAGAAGAGATTGTAGCCGATAGCGGCAAAAAGGACAAAGCAAAGTAATCGCGTCAAGATGTTAAGCGCTGCCTTTGCCCCTGGGGATACCCTCTCCAAAACAAATTCCATATAAACGTGGCCGCGGGCGAGTGAAACGGAGGGTATGCTAAAGCCTATAACCACCGCCAGAGAAAAGGAAACAATTTCGTAAGTACCAAGGATGGGGTGACCGAAGGACCGCAAGAGGACGTCTGCTACGGTAAGAAGCATAATAAAGGTAAGCGCGAATGCACTTATGTAATTCAATATTTTACATATGCGTACGAAGGATTGATAGATGCGTCCCAATTCGTCCCCCCGAATGCTGCCTTATTTTTTACCGGCAATATCCCTGCCGTAGCTGTGCGCTACCTGCATCCCCCCTGCCAGAGAACCTCCTTTCAGGTAAAGTGGGGCATTTACCATGTTCATCTGAAATACATTTTTCATCGTCTCAAAGATACGCTCCAGGGCCTCCCCACTCCATCCATAGGCACCAAAGGCTCCCCCTATTTTTCCCTTAAGGTTCGCTTTCTCCGCCAGAAAAAGAAAGGTCTTCATTCCCGGAAGCATATCACCATGGTAAGTAGCCGAACCAAAAATATAGAAGTCGTAACCCTCTAAATCAACCTCTTTTTTTATTTCACCGGTACTTACCACATCGGTCTCTACGCCGGAAATGCGCAGACCTTCAGCGATATATTCACCTATGAGCTTCGTCTCCCCCGTGCGGGTCGCATAGACCACGATCGCCTTTGGCATGGCTATGAACTTTTCCAAAGAAGGTGAATATTGCAATACTCCCGGGCAGATACCTCGTCTGCCTCTATCATAAAGACGGCTTCCGGAACGTCACCCGGTTTCAGGAACTTGCGGTAAGCCCTACCATCGGATAGAACCTCAATCCATTCGATATAATGTTTCTCCTCCATGGGATGGGCTACACTGCCTACTTTCACCTTCACCCCACCGGCAACCTTCTCCATCACGGGCACATGTTTTTCCCGGGAAGCATCTACCGTATTTTCCACCATGAGTTTCATTGGCTGACCGCAACAGACAAGTTCCCCTACCCCCGCATGGAGCACCTCAACAATATTGCCACAAATCTCACACTTGTAAATTCCCAAATACTTTGCCATGGCCTTCTCCTTTCCGGTCGAATTAGGAAGGCCTTTTTAACATAAAAAAGGGGAAAAAAAAGAGAATTTTTAGCAGATTCGAGGCAACTGTTCACCGACTAACATGTCCACAAGTCTCGTCCCACCAATTCTTGTCTTCATGAATACCTTGCGGGGATAATCTTCCACTACTTCGCCTATGATTTCGGCATTTTTCCCATAAGGGTTATTTTTTATTGTTTCTAATATTTTTTCTGCATCTTCTTTGCCCACAATGGCTAACAATTTACCTTCATTTGCTAAATAAAGAGGATCAAGTCCTAAAATTTCACAGGCTGCTCTCACCTCTTCCCGTACTGGTATTTTTTCTTCCTCTAATCTGATACCCACGAGGGACCTAAGGGCAATCTCGTTTAAGACGGTAGCCACCCCTCCCCGTGTCGGATCCCTCAGGACATGGATATTGCTACTGGTGTCCAACATCTGGGAAACGAGGCGATTAAGGGGAGCGCAATCGGATTTTACCTCTCCCTGGAATTCCAATCCCTCTCGCATGAGCAAAATGGCCATACCATGGTCTCCGATAAAGCCACTCACGATAACTTTATCCCCAACCCTGGCCTTATCTCCCCCTATATCGATCCCCTTTTTTCTAACACCAATGCCCGTTGTATTTATGAAGATGCCATCGGCACTACCCTTGTTTACTACCTTTGTATCACCCGTCACGATGGTCACCTTAGCCTCTTTGGCCGCTTCCGCCATCGAACGAAGGATTTTTTTTAAATCCCCCACGGGGAATCCCTCTTCCAAAATAAATCCCACGCTTAGATATAGCGGGATTGCTCCACCCATAGCCAAATCGTTTACAGTACCACAGATGGCTAACTTCCCGATATCTCCCCCGGGGAAGAAGATGGGCGAAACCACATAAGTATCCGTTGAAAAGGCCAAATCAATTCCTTCGATAGGTAGGATGGCTTGGTCGTTAAATTGATTAAGTATGGGATTTTCAAAGTAAGGGGCAAATACCTCTTCAATCAATTCATACGAAAGTTTCCCCCCGCTTCCGTGGGCCAGTAGAATCCTCTTGTCTCTCCTTTCTTTAATCAAAGGGCCATCCTCCCCTGATACTTATAATAAGCGGCACAAGTACCTTCATGGGAAACCATACAAGCACCCACAGGATTTTCCGGGCTACAACGTTTACCAAATAAGGGGCAATCGTTAGGACTCTTGATACCCCTTAGAACCTCTCCGCAACAGCAACCTTCCGGTTCCCCAGCTTCCGGCACCTCAAGATCAAAATACTTTTCTCCATCAAATGTAGCAAAATCTTCCCTGAGTTTGAGGCCACTTAGTGGTATTTCCCCCAAACCACGCCAGGAGGAAGAAAATGGTTCAAAAACGTGGGAAATATACCTTTGCGCCTTTTTATTACCTTCCAGTGATACACCGCGTTGATACTGAATTTCTATACGTGCCTCCTGGTTTTGTATCTGTTTTAACAACATATAAATAGCCTCAAGAATGTCCCGGGGTTCAAAACCGCCAACCACCCCTGGAACATGGTAAATATCAGCCAAGCTTTGATACCTCCTGCTTCCGATAATGACACTCACATGACCAGGTAGGATAAGGCCAGAAAGATTCAATCCATCCTGCCGAAGGAGGGTCTCCAAAGCAGGCGGTACAAGTTTATGAAAAGAAAGGACGAAAAAATTCTTTATCCCATCGGCATGAGCCTTGAGGAGAGCCGCGGCCACGGTGGGTACCGTTGTTTCAAATCCGACCCCTAAGAATACCACCTTTTTTCGCGGATTACTCCGGGCAATTTTTAAGGCTTCGTAGGTGGAATAAACGACCTTTACCTCTGCTCCTCTCGCCCTTTCCTTCTCTAAACTGGAATTTGAACCGGGCACTCGTAACAAATCGCCAAAGGTGGTAATGATAACCCCTTTTTCACGACTGAGTTTTATCGCCTTATCTATCTCTTTTATGGGTGTAACACATACTGGACAGCCCGGACCGGAGACAAGGGTGATTTTTTCTGGTAAAAGTTTCACTATCCCATGACGAAAAATAGCCATTGTATGGGTGCCGCAGACCTCCATTAATTTCACGGGAGAGGTTATACACGCCCGTATTTTTTCCAAAATCTCCCTAATATCTCTTTCTTCCCTGAATTCATCTAAATAACGCATCGGAAAAGCCTTCTTTCAGCAAACTTAGCGTCACCTGGGCCTCTCGTCCCCCAATTTTAGCGATGGCAAAACCTGCATGGACAATCACATAATCTCCCACTTCTATCGCATCTTCCAGTAATTCTAAGGAAATTTCCTTACTTACCCCACCTAAAGATACTTCTGCCATAGAATCCGATTTTATCTTTTTTACTTCCATCGGTACTCCTAAACACATAAGTTAACACCCTTAACTCGTTTTGGCCGCGGCAATCACGGCTTGACCTAAAGAAATTCCCCCATCATTGGTAGGAACGGAAGAATGGGTATAGACTTCAAACCCTTCTTCTTCCAACGCCCTCTTCAATCCTGTAAGAAGAAAAACATTCTGGAAAACGCCGCCACTCAACACCACCTTGTTTACCGAAAATCGTTTTCTCCCTTGAAGACATAAATCTTTGAAAATATTAATTAAAGTGTTATGAAATTTACTGCTAATGAAAGAAGGCGGCATTCCAGCAAGCAGATCTTCTACAACCCCCTTAACAATCCATAAGGGCGAAATTTCAAAGGTATTTCCTCTTGTTTTTATTAAAAAGGGATAGCATTCCCCAATCCTATCGTCAACAATCATTTCCAGTTCGATGGCTGCTTGTCCTTCGTAAGTGTTATAATCCCTGATTCCAATTAACGAGGCCACCCCATCGAACAATCTACCGCAACTGGAAGTCAAAGGGGAGTTTACACCCCTTTCTATCATTTGAAGCACTAATTTCTTTTTATTTAAATCCAATCGTTCTAAGAAAGCTAATTTAAGCTGCCCGAGTCGCTCGCCATAGAGGGCATAAAGATAGCTCAAGGCCATACGCCAGGGTTCCTTAATGGCCAAAGTATTTCCCGGCATGGGAATGTAACAAAAATGACCGACCCGCCTGAAACTTTTCAGATTGGCCAGAAGAACCTCCCCACCCCAAATCTTTCCATCGAGGCCATAGCCTGCCCCATCTAAGGCGATGCCGATGACTTCTTCCTCTATCTGATTTTCGGCCATACAACTGGCAATATGGGCATGATGATGTTGAACCCCCACTTTTTTCATTCCCTTCTGTTCCAGGGCAAATTTCGTGGAGAGGTATTCCGGATGGAGGTCATAGGCAATAATTTTGGGGTTAATCTCCAAAATTTTCTTTAGGTGGTTGATCGTATACTCAAAGAAATCAAGGGTCTGCAGATTTTCCAAATCACCTATATGCTGACTTAAAAATGCGAAGCATCCTTTAGTCAAGCAAACGGTATTCTTAAGTTCCCCACCACAGGCAAGAATTTCTTTACCCTCCCTTTTTAAGAAAAGGGGAACAGGAACGTACCCCCGTGAACGTCTAATCATCAAAGGTCTATCCCCCACGACCTTGAGGACCGAATCATCACTCCTTAAGTAAATCGCACGGTTGTGGACTAAAAAATAGTCGGCGATACCTTTGAGCCGCCCTATTGCCTCTTCATTATCAATGGCTATCGGTTCTTCCTTAAGGTTGCCGCTAGTCATAACAAGGGCTAGAAAATTTCCCCTCGTAATCAGGTAATGGAGAGGGGTATAGGGAAGCATGACGCCCCAGTGGCGACTCCGCGGGGCTACGGCAGGGGAAATTTCACTATCCCCTTTTTTCTTCAACAGAACAATGGGTCTTTCCTTTGATACTAGATGAATCCTCTCGGCAGGTGTGATAAAGGCATATCGTTCAATCTCCTGTAAAGAGTAGGACATCAAGGCAAAGGGTTTTTCTTCCCTGTGTTTCCTTTCTCTAAGAAGGGCTACGGCAAAGTTATTCGTGGCATCTACTGCCAGATGAAAACCACCTATTCCCTTAATGGCCACAATCTTACCCTGACGCAAAAGGTTAATACATTCTTGAATAGGGTTTGCACAGGGTAGAGGTAGCCCTTCACCATTGTGAAGGGTTAAATGCGGACCACATTGGGGACAGGCATTGGGTTGAGCATGGAACCTCCGGTCTGAGGGGTTATGATACTCGGCGGCACAGGGTTTACACATGGTAAAAGGTTGCATGGTAGTTTTCTCACGGTCATAGGGAATATCTTTGATGATGGTATAGCGAGGTCCACAGTTGGTGCAATTTATGAAGGGATAGAGATAACGGCGATCATCCTTATCAAAAAGTTCTCTCAGACAATCATCACAAACAGCAATATCGGCCGAAATAAGAACCGAGCGGTCAGAGTTTGATATACTCTCTCTAATGGTAAAATCACTATAAGAAAGGGAAGGAAGGGAGAAGACCTTAAAGTCCACAATGCGGGCCAGTGGTGGCTTTCCTGTAGTTATTTCCTGAATAAATCTTTCGACTTCCACCTTTCCCCCGACCACTTCAATCTCTACACCCTGGGAAGTATTGCAGACATACCCCTTAAGCCTCTTTTCCCGGGCAAGCCGAAAAACAAAGGGTCTGAAGCCTACTCCTTGAACTATCCCTGATATTTGGATTTTAACCCGCTTATGTTTCAAGGGGCCACGACCTCCTTGAGGATTATATTAATGATGCTGGGGAGTTTATCCCTTACCTCGTCACTTAAATTACACCCCCATGAAAGAGGTTCTTTAGGCACCACACCTATTATTACTATTCTTTCCGGTTCTTGCCCCAAAAGCCTAAGCAAATTAAATATTTCAGGAAGTTCTACTTGGTGCAGAGAGAGGGGTGGAAAATCGCGCCATTCTAATAAATCTTTTTTCTCAAACCGGTAAACCGAACCGGGCGAATCACTGACCTTTAAGGCATCAAGAATAATCACCCTTTTCTTTTCTTGAAAATAAGGGATTAAATCAAAAGCAGCTGTACCCCCATCTACCAGTTCTACCGTAGGTGGAAGGTCTATTTTTTCAAGCTCCTCGATAAGATGAACTCCTACCCCCTCATCCCCCAGAAGGACATTACCTACACCTAAAATTAGAATCTCCTTTCTTCCGGGCAAAAGCTTCACCCCTTGAGGCAAAAAAGAGGGGACATCCCCTCTTTTTTGCTTTTTTGTCTTTTCCTTCGTACCGTTTTTAAACCACCTTGAAACTTTTGATTTCCTTTCCACCTTCCATAATATGCACTGCACAGGCTATACAGGGGTCGAAGGACCTAACCACCCGTACGGCCTCGATGGGGTTATTAATGTCCTTGATGGGAGTCCCGATCAAAGCCTGTTCAATGGGTCCGGGTTGATTCTTGTCATCCCGAGGAGAGGCGTTCCAGGTGGTGGGCACGACACATTGGTAATTTTCAATTCTTCTATCTTTTATGACAATCCAATGGCCCAAGGCACCTCGTGACGCTTCCGTAAGGCCCATGCCATTTCCTTCTGCCGGAATCTCATAAGGTGTATGTACCGGTTTTGAAGGATCAAGTGCATTTACCCATTCGGCACATCTATCGGCCACTACCTTGCATTCCAGAGCTCGCGCGGCATGCCTGCCCATGACGGAAAAGAGTGAACTTTGCGAAATATTAAGGTCCTTCAGCGTTTTGGAAATCAAAGAAGATACCTTCTCGTTTTTGCTGCTCATATGGGTTACCACCATACGGGCGAGAGGTCCCACCTCCATTACCTGACCTTCATAGCGGGGTGCCTTAAGCCAAGAATAGGCTCCCTCTTTTTCCGTCTGAGGTGTGGTTTCCCCCTGGGAAGGGTGCCGTCCGCTTGCCGATGAATACCTCGAATATTTCACATATTCGGCAATTTTCGTTTCATCAAGAGGCGTTATTTCTTTCCTTCCTTTGAAATAAACACCGGATGAAAGTAATTTTTTGGTACCGTCACTGTCTTCTTCAAAAACCCCATAGGCTAAAAGATTTTCCACCCCCCTGCCGATTTTAAAGTACTGTGGGTAAGCCTTGGCGACCGCAATAACATCGGGAATATAAATGTTATCGATAAACTCCTGGATCTCCTTTAACCTGTAAAGATAGGAGGCAATCTTATCCACCGTAGGTTTTTCCGTAACACCGCCAGGCACCACCCCCATTTCATGGGGCATCTTTCCCCCAAATAGGGCTAACATCTCGTGTGCTTTCCTTCTCATTTCCAGTGCCTTTAAATAGTGACTTATAGCGGCAATATTAATTTCCGTGTCGGCTATGTAATCACCTTCGTAACGGGGCAGAAACGGAGCCAGGGCACCTGGCCTTTTGCTCTCTAATTCCTCCTTAGCCCAAGCCTTGATGCGATTGAGGTTAGGGTCTTTACCCTTGTATTTGAGAATCGCGGTAATATCTACGTAATCTAAAGCGGCCAGGTGATAAAAATGAAGAATGTGAGATTGAATGTAGTTGGAACCCAAAATTAAATTTCTTATGAGTCGACCATTGTCGGGGGGAGTTACACGAAAAGCGCTGTCTAAGTTGAGGGCTGAGGCCTGGGCATGGGAAGCTGGACAAACACCGCAGATTCTCTGGGTAATCATTTGGGCATCCAGAGGGTTCCTTCCCTTGAGAATAATCTCCCAGCCTCGGAACATTTCGCCGAAACATTTGGCATTCACGATTTTACCTTTATCGACCTCGATTTCTATTTTTAAGTGACCCTCAATACGGGTAACGGGATCAATAACTGTTTTATGCATAATCTAAACCTCCTTTTCTCCCCTATCCTCTTCCCTTAACCAGGGAAGCCATTTTTGTGGGTGATAAGTTTCTTGCCCAGGGGATACCCCCAATTTTTTCCTCTGCCAGGCGATGATACAGACCCTCGGCCGGTGGGTCAAAGGGGAAAGCAGGTTCGGTACAGCCAATGCAAGGCGAACCGCTACGCACACACCAGTTTACCCCGTTATTCCATCCCCTAATGGAAACATCACAATGGGCAATAGGCCCCTTGCAGCCGAGTTCTAAAAGACAGCCCTCTTCACTGAAATGTTTTGCAAATTTCTTGTCTTCGAAATAGGACCGCCGTTCGCAATTTTCGTGGATTACCTTATCAAAAAATACTTTTGGTCTCTTTTCTTCATCAAGGGCAGGAAGACCAAAAAGCAAAACATGGGCAATGGTACCTACTATCCAATCGGGATGGGGAGGACAACCAGGGATATTTATCATGGTTGCGCCAGGAATAATGTCCCTTACGGCCTTGGCACCTGTAGGATTCGGTTGGGCTGCCGGTATCCCGCCAAAGGCAGAACAGGTCCCTACATTTATTATTGCTTTTGCCGCCATCCCTAAATCCTTTACCCATCTCTCGAAAGAAATAGCTTTACCCTTTGCTTCTCCGACCGTACAGAAGACCTCTCCCCCCGTCGGCACGGACCCCTCAACAACAAGAACAAACTTCCCTCTATACTTTTCTACGCCCCGATAGAGTGGCGTTAAGGCCAAATTACCGGCTGCGGCCATGACCGTGGGATGGAACTCAAGACTGATCACCTCGGTTATCACCTTGGCAATATCGGGATAAGTGGCATTCAAGGCCGATACAGAACAACCACTACAGTTTTGTCCCTGAATCCAAAAAACGGGAAGGTTGCCGGCCTTTTTTGTAATGGCTTGGACAATCTCAGGAAACCAAACCTGGGAGAGACTAACAGCGGCTCCTGAGCAACTTAAAATCTGTAAAAATTTTCTTCGGGTAATGCTCATAGAAACCTCCCATTATGATTTATTAAAAGGAGCAGAGGACCCTTCCAGCTTCGAAAAGAGTCTGTCTCTGCCCCTTAAATCTCGAATAATCGAGCCCTTTTATTTTTTAGGGTGACAATCGGCGCACTTAACAGGAGCTTTGCCCTTCTTTACTTTATGGCAATCCATGCAGACCTTGTGATAAGCATCCTTCAGGGAAACCACTTTCCCTTTCGCCGCCTCACCGTGACAGGTCTGGCAACCTTTAACCGCTTTAGCTTCCTTCATTTCATGATGACAGGTGATGCAATCAATCTTAAGTCCATCCTTTGCGGCATGCTTTTTATGGTCAAATACCACAGGGCTAAAGAGCTTTTTTATATGTTCTATAGTTACTTTAGTGGGCTCCGCCGCCTGAAGATGGGAAATTACAAAGGGACCGAAAAGGAACATAACAACCAGCCCAATAATTACTTTCTTTTTCATACATTTACCTCCCTTCCAAATTTTCTCGATACCATTTGCCTCACCTGGTGCCTTATCAACTGCGAAGATAAGACCCAATGCCCAGCCCCTCCCAGGGATTGAGGAGCTTCTTGAGAGCAAGCAGGGAGGAGAAGGGATGAGGCTTTTCGCTTATCTGGTAATTTTCCTTTTTTTCGGTGAGGAGGTAAATTACCGTAACGCTATCTTCATCCACCAAAGAAGCATCGGGGTAGCGAGCCTTTACCTCCTTTAGCCTATCCCTTGCCATTTTCAGAATTTCCTTTTCCTTTCCGAATTTTATTGCGCCGGGGGGACAAGTTTTGGCACAGGCCGGCTCCAAACCGTTACTTATGCGGTCGATACAGAGGGTACACTTATAAATGCGCCCGCTTGCCTCATCCAAACGGGGAATGTTATAGGGACAGGCCTCATGAATATCCTTGAAATTTTCCTTTTTCGTTAAATCCGTGAAAACAACTGCCCCAGTTCTGTCCTGGATGATGGAACCCTTTACCTGGGAAACCATGAGACAGGGTGGTTCTAAGCAGTGACGACACTGATCCTTAAAGAAATTCCACTTTACCTTGCCGCCATCTTTTACCTCCTTGAATTTCACTACCGTCCAGGTAGAGGCCGTCATGTCGGGAGGGTTCTGGTAACTTCCCGTGTTTGTCGTCTTTTCCCCTTTCAGTCCATTCCACTGCTTACAGGAAACCTGACAACCCCGGCAGGCCATGCATTTAGATACGTCTATGAACATCCTCATCTCACCCATATCAATTCACCCCTTTCCTTATGTCTACGAGGAACGCCTTAGATTCTTGAATCATCGTATTGGCATCCCCAATAGTGGGGACCAAGTTATTAGCACTATCACCCTTGGCAAGCCCACTAAAACCGAAGCACCAGGGCAGACCCACTTCGTGTACTATCTTTCCGTTGATCTTAAACGGCTTAAAACGCGATGTTACGATGGCCTTGGCTTTGACCTTTCCCCTTATGGAGATTACGGTACACCAATCACCATTCTTGATCCCCTTTTCCTTCGCTAATTCTTCACTCATCTCCACGAACATCTCCGGTTGCAATTCCACCAGCCAGGGCTGCCACCGGGTCATGGCTCCCGTTTGCCAATGCTCTGTAACGCGATAGGTGGTAGCCACAATAGGATATTCTTTGGAACCCATCGGGGCATATTTATCCATATCGGAACCGTACTTATCCCAGCGATAGATGGCCGGATTGACCTGCTGCGAGGACATGAGGTTCTTGACGGGGCTCTCGAAGGGCTCGTAATGTTCCGGGAAGGGACCGTCGGCCAGTGTCAGGGCAAAGAGGCGAGCATAACCCTCGGGAAGCATAATAAAGGGATGCTTGGTCCCAGGAGGCCAGGCACCATCCGGTACATCCCCTACCCATTTGCTTCCATCCCAGCGGATTACAGCCCGCTTTTCATCCCAAGGTTTTCCCTCTAAATCGACCGAGGCACGGTTATAGATAATCCTGCGATTAACAGGCCAAGACCAGGCCCAACCGGGATAAAGACCGATGCCCGAGGGGTCTTTCCGATCACGGCGGGCCATCATATTACCCTTCTCGGTGTAACTGGCGCAGTATATCCAGTTACCAGAAGAGGTGGTGCCGTCGTCCTTAAGGAAAGCAAAGCTGGGCATCAATTCACCCTTCTTTACGACCACTTTTCCGTCTTGGATTACATCGGCCAAGGCATAGCCGTTTATCTCTTTAGCTACATAGTGGGGATCGAAATGTTTCACCTGACCTTTTTCATCGGTCGGACCACATTTCCAACTTAACCTAACAATAGGTTCGGGAAATTTGCCCCCTTCCTTTTCGTAGAGTTCCCGCACTTTGAGGAAGAGATCGTTTATTATATCCCCATCGGGTTTAGCCTCTCCCGGTGGGTCTACCGCCTTATATCTCCATTGAGCCCACCGACCACTGTTGGTGACACTCCCCTCCTTCTCCATAGAGGCAGCACAGGGAAGGAGAAAGACTTCCGTTTTGATCTTTGTGGGGTCCACCCCCGGTCTCTTCCAGAAGAGGGCCGTTTCTGTTTCCCAGAGATTAACCGTAACTAGCCAGTCCAATTTTTCCAAGGCTTTGTTTGTTTTATTGGCATGAGGTCCACCGCACGCCGGATTTTGCCCCCAGGCAAAGAATCCCTTGATTTTCCCCTTATACATGGCATCAAAGAGTGCCATCCAGGAATAGTTTTTCCCATCCTCCAACTTGGGTAAATAGTCGTAACAGAATTGATTTTCTTTCTGAGCAGCTTCTCCATAAAGGGCCTTTAAGAGACTTACGGAGTATTTGGGATAATTTCCCCACCAGTTGGCACTTTTGGGGTCGGCCGTTTTGGGGGTATATTTCTTATTGTATATTTCTAAGGTTGTATCGGAAGCCAATGGAGCCTTAAGGTAACCGGGCAAGAGATGGAAGAGGAGAGCTTGGTCGGTAGAACCCTGGACATTAGACTCACCCCTGAGAGCATTCACGCCGCCACCCGCGATCCCCATATTCCCTAAGAGAAGCTGAATAATGGACATGGCGCGGATATTTTGGGTCCCCACGGTGTGCTGGGTCCACCCCATAGCATAGAGGATGGTACCGGCTTTCCCCGGCGTCCCTGTAGCGCCGTAGGTTTCGTATACCTTTTTGAGGAGGTCTATGGGCGTTCCCGTTATCTGGGATACCTTCTCCAAAGTGTAGCGACTGTAATGCTTCTTCAAGAGTTGATAGACACAGCGCGGATTCTGGAGCGTTTTGTCCTGTAAGGGGATCCCCTTTTCATCCACCTGATACTTCCATGTGGACTTATCGTAACTTCCCTTCTCTGGGTTGTAACCACTGAATAAACCATCGTGAAAATCAAATCCCGGATCAATCAAAAAGGAAGCATTGGTGTAATTAAGCACATAATCCTTATGGATTAAGTCGTGGTCTAAGATATATTTGATCATCCCCCCTAAAAAGGCGATGTCCGTTCCCGAACGGAGGGGGGCGTAGATATCTGCCCGCGAGGAGGTACGGGTAAAGCGGGGATCCACACTAATGACCTTGGCTCCCCTCTCCATTGCCTTCGTGACCCACCGAAAAGAGGCGGGATGGTTCTCCGCCGCATTACTACCCATGATGAGTATGCAGTCACTATTGCCAATATCGATCCAGTGATTTGTCATTGCCCCTCTACCGAACGACTCTGCCAGAGCCGCTACCGTAGCGGAGTGTCATATCCGTGCCTGGTGTTCGATATAAACGATACCGAGGGAGCGGAGAAATTTCTGATAGAGGTAACATTCTTCATTATCCATGGCAGCGCTTCCCACCGAGGCAATAGCCTCCGTGCGGTTGACGACCTGTCCTTTTTTATTTTTCTCTTCGAAGGTGGCATCCCGGGTGTCCTTTATTCTTTTCGCTATTTCCCCTAAGGCCCAATCCCAGGACTTTGTTTCCCACTTGGTACTATAGGGAGCCCGATAAAGGACCTTCGTTACCCTGTGCTCATTGTTGGCCAACTGGTAGAGAGAGCTCCCCTTCGGACAGAGAGCGCCTTGATTTATGGGATGGTCAGGGTCACCCTCTATATTAACAACCTTACCTTCCCGAGAATGAACGATCACCCCACAACCAACGGCACAATAGGGACAGACACTTGTGGTTTCCTTTGCATACTTGATTTTTAGCGGTTGGGCATAGGCCTTTACGGGTTTAAGCGGTATACCCACGCCCGTAAAAGTGAGTGCTGTTCCTGAAATCTTCAGAAACATTCTGCGCGTTACCTTCATCTTCGATCTCCTTTCTCCTCATAATTTATAATTTCCGTTCCCTTCACTCTTTGGGAACCTTCTTCTGCGCTTTAATATACTCCCGATAAACCTCACACTTTTCGTATTCTTCACCGGAACACGTATCGGCCTCCTTTTTTTCCGGATTGTAAGGCACCATCACCCGGCGGGGAAAAGCTTCGCAGTAACGCACCATGATAATTTTCAAATAAGGACAGCCCATGTCATCCGGCCCTTTCTGAAATAGCTACCTTTTAACTCCAACTTTTATGCCAGGGGATTACTTTAGGTATGGTAAATAAGTGCAGTATTTACCGAGAGTTAAAAGTAATAAAAAAGTGGATAAAGGCAAAAGTCTAATCCCTTTTACAATATTTTCCTCTTTTGCCGGCTTATAATCGATAACTAACTGTTATTGTGGTGTAATTTAGATTTACAAATTTTGGCAGGTAATTTACCAATATGGTAAATAGTGACGTCACTCAAGGCCGAATTTCTTAAGATAGTAACTTAAGTTTCTTTGGCTTATGCCTAATAATTTTGCGGCACTTCCCTTTATACCGTTGCTTTTCCGCAGAGCCTCTAAAATGAGCTGTCTCTCAAAAGCCTCAACTTTATCTTTAAAAGTAAAACCATCTACAGGAGTTGCGATTCCTTGGCCGGTTCTATTATATATCTTTTCCGGCAGATGCTCTAACTGTATCGTATTTCCCCTTCCCAAAAGTACGGCCTGCTCTATGGCGTTCTCCAGTTCTCTTACATTACCCGGCCAGTTATAACGGAGTAACGCCTCCATTGCCTCGGGGGAGATCTTCTTCTCCTCTCCCTCACTATCCTTAAACTTGCCCAAAAAATGCCTAACTAAAAGGGGAATGTCTTCCTTTCGTTCTCTGAGCGGCGGCAGAACGAGAGGTATTACCTGGAGGCGATAGTAAAGGTCCTCACGAAAATTCCCTCTTTTTACCTCTTCTTCTAAATTTTTATTGGTCGCCGCAATGATGCGAACATCAATTTTTATCGGCTTCGTTCCCCCTAGACGGTGGATTTCCTTTTCCTCTAAAACCCTCAGGAGGTCCACCTGGGATTTTAAACTCATCTCGGCTATCTCATCGAGAAACAGGGTTCCACCATTGGCCAACTCGAATCTCCCCAATTTTCTCGTGACAGCTCCCGTAAAGGCCCCCCTTTCATAGCCGAACAACTCGCTCTCTAAGATGGTCTCCGGTAAAGCACCACAACTGGTGGTTACAAAGGGCTTATCCTTCCGGGGACTGGCATAATGAATGGCCCGCGCAACTAATTCTTTACCCGTACCGCTTTCACCCTGAATCAAAACGGTGGCATTGCTCAGCGCTATTTTCTCGATCAAGGAGTAAATCTTCTGCATCTGATGGCTTTTACCGATGAGGTTGGCAAAGGAAAAGCGCCCTTTAAGTTCCTGCTTTAAGATGATGTTTTCCTGCAAAATACTTTGACGTTCAAGGATTCTTTTGATAATTAAATCTAGTTCCTCGGGGGAGAAAGGCTTCATCACATAATCCTGTGCCCCCTCCTTCATCGCCTTGACTGCCGAATCGACGGTAGCATAGGCCGTCATAATCACCGCATCCGTATTGGGGTTTATTTTTCGTATATGCTTAAGTAATTCTATCCCGTCTATATCGGGCATTTTTAAATCGATTACCGCCACGTTAAAATCCTTTTTTTTGAGCTTTTTTAAAGCCTCCTCACCGTTTCTCGCCGTCACCACTTCGTAATCCTGGTCTCTCAACCAGTCCGAGAGGGAATGACGGACTACGGCTTCATCATCTACAATTAAGATACTCGGTTTTACTCTTGCCTCTTCTTGTATATCCATTACCTTCCTTTAACGGACTGTGGAAGAGAGGGGCAAACGGATGGTGACTTCCGTTCCTTCCCCTACCTTACTCTTAATATCAATGCTACCACGATGATTATCGACAAACTTAGCCGCGAGGGCGAGTCCCAAACCCGTTCCCTCCCCATCCTTCTTTGTGCTGAAGAAAGGTTCGAAGACATGGGGCAAAACTGCTTCCTCAATGCCTTGGCCTGTATCGATGATTTTAATCTCCACGCCCCCATTGTCATGGGAAATCACATCCGTTATTAACTGCAGACTCCCTCCCTTCGGCATAGCCTGGAGGGCATTCATCAGGACGTTTAAAAAAACTTGCTTTAACTGGGTCGGATCGGCAGAAATGGCAGGTAAGGATGAACGCAATTTTTTCACCAATTTGACCTTTTGAAGGCGAGCCTGCTCCTCTATAAGGGTAACGGTGTCTTCTAATACCTGATTAACCTCTGTCGAAATAAAAAGGGGCTCTTTTACCCGAGCATAGTCAAGGAGAGCCTGGATTCTATTTTTACATCTTTCCGTTTCCGTCTCTATAACAGAGACGTATTTCCTTAGAAGGGCAGGTTTTAGTTTAACCGTCTCTCCGTCAATCTTTTTCAGGATAAGTTTTGCATAGGTTAAAATGCCCGCCAAAGGATTGTTTATCTCATGGGCGATACCAGCTGCCAACTGACCAAGGGCAGCCAACTTTTCCGACTGAATGATTTGACCCTGGGTTTCCCTCAATTCTTGGTATGCCTCTTCCAACTGGCGGTTCATCGCCATCAGTCGCTCGTTCGCAAGCCGACATTCCCGTACCGCTTCCTCTATCCTCCTTTCTAATTCCTCGTTTAATTTCTTTGCTTCACTGTACCATCTATCCTTCTCCTGCGACGTATCCTCTATTTTGCTGACCATCTGGTTAAAATTCCACGCCAAAGTACCCAGCTCGTCGTGACGGGTAAACTCTGCCCGGACAGTCAAATCGCCTGCCGCAACCTTGTCCATAGCCTCTTTTAACTTTCGGATAGGTCTATCGACAAAGTGCAGGAAAAATAAGGCCATGATGAAACCCGTAAGAAGAAAGGTGATAAAAAGGGCCACAAGCAATCTGTTTCGACTGGAAAGGATGGCCTCTTCGTAAGAAGCAAGCGAGGTATCTACTACGAGAATTCCTAAAATAGGACCTTCCTTAAGATGACACCTTTTACACTTGTCTCCGTCATTATAGATGGGATTTACATTACGGAGAATCTCTCTATCCCCCTCTTGCAATCTGAAAACGGCCATTTGGCTTTTTGGTGCCGGTTTTTCGGCATGACATACCTGACAGGTATAATGACCTATATCCAGTCTTTTTCCGATTTTCTCTCTTTTGCTGGCATTGATAATTTTCCCGTACTTGTCGAGAATCACTACTTCTTCTATCTCTTTTTCTGCCCCTACAATCTCCACCATTTTCTGGATTTCATCGTTACGACTCTTTTCCATGGCATACTCGAGGCTTCCTTTGATGGCATTGCTTAACTGTACCGAACACCATTGAAACCGTTCCAGGAGTCTCTTGCAGCGGGCTTTTTGGTCAATGTAGAAAAAACCCCCTAAGGTAAAGAGCAATGCCAAAAATACGCAAACGATTATCTTAGTACGTAGATTCCAGGTTTTAGGGTTCAGTTCCATAGGCATTTTTTATTTTTAAATTTACCGTCTTCAAATGTCAAAAAAATTCCGACCGGCGGCTCTGTAGATGTTTTTCAGGCATTCTGCCGTGTTCTCCCAGCTCAAGGAAAGGGCCTTTTCCCTGGCCTTTTGACCCATCTCTGCCCTTTTGGCCGATGCAAAGAGGGCAACGAGTTTTTCCGCGCAGTCTTGTGGGCTTTCATTATCATCAATTACAAACCCGTTCACCCCCTCCTTTACCACGTCCTTTGCCCCTACCCTTTCACTTATGACTACGGGAAGCCCGGCTGCCATGGCCTCAAGGACCACCAGGCCGAAGGTATCGAAGTAAGAAAGCATACAAAAGATATCACAGGCCAAATAGACCTTTAACAATTCACTCTTTTTTAAGACGTCGGTAAATAACACCTTTCCTGCCAAACCTAATTTTTCCGCAACTTTTTTGTATTTGCCGATTTTCCCTTTCCCCACTACAAGCAGTCGCCATCGTCCTTTGCCGGTAGATTCTACGATCTTGTCCACATTGACAAGGACTTTCAATAATCTATCCAATCCTTTGATTTCGAAATTCATACCCACAAAGAGCAAGACCACTTCTTTATCACCGATACCGTAGCGGCCGCGGATATCGCGCCGGCAAAGGGAGCTGTCCAATTCTTGAAAGGGACGATGGTCGATACCGGGAGGAACAACAATTACCCTCTCCTCTTCAATCTCGGGGTAGGCCTCAAGGAACTTTTCTTTCACCAAAGAGGAAACGGCGAGAAAAAAACCACACCGACCGCTTTTCACCAGTTTCTTCTCTAACCAAGCAATAACTAGGTCATGAAGATGGGGCCTTCTTTTCCTGATCTCCCTCACCCAGAGATAATGGGGAATACCGTGCATGGTAAAGATATGGGAAGAAAAGATGCGGTCGTGGCTGTGGACAAGGTCAAAATTTTCCCGAGAAATCATCTTTTCGGTAAAGTAGGCAAAGGTTAAAGGCTCCAAAAATCGCGGGTGGGAAATCACGGGAACCTTATGAAAGGTAACCTTTGGGTTACTACTTACCCATTTATGGGCAAAAACATGAACATTAAAGGACGGATCATGGGCAATTCTATCGGTGACTTCCGTTACATATTGCTCGGCACCGCCCACAAGGCCATACCGGGGGATGACCACAGCTATTTTATACGGCCCTTCTCCCGTATAATTTATCATGCCCTCGTCCTTGACGGTATGGAGGTGAGAAGCAGGACTCCTGCCGAAAGGGCAAAGAGCGCTCCACAGGAAAAGGCAACAAACACCCCCCATTTCTGCCATAGGATACCCAAGATTAGGCTTGCCGGCAGTTGGGTTAAATTGGTAAGAAAGCTGTGTATCCCGTAAGCGCTACCCCTTGCTTCTTCAGTTACCAAATCGGCCACCAGCGCCTTTTTAATTCCCTCGGTCATACCGGAGAAAAGTCCGTAAAGAGCGAAGATAAACCAGGCCTGGGGGAGAGAAAAGGGGAAACCGAATAAGAGGTAGCATCCCCCATAGACCAGCCACCCCAGGGCAAGGAGATTCCTTCTTCCCAAGATGTCGGAAAGCATCCCACCCGGCAGAGAGCTTGCTGCCTTAAAGATGTTACAGAAAAGGTAGATGATGGGGATGAGCTCCGTAGGAAGCCCTACTTCCTTCACCCGTAAGAGGAGAAAGGCATTACTGGAATTGGCCAGTTCAAATAGGACAGAAATAGCAAGAAATAGGAGAAAAGGCCTATCGAATTGGCGGAAATTAAAGGGCTGCCTGAAAGTACGAGGGGCATCACTTAAATTCACTTCTCCTTTTTCTTGCACAAGAAAAAGGAGGACAAAAATCGCCAAAAAAGCGGGCAGGGCGGCAAGCCAAAAGAAGGCTCGGTAATCGTTTCGAAGAAAACTTAAAAGGGAAAAAGCGAGAAGCGGCCCCATGATGGAGCCAATGTTGTCCATCGTTCGGTGGAGACCAAAGCCTCTACCCCGATTTTCCACGGTACAGGAGGCGGCAATCAGGGCATCCCGGGGGGGTACCCGGATACCCTTACCGATTTTTTCCACAAACCTCACCACAAGAATGTGCCAGCCCGAAGTGGCTAAGGCAATAAGGGGACGGGTAAGGGCAGATAGGCCGTAACCCCAGATCATTAACGTCTTACGTCGGCGCATCCTGTCGGAAAGCCAACCGGAAAGGAGATTCAAGATGCTTGCGGCACTTTCGGCCACACCCTCCACCAGACCGATAAAGGCCGTCCCCGCACCCAATACCGATCTCAGAAAAATGGGCAGAATGGGGAATATCATCTCCCGACTTACATCGGTAAGCAAACTTACCGCTCCTAACGCAAAAATATTGCGGGGAAAACCTGTCTTCGTCATAGGATCTGGTCTCCTTTCGGGTTGTACCTCTCCCTACCCTAAATAACCCACTTACGGATAAGTAAACCGCCAAAATGCCCTTTTCGCCTTGTAGATCACCCGCCGGCATTTTGCCCTCTTGCTTCGCTTATAGACAGGTATATGGATGTATTCCCTTTCTACGGCAACGGGCAGCTCCTTCCTTATATAGGAAGAAAAGTGAGGGAAAAGCTGGTACTTATTGAGGATAAGATAGCGCGCTTCCCTTAAAGCATTAAGGCGTCTTGCCCAATCATCGTTTTTTATTATCGTGAGGATTAATTCCTGGGCCTCCTTTGGTTTTTCAATATCAATCCTGATAAAGGAATCAGCGGGAAAGTAATCCTCTAAATTGGAACAACCATAATAGATGGGCACCGTCCAACAGAGAAAACAATCGGCAATCTTTTCCGTCCAGTAATCGGCAGTACAACTGTTTTCCACGGCGAGGGAATAACGATAGGGTAAAAGGGCCTCGGCCTTGTCCGTAAGAGGCTGCCCGATGCGACCGAAAAGGTCAAAAGTTACTTTCCCCTCCCGTTTAAGATAGGCAAGAAAGGCCCTTCTCTTGAAATGACCCGGTATATCCCTCTGATTTCCTAAAATCCACGATAAATCTTTCGTCTTTTCGGGAACGGGAAGAGAAACGAGTTCATCGTATCCCCTATTTACATACCAGGGCAAGGCCGGCTGAGATCGAATGAATTTTCCGTTGAAATACGGGATCTCAGGGGTAAAGACACGAGAAAACTTATCGTATCCCTCCACGAGCCAATCGTTGAAGCCGGGTACATAAGGGTCCTGCACCACAGCCCAAACGTTTTGTGGGGGACAGCGAACGGAAATGGGATTTTTCATCTGACTTCTCAAAACAATAAGGAAGTCACATTCCTCGAGAGGCTCCAGGGTGAAACGGATACCATCCCAGATACCGGTTTGTCCCGGCGTCTGGCGCAACAAATTCGGTCCTTCGTAGTCTTGGACAAGACGGACAAGAATCTCTTTTTTAATCAAGTCGGGCTCCTGTAATTCTCAGTCAATCTTTGAACATTGATTAATTACATCGGTGGTTATTTTGCTTTTCGGCAATTTTCGATGAACATAGGGAAATATTTTCTCCGCTTCTTTTAGTATCCTATTTATTTTTTGATGACCCATTATGGCATATTTAACCTTTAGAAAAGGATTAAGTTTTCTAAGCCTCGGAATTTCTTTAACAAAAAGGTGCAGATAACGGCCGTCGGTAAAAAAATGCAAGCCAAAATAATCTGCCATGTATCGTAAAGTCTTTTCGCTATAAAAAGCCACATGTTGTCCGTGATCAAGACCATAATACCACCAATTTTCTGGTGCCGGGATATCT
>Ga0315298_1004166_pt1 | contig 21926 bp, 22 predicted proteins | sample WHS_1_MG_FD_203077 | JGI IMG/M metagenome (GOLD analysis project Ga0315298, IMG submission 203077) | Extremophilic microbial mat communities from Washburn Hot Springs, YNP, Wyoming, USA - WHS_1_MG | ecosystem: Environmental > Aquatic > Thermal springs > Hot (42-90C) | place: USA: Wyoming...
CCACCGTGAGCACAGTGCCTGGATTGATGGCGGTGATGATGAGCTGGGGAATGCGCGGAAACCACTGCCGGAGCCAGCCGAACTGAATCGCGAAGGCCTCGATGCCGGCGGCGGCCGCAAGGCCCCAAACGATGGACCGGCGGACCAGCGGCCAGCCGCCCGGGCCCCCGAACCAATCTCCCGACCCGGACTCCTCCCGATCCAGGAACGGAATCAGCCCCAGCCCGAGCAGAACAATGGCTGGGATCCCGATTCCGCCCATGAACGCGGAGAACGAAACCATCTCCTGCAACCCGAGAAAATACCAGGGGGCCTTGGCCGGGTTTTCCGGCACAGACGGATTGGCCAGTTCTTTCAACGGAGCGTCCCAGATTAAGGAAAGCGCCAGGCACAGAAACACAGTCAGCATCAGCACCGCCAGTTCCGCGTAGAACAAGTGGGGCATGGAGGGGACCGTGTTCTCTGGGCCTCGCCCCACCGCCGGCGTGCGGCCCCGCACAATCGCCGCCAAATGGTAGGTCCGAGTCGGCGCTTGGGTGAAGACCGGGTAAACATCCTCGCCCGGCGGCCCCAAGCGCTGGTCGGCGTCCGCAGGACGGGCCAGTCCCCCATCCTTGCGCACGCGCCAGATGTGGACCGCCAGCAGAGCGGTCAACACCAGCGGCAGAATCATCACGTGCAATAGATAAAAACGGATGAGGGCCTCGGCGCCCACCTCGTCGGAGCCGAGCAACAACAGCCGCTGAAACCCGCCCGGATCGAACCACTCTGTAATGCCGAGAGCGTCGGTCACCTCGCGGGGGGACTGGGCGATATTGGCCCCGATGGTGATGGCCCAATAGGCGAGCTGGTCCCAGGGCAAAAGATAACCCGTGAACGACAGCCCAAGCGTGGTGGCGAGCAAGGCCAGCCCGATCAGCCAGTTGAATTCGCGCGGCTTGCGGTAAGCGGCGGTGTAGAAGACCCGCGCCATGTGCAGAATCACCGTGACCACCATGACGTTGGCGGCCCAGCGGTGGATGTTGCGGATAAATCGGCCTGCCGGAACGACGAAGTGGACGTCTTTGATGGAATCGTAGGCCACCTCGGGGTACGGCTTGTAGTAGAACATCAGCAGCACGCCGGTGATGAGCGTAATGAAGAACGCTGCGGCGCTGGCGATTCCCAGGCCCCAGGTCGTGCTCCAGCGCAAGCTCCACAAGTGCGTGCGCACCGAATGGAGGTGCAGGAAAACATTGCCGAACACGAAAGTCGAGCGGGTTCGGTCCGTCGCGGGCTTGCCGGTGCGGAAAGCCGATTCCAAGAACCGCCTGGGGGCGGCGCGGAGATTGCCGCGGAACTCCTGCAAAGGGTTGCGGGGAGGAGAAGCCACACTCATGCGGACACCTTCGATCCGGCAGGCGCAACGGCTCCGGCGTCAACGATCAACGTATTGCCGGAAACGTTGACCTTGAGCCAGGGCAGCGGCCGGGGCGCCGGTCCTTTGGTCACCGAACCGTCGGCCGCAAAACGCGACCCGTGGCAGGGACACTCGAACCCTTCCGCCGTGGGCTTCACGATGCAGCCCAAGTGAGTGCAGACCGTCGAGATGGCCCACACGCCGGACTCGTCGCGGAAGACGGCGACCGATCGCCCAGGAGGGACAAACGCCTGCCCGGGCTGCAAGTTTTCTGGCAAATGAATCCGGAATTTCTTCGAGGGCGAGGCCAGGACCGCCGCCTTCGGCAGGCGGATCATGCCCAAAGTAGCGAAAAGAAATGCGGATAGAGCCGCCCAGAGCGAGGACAAACCCAGCCAGTCGCGGCGCGGGATCGGTTCTGGATCCAGCCGCGAGCGGGCAGCTTTGGCTTGAATGGTCATGCACGCCTCCAATTGCTTTCAAAGATCACGCGCTCCATGGTGATGGCGTCCGCCGGGCAGCGCATCGCGCACAGAGCGCAGCGGATGCATCTCTGCTCGTCCTTGAGGATGGCCGAGTTTTCGGAAAGGTCTGGTTCACCCCCCAGAAGCGATTCGATGGCGGCCGCAAGGTCCTCTCTGCCGGAAAGAGAATCGAGGGCCACCAGCTTCAGACATTGGGTAGGGCACACATCAGCGCACCCTCCGCACAGCACACAGCGGGCGCCGTCGAAGACCGGGCTGACGCCGCAGTCCAGACAGCGGGACGCTTCCAGGACCGCTTGCTCGCGGGTGTAGCCCAGCTCCACCACAGCGTCCGGGGATTCCAGCCTCTTCTCCGGGGGCAGCGCCGGCGCCGGCACGCGTCGGAGCGCCTCATAGCCGCGTTCTCTTTGATAGCGTTCCAACACGCGATGGGTTTCGACGATTTCGCTGCGAATTCTCTGGCCCGTGATGTATTCGAACACGGACCGCGCGGCGGCCTTGCCGGAAGCCACGGCGTCGATGAGCAACCGCGTGCCGTGCGCCAAGTCCCCCGCCACGAATACGCCTGGGGCCGTGGTGGCGAGGGTTGCCGGATCAACTTTGGGCCAGCCTGGGCGCGCCATCTCGATGTCCTCGCCGCCTGCGTCCAGGAAAGGCAGAGAAGGAGCCTGACCGATCGCCAGCAAAACTGTGTCACAGGGGATGGTTTCACGAACCGAATCTTCATAGACGGGCGCGAAACGCCGTTGCTCGTCGTAGACCCGCAGGCAGCGCCGGAACACGACCCCCTGCACCCGCCCATCTGCGCTGCGCTGGATCTCCAGCGGTCCCCAACCGTTGCGCCGTTCGATTCCCTCCTCGTCGCCTTCCAGGATCTCGACGGTGTCCGCGGGCATCTCTTCCAGGCTTTCCAGCGACACCAAGCGGACGCGCCAAGTCCCGGGCAGCCGGGCAGCGGTGCGTGCCGTGTCGTAAGCGACCTGCCGCAGCACGGTCCGGGCCACGTCGTAAGCCACGTTGCCGCCGCCGATCACCACCACATCCCGGCCGATATTCAACGGCTCCCCCAGCGCTGCCGCCCGCAGCAGATCGACGCCCCCGTAGACGCCCGGTCCGCGCTCGCCTGGCAGCCCCAGCGCCCGGGACGACTTAGCGCCCACGGCCAGGATCACCGCTGCGAATTCCCGCCGCAGTTGAGCGAAGGAGATCTCCTTGCCCACCGTTGTGTTGCAGCGGATCTCCACGCCCAGCGCCTCGATGACCGCTACCTCGCGGCGGATCAGCTCCCGGGGCAGCCGGTAAGCCGGCACCCCGACGGCGAGCATGCCGGCGGCTACCGGCTCGGTTTCAAATACGACCGGCCGCAAGCCGAGCAGCGCCAAATCGTGCGCCGCCGCCAACCCGGCCGGACCCGCGCCGACGATGGCCACCGGCTCCCCTTTCCCCAAGCGGATGTCCGAGCGAACCGCCGCCCGCAGCAGGGCCGCCATTTCTTCCGCCTCCGCGCAAGCCTTCGGCACGTACCGGCGGACCGCTTCCAAAACCGTGTCCGGTGGCCGAGTCTCCGGGCCTGCGTATTCGCAGGCGAAACGCTTTAACGCGCGGATGGCGATGGGCCGGTCGTAGGCCACAAACCGCCCGTCGTCATCGACTCTTGGAATTTGTCCTCTCCGGCAGGCCGCCTCGCATGGAGCGCCGCAAATACGGCCGCAAATCGAGGCGAACGGATTCGGGCCCCGGGCGATCAGATAGGCTTGCTCGAAATCTCCCGCAGCGATGGCGCGAACGTAGCCCCGGGCGTCCGTATGCACGGGGCAGGCCGCCTGACAGGAGATCAAACTCCTGTGGTAACCTTCGCCTGGAACCATGACTTCGAGCGCCGCTGCCATCTGAACTCCTGGCTCATCCAAGTTCCGTGAGGGTGGCGAAAGGCGCCGGCGGCTGACTGGAAACCCTCCGCGCCAACATCACACAGGCCGCTGCCTCCGTAGCTTGCCCTACCGGATGCGGCCGCGCCAGCAGATCCGCCAGGGTCCACCGCTCCAGGATAGATTTCACGGCCTTATAGAGCTCTAACGCCGCCTTATGAAAGGCGCACACGTCGGCCGAATCGATCGCCCCGTTGCAGTAGTCTCCCGCAATGGCGCCCTGACAGGCCTCGACGACCGCCAACAGGGTCACCTCGGATGGCTGGCGGTTCAACCAGACCCCGCCCTTGATCCCCTTCTGCGCCCTTAAGATTCCCGAGCGGACTAGCATCCGGCAGACCTTAGACAAATAGGTCGGGGATTCCCCCAGCGCAGCCGCGAGCTGCCGTGGCGGCAGGCAGGTTCGGGGCGAGCTTTGGCCGAGCAGCAACAAGATTCGGATTCCAAGCAGCGAGGTTTTTGTGAGCATTGGCCGTAAACGAGCTAACACGGATAATATACATCTCTTTTATCTTTACAGCAAGCGCTTTTTGTGGTATCATGTGGCAAAAATGACTTCCTTAAGGAGGCCGGCGATTTCGGGTGCTGGCTCGCGCCGGGCAGCTGACCTCCGGATGGGAGCGGTCGAGCATACGCTCGGCATGACTTAAGTTATTGAAAATAAAGTTCTCCGACCCGTAGGTCCTAAAGCGCTAGGCCAAGGCCGCCGGGCGATAGGGTCGTGGGGGAAACGCCACGGCCTCCCGTGTTTGGAAAGGAGATGAATGTTTGCCCCAGACGCTGCCTGGAAGATCGTCCTTGATTCAGTCCAACCTTTGGAGTCCGTTCGGTCCCCGTTGATGGAGGCCTTTGGCTTCTGCTTGGCCGAACCTGTGCGAGCGGACCGGGACATCCCGCCAACGGACCGCTCCGCGATGGACGGCTATGCGGTGCGCAGCGAGGATTTGCGCTCAGCCCCGTGTGCGTTGAAACTCGCGGGCGAGATTCCGGCTGGGAGTCCAGCCAAGCTGCGGGTCAGGCCTGGTTGCTGTATCCGAATCTACACCGGGGCGTCCCTGCCGGCGGGAGCGGATGCCGTGGCCATCATCGAGCAGGCCCAGGAGGACAATGGTCTGGTCCGCTTCAAGACTTCCGTTCAGCCTGGGCAGAACATTCTCCGCCGGGGCGAGGACGCACGTAAAGGCGCTTTACTACTGTCGGCGGGGACACGGATCGGGGCGGCGGAGACCGGCATTTGCGCCGCTGTGGGAAAGGCGCAGATCCGGGTCCACCGGCGGCCGCGGGTGACGATTTTGTGCACGGGGTCTGAGCTGGTGTCCGTGGACGAGCGGCCCGCAGGGCACGCGATCCGCAACTCCGCCGGGCCCACGATAACCGCTGCGCTGGCCCAATGGGGTTTTCCGGGGGCGAGATTCGTGACATTGGGCGATGAGCGGCGAACCATTGCTGCCGCCTTGCGGCGCGCGCTCCGGAACCACGACGTCATCCTGGTGACGGGCGGGATTTCGGTGGGGCGCTACGATTTCGTGCCGGAGGCGATCCGTGCGGTTGGAGGCGAGATTCGTTTTCACGGGGTGGCGATGAAGCCGGGCAAGCCCAGCCTGTATGCTGCCTTCGGAACCAACCAACACATCTTCGGACTTCCCGGGAATCCTTTGTCGGCGCTCACGGCCTTGCACGAATACGCGCTGCCCGCTTTGCGGCGGCTTAGCGGACAGCCGCCGGAGCGTTGCCGGCCAAGTCTCTTCCTGCCGCTGGCCGAAGAGGTGGAATCCAAACCAGGCCGGTGGCGCTACCAGCTCGCGCGCCTGGAGGCCACTGCGCGCGGTTTGGCGGTGACGCCGGTGGGGTCGCACAGCAGCGCGGATTTGCCTTCGGCGGGAGGCGCCGATGGCGTGATCCGCATGGCCCCAGACCAGCGGCGCCTCCCGGAGGGGGAGGCAGTGGAGTTTCGTCCCTGGAGACCTTGGCCATGACCGCCGCTCAGGATCCGCCCGCCCTCTCGCTGCGCATCTCGGTTACGGACCGTTGCGACCTGCGTTGCGCCTACTGCATGCCTGCGCAAGGGATCCGTTTGGTCGACCGCAGCGAGATTCTCTCCTATGAGGAGATCATGCGCTTTGTGCAGCTCGTAGGCCGCCGATACCCCGTCTCCCAAGTGCGGATCACCGGCGGCGAGCCGCTGGTGCGGCCTGGGCTGGAGGCGCTCATCGCAATGCTGCGCCAGGCTGGCGTTCCGGAGATCGCACTGACTACGAACGCCCAGCAGTTGGCGGCAAGAGCTATAGCTCTTAAAGAGGCCGGTTTAGACCGGGTCAACATCAGTCTGGATAGTTTGAAGCCGGACGTCTTCGCCCGGATCACGCGCGGGGGGATTCTGGAAAAGACGCTGGACGGGATTCAGGCCGCACGGCGGGCCGGTCTGCAACCTGTCAAACTCAACACGGTGGTTCTGCGCGGTCTCAATGATCAAGAGGCGCCGGATCTGGCGCGCTTCGCTCTGGAAGAAGGGTGCGAGCTGCGGTTTCTGGAACTGATGCCCATCGGAGAGGCGGCGGCGGATTTCAAACGCCGGTTTGTGCCGTCCGAAGAGACGCGGACGAGGTTGCGGCAGGAGTTCACTCTCACGCCCCTGCCCTATGACGGCGCCGGAACCAGCCGAAACTGGCGGATTTGGGATGAGAGCGGGCGCTCGGCGGTGGTGGGCTTCATCTCGCCGTACAGTGAACCGTTCTGTTCCGGCTGCCTGCGGCTGCGGCTGACGGCTACGGGGAGGTTGATCGGGTGTCTGGCTAGGCCCGGCGGAATCCCTATTACAGGGCTTCTGCGGGGCAGGGCGGGGGAGGCGCATGCGGAGCTGTACGAGGTCTTGCAAGCCGCTTTGGATTCAAAGCGGCGGAATGGGGAATTCGTACAGCCTCGGCGCATGGTGGAGATCGGAGGCTAGCGGGATGTCAGCCGGTACGAGCATCCTCCCGAAAAAACAAGCGGTGGCTGTACCTGCCCGGAGCGCCGCCGGCGGCAGCCTGCGGTCTCTGCTCGGCGAAGCCGCGGGCTCGCTGGGGGATATAGGAACCTTTGTGCCCATCGCCGTCGCGATGGTGGCTATGGCCGGCATGGATGCAGGGGCCATTCTGGTTACAGCGGGGATGGCCAACATCCTCAGCGGGCTCGCATTCGGCATCCCCATTGCCGTGCAGCCAATGAAGGCGATCGGCGCCCTCGTCATCGCGGGCTCGCTCACCGGAGCGCAGGCCGTGGCCGCGGGGCTGTGCGTGGGGCTGGCCATGCTGGTCCTCGGCTCCCTGAATCTGGTTGAAACGGTGGCGCGGCGAGTGCCGCTGGCGGTCGTGCGGGCGCTGCAATTCACGGTGGCTTCGGAGTTGTTGTTGCGTGGGCTCCAGTTCGCTGCCGGACCCGCTTTGTCCGCTCCGACCCTCGGCCGGGCTGTGCTGAGCGGAGGCGCTGTGGGTGGGGCTGCCGTCAGTCTCTGGCTGATGCGGCGGCGGCTGGAGTGGGCGGCGATCGGGTTGCTGGCTGGAGGCCTGGCAATCGCTGGATGGCAGCATCCCGAACTGCTGGTTGTGCCGGAGGCGGCTCTGTGGCGGCCGCATCTCGTGGCGCTTGGACGCGGCGTTTGGGAGGGAGTATGGATGGGTGGGCTTCCGCAAATCCCCCTCACTTTTCTGAATTCGGTGCTGGCAGTCACCGTACTGGCGGCGCAGCTCTTTCCGCACAGGGCGGCGAGGCTCGAGCCATCCCGGCTAGCGGCTTCCGTGGGTCTGATGAACCTCTTGATCTGCCCCTTTGGCGCGATGCCGCTGTGCCATGGATCGGGAGGGCTTGCAGGGCAATACCGGCTGGGCGCACGGACTGGGCTTTCGGTGATTCTGCTGGGATCGGTCAAGTTGATTCTGGGGTTATTCTTCGGCGCGGCGGCGTTAGCCTGGATGCAGGCGTTTCCCAAGAGCGTTTTGGGGTTGTTCCTGTTGGTGGCCGGCTGGTCGCTAGCTTCGGCGAGCCGCGCCTGGAGCAGCCGGCATGGCGCCGTCACGCTGCTGATCATGGCAGGGCTTTACCACGTTACAGGGAATCTATTGCTGTCCTTTGTTTCCGGGTGGCTGGTGTGGCGGATTTTGGGCGAGCTTCAGCGGAATCTCGGCGAGAGGAGGAAAGATTGACCAAGAGTAAGAGGGCGAATCCTGCGTTGACCCACCTAGGGGAGTCTGGCGAGGCGCGGATGGTGGACGTCGGCGGCAAGCCAGTCAGCTTGCGGACGGCAAGCGCGGAAGCCTGGGTCCGTCTGGGCCGGCCGGCGGCTACATATTTGAAGCAGCACGGCGCCGCGCCGAAAGGAAATGTTCTTGAGACGGCGCGCTTGGCAGGGATTATGGCTGCGAAGCGAACGGCGGAACTCATCCCGCTGTGCCACCCGCTGAGCCTGGATTTGGTGGAGGTGCTCGCCGAGATGCAGGGAGACTGCCTCCGTTTTGAGGCGCGCGTGAAGACAGAAGGCAAGACCGGGGTTGAGATGGAAGCCATGACGGCGGCGGCCGTTGCGGCGCTGGCGGCCTACGACATGGTCAAGTCGCTGGACAAGGGCGCGGAGATCGGGCCGGTGCGGCTTTTGGGAAAGACCGGAGGCAAGTCCGGCGTTTGGTGGAGGGAAGATGAAGATGCCCCAGGGGACCGTTGAATTCCTGTGTACGAGTGAAAGGAAAGGAACCAAGAAAGCTCCTTGCTCGCCGGTGGAGTTCATCGCCGGGCATGGCCTCAGGGGGGACGCCCACGCCGGACCCTGGCACCGCCAAGTGAGCCTGCTGGCGGCCGAGGACATTGAGTCGATGCGGCGGCGCGGTCTCGCGGATCTGAAGCCGGGCGATTTTGCCGAGAACGTCGTGCTGTCGGGAATCGAGCTGAGCGTGTTGGGACTTGGCAGCCGGTTGCGCCTGGGCAGCCAGACGGAGTTGAGGATCACTCAACTCGGCAAGGCCTGCCACCAGAGGTGCGCGATCTACCGGCAGACCGGGGACTGCATCATGCCCAGGCTGGGGCTGTTTGCGCGAGTCGTGCGCGGCGGCGTCGTGACCGTGGGCGACCCGGCGGAAGTTCTGGAAGTGGTTCCTCGTGAGAGAATTCAAGCTGTGGTGCTCACGATCAGCGACCGCTGCTCACAAGGAACCGCCGTAGACACCGCCGGACCGGCCGTATCGCGCTTGATGGAGGAGCAGCTGGGAGCTCACGTCTACGCGTCCAGGATCCTCCCGGACGAGAAGGAACAGATTGCGCGCGCTTTGAGACATTACAGCGGCGGGCATTCCATCGATCTCGTGCTGGCTGTGGGGGGCACCGGATTCGCGCCGAGGGATGTGACGCCGGAAGCTGTAGCCTCCGTCATTGAGCGGCCCACGCCAGGCCTGGATGAAGCCATGCGGCGGGCCTCTGCCGAAAAGACTCCCATGGCGATGCTCTCCCGCGCCGTTTCCGGCATCCGTGGCGCAACGCTGATCATCTCCCTGCCCGGCTCGGAACGGGCGGCCCTGGAGAATCTCCAGGCGATTCTCCCGGCGCTCGGACATGGCCTGGCGAAATTGCGGGGGGATGCCTCCGATTGCGGCGCGCCGCCAAGAAGCCCAGGGGGTTGAATTCCATGCTTCCCGCGGTTGGGATCTGCGGCTGGAGCGGTTCGGGCAAGACCACGCTCGTTGTGGAACTCGTGCATCGTTTCACGGCCCGCGGTCTGCGGGTTGGGGTGATCAAACATGACGTGCACGGGGTGGCGCAGGCGGGCGGGGACAAGGACTCGGACCGCATCTTTCTGGCGGGCGCAGACGCGGCCGTCATCGGCCCTGGGGAGGTGTTGCAGCGCATGCATCCAGGGCCGGGCTGTTCTCTGCCGGAGCTGGTTGCTGAGCTGGATGCAAGTTGCGATGTGGTGCTTTGCGAAGGCTTCAAGCACGAGCGTTTTGCCGTCAAAGTGTGGCTGCGGAGCGGGCCTTCGGAGCACCCGCCCGCGGGCGTGGAATTCGTTAACCGGATTCTCGGCCCCGAAGAGGATCGGTCCGCCATCGTGGAAGCCATGATCGAGGAGTGGGTGAAGGCGCGGGTGGCCGCTACCCCAGTTTATGGGGGAGTTTTGATCGGCGGCGCAAGCCGGAGGATGGGACGCCCGAAGCACCTGATCGAACTGGATGGGCGGAGCTGGGCCGAGCGGGTCGTGCGTGTCCTGAACGAGCGCGTGCAGGGGTTGGCGCTGCTGGGCGCCGGAGAGATTCCGGCAGAGTTGAACTCGCTCCCGGTGCTGCCGGACGCGCCGGGCAGACAGGGACCGCTGGCCGGAATGCTTGCAGCGATGCGCTGGCAGCCGGATGCCGCGTGGTTTTTCGTGGCCTGCGATCAGCCGTTGCTTCGCGTTGCCGCCTTGGACTGGATGCTCCGCCTGCGCCGGCCTGGAGTGTGGGCTATCCTTCCGCGGCGTTGCGGCAGCGGCGCGGTGGAGCCACTGCTTGCACTCTATGAACCCCGCGCCAGGCGCCGATTGGAGCGGGTCTCTGCACCGGCTGAGCTGGTGGGATCGCCAGGCGTCGTCACACCGGAGATTCCGGAAGGCATCGAGTCAAGCTGGCTAGACGCGGATACGCCCGAGGAGGCTGCGCGCAATTTCGGCCCGCCGGGGGGCATTCCTGGCGGCGAGGCTGGGTAGGCGAAGACCGGCGAGTGGGGACCGGCTAACGGGTTTGTTCAGGGCTCAAAAAGGTTTGGTGGACCTGGTGGGAGTCGAACCCACGACCTCTTCCATGCCATCGTTCTGGAGTCAATCACTTACGAGCATCGACACGAGAAACAAAAGACTTAGCGGCACGTGATTTGGACGCCATTTGGACGCCACGGCGGCGAATTTCACGTTTGGACTCCGAACTGACTCCACGAACGGCCCACAGCACCCATGGCTTTGGCAACACACATGCTCCGCGCACGCGCGCGGTTGTCCCCGCCTTTCGACGTTTCTCTCGTGGAGAAAAATGAAGTTTGCCTATACATGCAAATCGTGCCCATGGCGCTAGCCCCTCGCGGCGATGTGGACTTGGATTTGGCGCGCCTCGGACGTTGTTGCATTGTGTCGGTAAATATGTAAAACTACCGACAGATAGTAAATGACCGGGATCGAACGAATCCTGAAGCTCGCCGCCCGCCAATCGCTGATTCGGCCGCGGGACGTAGAAGCGCTCGGAATTGCCCGCGCTTATCTCGCCCGCCTCGAACAGCGCGGCGTGCTCGAGCGCCGTGCCCGTGGAGTCTACGCGCTGGCAGACCGCCCGGTGTCCGGGCACTACAGCCTGGCTCTCGCTGCCAAGCTGGTCCCCCGCGGCGTGGTCTGCCTCCTGTCCGCCCTGCGGTTCCATGGCTTGACGACGCAAGATCCACACGAGGTCTGGATGGCGGTCGATTTCAAGGCCCGCAAACCGTCGGTCGAGTCTCCGGCCCTGCGAGTTGTGCGATTCTCTGGCCGATCGCTTTCCGAGGGAATTCAGGTGCACCGGATCGAGGGCGTCCCCGTCCGCGTCTACTCTCCAGCGAAGACGGTGGCGGACTGTTTCAAGTACAGAAACAAGATCGGGATTGACGTCGCCATTGAGGCCCTGCGGGATGCCCTTCGGAAACGCAAGGCCACAATCGACGACATCCACCGTTTCGCGAAGGTTTGCCGTGTCGCCAACGTGATTCGGCCGTACTTGGAGTCAGTTGCGTGAAACGGCCACCCCGCAACGTCGCTGCATCCCACCGCGCAAAGCTGCTGGCCCTGTCGCGGGACCGCAGTGAAGATTTCCAGTTCCTTCTTGGCCGGTGGGTGATCGAGCGATTTCTGTTTCGCCTGGCTGCGTCGAGGCACAAGAAGAGCTTCGTATTGAAGGGAGTGATGCTGTACCTGGCATGGGGTGGCAAGCCTCACCGCCCGACCAGGGACCTCGACTTGCTCGGCTTCGGTAATCCGGAGGTCAGTGATGTCGTAGCGAGGATCGCCGAGATTTGTTCTGTGCCAGCAGCCGACGGCATCGTCTTCGACACCAGCTCAATCGAAGCGGAACGGATCAGGGAGGATGCTGAGTATGAAGGCGTGAGAGTGTGGGTTCCGGCAAGCCTGGATGGAGCGAGAGTGACGATCCAGGTCGACGTGGGATTTGGCGATGACGTGGTACCTTCACCGGAAGAGGTAACGCTCTCCACACTCCTGCCTCTCGATCCCCCGGTGGTACGTGCATATCCGATCGAGGCGGTCATCGCTGAGAAGTTTCAAGCCATGGTGGTGCTCGGAATCGCCAACAGCCGGATGAAGGACTTCGACGATCTCTGGACATTCGCCAACACGAGGCGGTTCGACATTCGCCAACTCGCCCGGTCGATCCAGGCGACCTTTGAACGGAGGAAGACACCTTTGCCCGCGTCGCCTCCCACGGCACTCACCGATGACTTCCTGCTCGATCCGGCAAAGCACACCCAGTGGGGAGCTTTCTGCCGGAGGACCGGCATGCCTGAAATTCCTTCTTTTGAAGTCGTCGGCCGGCAGATCCGGGAGTTTCTCATGCCGGCTGTTGAGCGTGCCAGAAACCCAGCAGATCAGATCTTGGTCTGGATGCCGCCCGGACCTTGGCGGGAGGCTAAGGCTTGAGCCAGAACGCGCATGCGGGTTGAAGCGAGGCGGGGGCCAACACGCACGTCGTAGCTGACATGGAGAATGAGCCGATGGGTGGCAGAGCTGGCAGTCACAGGGAGTTGGCGTGCATCAGCGTGCCGCTCAAGCCATCACGCCGTTGCAAGAATCGGAAATGGATTGTGGTGCACTCGCAGGCCTCCCGGAAGCTCGTCCCAAGTCCGCCCGTCAAGCACACGCCCGGTTCGGCTTTTGAAGGGGCCGCCCCATTGCTTGAAGAAGAATGGCACACCGGCCTGCAAACATTGGTCCCGGACTTGGCGAACCCACTCCGGCTTCATGGGCCTGGCCCTGGGGCCGGACTCGCCGCCGACGATCACCCAGTCGATTCCGTTGAGGTCCAGTGCTGGGGGCGGGCCGAGCAGTGGTTCCAACGAAAGAAATCGTACCTGAGCCCGAGTTCGCCGAAGATCCTCGATCCGGTGAACGTAAGCAGCGTTCTCAATACTCACACCGAACCAGATGTTGGGTCTCCAGTCGAGATGGCGGTCGAGTTCAAGAGCGCGCGCGGATCGCTTCGTCAAAAGCTGGTACTGATGCCAGTGGGCCTTCGCCATCACGGCGAAAACCCGCCGGATGAACTCTAGCGGCACATCCTCATGGAACAAATCGCTCATCGAATTGACGAACACCCGCCGCGGCTTACGCCAGATGAGTGGCAGATCGAGCATGTGTGGATGCACGGTCACGCGGAACCCGTTGACGTAGTTCGGTTGCCCCATCGCTTTCAGCCGCTTTGCCATGCGCTCCGCGTAGCAGTTCTTGCATCCCGGACTGATCTTGGAGCAGCCGGTCACCGGGTTCCAAGTCGCGTCCGTCCATTCGATGTGAGAATTGCCTGCCATCAGGCCACTCCTCGATTTCGGTACTTCGCGAATATGTCCTCAACGATCTTCTCACCCGTCTCCTTCGGCGATACGAAGAAGAGGTAATAGACCGTCGCGCCCTTGCTGTTGCGCATCGGCAACGGCTCTGGGACGTAACCGAAGCCGGCTGTTTTGAGGAGTCGCTCGCGATAGGCTTTGACGAGCTGTTCGTTGGTGCTCTTCTCTTCCCACCCGAACAGGTTGCCCGAGGTGTCATACGCGGCGGTGCGCCAGGAATCATCTCCCTAAAAACGGTTCATCCGGGCGACTTGCCGGGGGTCCGCGTTATCCGGGTTGTGCCTGAGGACGTTCATGTTGGCGTCCATGATCATGAAGTTCAGAAAAATTTCGATCGATCGCATTTGGCCAGCGGCCTTCACGACCTCCCACGCCAGGTTGATGTTGTACGGATCCAGCAGGCACAAAGCCCTCGCGTAGTTCGAGTAATCCGCGCGCGGGAAGATCTTCTTGGGCAAGATCTCGTTACAGTCGCCTTCGTATGTGAATACGTCGGGCCGGTTGCCAGCCAGATCCTTGAGCTGATTTGCCCGCTTGCCGTCGGCGTCGATGAAATGGAACTCTTTAAACGGCGGTTTAATCCGCAACGCGTTGAGCGGGCTCCCAGGAACGAAATCGCCCGTTGTCTTTGAGATATGAACACCTGGCCCCGCAAAGGCGTCGACGTAGATGTGCTTGTCGATAGAAGGCTGGTTGGCCATGATTGTGGAGTAAGCCACAGCGTACTTGCGCACAATCTCAAGCTTGATCTCGGACCAGAAGCCGATTTCGTCGTAGTCAAGCTCCATACCTCATCGCTCCAGGCAGCCGCGCGCCGAAACAATTCCTCTTCCGAATGTTTCCTCCCATCCATCATAGGCCCATCCCCGTCAAATTCAAACGCATGCTTACTGCACCACCTGCGTGGCCATGGGCACGTCGGCCAGTGAGGGCGGGGCTTCCGGCGCGGAGGAAGCCGGAGGCTGGCCGGCTGGAGGCTTCGGAGGCGCGGGCGGATCTTGCTGCTCCGCGACAGTTCCTTTCGCGGCGGCGAGCCGCTCCTGGATCGCCTTGGTCAGCTCCTCTTGCCGCTGGATTTGGATCTTGGTGTAGTGCTCGGTCATGCGCACCGAGCTGTGGCCGGCGATCTTGGCGGCTTCAATGGCGCTGGCGCCGACCTCCTGCCGCCAGGTGATGTTCGCGCGGCGGAAGGAGTGCGGTCCAAGTCCCTTGAAGTCACAGCCTTCGGCCCGAGCCGCGCGCTTGAGGCATTGACGGATGGCGGAATCCCAGATCGGGAGGCCCGAGCCGTCATTACGACCGAAGACCCAATCCGTCGGCTTGGGCTTTTCGGCCTGTTTCTTTGCCGCAAAGCGCTCCGTCAAGTAGCCGAGCGTCAGGAGGCGCCGGCTACGTTTCGTCTTAGGTTGGTCGATGTCGCCGCGGTAGTATCGCTGCTCAATCCGAATGGTTCCCTGCTCCAAATCGACGTGCTGCCACTGGAGACCGAGCAACTCAGAGATGCGCGCGCCGGTGGCGATGGCAGTCTCGATGACCAGCCGGTTCGGCTCCTTGATTCGAGCGAGCACGCGCGCCGTCTCCTCCCAAGTGAGGATGCGTTCCGGATTCACGTTCCACTTCTCGCCGATCTTCACCCGCGAAATCGGGTTACGTCGGTTCTCCGGCCAGTAGCCCCATTCCTGCGCCTTTGTGAACACGGCCGACATGATGCCACGCAGGTCGTTCATGGCGTGCCAGGAGGTGCACGTCTCGAACAGCCATCGTTGAACCTCGTCAGGCCGGATGTCGCACAGCCGCACGTCCTTCCAGCGCGGCAGGATGTGGTTGTTGAGCTGGTTGTGGTACTTGATTCGCGTCGAGATCGACAGCAGGCTCCGGCCGGCGGCGGTCGCGTCCACGTAGGAGTGGATGTACTTTTCCACCATGGCGCCAAACAAGATCAGGCCCTCCTCGACGATCTTCTCCTCCACCGTCGCCTTATTCAGATTGGCCAGGATTTTGTCGCGCTCGAGTTCGGCCTGCTTCTTGGTGAGCTTGTTCTCACCGCGGCTCGGCCCCAGGCGCTGAAACTTGCGAACGGTCTTCACGGAGCCGTCGGGCTGGGGTTCGTCGTGCCAGTAGCGGAAGTACCAGTAGGCTCCGCCACGGTCCGTGCGCTCGATGACCTTCGGATGTTGCACTCGCGTCTTCAACCGCAAGCCTCCCGTCAGGGCCAGCAGGGTACCTTCTTTCGCGCGCATCTATCCAGTCCTCAGGACTCACCAGTGGAAGGCCATCGCCGATTCGCGCTGACACAAGTAGAGCGCCTGACGCGCCCGTGTCACGCCGACATAGAAAAGGCGGATCACCGCGTCGCGCGCCGGGCCAGCGCGCTGGTAAGCCGCATCACCGGCGCGACTCAAATCCGGGAACAGAAACACGGCATCTGCTTCGCCGCCCTTCACCGAGTGGATGGTGCCCACGATGACCTTGGGCGCCTCTTCGAGCGCGGCTGGCCCGCGCTCGAGCGCGACCATGACCGGAAACTTCGCCCGCGCCTGAGTGCTCGCGGCCAAGCGCTGCTGCCACCATTTGAGGAGGCGCCGGTGGTCGCCCTCGAAGGCGTCAAGCAGCGACTCGAGCGCCCTGGGCTCAAACAGTTCGTCCAGCGAGGCGATCGATACGATCGCATGGGGGTTTGCCGATGCGATTCTTGTCTTTGCGCCAGTCTTGAGGACGCCCTTCGCTGCGAGCCACTCAGTCCATAGAGCAAGATCAGCAAACGCCCAGGGGCGGGCCGTTCCCCCCTTTGCAGGATGGGCGGCGAGCAGCGCCGACACCCGATTGGCGGCCGAACCGCTTCGCGCTTTCCGGATGGGATTCCAGAAGCCGTTGGCGCGGCGGTAGGGATTATGGAAGGGGATGCCATTCTTGCGCAGCACGGCAATCAGGGGCTCGAGCATATAGGCGCAGGTGGCGAGCAGCATCACTGTGTGTCCTTTGTCGAGGTGGCCCAGTACGGCCTTGAGGATTCCGCATTCCGGTGTTTTGTAGGTGCCGATGCTCAGGTGGCGGCATTCGCCATCGGCCGAGCGTGGCCGGTAATCCTTGGGTTGGCGGCGGCCCACCTGATGGATCAGCCGCTGGGCCAAGGCGTGCACTGACCTCGGCACGCGATAGCTCTGCTTGAGGACGATCTTGTGGTCCTCGGGGATTTCGGGGTCAAGTACCGCGTCCGGCGTGGCGCCTGTCCATGAAAAGATGGTCTGATCGTCGTCAGCTGCGAGGATGAAATACCGTCCCCGTTCGCCCCACTTACGGACAAGCGAGAGCTGCATCCGATTCAGATCCTGAGCCTCGTCGGCAAAGATCACCGCTGGCTGGCCGGGGGCAAAGGGGATCTCTTTGAGAGCCGTTTCGATCAGGTCGCAGAAGTCGAGCAGGCCAAGCGAATGCTTGTAGTCCTTCCAACGGCGCGCGAAGGACCGGACGGCGGCCGGCCAGGCAGCCTCGGGCAACATCATGCCGCGGCAACGGTTCAACTCCTGGAGCCAGCGGTCGCCATCGCTGGCGCGTTCGGATGAATCATCGGTGCCCGATTCCCCGTCGAGGGGGTGTTGCTTGTTAAGCGGAGTGATGCTCAGGTTCGGGTTCGAGCGATTCCACTCCTCGACCTGCGTTTCGGCGATCGTCGGCCCATCCAGCGCGCGCCAGCAATGGGAGTGCAGGGTCCCGATGCGGTGCGGGCTGATGGGCAGGTCGCGGCCGGCCAGTTCCGCTGCCGCCGCGCGGGTGAAGCTCGTGACCAGCACCGAATCCGGACCGAAACGCTCCACCGCACGCCGGATCTGGCGGCTGAGGTTCGTCGTCTTCCCAGTCCCGGGAGGTCCGTAGATCCGGTACTCTGCTGTCTCGGCATGGTCGCGCTCGCCGATGGTTTCAAGCGATGCTTCGATTTCACTTGCCGGATGCATGTTCCTCCTCCATTTCCATGGCGAGATAGCGGGATGGCGGAAACTCGTCTTGCGGCAGCAGCCAGCGGCTTTGATCCCGGAACTGCGAGCCGCGGATGCGGATGTTGCTTGCACCAATGGCGGTCAGCATCGAAGCCACGGCCTTGAGCGAGAGGTTGTGGCCGAAGACCTTGTTGATGTGCGGTTGAAGGTCGCTCGTGCAAATGGCGACGTGGCCCTCAAAGACGGTCGGCTTGCGGAGGGTTTGGACTGGCTGGTCGGCAATCGAGTCGATGAAGGATGTTTCCGACAGATAGTGGTCCAGGTACAGCTTAGCCGCGCCGCGAAGGTCGTTCTCCTCGCCGCCGTCGGTCACCGTCAATGCGTCGAGCAGCATCTGGGCAACGCGCTCCCAGTCCTTCGGCTTGATCTTGGGGATCAAGCGGTCGAGGCCGGCAGCCAGGGTGAGCCGCAAGGAACGCTGGTCGATCAGCTTCCCCACGCTAGGAAACTCGAGGGTCTGGCCCTCGATGACCATTTGGTAGGTCGGGTCTTTGCCGGTGATTTTGCGGATCTCCTGGATCGAAACGCCGAACAGCCGGGACAACTCATCTAGGAACAGGCGCCTTTTGTCGCCGGCATCCTCGGAGGCGTCTGGCGGAGGGGCAACAACGCTGGCTACGGCGGCTTCGGCATGCTCGCGCGCCTTGGCGATGGTGCGTTCGAAGTAGTCGAGACGCGTGCGTTGCCGCTGCCCATGAATCCGGCGGTGATGAACGAGCAGATCGGCGATCTCTTGATCCGTCAGTCCAGCCGCGACGCCAAAGTCGGCCAGAGCCAAATCGTAGCCCGACTGCGACTGGTCTTTCAGATCATGCCGCTGGCGAAGCCAGGTGTTCCGGAAGCGCAGATCCGCCTCCATCCAACGGGTGAGCTGGTCGTCCGGCACGGAGGCGCTCGGATTGACGGTGAGCGCGCTTTGCGCGGCGAGAGACGGGCGCTGCGGAGTGGGGATTGGCGCAACGACGCCGCTAAGAAACTCGTCGAAGTCGGAGGGGTTGTAGCGGCCGCCCGTGTGGGAGTGCAACGTGACCGGCTTGAGGATCGCGGGGTCTTTAGCGTTGACCGTGCCCGGAATGCGGAGTATGCGCGCGAGGTCTGAGAGCCGGTCGAAGGACCAGCCGAGCTTCTGCGCGCATTGTTTGATCAGTGTGTGCCAGCGGTGAACAAGGTTGGCGGCGCCCTCGCGTTCCGCGGCGTCATCAAAGATCCAAGGCTCTTTGAACAGCCACCAGGCGTGAGCGCCGTTGCCCGTTGCGACAACCAGCGTGGGCGGAAACTGCTTCGGGACCAGGCCAAGGGCTTCATCGATGGTCTTTGGAAGGCTCTTCTGTGCGTGAGCCGGGGACTGGAGATCGAAGTCGGCCCAGAATCCGGCGATGCCGGCGATTTCGTCCGACGGGCAGCGGCGTGAGGGGCCGTAGTCGCGGGATGAAAGGCCAACGCCAAGGTAGACGTCCTGGTCCCGGCATGATTCGACCAAGGCGGCGGCTTCATCGATGTTCCGGAACCACCGTGAGTGTTTATCCTGCAGCGTCCAGATGAGGACGTAGAGGTCGGAGGGCTTATCGGCCCAGACTTGATCGAGGAATTCGTGTGGCGTCATCGTTCCTACTCCACTTGCCAGCCGCTGGCGGCTGGACCGTACCAGGCCTCGGCGGTGCGGATGGCGTGTTCGAGAAATGGCGATGCAAAGTCCTTCCGGCGGCTTTTCTGTGTCCCGGCGAACATCAGCCAGCGGTCACCGTCCTTCCGCAGCCACACCGGTGTGCTGCCGCAAGTGGCGCGGTAGGCAACGGCCTCCGGTAGAGCGGAAGACGGCGGCGCCGGATCTACCATCACCGGCGTGGCCGCCAGCCACTTCTCCCACGACACGAACCGCTCACCGTTCCAGCATCCGAGCACAATTCCTTCGTCCATTTCGGCGTCAGCGAGGATGCCGGCCAGCTTCCACTCAACCGGCGACTCATGTTTGAATGGCTCTGGTTGCTCCTGGTAGTTGCGCCAGGCCGCGAGGCTGTAAACGGGCGCCGTCATCGTTGCGCGCCCTCCTCGATTCCGAGGGCCGCCAGGGCCTCGCTCACGCTGCGCACCACCGCCGTGATCGCTCCAACCCGCGCCCACTGGGCGAGGCGCGCTTCCTGAAGCCGCGTGAGCGCGCCCGCCGGCGTCTTGACCTCAAGTTCGAAGTGCCGGCCGAGGTAACAGCCAGTCAAGTCGGGATCGCCCGCGATGCCCCACGCCGTGCCGTGCCGCTTGCGCACGACCAAACCGGGCGTCGCGCGGAGCTTCTCGACGATCGCAGCGACCAGCGCCGATTCACGCCCGGCCGGCTTGCCGCTCCGGGGCCCACGCGCCCTCATCGGCCAGCCTCCGCCAGCCGGGGGAACTTTTCGGGCGAGGGTCCGTCGGTCTTCCAGAACAGCCGGCGGATTGGGCGGCCCTGGCGATAGGCGAGCCAGGCTTTGAAAAAGAGCGCCACCAAATCCAGTTGCGGCAGCTTGGCCTTGGACCGGCGGTTCGAAAGCAACCGCTCGCGCAGATGGTAGACCGGGTTGTCCGGGCTGAGGTTCAGCCCGTGGGCCAGCTCGTCGAAGAAGCGCTCGGCGAGCCGGCGGTCCTGCCCGGCGAAGGCCCAGAAGCAGAAGCCCACTACACGCGGCGGCGCGATTCTGCGGCCGAGCTGGCGGGCCCGCGCCACGGCGGCCTGGATGCCATCGAGCGTCCGCGCCGCCTCGACGATCTCCGTCTTGGTGGGCTGGTAGCGCGGATCGTTCATGCGCTCGATGCCGTACTTCTGGTGCAGCACGGCCAGGGCGGCGATGGCGCAGGCGGCGTTGGCGTTCTCCACGCCCTCGAGGTGCGCGATGTGCCCGGCGGTGCGCACCCGCCCGATGTCGATCGTGCCGATCGCTTCCGGGGCCAAGCCGGTGACCACGTCGGTTTCGAAGGGTACGCCCGCCTCGACGCAGGCGTGCAGCCGGTGCTGGCCGTCGATCAAGCGGCCCGTTTGGTCGAAGCGGATGGCATCGCCGTTGTACTGCCAGCGGCCGTCGAGCATGTCCACCATGTAGGCGATGACCAGCTCTTCGCTTAACGGGCGGTTGTGGGTGTTCGCCTCAAGCCACTGTTTGGCGAGCTCGGGTTTGACCATCATCCGCGTACGGCGGGGCAAGGGCGCCGCAGCCGGCGGCGTGCGCGTGACGGGTTTCGTCGAGACAGAGGGTAAGGAACTCATGAGCTTTCTCCATTTGGATTAGGACCTGGTCCCGGTCGGGCCGGGTGAGGATTTCACGGGCGAAGACGGCTGGGGCGGCTTGGCAATCGGCAACAGCGGCGACGGCGCCGAGCAGGCCACCCACGTCCTGCGGGCCGTGCGTCAGGGGAGCGGGCTGGAAAGGATCCGGCGGTCCGCCGTTGAGGGTTTGCGCCTCAGCCGTGGCGCGCCGCCGGCGGCCGATCTGGGCAGTCTGCTGCTGGTAGGTCGAGCCCTGGCGCGAGACCGTGCGGGCATCTATCTTCGGAATTTCCGAAGATGCGGCGAGCTTCGTCCTCCAGTTGCGGACCGTGGCTTCATCGACGCCCACGTGCCGGGCGAGGGCGCAGTTGCTTAAGCCGGCGGCGCGGGCGTGCAGCAGGGCGGATTTCACCGCCCGCTGCTTGTCTTCATTGGTGCGCCGGAGCCCGTTGGTCTTGTTGGCGCTGAAGCTGTACCACTGGGCGTCTTCGAGCGTGCCCGGGCGCAGCTCGCAGTCGATTGCGTCCCAGCCCGCGGCGAAGGCGGCTTTCAAGCGGTGGAAGCCGTCGGCCAGCCAGTAGTGCTCACCATCCTGGAAGACGACTACGGGCGGGAACTTCGCGCCTGCGGCCATCGCTTCGGCGTAGTCGTCGATGGCCGCAAAGTCGAGCGCCGAGCGGGGCTGCGTGCCGCCGTCGAGGCGGATTTGGGCGATGGACAGCCGGACCAGGTGCGCCTCTTTCATGGCTGCGCCTCCAGGTCCAGTGGGATCTGCCGCCTGACCTGCCGGCTGTGGAGGAAGCCGTGCTCGAGGCCTTCGCCCGCGGCCCACAGCCAACGGCCCGTCCGCCGCAGCAGAACCGCCGCCGAAAGAGTAAGCGGACGGCGGCGCAGGTCCGGCAGATGATAGAGCAGCCAGACGGCAAACGCGATGAGAATCAAAGTTCCGAGGAGCATGGTCCCTCCTAAAACGGCGCTTGCTCTTCGGCGGCTTCACGGGCCTCGGGTTCCATGCCGGCCGGCACGCGCTCGGCAAGCGTGCGGCAGAGCTGGTGGTACTGCTGCGCGCGGGCCGCCTCCTCCGGCGTGAGCCGCCGCACAAACTTCAGCGAGGCTTTGCCGTACTGGATGCCGGCGGCGTTCTGCGCCTTCTCCAGTTCCACCGCAATGACGGCCTGGTAGTAGGGGATGCCCTGGGTGGTCAGCTTCAGGAAGAACTGGCGCGCGCCCTTGAGGCTGGTGGGCGGCAGCGAGACGACCTCGGGCAGAAGCAAATCGCCGCGCAACACG
>Ga0315298_1004167_pt1 | contig 21920 bp, 19 predicted proteins | sample WHS_1_MG_FD_203077 | JGI IMG/M metagenome (GOLD analysis project Ga0315298, IMG submission 203077) | Extremophilic microbial mat communities from Washburn Hot Springs, YNP, Wyoming, USA - WHS_1_MG | ecosystem: Environmental > Aquatic > Thermal springs > Hot (42-90C) | place: USA: Wyoming...
TAATGCCAAGCCGCCTCCACGAGGATCCTCCGCAGATGGCCGTTGCCGCAGCGAGTAATCGGCCCTTGCCGACGCCGCTTGCCCGTGACCTCCGTCAGGTCGCCGGAGCGGAGGAAGTGCGCCAGCCAACGGGCGTCACGGCGGTCCGTTTTCCCGCGGTCGCCCGGCTTGCCCGGCACCAGCGAAGGCGCGACCACCAGGCACTCCATCCCCGCTTCGCGCAGCCGACGGCAGAGAACGAAGCCCGTCGGACCGGCCTCATAACAGACCTTCAACCGCTCACCCGTTCGAAGCGGACATTGCAACGCCTTTTGCAGACGCACCGCGTCGTTGGGAATCGTCCTCCAGTTCTCCGCAGCCTCCCGGCCTTCCCGGGCCACGGCGATCACGATCGAGTCCTTGTGGACGTCCAGACCGACGTAAACTACACTCGCTTCCCGTGGACCAGTCCTCTCGTAGGTGGCTCTGTCGTAAAGGGGTGTATCAACCCACAACCCTCTAGGATAATCCACGCTCTACGCGAGCGACTGGTCCAACCATCTTGTCTACTCCGCTCACCGAGCGAAGTATCCACCCAAGTCGGCCGAGAATCGGTGCGCAAACGGTGTCGAAACGGTTACCGAGTTTCCGCAAGCCGCTCGGCGCGTCTTTGGCCCTTGTCCGTCAGCCAGAATCCTCTGCCACGGCCGGTCTTGGACCGGGCCAGCCCTTTGGCCCGGAGTTCGGCCAAGACCGGCTTCAGGGCATTCGCGTCCGCCTCCGGGCCCAGGGCTCGTGGGGCGATCTGTTCGACCGGCTGTCGGCGGTCCGAGTCCACGGCATCCAGTTCCAGCATGGCGGCCAGCACGAGCGGGGCCCTTTCCGAAAGCGGCTCGTCCGGACAGGGGGTTATTGTGTCAAGATAACGCTTGACGGCCGCCGGCGTCTCGGCGGCTGCCAACCACCGCCTGTCCCCGTGCGCAAGGATCGCCTCGGCCAGCACCACAAGATGCCCCGAAGACTGCCGAACGAGCCGCTCGACCTCGGGCGTCGAACCACGGCGCGTCGGCAACAGGAGCACGTAAGGCGAGTGCCCCGCCGCGTGCCACGCAACGGCCTCCTCGAGCTCGCCCTCGCCCGCTGGAACCAGAAGGGTGAAATCGATCGGCGCGCCCTCCGCTACCTTACCCGTGCCGACGCGCCAGGCGCATCTCGCCGGCGGCGCAAGCGGCGCGAATCGGAACTCCAGGGCGAAGGCTTCGGCAAGCCGCTGGGCCAGCTTGCGATGGTCGATACGATAGACCAGAACGTCTTCGCGGCGAAGCGCAATCGCTGGTCCTCCCTGCTCCGGCACGCCCACGAAGTCGTCCGGGCCCTGCTGCACGACGCGCCACCAGCGGTATGGATCGCGGACGTCGGGCAGCGACTCGACGAACCGATCCGCCGCGGAGAGCATGGGCAGCGCCATCGGGAGGTCGTCGCCGAGCCGGTGTTTCCATTCGGCCCAGGCAGCCTCCCCGGCCGTTTCCTCCAGCGCTCGCCAAAACCTCGGAATAGGCTTCATGTCCGGCAGCCTGCTGGGCGACCATGTATCCCCGCGACTGCAGCCATCGCTCGACCATCCCGTTTGTCCCTCCCAGAATTTCATGTTGACTACTCGTTCGCCGACGCTTATCCTGGTTATTTGGGTCGACGTGCGAACTATGGGGGGCGCAGAAGCAAAGGGGTCGCGCATGGAAAAGCTCATTCAAACCATTCTTGCGATACGGCAGAAGCTGCCGGGGCTGCGCAAGCAGGGCCTCAAGGAGACTCCGACCCGGACAATCATCATCGACCCTTTGCTCGAAGCCCTTGGCTGGGACGTGCGCGATCCGGACGAGGTGGAATTGGAGTATCCGACAGTCGATGGCAAGTCCGTGGACTACGCGTTGAAGCTCAACAAGAGTCCGGTGCTGTTGGTGGAAGCCAAGCCCCTCGATGATCCCTTGCAGGACGTGAAGGCGATTACTCAGGTGGTCGGGTACGCGGCCAACAATGGCATCGTCTGGTGCATCCTGACTAACGGGGTTTTGTGGCGGGTCTACCGGAGCGTGGAGAAGTGCCCGGCCCCAGAGAAGCTGATGTTTGAAGTCAACATCGACCCACACGCTCCTGAGGCAATGAGCGTTGAACAACTCGCCCGGCAAATGTGGCGCTTCTCGCGCGAGGAAATGGCCCGGGGAACTCTGGACGTCTTGGGCGAACAGACTTTCACCGACGGCAAGGTACGCAAGGCGTTGGAATCTCTGATGCTCAATCCGCCCAACAAGCTTCTCAAGCTCGTGCATGATACTACCGGAGATGAAATGCTGTCGCTTCCTCGCATCAAGGACAGCCTCGCACGCATCGTGGGACAGTTGCCCCAGATCGGCGGAGGACCAGCCAGTTTGCCCTCGCAGGGGATCGCTGCGTCTAGGCCAGCTCCGGCAGTCCGCGCAAGAGAGACAAAGGCGAAGCGAGGCGAAAGCCCCTATGATGAGGCTCATCATCTGTCCGGGAAGCCCCAGGAGGCCGTTTCCCTTTATCGGGCCATCGACGGGTTTTGTATGTCTCTGCAGCCTTCTGCTGTAACGCGGCGTTACCTGGCGAAAACCGTCAATTACGAATATGCGGGCCGGCCTTTTTGCAGTGTTCATGTGCTCCACAGTGGGTTGAGGGTCTGGGTTGCGCTCAGGTTCAAGGATATCTCCGTCCCACCGGCATTTGCCCGCGATGTTGCCCATATTGGCCATTGGGGCATAGGTGATGTGGAGCTTCGGATCAGCAATCAACCCGAGTTACTCGAGGCAGAGCGCGTGATTCGCCAATCGTTCGAGGCAGCAAGAGGAGAGCGCTCTGATAGCTTGCCTGCATCCGCCAAAGGGTGCGCTTGACGAGCCACTGCTTGTGCCGGCTACGGGTCGGCTCGCCGAACACCTCCGCGTAGCGCTGGCGCAATTGGCCGACCGACATCCGCCGCAGTGCGGCCAGCTCTTTCTCGACGTTCAGGTCCATGCGTTCGGCTCCCGGTACGGGGGGCTGGGAAACCGTTAACCGACACGCACACTGAGCCTCGTTGGGTGGGAAAGCTCAAGGCCCCCAGGCGGCATTTTCGGAGGATTTTCGGGGTATTCGTTGGGGGGTTAAGACGGCCCGGCTTTCCAGTCGGAGCAGCCCAGCGGCGAGGATGGGGGCGATTCTGGCCGATCGATCCTCCGGCCCGCGGCGCGCACTCCGAGCGCAGTCTGTCATGGGGGACACTCCCGAAGAAGATGACGCTCGCGGTGGCCGCTCCCGGCGGGCGACGTTCGCAGCCAAGGCCAGCCGCGCGGCCCTATGCTGTTAACCTACCGGACGCCGGGCCGAGGTGTCTGGATTGCACGCCCGGCTTGGACGAAAACGCGCGCAGATTCGAACAGGTGTATGCGTTCTTGCCAGCCTGGCTGGGTGGTCGAGAGGGAAGGTACTGGGAGGTCGGCTTCGTCATCAACCTATCGCTGCGGGCTGCTCTGTCGCCACGGCCCAGCCGGAGGCCAATCGTACTCGAACTGCTGGCCGGCGACCAAAGCATCCACGGGCGGCATGAGAAAACCGGCCAGAAAGCAACACACCTGTTCGAGGCTCGCCCGGTCCACATTCAGCTTGCCCTTGCCGACGAATGCCTGCCACTGTCTGATCTTCAGGGCGTCTGTTCCGAATTCCGATGTGAGGGCCAAGGGCGGCCCCTTGGGCAATTCCGTCCGCCGGCGAAGGAATGTGGCGTGAATAGCCCCGGCAAGGGTCACACCCTCGAACGGGAGCTCGTGCGCCAAGACCCAAAGGTCGAAAAAGTCCTTCATCCGGCTGTTGGCGAGGCCCAAGACCGTCAGCGCCTGGAACTTCTCGGCAACCACGGTTTCCTTGGGATAGGCGAGCAGCCTGGGTGCCGAAAGCGTAAGGAGCGTCGGATACTCGACCTCGACCGCCGCGGGCACGATCGCGTCCCCAAAGCCGACATCGATCTGCAAGTCGATCCGGGCTTGCCCCAATCGCACATTGCAGTGAACTCGGACTCCCTCGTATTCCGCATCCTCTTTGATCCGCTCCGCACGGATCGACTCCGTATCGAACATCAAACCGTCGTCTTCGACGGCAGAGCCGCAAACCGCCTGAAACACACGGACCAGTCGGTCCGGCGAAGGATCGCCTTTGCCCAGCAAGTCCACATCGCGGGTCGGACGGTGGGGCTGATCGGTCCACAACGGGAAGAGCATCGCCCCCTTCAGGACGAAGTCGCCTTGGTACGGCGAACGGGAAAGACGGTACAGCAGCCGCTCGACGGCGTAGTGCGTGAGCACAAGCTGGAAATCCTCTCCTCGCCGCCGAGCGAGGTCCGTCAGGCGTTGTCGCACCGAAGCAGCAAGGTTCCGCGGCTTTCGGCTCACGTCAGCGACTCCAGGTAGGGACGCATGATGTTCAGCATCCGCCGGGACTGGGCGATGCGACACAGCTCGTCTACCGTGGCCTTCCGCTGCTTTCGGCAGTCGCGCAGGGCTTCCAGAGCCACATCCAGCCCTACCTTGTTGCGATACTTGAAGCAGTCGACCACGGTCCGCGCAGGGCATGTCACGCGGAGGGTTGCGCCGCGAATGACGTGTTCCTCGATTCCCTCGGTTTGAGCCGCCCCAGAAAAGCGAATGATGCGGAGAGGCGGATACTCCACCTTCGGCAATCGCGCCTTGGCGTCAATGGCAATCCAGACCTCGAAAGGAGCCTGAGTGGTCAGACCGTGGAATCGCAAGGCCGACAGCAGACAGATGATGCCGCGTGGGACGCGTTTGCAGGCCTCCAAGAGGCTCTGGTGCTCATCCACCTCCGCATCCGCAAGCACATAAAGGCCGCGCGCGGGACGCTCCAACACGCCCTCCTTGTGGAGGCGCACAAGGTACTCGCGGGGGATACCGTGACGCGCAAGGTCGCGGGGGCGGAGCACCCCCAGCCGTCGAGCAAGTTGCAGCGTGCGTTGTTTGACGCTAGGAGCCATTTGTTACAAAACGTCGGCATTAGTGAACGACTACCGACGTTTTGTAACACAGCTCGCTCCACCAGTCAAGCCGGATTCAAGGCCCCCCGCCCAAGCCACAACGCGGCCTGACTTGGCACGTGCGGACAATGAGCAAACGAACAAGATGGCAACCACCGAAAAGGCGGCTTCACTCCGAGCACTCGACGTCGCGCGACACGCCTGTGGGCTGTTAACTCGACCAGCCCGTTGACCAGAGAGTCAGAGAGTTTGAGACGGGAGGTTCGGGCTGCGATGGCAATCCTGTAGGGTTGCCATCGACCCCAAATAGGACTCTCTCAAAACCGAGAGTCCCCAGCCGTCGGGCGAATCGACGCAACGCGTTGCAGAAATGCGGGTTAAAGCAAAACGCCCGCGACCCGTCAATCCGTGCCGCGGGCGTCATCTTGCGGGTCGGCTGGTTTCGCAAAACTTGAAAAAGCTCCCCGACCAGGGCTCGAACCTGGGACCCAGCGGTTAACAGCCGCTTGCTCTACCAACTGAGCTATCGGGGATCGAAAACGCTGACCCACGAAGGCCAAGTCATGGAAAACATTAGCGTAGCCAAAGTCTAATGGCAACCACCATTTCTCGGTGGTTTCCACCACCCGATGGTTGCCCACTTGACCTCGACTGGGCTGGCCATCAGAATTGAGGTGAAGTGGGCCGGAGGGTAAGCGAATGGCTAGCGGCCACACTGGAAATGTGGTGCCCCGAAAGGGGTTGCGGGTTCGAATCCCGTGCCCTCCGCTTGCCAGTCCCTGACTCGGCGAAAAAGGGGTTGCTTTCTTTTTGGCTGCCCCGTGGTCGGGTTTTTGGTGCTTTTTTGGTCTCCGCTGGTCCCCCTCGGTCGGGGAGGAACAGGGGCAGGCTGACATCATTTGGGTGGTCAGTTAGCGGCGCTTGGCGCGTTGCCCTGGCAGCCCAATGTTGGGGGCAGGCGTCCCAAGCGCAGGTCTCGGGAGAATGCGACCAGCCTGCTCGGTTTGCTGGCCTTGGAGGCATTAATCAAGGTCGCGCGTCAGGCTGCTGGTGGACCACGGTCAGGCCGTCGAGGACGAAATCTGCGACTCTTTGCCATGTCCCATCAGGCCAGCGGACCCGCACGGCATCGACATGGGTCAGCCGGCCGAGGCCGAGGGTTACCGGCAATTCTACTTGCGAGAGGTAGCTGCGGGTGGGCATGACTTGTCGGCGGAGGGTGCGGCCGGCCACGTCGGCTTCGACCCAGGCGCCGATGGCATCGCGATTGTCGCGGGTGCCCACGAGTTTCAGACGGAGGAAATGCGATTGTCGGTCGAGATTGTTTCGCAGCAAGCGGACCGGGCCGGCAATCTGGGCGACCACCAGGTCCAGGTCGCCGTCGCCATCCAGATCGCCGTAGGCGGCTCCGCGGCCGACGATGGGGGTGGCAAGGTCCGGGCCCGAGGATTCCGGTTCGGCGGGCAAGAACTCCAAGGGCGACTGATCGCCGGCATTCCAGAACAGGCGTATAGGCTGGCGGTAGTGCATGCCGGTCTGTACCTTGCCGATCTCCTCTTCGAGGTGGCCGTTGGCCGACAGCAGGTCCAGGCGGCCGTCGAGGTCGTAATCGAAGAAGAAGATTCCGAAGGCCAAGTCGAGGCGGGTGACAGGGCCGAGACCGGCGGGGATGGCTTCGTCGGCCAGTGCCAAGGGGTCGCCCTGCGAGACATACAGGGCCAGCATTTCGTTGGCGAAATTGGAGATGGCGACGCCCACGGCCGCATCGTTGCGGAACCAGGCGGCGTCGATGCCCATGGCGCCGCGGGCGTTGCCGGCCTGATCGAAGCCGATGCCCGCTTGCGTACCGATCTCGCGGAATGTGCCATCGCGCTGGTTGTGGAAGAGGAAGTTCTGCACCGTGTCGTTGGCCACGAGGATGTCAATCCAGCCGTCGGCGTCGAGGTCCAGAAAGGTTACGCCCAGGCTTTTCGCCAGGGGGCGGCCGGTGGCGGGGTTAGTGACGCGCAGGCCGGCCTGCTGCGAGACTTCGCGAAACCGCCCGCCTCCTTCGTTGTGGAAAAGCGAGGGGTAGGTGCCTTCGAAATAGAGAGGGGGGCCGTAGGCCCGGCCGATGCCGGTGAGGGCAAACCCCTGTGCCAGGTCGATGGCGCGGCTCCAGCGCACGTAGTTGCAGACGAAGAGGTCAAGCCGGCCATCGCGGTCGTAATCGAAAAATCCGCAACTGGTGCTCCATGCGGGTTCGGCCATGCCGACACCCGATTCGTCGGTCACGTCGCGGAATTTGCCGCCGCCTAGATTGCGGAACAATCGGTTGCGACTGGCGTACCGGGCAGAGTGGGCCGACGGTGGGTGCGAACCCTCGGCCCCGGCCGATTCGGGCAAAGGGACAGCCGTGATGAACACATCCACCCAGCCGTCGTTATCGTAGTCTCCCACGGCTACGCCCATGCCGTAAGTGGGCACGTCCAGGCCGGAGCCCGACGTTACGTCACGGAATCGCCCAGGTCCCTCGTTGTGGTAGAGACGGGGGGTGGGCAGCGGGCCAGCAACGGCCGGATCCCACGGCCAGAAACAGGAGTTTATCAACAGCAGGTCCTGGCGGCCGTCGTTATCATAGTCGAACACTGCCACGCCGCCGCCCATGGTTTCGGGCAACAGTTTGCTGCCTTGTGCGCCGTTGGTGTGCCGGAATTCGATTCCCCAGTGCTGACTGACTTCGGTAAACGTAACATGGGGGACGGTCACGGGGGGTGCCTCGCGGGGTGGCGGAACCACCACCGTCATGGCCTCCACCGCCACGGGCGCCCGGCCGAGCGAATGCCACAAGACCACAAGTCCGAGCCCTATCGCGGCGGCTGCCAGCACCGCAAGCGATCGCCGGGCGGCCCGGGCGATGACGGCCTCTGGGGACCTTTCGGCCGCGGCAACCAAGGGGGCTGTCTCGGTGCGGGAGTGGTTATCCACAGGAAGGCCAACTGGCGTGGGACGAAGCGGATCGGTATCACGGGGCGTGGACAAGCGAGGGGGTCTCCATAGCGGCAGGGTGGGAGGGGGAAGCAAGCGGATAGATGGCTACCCGTTCCGCCGCGCGGTCGGCGTGCGGGTAGCGGCTGCGGGCGGCAGCCACGGCCCGGTCTCGGGCATTGTCGTCCGGCTTGTACTTGGCATACAGGCCGGCGTGCTGCTTGGCTTTTGTGGTCTCGCCCAGTTGGGCGAACAGCAGGCTCAGGTTGTAATGGGCCGAGACGTTTTCGGGGTCGATCGCAAGGGTTTTCTCGAATTGCGCTACCGCCTGGCGGAGCAAGTGCTGGCGGCGCTCGGCCTGGGCGGGCCCCCGGCACTGCTTGGCCTGGTCGAACAGTGTCTCGCCCAACTGGTTGATCACTTCGTAGTCCAGGCTGAAATCGAAACCTCGGCGGAGCATCTCCTCGGTCCGCACTTCCAGGACGCTGCGGAAGTTGCGTTCGGCGTCTTCCAGGCGTCCTTGCTGGCGGCTGACCAATCCGCTGAGCCACGCCAGAGTCCAGGAAGGGGCGGGCGGGTCGCGATGTTCAGCGGCCCGGCGCAGAGCGGCGGCCGCTTCTTCCAGCCGGCCTTCGGCGTAATACACGCGCGCCAGATTGAGGGGGCCGTCGGGCCGGCCAAGCTTCTCCACCTCGGCAAATGCTTCGGCTGCCTGCCGCAGTTGCACACGCCCTTTCAACAGCAGGCCAATGCCATAGTCGTTCCATCGCTCCCAGGGGGGGATGGGGGAGGCCTGAGTCGGCACGGCGACCGCCAGGCCTTCTACAGGCAGAACGACGCGGTCCTCGGCCAGCGTTACGATGGGCAAATCGTTTCGATAGGGCTGGTCCGGCCGAGGGCTGACCGGCGGGGTTTGTCCCGGCTTGGCCGAGCGAGCGGCAAACTCCATCAGTTCTAAATCGAACTTCCGGTATTGGAGCTTCACTTCAACGGTTACGGGGGCGGTCAGCCCTTTGGGGATGCGCAAGGCATAATGCACGGTCGAGGCCGCCCCCGGCGGGATCTGATTGTCGTAAAGCGGCACGAAGATGTCCTGCGGATTGCGGCGCGCAATGCGATACCCCTGGCGGTCCAGCATGAACACGTTGACGAAGTGGCTGGCCGGGTCTACGCGACCGCGGGCATCCAGTGCACCGCTTCGGCCCAGGACTTGGTCGTTGGAGCGGACGGCGACGTCCAGCCACAGCTCGTTGGAATCGGCCGTGCCCTGGGTCAGGGGATGGCCCAGTCCCAAGGTACGGATCACCACTTCCAGGACATACGGCGTTTCCGGCCGCAAGGCGGGCAGCGCAGGCCGCAGCGGCGCGACCAGCCGCGCATCCACAGTCTGCCCCTCACGCAGTCCGAAGATGTCCACCCGCGCCTTGCCCTGGAGGAATTGGCGGTGGACTTCCACCACATCGGGCCGCTTGCGAAGGTGGGCGATCCCCGTGTTGGCTCCCAGAAACAGGTGGTTATGCACGCTCAGCGTTTCCGCGCCGTCGAAGTACTGGGCCCCGAAATCCTGCGAGGCAATCAGCGGCATGTGGCAGGAGGCGCACCGATCTTTGGCTTCGGGGGGATAGTAGAAACTCCGGGCACCGTGGCCCGATACCCCGCTCAAAAGGAAAGTGTCGTAGTGGTTCTGGCCCCGGAGAAACTTGTAATCGTTGACCAATTGCGGGATATGGACTTTGTGGCATACCGAGCAGAACTCGGCGGTGCGATGGAAGGGTTTGAGAAAAGTCCTCTTGTGGAAGGCCGGCTTACCCTTGATCAACTGATGGTTGATCCACCGCAGCACCGGGTTCTGGCTGAAGGCGAAGGGGTAGTGCAGCGGCTCCTCGATGGTATAGTCGGCGTTTCCGCGGGGACTGTGGATATCGGTAATGGCGTGGCATGCCGCGCACGTCAATCCCGCCTGAGATGTGGGGTCGTGCACGTCGTCGTAGTCGGGGTCGTCGAAAAGGCCGCTGAACAGCGGTACCGGGTCATGGCAGCCGGCACACCAACGGGCGCGAAACACGTTGCCGTCGCGCTGGAGCGAGACCTCGCGGGTCTCGCGCACCGCCGCCGCGTACACCGGATTGTTGAAGGAGCTAAAGCGGTGGACACTGTCGGACCACTGGGCATGCACGTCGGCGTGGCAGTCGCGACAGTAATGGTCGTCCATGAGCACGCTGGCCGGGATGTATCCCCCGTGGGCCGTGCGCGCCAGCGAGGGCCGAAACCGGCCGTCCTCCTCCGCGGCGGGCGGAGCCGCAGCCCGAGGATCCAGTCCGTGCAGCCAAATGGCCAGCGCGCCCATCCCGAGCAGGGCCCCGCCATACGCCGCCCCCAGGCGCCAGCGGATTGGCGGACCGGCCAAGCGATGCAACAGATAAAGCCATACGGCGGCCACGGGCGATAGTACGTGGACCCAATACAGGGCATTACGAAGGGCTGGCTGTTTCAGTTCCAGCGGACCCAAGCGCATCAAGAGAAGGCCGCTGCCCACCAGTGCCAGCGAGGCGGCCAATAGCGCCAGCCCCATGCGGACCGCCTGGCGGTTCCGCCTGCGCCACGTGTTGCGGAGGTGGGCCGCCACAAACGCCGCCAGCGGGGCGGTCATCAGTAGCCCGAGCCCCAGGTGCGCCAGGAACATGTACTGGTAAAAGAAGTTCTGGACACTTTGTCCGCTTACCCACTCCCAAAACGTGATACCCGCCAGGTACGCCGAATTGGCGCCCAGCACAGCGGCCAACACGGTCAGAACCACGAGTACCCAACGGAGTCGCGGGCCGATAGCCGGCAGAGGTCTCCTGAATGCCACCCCGCCCGCCAAGGCGTCTTGCGTCCGACTCATATCGCAGCTCCACCACCGAACGAACAAAGGAATGAGGACTGTAACATTTTGAGCGGAAAAGACTTGAGATGCTTTTGCCGGCACCCTTCTGGAGTACAAAAATAAGGGCGATGGCCACGCCAGTCCAACAAGCGTTCACACAAATGCGGACTGAGTTGGCAAAGTTGGCCGACTTGCTGAAATGGATCATCAGCTTTTGCCCACCGCCACTGGCATGCCTGTTTGCCTATTCAGGGTGCTTAACTAATTTTGGGATGCGCGGCAACGTGGTCGCCGGTATTCGGCGGTTGGCCGTTGGCTCGTTGAAAGGACCTGCTATCAGCGAGACAAGTGGACATCCGCCACACGGTGGAGTATGATGCCCCAGGCGGAAGGGATGGCGGCGCCTGTAACGTCTCCGCCGGCTGGAGCGTTATCAGGGAAGAAACCCGTGCACGTGGGGAACCGCGATGGCCACGCAAGCAACGTGGGGGCAGCGGCGGCAGTGGGTGCTAGCGGCCTTGGAGCGCTATGAAGCCCCGCTGCTTCGTTATGCTCGCCGATTGGTGGGTGACGACGATGCCGCGCGCGACGTGGTCCAGCATACTTTCCTCCGCCTGTGCGACCGACCCCCCGACAGCCTGGGTGACCGCGTGGGGCCGTGGCTGTACACCGTCTGCCGCAACCGGGCCGTAGATTGGCTCCGCTGCCAGCATCGGTCGCCCGGCCTGGGCGAAAACGATGGGCTTCAGGGAACCAGTCGGGAGATGGATCCTGCGGTTGCCGTGGAACAGCGCGACCTGTATTGCCGACTGAATGAAGTGGTAGCGCAACTGCCGCTTTCGCAGCGCGAGGCCATCGCCTTGTGGGTCGAAGGATGCACCTACCGCGAAATCGCCGCCATCCTCAATACCAGCGAGGGCAATGTGCGGGTGCTGGTTCATCGGGGTTTGAAAGCGGTGCGCCAGCACCCGGTCACCCAGCGTCTTTTGGAACCTTCCGAGCGAAAGGACCATCCCTTGCCGGCTCGCCAGCCTGACGAGGTTCGACCATGAGCGTCAACCGCCATGAATCCGAACTGGCCGAGATCCATGCCGCGCGGCTGACGGCGTATGCTTTGGGGCAGCTCGAGGGTCAAGAACAGGCCGAGGTGGAACGCGAACTAGCCGCTTCGCCTGCAGCCCGGCAGACGGTCGAGTCGGTCCGCGCTATGGCAAGCCATTTGCGCGTGGCTGCACAACAGGAGGCCTCGAGCGGGCCATCGGCCAGCTTGCGAGCCGCCGTCCTTCGACGCCTGGACGAGTTGGAAGCCTTGGAGACCGCTTCACGTCCAGCCCCTCGACGCTTCCCGCATGGCTTGCGCCTGCTGGTGGCCCTGGCCGCCTGCCTGCTGGTTGCTGCCCTTCCGGTGGCGTGGCTGACGGGGCTTTATCGGCGGCCAAGCGGTGGGGGACTGGCCCTGTTGTGGTCGGCTGCACCCGCGAAATCCCCCGCTTCAGCACCGCCGGAGTCCATAGCAGAGCGACAGTCCATGCCGGAAGGCACCGCAGAGGGGGCTCCGCCGAAATCTCCACGGGAGTTGCCCGGTGCCGCGGCCACGCTCGGTCAGGTGGCTGTAGAGCACGATAGGCTCGCCCTGCCTGCCGCCCCACCCACCTCTGGGGCTGAGGCGGGGGGATCTGCGGTAAGTTCGCCTTCGCCTGAAATGCCGATCAAGGCGGGGCCGCCGCTCGTAAAAGCCGAGTCACCCTCCGAAATGCCAAGCCGATTAGGGGCACACGCCAAGACGGAGGCGCGCCCCCATGCCCTCTCGGTCCCTGGGGAAATGCCCGGGGTGGCGGGCTTCTCGGCCCCTGCTGTCAAGGCTGGTCCGCCGCGTGCCATTGTAGATACCCCGCCAGCTTCGTCCCCAGCGCGGCGCGCAGCGCTCAGCGATAAGCCATCTACGAGTTCAGTGGGGGCCCAGGGTCTGGAAGATCAAACTGAGGCCGGCCGGGAATCGATGCACGCCGAGAAATCGGTGGTGCCTTCGTCCGGGGGTGAGGGCCGCAGGGTACCCACGATGCCTGGCCTGCCCGAACGTCCCGGCATGGCAGAAATTCAGGTACCGCAGGCTACGCCGAAACCCAAAGCAGAAGCGACCGCAGGCGCACCTGAGCCCCCCGCATCCGTCTCGGAGGCGCGGCCAGCGCCTTCGAAGGCATGGGCCGGGATGGGAACGGGCCAACCGGCTACAGGGGGCTACCCGGCCTCTCTTGCGGCCCCCGGTGTAATCTCTCCGGGCACTGGAGCGATGCCGGGGAGGGCGGCTCAGGCCGCTGTGCGTTCCCGGGGGGCGAGTGGCGCGGCTCCCTCGCCGCTCAACTATCAGCAGGGGCGGGCGCGAGATGCTTTGGACGCCCAACAGCGCGCGCCGTTGCCGGCGCAAGCTGCTCGCCGGGCGGGTAGCGATCGCCAGACCGTTCTGTCCGAATCTGCCGGCGCCTTGCAGGCCCAGTCCTTGGGCAAGGCCGATACGCCGGTGGCCGCCGAACACCCGTTCGTCGAAGTCGGGCCGTTCCCGGTGTCTGAGTTCCCGCTGCAAGTCGATCGGGCATCCTACGAGGCAGTGAGAGAGGCAGTTCGGGCCGGGCGCTGGCCACGCGCAGAGACGCTCGATACCCACAGCCTGATCAACGCCTTTTCATACCGCGATCCGGCGCCGCCGGTCCACACAGCGCTGACAGTAAGCCTGGAGGCGGCCGAATGCCCCTGGAAGCCGGGCCACAGGCTGGTGCGCATCGCTGTGGCGGCCGCCGAGAAACCGGCGTTGGACAAGCCCTCTGGAAATGAGGTTTCCACGGCAAATGCGACGTCTACGGCGAAGTCGGGCGAAAAACCCTTGGCCAGGTCTCGCGCGGCCACGGGCTCTGCGGCGGCAGCACTGGGGCCGGTGGTGGCCCGTGATGTCCGCATCCTAGTGGAATTCAATCCGCTACAGGTTGCTGCATATCGGTTCATCGGAGCGGATACGACCCGTGCGGATCAGTCTCTCCTGGCCGAGGTGACAGCGTCGGCCGCGACCTTGAACGCGGGCCAGCGGTTCGTTGGGCTTTATCAAGTCATTCCTGCGGGGTTAGTCAACCAAGCCCAGTTCCCGCAGTTACGATACCAGCGGGTTCCGCGGGTTGCAGAAAACCTGACCAAAGAGGCGTTCTCCGGGCAGATCCTCACCGTACACGTCCAGTATCGCGACGCCGCTAGCGGCAAGATGCAACAGGCCGAGTTCTCGCTCAAGGATCCTGGCAAGCCGTTCAACGAGGCGTCGGCCGATTTGCGCTTCGCGGCGGCCGTGGCCGCCTTCGGCATGATCCTGCGCAACTCGCCCTATGCGGGCTTGGCCACGTTGGAGTGGGTGGAAAGGACCGCGGCGCAGGCGGCCCGCGATGCCCCTGCCGACGCCCGCACCCAGTTCGTCGACTTAGTCCGCCAGCTCCAGCGGATCCCCACGCACTGAGGGGCGAGCCGCTTCGCCTGTGTGCCCTGAAGGGCCGCCTTCCCTGGCGTCCTTTTTTGCCCTGGCCGTGCCGCGCTATGGACCATCAATCCCGCCGCTGGCCATAAGCAAAATGGTAGCGGTCGTACCACTTGCGGATTTCCTCGGGCGGCAATTCGCGGGGCTGCCCAAGCTGCATGGCGAGGTGCACCGTCTTGGCCACGTCCTCGACCATTACCGCGGCTTTGAGGGCGGCCTTGGGAGTGGGGCCCCAGGCGAACACGCCGTGGTTTCCCAGAAGGATCGCGGGTGCCCGGTTGCGGTATTTGAGGATTGCCTGGCCGATGTGGTCTTCCTCATTATCCACATAGGGGGTACAAGGGATTTCAGCGCCAAACTCATCGGCAATGGCCGTCAGACAAACCGGGATGGGCCGGCCAAGCGCGGCCATCGCCGTCGCATAATTGCTGTGCGTGTGCACGATCCCCTGCACGCCGGGCATGTGGCGGTACAGGTACAAATGGTGCGGCAAATCGACGCTGGGACGCAACTGGCCGCCGATGACCTCGCCGCTGGCCAAGTCAACCTCCACCAGCATCTCGGGCACCAATGCCTCGTAGTCGACGCCCGATGGTTTGATGACCAGTCGTCCACTGGCACGATCCAGCCCGCTGGCATTGCCCGAGTGCATAGTGACCAGCCTGGCGGCGGGCAACGCCTTATTCACCTCGCACACTTCTTGCCGCAGAGCAAACGGAACCGCCATCAGCCGTCCTTACGTAAGGGTGCGAGTTCTGCCGCACGCGATTCTTGCCAGCCAGAAGCCCGACGGCGACTGTTGTGGTTCTGCCGGAAACGGAACCGGTTAAGGGTTGGGCTGCGACCGCGCCAGCCTGCCCTGCGGCGCCGATTGGCACCACGGCTGCTCTGCGGGTTGTCCGAAGTTTGTGCCATCAGGCCAGCAAAGCGCTGAGGTGCTTGAGGCTGCGGGCCGCCTCGTCCAGAGAGCCGCACTCCACCGAGAGCACGATGTCGCGCGGGCATTTGCGGACGATGCTGATTACCCGGGCCCAGTCGATCACCCCGTCGCCGCAGGCGCAGCCCACAGGCGTGCCGGTCACCTTGCCGCGCTCGGCCTCGGAGTGCGCAACCGAGATGTCTTTGGCGTGGACGTGGACCAGCCGGTCGCACACCCGTTCGAGCCAGGCATACGGGTCCTGGCCCGCCAGATACGCATTGCCGGTGTCCAGATTGATACCGATGGCCGGCGACTTGACGAGGTTGTAGATGCGGTCCAGCCCCTCCGGGGTCTTGGAGTACTGGGCGTGGCACTCCAGGCCGATCTTGATACCACGCCGCTCGGCGACAAAGGCAGCCTCCTGGAGCGTATAGCGCATCAACACATGGTCCTCTTCCTCCGTGGTCCAGGGGGCCTTGATTCCTTCATCGGTGTTGACCACCGGCGCGCCGCACTCCGCTGCAAAACGGATGGCCTGCTTCAGGTAATCGCCATGCATGTCGGGCCGGCACAGCGGACCGTGCGCCTGAAGTCCGGAGATTTTCAAGCCGTATTTCTCCGCCGCACCGCGGATCCGCCAGGGATCGTCCCACATCGACACGGTATGGTAGTAACCGGCCTCGCTCATCAGCTCCCGGCCCCAATGGACCATGGGCTCGATGTATTTGAAGCCCAGTTCTGCCGCCTTTTCCACACCCCACTCGAACGGCTTCTCGTGCCGACGGATAGCCTCGAGATTCATGCCAACAAAGATCCGGCCCATTCGCTTCACTCCTGTCAATACCACGATCGGAGACGGCCGCCATGACCGTGGGACTATCATGCCAAACTTGCCAGGCACGTGCAAGCGGGCACGCCAAAAGCGACGACGCGTGTGCCACTGCTTCGCTAGAAGCAGTGCCACAATGGCGACACGGGGCACTGCTTGCCTTGCGGCAAGCAGTGGCACACTGAGCGAGTCTGTGAGCCGGGAGCGTAAGCTCCCGGTGAGCCGATCGCAAGCGTATTCCTGGGTTGCACCGGCAGGTTACGCTGCCGGCTCGTGGGCCTGCGTGTGCCACTGCTTCGCTAGAAGCAGTGCCGCAGTGGCGACACGGGGCACTGCTTGCCTTGCGGCAAGCAGTGGCACACTATTTCCGCCGGCTATTTCAGATCGAAGTCGGCCGTGTTGTTGCCCGCCTTGACCTCGAAGCTGAGATCGGAGGTTTCCTTGCTGGTGTATTTGGCGGGGACCCCGCCAGTATCGGGTTTGGCTCCCACAGCGGCCCCGGACATCATCTTGCCGTAATCGGCCGTGGGATTGTTGGGGTCGATGGCTTCGCCCTTCTGGGGCATGGTGATCCACACGACGTGCCGGCCCAACACGGCTCCGTCGTTCTGGCCGAAGGTGCTCAAGGTGTAACGCCCATCGGCGTCGGTCACGCCTGTGGCCACCCGGGGCGATTTACCCTCCTTGAGATCGAAGTTTACGTTGGCCCCGGCCAAAGGCTTGCCATTGAGCGTGATGCGTCCGGAGACGCGGCCCGTCTGAGGGCCTTTGGCCCCCGTGCATCCTGCCAAGCCAGCAAGGGCCAAGGTTGCCAGGAACAAGCCGATTCTGCGCATGATGTCCTTCTCCCGGTTGGTGTTAGAACTGGCCGACGGGTTGCCGGTCGCGGCGATCTCCTAAACGCTGGTAGGTCATGTAATCGATGGTCTCGGAGAGGAAACGCACGGAACCATCGGCCAGCACAAACTGTGCCCCGCCCGGATGCAGCGACTTGAACCCCTGCGACGTCTGCCAGATGCGGTAGTCGTTGCAATTCTGCGAGCTGGAGCTTCCCGGCGGCTCGCCCGGGCAGGTGGGGAAATTGATGGGGGCCGTGGTAGCCGTCCAGAGGGCGTTCGGGTTCATCCAGCCGCCGCGGTGATGGTCGCCGCACCAGGGCCGGATCTCGCCCATCATGATGGTGTTCGAGGTGCCATCGAGTACATCCTGAAAGCGGGCGGCGTAAGAGTAGCGCGAAAAGCACCCGGAAGTCTGATCTCCATTTTCAGTACTCCCGTGGCCCACCGGGCCGCCACCCAGATTGTTGCCGGGGTATGCTGTGCACCCGCCCCACTGGGCCGGCATGGCTTGGTTGCCGATACTGGGGGCGTAGTTGGTTTGGCCAGTGCTGGGGTTCCGCCACGTATCGCTGGGGCACCGCAGGGTGGGTAGCTCGCGGGGGCCGTAACCCAGCGTTGACAACTGGGCCACTACGTCGCCACGAAAATCGAGCTGGCCGTAAAGCGCCGTCTGTTCCAGAAACGGCAGCAACTTGACCAGCAACGACCCCTTGCGATGCGCCCCGGCCTCCCAGATGTTGCCGTAGCCCCCCGCGCACGTGCCCGTGCCCGGGTTGGCTGGATCGCAGTTGCGGTTGCCCGGAGCGAACTGGCCGTACTTGTCGGCGTAGTTATGGTGGGCCAACCCCAACTGCTTCAGATGGTTGCTGCACTGCGAGCGGCGGGCTGCCTCGCGTGCGGCTTGCACCGCAGGCAGCAGCAGTGCGATGAGGATGCCGATAATCGCGATCACCACCAACAGTTCCACCAGCGTGAAGGCGACCTTGCGGAAATGTCTTCCCCGCAACATGAGGAAACCTCCAAAAAGGAATCAATCGATACCTCTGTGGACACTCCGCGAAGCGGCGCGACGGTGGAGCGTCCCCAACCACGCCGACATTTTGATAGGGCCACCGTTAAAAATCAAGGGGGGCACAGAAATTCTTCGGATTTTTTCCGACTGACGATGCCCCCCCTCTAAAGAGGCAGACTGGTATTCCGAGGCAGAGCCGGGAGCGTGAGCTCCCGGTGGACCGGCCGCACGTCCCTCCACAAAGGCGTGACTGGTTGACATGGCTCGGCCAGGTCCTAAGATGGCAACCAGCCTGGCGTGACGCCCGCCCCCTATTGCGCCAACGCCTCTTGCTTTAGACTTGGCAGGAGGCGCGGAGCATCGCGGCCGGGCGCCTCTCTTGCTACCTGGTTTTGCGAAAGGACAAATGCGGTGCGTGGTTCAGATGCGTGCTGCCGGCGTGGTTTTCTGGGTGGGATGCTGGCTGCCGGGGCTTCGGCAGTTGGCCTAGGCGCTACGGGGGCAAAAGTGCCAGCGGCCGAGAAGGCGGGCGCCACAAGCGCGCCGGTTTCAGGCCCGCAGCCGGCGACTCTTAAAGAGCTTCCGCGAAAGGTCAAGGTGGGGTTGATTGGCTGTGGGGGGCGCGGGCCGTGGCTGGCCCACCTGTTTTGCCAGCACGGTGGCTATGAAATCCACGCGGTGGCCGACTATTTCGCCGACCGGGCCCAGGCTGCGGGCGAAAAGTTCGGGGTGCCGGCTTCCCGGCGGTTTGCGGGTTTGCGGGCTCACGAGCGGCTTTTGTCCAGCGGGGTAGAAGCCGTGGTGGTGGTCAATGTTCCCCGGTTCCATCCTGAGCACATTCAGGCGGCGGTGGGGGCGGGGTGCCACGTGTTTGCGGCCAAGCCGGTCGCCATCGACGTGCCGGGTGCGCTTCGGGTGCTGGCCGCGGGCAAGGCCGCCACGGAGAAGAAGCAGTGCGTGCTGGTGGACTACCAGATGCCCACCGACCCGATTATCCGCGAGGTGGTTAAGCGGGTGCACGAGGGGGGGCTAGGCCGGCTGGCTCATCTCGATAGCCTGGGCATCTCGCCTCCCTGGGCCGAGCCGGCCGTCGCCTCGCTCGAAGATCGCCTGCGAAGCCGTTGGCTGACCCTCATTGCGCTATCGGGCGATGTAATCACCGAGAACTCGATCCATATCATCAATGCCCTATTGTGGCTCGTGGGCAAGCGGCCGGTGCGGGCTATCGGGCGGTGCAAGGTCTGCCGCCCCCATCCCCGGGACGACTTCCGCGAGGTGTATCTGGTAACCTACGAGTTTGACGACGGCGTGCTGTGGACCCACCGCTGCCAGTCGCTCCGAAATCAATTGGACTGGGCTTTGAGCCTGGAGGCTTTCGGCGAGCAGGCCACGGCGGTGTTGAGCTACCGCGGGAGGTCGTACCTGCGCGGGGGACCGAAACATTATGGTGGCGGGACGGTCGATAGCCTTTACGATCAGGGGGCCATGCGCAATATCGCAACCTTTTACGAGAACATCGTCCAGGGGCGCTGCGATAATCCCACGGTGGCCCAGGCGGCGGACGACGTACTGGTGGCGGTGCTGGGACGCGAGGCGGCCGTCCGTCGCTGCGAGCTGTCGATGGACGAGTTGCTCCGCGAAAACCGCGCGCTGGAACTGGACCTGAGCGGCCTGAGGGCGTGAAACAGGGCCCGCCCACAAACAGCGTTATCTAAACCGGTTTGCTGTGGTCGAGGCTATCGAAAGCCGCATTGCACGATTGCTGGAAGGGGTCCAGCCGGGCTCCGCACAATACGCCGTAGAGGTAATCGACCGGGTTTTGGCCGCCGGCCAGCAATTGGGTGCCAGCGATTTGCACTTGCAGCCCGGAGCCGAGGGGTTGGAACTGCGGTTGCGGATCGATGGAGTACTGCATCGCGGCTATGTGTTTCCGCCGGCGGTGGCGGGCAACCTGCTGGCCCGACTGAAGGTGTGTGCCGACCTGTTGACTTATCGGACCGATATGCCGCAGGAGGGGCGGATTCGCACGGCGGACACCCAGATCGAGATGCGGGTGAGCACGTTTCCGACGATCTATGGCGAGAAGGCCGTGGTGCGGTATTTTGCCGGTCCCCGGCGCTATCTGTACTTGAACGATCTGGGGTTCCCGGCCGATGTGCTGGAGCCGCTTCGCCGCCTGCTGGGGGAGACATCGGGGGCGATCCTGGCCACGGGGCCTGCGGGCAGCGGCAAGACGACCACCGTGTACGCCTGCCTGCGAGAGTTGGTAGCCCAATGGGGCGGGCAGCGCAACCTCGTTTCGCTGGAAGATCCGGTGGAAGTGGCCGTGCCGGGCGTGGCCCAGTCGCAGGTCAATCCCCGGGTGGGGTTCGACCTGGCGACGGGGTTGCGGTTTTTGTTGCGTCAAGACCCGGACGTGATTCTGGTTGGCGAGATTCGCGACCGGGACACCGCCGAGGCCGCCTTCCAGGCCTCGCTAACTGGACATCTTGTGCTAACCACGTTCCATGCGGGCAGCGCGGCCGAGGCCATCAGCCGGCTGTCCGATATGGGCATCGAGCCGTACGTACTGCGGAGCGGGGTGCTGGCCATCCTCGGCCAACGGCTGCTCCGGCGGTTGTGCCCATGCGGGCGATGGACCGACGAGCCCGCGGCGCGCCTGGGACTGCCGGCCGACCGCGTGCGCTTGCCTGTGGGATGTCCGCAGTGCAGCGGCACGGGGTACTGCGGCCGGATGGTGCTGGCCGAACTACTCGTTCCCCAACGGACCGAGTTGGGCCGGGCCATCCTCTCCCGCAGCGACGCGGCTACCTTGGAGCGCCTGGCCGCGGCCGCCGGCATGATCACCCGGTGGCAGCGGGGCTACGAGGCGGTCCGCCAGGGACTGACCAGCCCGATGGAACTCCGCCGCGTGCTGGGATTCGGCGAGCCGGCAGCCCCAGGACCCTTGGGTGGTTCGAGCAGCGCGGGCGTCGAGTCCACCTGTAGGGAGTAAGCGGGGGCGGGAGGACCCGTGGCCGAAGCAACACCGGCCTTAAGGCCACCTTCTGCCGGGCCTGCGCGCCGCAATCCCCCGCAGGCCGCTGCGTACAATAATTCACTCACTTGAGTGCTTCGAGGCTCGCCCCGAAGTTGATGTGGAATACCTGCCCGTCGAGCACCAGGGCCGGGACCGATTGCACGCCGAGCTTCTCGGCTTCTGGCAGCCGGTGTTTCTGGCTGCCCAGGTGCACGATTTCGACCTCAAACCGGTTCCGATCGATCGCCCCCAGCACGGTGTTTTCAGCGGCCACGCACACAGGACATCCCGCATGATAAAACACGGCTTTCTGCTTCATGGTATTCTTCCTTTGAGGTTATGGGTTCATGGCCGGCCCCCCTTGGGCCGTCCGCCATCTGAACCATATCCCCCGCGCCGGTTCAGGCAAAGAATGCACTTTGTGGTAAGCACGTTACTTTATGGTTACCCCGCGAGCATCCGACGGTCGAGAATCGATGGCCACACCAGCCCCGCGGCTCAGCGTGGCCTCGATGGTCGAAAGTGTCCTGGGATGCAAATGGTCGGTCCGACTGCTGGGCCTGCTCGCCGAAGGCAGCAAAAGACCCAGCGTCTTGCTCCGTCTGTGTCCCGGCTTGTCGGCCAAGGTAATGAACGAGCGACTGCAAAAGATGATCCGTTTTGGGATCGTCCAGCGCGTGGTGCATGGGCAGAAGCCGCCCGTGGAGGTCGAATACCACCTCACGCCGCTGGGCCGCCGCTTCGTCGCGATCCTGCATGAAGTCCAGCGGCTGCAAAACGATCTGCAGAGCGGTGCCCTAGAAGCCGACAGCCACTAGACCCGTGAGCCGCGGGTTCGTCAGAAGTAGTCTGGCTTGCGTGTGCCACTGCTTCGCCAGAAGCAGTGCCCCAGACAACGCAAGGGCACTGCTTGCCTTGCGGCAAGCAGTGGCACACTG
>Ga0315298_1004168_pt1 | contig 21919 bp, 16 predicted proteins | sample WHS_1_MG_FD_203077 | JGI IMG/M metagenome (GOLD analysis project Ga0315298, IMG submission 203077) | Extremophilic microbial mat communities from Washburn Hot Springs, YNP, Wyoming, USA - WHS_1_MG | ecosystem: Environmental > Aquatic > Thermal springs > Hot (42-90C) | place: USA: Wyoming...
TTCTAAATCATTTTTTCTATACCAATCATATGGTATGCTTGCAAAAAATCTGTGTAAGATGTCTTTGAGTTTTTCTATTTGATTGTTTTTTAAGGCTGATTTGATAGCTATATCTGTTTCTGTCTTTACTGTTGGGTCTGGTATCAAGTTTGTTAAAAAATAGCTGTTAAAACTTTTCTTTACTTCAAAATTTGGATAGCTTAGGATATAAATTCTTTCTGTAGGTTCTTCTATTACATCTTTTATTGTCAGATATCCTGTTTGAAATAGTAGATTTTCTGGTCTTATGTTATCAATATCAAGATTGGATAAAAGCTCCTCTCCTGCTTTTAAATTTTCTACTTTTGGCAAATAATATTTATTCTGTTTAAAAAGCCTGATTAAAAACGTAGGCGTTCCTGTTTCAAACCAATAAGGTCTAAATATTTTCTTATCAAAAAGCATTAGAATATCAAAAGGATTGTAAACCTTTTCTCCAAGCCAGCTATAGCCGTTATACCATTTTCTTACTTCTTCTTTATCAAAATCTTTTATTCTATCTGAAAATACTGTTTCTAAATCTGTTTGTGTGTATCCGCAGATAGTAGCAAAGTTTGGGTCTAATGTAATATCGTTTAACTGATTTAATCCACTGAAAATAGATACTTTAGAAAATCTTGATACTCCTGTCAAAAATGCAAGCTTTATGTACGGGTCTGCATCTTTTAAAACTGAGTAGAAATCTTTTAATATTTCTCTATTTTCTTTTGCATACTCTATGTTTTCTATTGCATCTAAGATTGGTTTATCGTATTCATCTACTAAAATAACTACTTTTTCGTTGTAATTTTCGTAAAGTTTTTTTATAAGCTCATAGAATTTTTGGTTAAGCTCTTCTTCTTCGAGATTAATTTTATAATCATGTGCTGCGTTTTTTAGGTTGAAAGAAATCGTACTTCTTAATTTTTCTGAATTATTATTTGTTCCGATAGCAAAACTAATTTTTATAACCGGATGCTTTTTGCTCCAATCCCATTTGTCGTAGATATATAAGCCTTTAAATAACTCTTTATTTCCTGAAAATGCTTCTTTGACTGTATCTAAAAACAAAGATTTTCCAAATCTTCTTGGTCTGCTTAATAAATAGTATCCACCCTGTTCTAATTTTTTTATGAAAGGTGTTTTATCTACATAGTAGCAGTTTTCATTTATAATCTTTTCAAAAGTTTGAATGCCTATTGGTAGCTTCTTCATAAAGCTAAACCATTAATTTACTAAGTCCATTTTCATGCAAATTTTTCAAATTGCTTAAAGGTTCTTCAAGTATGACTTTATCATTAACTTTTAGTAAAATCTTATCTTCTTCTAACACTTTTCCGACAACTTTGAAGCCTAATCCTAATTTTTTAGCCTCTTCTTCTAATATTTTCAAATCATCTTTTTTTAATGATATAACTACGATAGACCTTAACTCGTCAAAGAGTTCAAAATCCGGTCTGTATTTTGTTTCTATGTTTAACTCTAAACCAAGTTTTTGACCCTCTATAAATGCTGGCTCTAATAAAGCTGTAATTAGTCCACCATCGCTAACATCATGGGCTGATTTGATTTTATCTTTATTTTTATGGATAAATTCCATCAGTTTTTTTTCTGTTTCAAGGCATATTTGTCCAATGTCTCCCGCTACTGTATTAAAGATTTCTTTTAAATACTCACTTCCTGCTATGTTTGGCTCTTTTTCTGTTTCTCCAACGATTGCTATCAAGTCTCCCGCTGATTGATAGAATGACGGTATCGCTTCTTCTACTTTATCTATTACTCCTACTGCAACCACTATTGGCGTTGGATATATGTTTATTCTCTTATCTGACAATACTGTTTCATTATATAATGATACATTTCCGCTGATGACCGGTGTATTCAGCTCTTTACATGCATCAGCCATTCCTTTTGTAGCTTGTTCAAACTGCCACATGATTTCTGGATTTTCTGGATTTCCCCAGTTTAAGCAATCCGTTATTGCAAGCGGTTTTGCTCCTGTTATATAAACATTTCTAATAGCTTCAGCTACAACTCTTTTTCCGCCTTCGTATGGGTCTAAGTAGACGATTCTGCCATTTCCATCAGAAGATATTGCAATACCTTTTTCTGTTTTTACTTCCGGTCTAACAACCCATTTTAATCTTAAAACTGCACTATCATGCCCGGGTTTAAAGACTGTATTTGTTCCTACTTCATAGTCGTATTGAGAGTATACCCATGTTTTTTTGGCAACTGTTGGAGAGGATAAAACTTTTTTTATGGCTTCAGCTAAATCTACTTCAGGAAGGTCGTTTTGATTAAATGATTTGACTTGTTTTAGATACTCAGGCTCTTTTCTTGGTCTGTTGTACACGGGTGCATCATCTACAATGGCTGAGATTGGAAGGTCTGCAACCTTTTCTCCTATGTAGAATACTTCCATTCTTTTTGTATCTGTTGTTTCTCCAATTACTGCTGCTTCAAGTCCATGTTTTTTAGCTATTTTTATAACTTCTTCTACATTCTCATCATTTACTGCATAAAGCATTCTTTCTTGAGATTCTGATAATAATATCTCGTAAGGCGTCATTCCTTCTTCTCTAAGTGGAACATTTTCAAGATAAACCTTAACACCCATTCCGGATTTTGCTCCAAATTCTGAAGTCGAACCTGCAAGTCCCGCAGCTCCAAAGTCTTGACATCCTTCTATTAATCCTTTTTCCATAACTTCTAACGTACATTCAATTAATCTCTTTCCAAAGAATGGGTCGCCGATTTGAACGTTTGGTCTTTTTGATTCGCTTTCTTCGCTAAATTCTGCCGATGCCATCGTGGCACCATGGATGCCATCCCTTCCGGTAGAAGACCCTACCATTACCATTTTTTGACCTATTTTTGTAGCTCTTGCTCTAAACATTTTGTCTTTTTCTAAAACTCCAAGACAGAAAGCGTTTACAAGTGGATTTCCTGCATAAACTTCATCAAATACAACCTCACCACCTACGGTAGGAACCCCTATACAATTACCATAAAATCCAATTCCTTCAACAACTCTTTTAACAATAGGCTTAGCATCTTTTATTCCTTTTCTTGTTCCATCTTTTCTTATATCTCCAAATCTTAAACTATCCATTAAAGCTATCGGTCTTGCACCCATTGATAATATATCTCTGATAATTCCACCAACACCTGTTGCTGCCCCGTGAAATGGCTCAATATATGATGGGTGGTTATGGGACTCTATCTTAAAAGCAACTGCATATTTATCATCTATTTCAACACCTCCAGCGTTTTCACCAGGTCCTTGAATAACCCAGTCAGCTTTAGTTGGAAATACTTTTAAAAATGATTTTGAAGATTTGTATGAACAATGCTCACTCCATAAAGCTCCAAAAATTCCAAGCTCTATTTCATTTGGCTCTCTATCTATCAGCTCTACAATTCTTTTATATTCCTCAACGTTTAATCCATGGGCTTTTAAGATTTTTTCTTCCATTGATTGCTCCTGACTTTATTAATTGAAAATTATTATATCATTTGTAGAGTTATGGGATGGGTCTGTACAAATTAGTAACAAAATCTTGAAATGATTTTAATCATGAATTAACTTAATACAATAATCTGTTAAAAAAGAGGGCTATATTATGTTTGATATAGATAAAGAATTTGAAAATCTTAAAAATAAAAAGAACGGTCTCATACCATTATTACATTCCATCCAGAATCACTATGGATATATACCTATTGAATTTGTAGAAATTTTAGCTAAAAGGTTAAATTTATCAAAAGCTGAAATTTGGGGAGTAATAACATTTTATTCTGATTTTAAAACTAAAAAACCAGGAAAAAATATAATAAAAGTTTGCAGATCAGAGTCTTGTATGGCTAACGGCGGGCTGGAAATACAAAAATATCTCAAATCAAAGCTTAACATAAATTTCAAAGAGACAACAGATGACGGGAAGTTTACCCTTGAAGAAGTATTCTGCTTTGGCAACTGTGGATGTGGTCCTTCTGTAATGATAAATAACAAGCTTTATGGAAGAGTTTCTTTAAAAAAATTAGAAGAATTATTAAAAAATCTTTCTGGAGATAAAAATGAACAAGATATTTAAAGTTTATGTTCCAAGAGATTTTTCTTCAGTCTCTGTTGGTTCTGACGAAGTAGCGGAAGAAATTGTAAATCAGGCTAAAAAGAGAAATTTAGATATAGAAGTTATAAGAAATGGCTCGAGAGGTGCATATTGGCTTGAGCCTTTGGTTGAAGTTGAAACAGAAAAAGGAAGAGTCGGTTATAGGAATATTTCTATTGATGATGTTGAAAGTTTATTTGAAAGTAAATTTTATTTTGGAAGTCAAAATCACGAAAAATATGTTGGATTGGTTGAAGATTTAGATTTTTTTAAAAATCAAACAAGGATTACTTTTGAAAGGGTTGGTTTGGCAGACCCTTTATCCATAAAAGATTACCAGTCAAACAGTGGTTTTTTAGGTTTGAAAAAAGCAATTTCTATGAAATCAGAAGAAATCATTGAAGAGATAAAAAAATCTGGTTTAAGAGGTAGAGGAGGAGCTGGATTTCCAACTGGAATAAAATGGGAAACCGTTTTTAAAACAGACTCTGATAAAAAATATGTAGTATGCAATGCTGACGAGGGAGATTCTGGGACTTTTTCTGACAGGATGATAATGGAGTCAGACCCATTTTTACTAATAGAGGGGATGGTTATCGCAGGTTTGGCGGTAGGAGCAGATGAAGGTTATATTTACCTACGTTCAGAGTATCCTTTGGCTAAAGAAGTTTTAACAAAGGCAATAGATTTGGCATACAAAAATGGGTATCTTGGTAAAAACATCCTTAACTCGGGGAAAGACTTTGATTTAGAAGTATATGTTGGTGCAGGTTCTTATGTTTGTGGAGAAGAAACTGCACTTTTAGAAAGCCTGGAAGGAAAAAGGGGGGTTGTCAGACCAAGACCTCCCTATCCTGCAATCAATGGTCTATGGAACAAGCCAACGCTTATAAATAATGTAAATACATTGGCAACAGTTCCTTGGATAATCAGAGAAGGTGGAGATAAATATTTTAACTATGGTGTAGGAAAATCAAGAGGAACAATCGCTACTCAGCTTTCGGGGAATGTTAAACATCCCGGATTAGTAGAAGTTCCTTTTGGTATTTCTATTAAAGGTATTGTTTATGGTTTTGGTGGTGGAACAAAAACAGGAAAAAAAGTTAAGGCTGCATTGATTGGTGGTCCATTTGGTATTTATATTCCGGAAAGTATGTTTGATATTTCAATAGATTATGAATCACTATCTAAAATTGGAGGTACGATTGGTCATGGAAGTATTGTAGTTTTTGATGAAGAAGCTGATTTGAAATATTTAGCGAGATTTGCAATGGAATTTTGTTTTATAGAATCTTGTGGAAAGTGTGCTCCTTGCAGAATAGGTTCTATCAGAGGTTTAGAAATTTTAGATAAATTGTTAAATCAAGGAAGAGATGAAAGGTTAATAAGCATGTTTGTAGATTTATCAGAGGTAATGATAAATACATCTTTATGTGGTTTGGGTGGAATGGCACCAAAGCCAATATTAAGTTTGTTTAAACATTTCCCAGAAGAGTTTGGATTGTTTAAAGAAGACCTTGAAAAATTTAGTTTTTAGGAGTTTGACATGATTTGTAGAATTTTTGATGATTTTGGAACTCCACCAAGCAATAGTGAAAAATTGATTACAGTTGAAATAGATGGCAAAGAAGTATCAGTTCCAGAAAAAACATCTGTTTTAAGAGCTGCAAAAATGGCTGGTATAGATATTCCAAAATTATGCTCCACAGACACACTTAAACCAGTTGGTTCATGTAGACTATGCATTGTAGAGATTGAAGGCAAAAAAGGATATCCGACAGCATGTACAACCCCCGTTGAAGAAGGAATGAAAGTTAAAACGAATTCGGAAAAGATACAAAAATTAAGAAGAGGAATATTAGAACTATATATTTCAGACCATGCTTTAAGATGTGGAATATGTCCGGCAAATGGCTCGTGTGAACTTCAAAGGGCATTAAGCTTGGTTGGTGTTAGAGAATTTAAATATAAAAAAGGATTAAATCATTGTAATTTACCAGTGGACAATAGCAATCCATACTTTGTTTTTGACCCATCAAAATGTATTATGTGTTATAGATGTGTGGAGGCATGCAATGAAATTCAAGGAACATATGCTTTAGCAGTTGAAGGAAGAGGATTTAACTCTATGATAAAACCTGGAATTGATGGGCTTTTTATAAATTCTGAATGTGTTTCCTGTGGAGCGTGTGTAATTAACTGTCCTACAGGAGCTTTTGTAGAGAAAAATGTAGTTGAGTATGGTAGCGGAAATAGATTTGTTAAAACTGTGTGTCCATACTGTGGCGTTGGATGTTCATTTTATGCCGAAGTCAGTGGAAATAACGTAATCAGAATGATTCCTGACAAGGAGGGTAAGGCCAATCAAGGTCATGCATGCATAAAAGGAAGGTTTGCTTGGTATTATGTATATTCAAAAGATAGGATAACAAAGCCAATGATCCGTAAAAGCATTGATGAACCTTGGAGAGAATGCACGTGGGAAGAGGCAATAAACTTTGTTGCTAACAAATTTAAGTCAATTCAGGAAAAATATGGTAGATATTCTATTGGGGCAGTTACTTCTTCAAGGTGTACAAACGAAGAAACATATTTATTACAGAAACTTGTAAGAACTGCTTTTAGAAATAATAATGTTGATAACTGTGCCAGGGTATGCCACGCACCAACAGGATATGGCTTAAAAACAACATTTGGTACATCTGCTGGGACAAATGAGTTTAATTCAGTTTTAAAATCTGATGTAATAATGATAATTGGAGCAAATATTACAGAAGGTCATCCTGTTTTTGGTTCCTTAGTAAAAAGAAGAGTTAGAGATGGGGCTAAACTAATTGTAATAGACCCAAGAAAAATAGAGATTTCAGACTCTCCTCACGTTAAAGCTGACATCCATCTTCAGTTGAGACCGGGTTCAAATGTTCCGCTTTTAAATGCTATGGCTCATGTAATCATATCTGAGAATTTAGAAGATGAAGAATTTATAAAATCAAGATGTGATTTAGAAACATATGAAAGATGGAAAGAATTTATTTTAAAAGAAGAAAATTCGCCAGAATATGTAGAAAAAATAATAGGAGTACTTGCAAGTCAGATAAAAGAAGCTGCAAGATTGTACGCAAAAGCAGAAAAAGGGTCAATATACTATGGTCTTGGAATAACCGAACATACACAGGGAACAACAGCAGTTTATGCTTTAGCCAACCTTGCTATGATTACAGGCAACGTTGGAAGAGAGGGAACAGGTGTTAATCCTCTAAGAGGTCAAAACAACGTTCAAGGTTCTAATGATATGGGGTCATTTCCCCATGACCTAAGTGGATACAGACATGTTTCAGACCAGGCAACAAGAAAATTATTTGAAGAGGCATGGAATGTAGATATAGACTCAGAACCCGGGTTAAGAATCCAAGATATGCTTCAGCTTGCAATAGATGGAAAATTTAAAGGTATTTATCTTCATGGTTTTGACCTAGTTCAATCGCTAACAGATACAAACTATGTTATTGAAGCATTAAAGTCAATGGAGTTGGTGGTTGTCCATGATTTATTTTTGAACGAGACAGCAAAGTATGCTCATGTATTCATTCCTGGATGCTCTTTCTTAGAAAAAGAAGGAACGTTTACAAACGCTGAAAGAAGAGTTCAACTTCTTAAAAAAGCTATTGAACCTATGTGTGATAAACAAGAGTGGGAGGTCTTTTGTGAAATAGCAAGAGAGATGGGATATGATATTAGCTATCAGAATTCTCAGGAAATCATGGAAGAAATAGCGAAGCTAACCCCAACATACAACGGAATTACATACGAAAAATTAAAAAACTTTGGTGGTATCCAATGGCCTTGCAATGAAAATGCTCCATATGGCACTCCTACATTACATAAAGATGGTTTTTTAATTGGAAAAGGAAAATTCTTTATTACTGGATACATTCCTTCAAAAGAAAAAATATCATCAAATTATCCATTGATTTTAACAACGGGAAGAAATCTATTTCAGTATAACGTTGGTACTAACACAAGAAGAACTTTTAATATCAATTTTTACAAAGAAGATATTTTAGAAATAAATCCAATAGACGCAAAAGCAAAAAATATAAAAGATGGAGATTATGTTAGATTAAAAGGTGAAAATGGTTCTATAGTAATAAAAGCAAAAATAACAGAAAGGGTTAGTCCCGGAATGGTGTTTTCAACTTTCCATTTTCCTGAGACAAAAACAAATGTTCTAACAAAAAATAATTTTGATTGGGCAACACTATGTCCAGAGTATAAATTTACAGCTGTTGATGTTGAACCTATTGAAAAACCGATTTCAGAATCTGAGCCAGAATTAAAAGAATCGGGAGAAAATATAATCATTGATATGGCAAATAGAATTGGGTTATTTTTTGTATTTTATGAAAAAGAAGACAGTATTAAAGCAATAGTTGATCACTTTAAAAAATTCTGGCATCCTTTGTTGAGAGAAAAATTAAAACAATTCAAAGATGATAAGGCTTTATTACAAATTGTTAAAGAAGCAATTGAAATTTTAGACAGCAATTAGAAATTCATGAGAAATTATAACAAATATATGTATAGGTTATATACAGCGGGATGAGAGATTTAAAAAAATCTAAGATTTTTCGCTGGCTGCAGAATGATAAACAAACTGACGGGTGATGTATACGGGCGATTCATGAATCGTCTCTACTCACTTTTTATTTATTTAAATTTTATAAAAATTCCCAATTTCTCACCCCAATATTAGAAAAAAATTTTTGGTAAATTTCTGAGAGTGCTTTAAAATTTTAACTAATTCTAAAAATTAATTAATCTTTTGATCGTCATTCTGAGCGTAAGCGAAGAATCTCCTTTTTCCTCAATTTTTAAAAGAGGAGATCTTTCGGACAAAGTCCTCAGGATGACAGGAAAAGTTTGAATGATAAGCATTAGAGAAAGGATAACCTTATTCGTCATCATGAGTAAAGCGAAGAATCTCCTGTTTTTCTTACCTCTCACTTACTCACTTTCTCACCTTCTTTAGAAGAGTGGATCCTTCAGGCTAAAGTCCTCAGGATGAAAAGCAAAGGTAAAGATACTTTACACATACGTTATATAACTCGCAGGAATTTTATAACACCCTCACTTTATTAACGAATGTTTTCTGAGAATTTTCTTTAATTTCTCTTCGTTAGATTTAGACATTGTATAAAGTGGAAGTCTTAATTCTAAGCTTTCTATTAAGCCCATGAGATATGCAGCTGTTTTTACAGGAATTGGGTTTGTCTCAATGAATAAAACTTTGAATAAATCCCAATACTGATTATGAATTTTTTTAGCCTCTTCAAACTTTCCTTCTAATACAAGCTTGCACATCTGAGATATTTCTTTTGGAATTATGTTGTTAGCTACAGATATAACACCCTTTGCACCTACTGCCATCATCGGTAGTGTTAATGCATCATCTCCGGATAATATTAAAACATCTTCATTTGTCAAGGATATAGTTTCTGAAACTCTCGCTACATTACCTGTTGCTTCTTTTATTCCAATGACGTTTGGAAAGTCACCATACAATCTTGCAAATGTTTCAGGCAGCATATCAACGCCGGTTCTTGATGGTATGTTGTATAAGATTAGTGGTATGTTTGTTTCTTCCGCAATTGCTTTGAAATGTTGATATATACCTTCTTGTGTTGGCTTGTTGTAGTATGGTACAACCTGCAATGAAGCATCGGCTCCTACTTTTTCTGCAAACTTTGTAAGAGTAATAGCTTCATGAGTTGAGTTTGCACCGGTACCGGCAATTATTGGAATTCTTTTGTTTGAATACTCAACCGCAAGTTCTATTAGTAATTCATGTTCTTCGTATGTTAAAGTAGGAGATTCTCCTGTTGTTCCTGCTACAACTATAGCATCTGTTCCATTTTCTATATGAAATTCTATTAATCTTTTTAATCCTTGTCTATCAAGCGTACCATCTTTAAATGGAGTAATTAAAGCAACAACAGAGCCATAAAACATAATAAAAAGCCTCCTGATTTGAAATGTTAAAATAATTATAACTTATTCTATAAACATTTTTTAAGGTTCTTAATGGAAAGAATCATAGTAAAGAATTTAGAAGAATTAGATAAGCTAACAAAAGAGATTGCCAAAAATCTAAAAGGAAATGAGATAATACTCCTTGAAGGAGACCTTGGAGCTGGTAAAACTACTTTTACAAAGTATTTAATAAAAAATCTTGGAGTTGATGAAGATATAACCTCTCCAACCTTTACAATTATGAATCAATACGAAAGTCCAAATTTTGATATCTATCACATCGATATGTATAGAGTTAATGATATTGATATTTCAGATTTAATTGGAAATGGTTTAATTGTAATTGAATGGCCAAAAATTGAAATAAGATGCAATGATTGTAAAGTTATAAAAATAAAGATTGAGCCATTAGAAGATGATTCTCGTATTTTTGAGATTAATCAATAGAGCTTGGTAATGAGAAGGCAAGAAGCGAGAGGTGAAAATTATTTTAAAATTTTTTACACATATAAAAGGATTATAAAAGTTAACAGGAGGTTAAGCCATGAAAAAAGCTTTAAGCACTTTCTTTTCATTGCTTATTTTTTAGGTCTCCTTAGTAAAGCGTTTAAAAATTATATTCCTAAAACACCAATTGATGAATGCTGGACCTTTAACAATGCTAAAGATTATAATAGAGCTATAGAATCTGGCGAACTAGCCGTTGAAAAATATCCCGAGAATTCATAAGCATATCGTTGCTTGGGAGAAGCTTATTATAAAGTCGGAGAGCTTAAGCTTGCTTATGAGAATATGAAATAAGCAGAAAGTTTAGCAAATAACAAAAAAAATTTGATACATAATTACAATCTAGTTGGATTGATATTAGACCAAATGGGCTACTCAGATGATGCACTTTTATATTACGGCTTAGCAAAAGATTTAAGTAATACAAATATGCAGGCTTCTATACTAGGCAACATTGCTGGTATATATAATGATAAAGGAGAATTAGATAAAGCTTTAAGTTATTTAGAGAAATCTTTAAGTTTAGAAACAAATGAAGAAGAAAAAGCAACTACTTATAACAATATTGCCATGATATATTACCAAAAAGGTGATTATCAAAATGCTGTTGAATACTTTCAAAAGGCTATTGAAATATATGAGAAATACGGAGATTATCATGGTGTTTCTATGGTTAAGTTGAACCTTGGAGATATCTACAGAGAAATGAAAGACTATAAAAACGCAGAAAAATATCTTTCTGAAGGTCTTGAAGGTGTTAAAAAGGTGGGAGATAAATATTGGGAAGCAACGGGTTATGGGTATCTTGGAGTATTCTATGCAAATAAAGGTAATATAGAAAGCAAAAGAACACATTGTTCTTGCATACAATCTTTATAAATCTATCGGGGCAGAAAAAAGATGCTCAGGATGCTTTAAATGCTATAAAAATATTAGATGAATCAAGCTAACCATCTCATCCCTTCCAGCTAGCGGGGTTTTTCTCAATCATACACAAAAACTTTTAAATCTCTATCTAAAACATTCAAAAACCTTTTACAGTGTTTGCATGACCTTTGTCAATCAAACAGCCCTATATACCATGTCCTATGTTTAAAATACTCCTATTCTTACACTTGATAGATTTCTAATTTATTCTTCTGTCCAGAAAAGAGTAAAAGACAAATTATTGAGGCAGTAAATTCTCAGATAAAGAATTTTAATCTTACAAGTAGATGGAGAAAAGTTAAAACTTTTATCGCTTATCTATATGCATATACTATTGGTTATAGCTTTTTTAGAAAAAATAAACTATGGAAATAATTTCTCGCCCAAGGTATTATTTTTGATACATAAAATATGATCCCTCGGCTTTTTCAGCCTCGGGATGGAAACTTTAATTTCTTCCTATAACACCTTCCATTGGAGAAGATGCTGAAGCATACATTTTCTTTGGAATTCTTCCTGCTAAATATGCAAGTCTTCCTGCTATTACTGCGTGCTTCATTGCAACAGCCATTTTGATAGGGTCCTTAGCCTGAGCAATTGCTGTATTCATTAAAACTCCATCAACTCCAAGCTCCATAACTATTGCAGCATCTGATGCAGTTCCAATTCCAGCATCAACGATTACAGGTATTTTAACCGCTTCTTTGATAAAAAGAATATTATAAGGATTTTGAAGTCCAAGTCCTGAGCCTATTGGAGCTGCTAGTGGCATAACCGCTGCACATCCTATATCTTCAAATCTTTTAGCCATTACAGGGTCATCTGTTATGTATGGTAAAACTGTAAAACCTTCTTTAACAAGGATTTCTGCCGCTTTAAGTGTTTCTATCATATCCGGATATAAAGTTTTTTGGTCTCCGATAACTTCAAGTTTTACAAATCCATGTCCCAGAGCTTCTCTTGCAAGTTTAGCTGTTAAAATAGCCTCCTCTGCTGTATAACATCCAGCAGTGTTTGGAAGAATCATTATTTTTGATGTATCTATGTAGTTTAAAAGGTTGTCTTGGTTTGGGTCTGTAATGTTTACTCTTCTAACTGCTACCGTTATCATTTCTGCACCGGATGCTTCCGTTGCTTCCTTTGTCTGCTGAAAATCTTTGTACTTTCCAGAGCCTACTATAAGTCTTGATTTAAACTCTTTTCCGCCAATTACAAGCTTGTCATTCTCTAAAAACTTTTCTAAATCAAACATACTTTACCTCCAAAAAATTTGTTTAAACAATATAAACATTTTCATGTCTTTTTACAATATGAGTTGGCAGGTTTAATGTTTCTTTTATCTTTTCTTTGAAAATTTCTTGAATTTTTGGTTCACCGTGAATAAGAAAGACAGTCTCAACACCTTTTGTTTGCTTGATAAAATCTAATAAATTTTCTTGGTCAGCATGGGCAGAAAATCCATTTATAGTATAAATTTTAGCTTTAACTGCTATTTCTTCACCATAAATCTTAACATATTTAGCTCCATCTATTATCTGTCTTCCAAGAGTTCCTTCTGCTTGGTAGCCAACAAAAATCACTGAAGAGTTTTCTCTCCAAAGATTGTGTTTTAAATGATGTTTAATTCTTCCACCAGTACACATTCCACTTCCAGCCAATATGATTGCACCAGATTCTATCTCATTTATCTTTCTTGATTCCTCAACAGATTCTGTAAAATAAACCCATGGAAAAACAAAAGGATTTTTATTTTGTTTTAAAAGTTTTAAGACTTCACCATTTAACTGGTTTGGAAATTGTAAAAATAGCTTTGTTGCAGCTATTGTAAGGGGGCTATCTAAAAAGATTTTACAAGGCGGAAGTTCACCATTATCATACATCGTTCGTAAGATAAATAAAATCTCTTGGGCTCTTTCTAATGCAAATGTTGGGATTACTACATTCCCACCATCTTTGAAACTTTCTATAATAGCTGTTTTAAACTCGTTTATAGTTTCGGGAAGTGGTCTATGTTTTCTATCTCCATAAGTTGATTCAATAAAGATAAAGTCTGCATCTTGGGGATAATTTATCTCTCTTATAACCAATTTATTATTTGTTCCTAAGTCTCCAGAAAAGATTACTTTTTTACTTCTTCCTTCATCGTTAACCAAAAGTTCAACGTAAGCAGAGCCAAGAATATGTCCAGCATTTCTAAATGTGATAGTTACATCCTTAGACAGTTTGTATGACTCATCATATTCTAAGAATATTTTAAAATGCTCCATTGCTTGGAATACATCGTCTTCATCATATAAAATCGGCTTTACTTCTTCAGGCTTTCCTCTTCTTAGAGCTTTTTTATAGTTAACTTTATACTCTTCAGACATTACTTTAACAGCATCAAGAAGCATAATTCTTGCTAAAGCATAAGTTGCCCGGGTTGAGATAATTTTGCCTTTAAATCCTTGTTTTACTAATAAGGGTACTCTTCCTATATGGTCAATATGTGCATGGGTTAAGATTAGATAATCAATCTTTGCAGGATTAAAACCAAAAGGTTCATAATTTTTATCCTCATCTATGCCTTGAAACATTCCACAATCTATTAAAAAATTCAGATGTCCAACATTAACAAGATGGCAAGAGCCAGTAACACCTTCTACACCGCCAAAAGATCTTACTATCATTTTTCCCTCCTTAATGATGATGACCTATTCCAAAACCTCTTAAAATTGTAAGTATGCCGAAAATAATAACAATAATTCCGGCAATTTTAACTAAACTTTTTCTTGAAGTTGGAGAAATCATATTTATGATTTTTGAAGAAAAAAGCATAGCCGGAACTGTTCCAATTCCAAAAAATAACATCGTCAGCATTCCATCCAACGGATTTTTATCTAAAACAGCCTTCATTAAAAATGCATACACTAATGGGCATGGCAAAAAGCCGTTAAACATTCCAAGAATAAACGGAGATTGTCTAAAATTTGACAATAAATCAGAGATTGCCTCAAATACAACATCTAAAAACGGTACACCTTTTTCTTTAATATTACCTGTAATTTGAAGACCAAAAAGAATCATCATAACTCCAACAAAGATAGAAAGACCTTTTTGAATAAGCTGAAACTCAAATTTATGAAAATACATACCAAGTAGTCCAGCCAAAAAGCCAAGAAAAGAGTAAGTAAAAATTCTTCCCATATTGTAAAGAATGTTTCCAATCCAGAAGTTTTTATAAGAGATGATAGAAGGAATAGCACCGCACATCCCGATACAGTGATAGGAACCTAAAAAACCTGCTAAGGTTATCATTAAATACTCTAAAATCATTAAAAAACCTGTTTTTAAGATATGCTAAAATTAGTTTAACATAAAGATGCTAATAATGGATACCAATCATGAATAACTTAGAACATATAAAGAAATCCTTTGTATAAAATCCTCAGCATGAAAAATAAAATGGAAAAGTGGAAGAGTAGGGGCGATTCATGAATCGCCCTTACAGAAGAGGATGGGAAGTTAATGTTAAAATATTGTCATTCTGCAGCCGGCGAAGAATCTCTTATTTTTACCCAAAGTATTAGAGAATTTTTATAATAGTATTAAGATTTTGATAAACAGATAAAAAGGAGCAACCACTATGTCAAACCTATTTAAATTCGAAACACTTAAAAAAGATTTTTTAAATAGTCTAAATCCAAGCCAATATAAACTTTTAGAAAATCTTTCTTTCTACTCTTCATGCATCACAGATTTTATATTCAGACATCCGCAAGAACTGTTTTATGTGTATGAAAGCCTTGATAAGCCATTACTTGGAAGAGAAAATCTTATCAAAGAAGCATTAGAGCTTTTAAACATAGAAAAGGAAGATGAATTTATTACAAAATTAACATTTTTTAAAATGAAACACTTTGCAAGAATAGTAGCAAAAGATATATACAAAAAACATCATCTTATCCAGCTTACAGAAGAATACTCATATTTAGCTGATGCTTGCTTTGAAGTTGCACATCAAAAAGCATATTCAAAATACTTACAAAGATTTGGAACGCCAATAGATGAGCTTACAGGCAAACCAGCAGGTGGAAGTGTCATAGCTCTTGGAAAGCACGGAGGAACAGATTTAAACTACTACTCTGACGTTGATGTGATGTACATCTATTCAGGAGAGGGAGCCACTGAAAAGGGTATCACAAACAGAGAATTTTTTACTAAAGTATTCACAGATACAACCGTTTATCTAACTAGAAGAAACGCTGAAACAGTGGCTTGGAATGTAGATTTAGATTTAAGACCGGAGGGAAGAAAAGGTCTATTAACCTACAGCATTCCATTTTTAGAAAATTATTATTGGTCTGTTGGCAGGACTTGGGAAAGACATATGCTTATAAAAGCAAGACACGCAGCAGGTGATGAAAACACTACTAAAGAGTTTTTAGCCATCATCACTCCTTTTGTTTACAGGAAAAGTTTAAGCAAAGAAATCATAGATGACATACTAAATATGAAAAAAATGATAGAGAAACATTCTAAGCCAAAAAATCCGGATGAGATAGACGTTAAAAAATCAGAAGGTGGAATTAGAGAGGTAGAGTTTATAGTTCAAGTATTTCAACTACTTCATGGTGGTCAAGACCCAAGCCTTAGAGAAAGAGAAACAGTAAGAGCTTTAAGAAAAATAGTTGAAAAAGGACTTCTGTCAGAAGAAAAAGGTAAATTTTTAGAAGATGCTTACATATTTTTAAGAAATTTAGAGCATGTAATACAGCTAAAAAACTGCGTTCAAACACAAATTTTAAATTTAAAAAATGCATCAGAATATGCTAAAAAACTTGGCTTTGATTCAGAAGAAAAATTTTTAGAAAAGCTTGAATATGTTAGAAAAAACGTTAAAAGAATATTTGAAAGCCTCGGGGGAGAAGAAGAAAAAGAACTTACTCCTATACAAGCCTACATCATTACAAAAGTAAATGAGGAAGTTGCGTTAGAATATCTTAAATCTCTTGGTTTTAAAGACCCAAAATGGGCGCTGAACTTATTTACTTCAATCTTTGAAGATGAAGAGTATCTTATCTTATCAGAAAAGTATAAAAATCTTTTAATAGACTTCTTGCCAAAATTAGAAGAATATCTAAAAGAGACTAAAGCAAAAGAAAGCTTGCTTATAAATCTGAACAAATTTTTTACAGAAGGGAAGATTTACAGACTTTTTACAACAGCTTTAGAAAGCAAATCAAAGCTTGTTGATTTTATCATTGAAGTTGCAAAAACAACAGACTATGCAACAAACCTTATGATAAAAGATAAAGAACTTATAGATTTAGCATTTATCACGTCAAGACCTTTATCCAGCAAAGAAGATTTTGAAAAAGAGCTTAAAATCATAAAGATCGAAGATAAAGTTGAAAGCCTTAAAAAATTAAAGAAAATAAGCGAAGTATTAGCAACCTTGGAATACCTTCATAAGATAAAAACCCATAGCCCGATAGCAAGACTGAAGAAGCTTAATAATTCAATCACAAACCTTGCTGATTTTATTCTTGAGAGTTTATACAAGATTAACGAAGGAAGTAAATTCGCCATCTATGGACTTGGAAAGCTTGGCAGTAGAGAGATGAACATCGGCTCAGACCTTGACTTAGTTTTTGTTTTCGAAGACGAAGAAAGTAAAATTTCATTAAGTAAAGTTCCACAAAAGATAATAAAAGATTTAACTACATACACAAAAGAAGGACAGCTTTATCAAATAGATTTAAGATTAAGACCATACGGAAAAGCGGGAGAGCTTTCACCATCTCTTGATTTTTATAAGAAATACTTCCAAAACGAAGCAAGACCTTGGGAATTCTTAGCATGGACAAAAGCAAGATTTATTACAGGAGATGAATCTGTTAAGCAAAAGTTTGAAGAGATTATAAAAGAAGAAATCTTTAGCAGAGAAATAACAAAGGACATAAAAATAGACCTATTAGAGATGAGATTAAAATTAGAAGGATTGACGAAAGAAACAGAAAGTGAAATGGACATAAAACTTGGAAAAGGCGGCATAACAGATATAGAGTTTATGGTTCAGCTGTACTATCTTGAAACAAAACAAAGAAAAACAAACATTTTAGAAGGACTTCTTGATTTAAATCCTGACATAGTTGATTATTATGTATTTTTAAGAGAAGTGGAGACAAGATTAAGATTGGTAAAAGGTAGCAGTAGTTCAAAAATCTCTAAGTCTGACTTGCAAACAGAGAGAATAGTTGACACGTTCAACATGAGCTTTGAAGAGTTTTTTAAAGAAGTGAAAAATGCTAAAGATATTATAAGAAAAGAGTTTTATAAGTATTTTAGAAAGTGAGATGTAAATGGTTAGTTATTATATTATACCTTGGGTGAGAAATTAGTGATTTTTATAGAATTTAAAAAGTAGATCCTTCGGACTTGCGTCCTCAGGATGACAGAGAAATTTTGAATAGTAAGCACTAGAAAAAAGGGTAATCTTATTCGTCATTCTGAGCGAAGCGAAGAATCTCCTTTTTTCTCTTTATTTTTCAACTGTCATAAAAATAAAGAGATCCTTTAGCTTTGAAGCCTCAGGATAACGAGAAAAGGCAAAACTTACAAAACCCTTGAAACATCTTTAATTTTCGCAATTTATCTCACTTAAGCTACTGCTAACATTCTTTCAAGAGGAATAGAAGCTTTCTGTATGATATCTGGTGGTAGAATAATTTCATTTGTTTCTTTTTCAAGAACTTCTAAGACTTTATCAAGTGTATTCTTTTTCATATCGCAACAGTGAACCGTTCCGCAATAATCAGCAGACTGAGGGAATACATAATTTTTGTTTGGATTTTTCTTTTTAAGTGCGTGTAGTATTCCAACTTCTGTACCAATTATAACAGTGTCAGCATCGCAAGTTGTTGCATATTCTATAATTTGTGTTGTACTACCTACAAAGTCAGCAATTTCTACAGTATCCGTATTACACTCTGGATGAACAGCAATTTTTGCCTCCGGATATCTTTGTTTTAATTCAAGCAATGTTTCTTTTGACAAATTAAAATGTGGAGGGCAAAATCCTTTCCATAAAATAAACTCTTTTTCCGGTACTTGTCTTGCAATATAACTTCCGAGAAATTGGTCAGGAACAAAGATTATTTTTTTCGCGTCAAGAGATTTGACAACTTTAACGGCATTTCTTGAGGTTACGATAATATCAGAAACTGTTTTTACATCAGCGTTTGTATTTATGTAAGACACTACGACAGCATCCGGATGCTGTTGTTTTAATTTTCTAACGCCTTCTAAGGTTGCCATGTCTGCCATGGGACAGCCGCTTTCAGGATTTGGATGTAAAACTTTTTTGGTTGGATTTAGTATTTTTGCGGTCTCTGCCATAAATCTAACACCGCAAAAAACAATAATATCAGCATCTGATTTTTGAGCTATTCTTGATAATTCTAAGGAATCACCGATAAAATCAGCTATATCTTGTATCTCCGGTCTTTGATAATAATGGGCAAGTATTATTGCGTTTTTTTCTTTTCTAAGTTTATTTATTTTTTCAATGATTTCGTTATTGTTCACAAACATACCTCCTTGTATTTTATAAAAAATCAAACAGTGTTATAAAATTGCTTAATAATTTAAGCTAAAGATAAAAAATTTTCAAGCACTATCGCTAATATTATACGATAAATGACATCTATCATCTTCTATATTTTTCTGTCTCTAATGGTAAGCTTTCATCATTACCCCATTCATACCAGCTTCCTGTATAGATTTTTAGATTTTTAGCTCCTAAGTATTTAAGTGGAATAAAGACAAATGAAGACCTATTGCCAATGGTGCAGTAAAGAATGATTTTTTATTTAAATCTAAGTTTATTTTCTTTATATCTTTTTCAAGAATTTCTATAGGCTTGTAGGTTGAATCTTTATCCTCAAACCATCTCCAATAGACAAACTTAGCCCCAGGTATATGACCAAACCTTTTAATCTCATTCATTTCCTGCCTTCCTGTAAATTCTAAAAATGTTCTTGTATCTACCAAGATTGTGTTATCATCAACTCCGTTTGTATAGTTTTTTACATGTTGCAAAACTTCTTCTTTTGAAGCTACAACTTCATACCTTGGCTTTACATTGTATTTAGCTTTTTTCTTGATTGCATCATCTTGATTTGAGATAGGCAATTTCTCTTTTTTCCAGTTTACAAGACCACCCATCAAGAATTAAAAGTTTGTTTTCATCATGACCCATGCTGTAAAGCAAAAACCACATGTAAGATGCTTTATTTGGAAGATTCTTTGGATAGTAGATTATAACTTTATCATTGTTGCTAATCCCATTTTCAGAAAGCAGCTTTTCAGCAGTTTTTGGACAAAGTGGTAAGTATTTACACTTTTGCTTTTTATTATTTTTTATTGCTACATCTTGAACTGCTAAAACATCAATATTGACTGAACCAGGAATATGTTCATTCACGTAGGTTTGATTATCTTCTGTGTCTATAAATACTGTGTTTTTATCATTTAGTATTTTGTAGGCATCTTGCGGAGAAATTAAAGGGAGTTTGTTTTGTGCGTAAGAAACGCTAAAAAATAACAAAATTATATATACTATTTTAAACATCCTAAAACTCCTAAGCAAATTGTTGACAATAAAATTTAGTTTAAAAGAGGCTGTTAAAATATGACTAACATCAAAGATTTAGAATGCTATATGAAAATTGCTTTAGATTTGGCAAAAATTAGAAAAGGATTAACCCATCCTAACCCAACCGTTGGAGCTGTTATTGTAAAAGATGGAAAAATAATAGGTAAAGGTTATCATACTAAAGCAGGCATGCCCCATGCAGAAAGAGAAGCAATAAAAGACGCAAAAGAAAAAGGATATGATTTAAAAGGTTCTACTATGTTTGTAACCCTTGAACCATGCTGTCATTATGGAAAGACGCCCCCCTGCACAAACGCAATCATTGAAGAAGGTATTTCAGAGGTTGTAATCGGAGCATTAGACCAAAACCCGGTAGTAAAAGGTCAAGGAGTAAATATACTAAAATCTCATGGTATTAAAGTAATTACAGGTGTTTTAGAAAAAGAATGCGAGAAGATAAATGAAGATTTTTTTACATACATAAAAGAAAAAAGACCATTTGTCCATCTAAAAGTAGCTCAAAGCTTTGATGGAAAAATAGCCACAAAAACAGGTGATTCCAAATGGATAACATCTGAAAAATCAAGGCAATTTGCCCATCAGCTAAGAAAAGAAGCATCAGCCATTCTCGTTGGCACAAATACAGCTTTAAAAGATAATCCAACCCTAACAGTCAGACACGTAGAAACAGAAAAACAGCCGGTAAGAGTTTTGATAGACAAAAAATTAAAAGTTCCACCAACTTATAACATCTATAACAATGAAGCTAAAACCATCGTGATAACTTCCAAATTAGCCAGTCAAGAAAATCTTAAAAGATTATCAGAAAAAGAAAATGTTGAAATTGTGTTCTTGGATTTAGATGAAAATGAGAAGTTTAAGATTGATGATATACTAAATACACTGTACGAGAGAGAAATAGTTCATCCTTTGGTTGAAGGTGGTAGAGAAGTAATAACAGACTTTATAAAAGAAAGAAAGTTTGATAAAATCTCCATCTTTACAGCACCGTTATTGATAGGTGATGATGGAATCTCATGGCTTGGATGCATCGGAATCGAAAAAATTCAAGACAGCTTAAAGCTCAAAGTTGAAGATTTTAAGGTTTTAGATAAAGATTTTTATTTTGAATGTTATCCCAATGCTATCTAATTTTTAACGAAAGTGCTTGCAAAAATCCAAATCGTCATTCTACAGCCGGCGAATAATCTTGACCTCAAAAATGTCATTCTGAGCGTAAGCGAAGAATCTCCTGTTTTCAAAAAAACTTTAAAAAATGAGATCCTTTACTACGATCAGGATGACATGGAAAAGCAAGTATGCGAGAATTTTGCAAGCATTTTTATTTTCCACTGAGGCTGCTTGCGAAAATCCAAATCGTCATTCAGAGCAAAGCGAAGAATCTCATGGTTTTATTTTTAATCAAAAAATCAAAAGATGAGATCCTTCGGACTAAAGTCCTCAGGATGACAAGGAAAGACAAATTTACAAAAATTTTGGAACACTCCCATCTTCTGCTTGACATGTAGAAAATTTTTTTGTATATTATTATTAGCTTTTTATTAATTTTTTAACTGTACCTTGGCAATTGAATAGGTAAGCCCACACAAGCTTGTTTTACGTGAGACGTGAAACGTGAGATGTGAGACGTTAGAGATTGGATTGTCAATATCTTAGCTATTTT